>Ga0315298_1000015_pt1 | contig 361301 bp, 316 predicted proteins | sample WHS_1_MG_FD_203077 | JGI IMG/M metagenome (GOLD analysis project Ga0315298, IMG submission 203077) | Extremophilic microbial mat communities from Washburn Hot Springs, YNP, Wyoming, USA - WHS_1_MG | ecosystem: Environmental > Aquatic > Thermal springs > Hot (42-90C) | place: USA: Wyoming... | reverse complement strand
GGTTGATCCTTCTTAATCCCCATCATGGCTCTTTCCGCTCCTTTATTTTCTTGGAATTAAACAATCTAATCATATTATACTATGACAACCCTATTTGGGCAACACGCCCTTTACTTTTAACTTATGAGAAGAGCCGGGCTTTTGGAAAGCCCGGCTCTTTATGTCTTTATGCTCGTTAGTTGCGCAAACCAAAATTGCGACAAGCTCTGACACAATCTCATTTGTCAAATTCAGTCCAGATGCTAAAATTATTTTAATGGGGAAAGAGAGAGGTTTTGTGGTTAAATTTGGAAAAGCGCTGGTTAGCATCCGTGCTGATTCTGAAGAATTGTTGTGTCCTCTTTCCGAATATCTGAAGGAGCATATTGTTGAATCAAAGACCTTTGACGCGGAGATTGATCTGGGGTTAAAGAAGATATTTTCGCCTATTCCGACTCATTCTCGTTTAGTGCTCCGGTATTTTGCGGTGAAAATTTTTTACCTCCGGGGAACAATGTATTTTACGGATTTCCGCTCGTATTTGACGCTTTATCCAGATGGCAAAAAAGCTATTGGCTTTATCTCGCCCGAGACCCTTGAAGAAAGCGGGACTCATTTTTTTACCCATACTTTTTTCACGCTCGCGCTGTTTGAAATCCTCCGACATCATGGGGTCTATTTCATTCATTCCGCAGGCTTGATTTCTCCGGAAGGAACCTGTTATTTGTTTCCTGCAGAGGGTGGTCAGGGCAAATCCACCCTGTCCCTTTATCTTATCCGGCAGGGGTATCAATATCTGAGCGATGATGTGATTTTTCTGGAGGGCGATTCCAAAGACCTGCGCGTGCTGGGTTTCAGGAAATTGAGTCATCTTTCCGAGGAATTGCTCCCGCGGTTTGCAGAGTTGAAGGCGCTGAGAAATGCGCGAAATTTAGATGGCAAGGGCAAAAAGATAGTTGATCTTGATCTGGTTTATCCCGGGAAACGCGTGGAACAAATGAGCGGAAAGTTTATCATCATATTCCCTAAAAGAGTTTCTGAGAGTGCGAGTCGGCTGAAGGCTTTGTCTGCTCTGGAGGGATTTCATCTCTTGGTCTCTCAGAGTCCGTTTGCTTTTATTAATCCGTGTTTGGCTCATAGACATTTTCAAATAATCCGGGATTTACTGAGCAGGTCTCGGGTCTGGTCTATGGAGAGCAGTTCAGACTGGATAGAGCGTCCTGAGCTTTTGAACGAATTGTTGTCTGAAGCGAGTTCTGTTGTTCAAAGCCAGAGTTTTGCTGAAGGCAGGTGCGATTTGGAGCGAGGAACAGGATGAGCCGGGTAAATTTTGAATTGACCAGTCGGTGCAATTTGAATTGCAGTCATTGCGTGCGGGACAAATCTATCCGAACCGATCTAAATCCTGAAGTGGTGAAGAAGGTTCTTTCCCAGATAAAGGCTTACGGGATTAAGCGGATGTCTTTTACTGGAGGAGAGCCTCTTCTTCATCCTGCTTTTCAGGAGCTTACAGCGTTTGCCGCAGAGCAGGGTTTTAAAATCGCGTTTGTGACCAACGGGGTTCTTCTTCCGCGATTCATTAAATTTCTGTCCAGCCCGGGGATAAAATCGCAACTGGAATGGATTTGCGTCAGTCTGGAGGGACCGGATGCGGAAACCAATGATGCGGTTCGGGGCAAGGGTAGTTTTGTCAATGCAATTAAAGGCATTGCCAGCTTGCACTCCCACGGAATACCCTTTGCTATTAAGCTTACGATCAATTCCCTCAATTACCGTAAAATTGAGGACACGGCACTTTTAGCGGCTAAACTTGGAGCGGGCGAGCTTCAGCTTGCGCAATTATATCCGACGCCTGAAAATATGTCAGCTGGTCTTGTGCTTGCGCCTGAGAAATGGGAACAGGTTCAGTCTGAGGCTCTAAGGCTTGGTGATTTGCTCAAGATCAATTTGATTTTTTGCGCCGGGGCTTATCTTGAAGAAAAATTTCCGATCTGCGCGCATCTGGGGATGACGGAATACTATGTTGATTGCCGCGGCTGGCTCCGGATATGTTGTATGCTTGGCGGAATAGCGGGTTCGGACTCTGGTAAGCCGGAGCTGGATCGGGTTGCGGATTTGAGCAAAACCAGCTTTGTAGATGCGCATCGGAAATTGATAAACCGGATTAACTGGTTTCATCAGAAAAGGCTTATGCGTATAAAAAACGGGCTTGTGAGCGATCTAGAGCTTTATCAATGTCTTGCGTGCGGGTTTCATTTTGGTAAACTGGATTGGCTGAAGGAATTTCCGGAGTCTGCCTGGGCAAAAATGCTCAAGCGAGCAAAGAGAGGACAAAAATGAGAAAAAAATTATTCATCAGCTTATTATTGCTATTTACTCTGATTACCAGTTGCGGTTTCGGGGATGGGAGTTTTGAACTAAATCCCGGGGAAAACACAGGCGGAGGGGATAATTATCATTCGGGAATTTATTTTATGATTGAAGTTACTGGAGATTTTCAAGTGATGGTAACTCCTCCGGAGCGGTTTTCTCCATTAGTGAATTATCCGGGAATAGATGCGGTAAGGGTCTCTGACCAAATCCAGTTTCAGAGCTGGTTCAGCGGGGACAAGCATAACAAGCTGGTGATAGAAATCATCAATATGGGTCAGGATACCATCAATCGCGTCTGGCTTGTTGGTGTTGCGCAAAGAAATGTCAAGGTTTTGAATCCCGATGCCCGGAATAAAAATAACCAGCCGGTCTTTGTTCTCGGACCAATTCCTGCTGGGGGAGCTTATTCCAGAAAAATAACCGTGGAGTTCAACGGCTTTCCAGCTATCTTAAAATGGGACACGATTCAGGTTAATAATCGCGTGGCTTACGCGTCGGATTTTGGACAGTCCACATCTACGAGGCTCTGGAGCAGTGACCTCTCGGGTCAGCTTCAATTTAAAATTACTGACTTTAAAGACTCCTTCATCAAAAATGGCAGGTCTGGCTGGTCTCCAGGAATGGAGTGGATCGCGTTTGATTATTTCGGGACTTCAAAAGAGGGAATCGCGGTAGTTCATCCGGATGGTAGTCATTTTAAGTTTCTGTTCCTGAATAGCAACCAGCCGAGCTTCTTCCCGGATGGCAAGCATATTTTTTATTCCTGCCATGATAGGATTCCGACTAGCGCTTACGACATTTGCGTGAACGACCTCTCTGGCTTGAATGAGCAGGTCTTGATCCGGGGAGACGGCTATTACTGGGATGGCTCAGCTTTTCAGACCTATACCCCTCTGCAGGGAGACTCCGCATGGCTATATAAGGTTCTTTATAATCCTCGTTTAAGCCCGGATGGAAAGCGGATAGTGTTTATGGCGCAGGAGCCTGAACAGGCGCTCGGTCCCGGGGGAGGAATGATCAATCGCTGGAGATTGCTAGATGCGGAATTTGATCCCGGGAAGATGACACTGGAGAGCAAGCCAAGGCTTACAGGGAAACTTTTTGACGGAGATACTTTGTCCAACTCCAATTATTATATCGGTTTATATGAGTTTATTCCGAGCTTTAGTCCTGATGGTACGAATCTGGTGGGGTTTTTAAAAATACAGAAACGGAATCCATCCACGAAAAAATGGTCGCTAGATTTTTATGGCTTGGCTCGGCTAAAAATAGCGGAGCTTCAGTCCCAACCATCTTCGGTCTATCTCGGAAATTATCTGACCCGAATTTACGACATACGAAATTTCAGCTCCCAAATTGACGCTCTTTATATAAATTTCCAGGATTATTCTCCAGAGGTTGGCGGAATCATATTTTCTGTCAAGTTTGACGCTTTTTACGGAAGCCTCTATCTTCTGCGCGTGGATGATAATTTCCAGCCTCTGGGCGCTCCAGAGGTCTTTATACGAAACGCCTTTTTTAATGCCTATCCTGACATCTCCACGCCTATGGTTCCCGGTTATTATCGCTGATGCTCAAACGGCTGAAAAATTTCGCAGGTTTTATTGAGAACATAAACGGGCTCTGGCTATTTATTCGCATCGGCGTCTGGATCGCATTAGTGTCTATAATGCTCTATCTGGTTCCGCTTCCGCGTCTGCTCAAATTTCTGACCCCCGGGAAAAATTCCCGCAGGAAATGGGAGAGAGAGAAGCTGGTCAATTTTGTGAGCTTCTGGCTGGGTAGGGACATGTCGTTTTACAGTAGGAGCTGTCTCCGTCGCTCTCTGGTTTTATACCGCTATTTTAACCTTCAGGGAGAAAACGCGGTTTTTTTTATTGGCGTGAAAAGAGAAGCGGGGGAACTCAAAGCGCATTCCTGGCTGATGCTCAATGGCGAAAAGTTGTTTCCAGATGAGGATTTAAGCTACAAAATAATATATCGCTATCCAGAGGAAGAAGCGAGACCAGAACCCTCAGAGCCTTGTGCGGATTGAGATTATTGATTTGCGTCTTGTATTTTGGTTACCCGGAACACCCGATATTCGCCAAAGACTTTTTCTAAAGAGATTATATGTCCGCTCAACTCGGTTCTGTCCTGAGAGCTCAGCCATTTAAACATCTCGTCGACCCCTTTATGCTGATAAACTCCCGGAACCCAGAAAATCCAGTCAGGCTCAAAGCTCAAAAAATCTCTACCCTCATAAAAAGCGTGATAGTGAACCACACGGAAATAGATAATATCCTGGACTGGCAGGTCTCGCAAAATCCAGGAAAACTGTTCGTCTTCCCTGTCTGGCATCAGAATCCTGTAATGTCCGCTCGCAAGGATGGGACGAAAGTATTCTGCCAGTTCAATTGTGGCTCTTTGAATCCGAGAATTTCGCTCCAGAGCCTTTAGCTCCGAGGTTTTCAGACGGTAAGCAGACCACAAGAAATACCAGCAAGAAATGAATGCAATAATCATATATGCGAGCCAAGCTCTGCCTCTGGCAGAAAAGAAGCGCTGGATTTTTTGAAGAAGGTATCCTGCAAAAAAGACCAGCAGAGCGCCGACTAAAAAGAAAAAGCGCATCTGCGGATAAAGCCCCGCGCGTATGCTCAGGAACAGGAACAGGAAAAACAAAACAAGCATTATGAGGAAAGGGTCACGATGGAATTTTTTTAGATTGTCGTTGGTGTAGATAATTAGTCCGAGGAGACAGACCAGGAGAAATGGTATGCTGAATTTATTTGAAAGGAAAATATAAAACCAGCTTGCGGACCGGGCTAAGCCAGAAGGAGCGCCAGTGCCTATTTCCCGGTCGTATCTTGCGACTTCAAAACTGTTGAAAATGTTATGGTTTAAAAACCAATCCTTGCCAAACCAGATCAGCGCGGATAATGCTATGATTGAAGGCGCCATAACCCAGCGATAAATCTGCCTCCGGTCTTTTGGGAACAACCAGATTACAAGCGGAAACGCCAGTAGCCAGCTCTCGGGTCTGCATAAACCTCCGAAAAATCCTGCTATAGAATAAGCTTTCCATTTTCCGGGCTCATCTTCTATTCTGGTTGCGAAATACATTGCCAGGAGAATGAAAAAGGCTCCTGGAATCATTGTGATTCCCTGCACTGTGTTATCAAAGAAATCTGGGGCAAATCCAAGCATTACTGCGGATAAAAATGCAAACCAGAAGTCCAGCTTTTGCCGGGCTAAAATATAGAAAACAAAAATCAGCCCTGAACCAAAGAGCGCGCTCAAAAGAAGGAGAGAGAATGGTCCTCCAGCAAAAGCAAGAAAACCGACTATCAAGGAATATGGCTTGAAAAATCTGTGCTCGGGCGGATGAATTTCTCCGGTTCGCACAGAGCGATAAATAAAATCCAGACTTGCGTATTCATCATTGATCAGCGTGGGATAAAGCCTGATGATCCAGAATAAGAGATAGCCAAAAATAAAGATGGAGAAAGCAAGCGCGATCAGGATTTCCTTTTGACTTTTCGTAGAGTGATTCATCAAGCCTTGAGTTTTCCGATCCATTCATCCAGGGATTTAATCCCGAGACCGCTTAGATAATTGTCCATCTCTTTTAAAATCTCCATCGGCGCGAGCGGGTTCACTAAAACCGCGGTGCCAACCTCAACCGCTCTTGCGCCTGCAAGCAAAAACTCCAGAGCATCTCTGCCAGAGCTTATGCCTCCGCAACCTATCACTGGAATTTTCACTGCTTTAACTGTCTCATAAACCGCGGCAAGCGCCACTGGCTTAATAGCAGGACCGCTTAATCCTCCGAACACCGCTCCTAATGCGGGCTTTTTCTTTTCTATGTCTATTGACATTGCCCGCAAGGTGTTCATAATCACCACAGCATCTGCTCCTCCGTCCTCAGCCGCCTTTGCCAGCTCCACAGGGTCTGCCCTGCTCGCGCTCAGCTTAACCCAGACAGGAATCGCGCTATTGGCTTTGACCGAAGATGTAATCGCCTTGACTGTTTCAGGGTCTCTACCAAATTCCAGCCCGCCCTTTCTGACATTCGGGCAGGAAAGATTCAGCTCCAGAGCCTGAATTCCTTCCTGCTTTGAAAGCAAATACGAAAGTTCAATATACTCTTCCTCTCTCTCACCAAAAATGTTGACAATGACACAGGCTTTCTGTTGCCTCAATAAAGGGAGTTTTTCAGAAACAAATTTTTCCAGACCAATATTCTCCAAGCCAATGGAATTTAATAAACCCGCGCTGGTCTCGCACAGCCTGGGCGAGGGATTGCCAGCTCTTGGTTTGAGAGAGATACCCTTGGTCACGACCGCGCCGATTTTTCCAAGAGAAAAGAAATCCTGAAAAGCGTCTCCATAGCCACATGTTCCGCTTGCCAGAATCAGCGGATTTTTAAGAGCCAGACTTCCGACAATGGTATTTAAGTTCGCCATCAAACTCGCTCCCAGTCTATTTGCTCAAACCTGAACGCGGGTCCATCCAGACAGGATTGCAGATAACCTCCGCCTTTTGCAGGCGCGGAACAACCAAGACAAGCCCCAATCCCGCAAGCCATCCGCTCCTCGTAAAGCACCTGGCCCGGAATCTTCCCTGCTTCTGCTATCCGTGCCAGCTCCTTGAGCATTGCCTTGGGACCGCACGCGAAAATTTTATCCGGAACTCCCTCTTCCCGGATAAGTTCGTTCACCAGCTCGGTTGCCATCCCCTTCCTTCCTCTTGAGCCATCCTCAGTGCCAAGATGAATCTTCATCTTCTCAGGCAATTCCCTTAGAAGAAAAAACCCGCTCTTGCTCTTTGTGCCCCAGACCAGGTGCACTTCGCATTTTTTATTTTTGCTCAACTTCTCTGCCAGAGACCAGAGACCAGCCATTCCCATTCCGCCTGCAACAAGAAAAATTCTTCCACTCAATTTTTCTAGCTCAAAGCCTTTCCCAAGAGGACCGATTATGATTAACTCTTCGCTAACCTTGCGTGCGCTCAAGATACGCGTGCCCCTACCAACCACCTGATATGCAAACTCCAGAACGCCTTTTTGAGGAAAATACCTGAACCAGCTCAAGGGCCTATTCAATAGCGGGTCATTGCCATCTTGAGCCCGTATCATAAAAAATTCCCCGGGCTTCAACCGCAATTTTTTCTCTGTTTTTACTCCAAGGAGAAAAATTTCCTTGCCTATTTCCTTATTGGAGCAAATTTTAGCTCTTATAATCTCCTTCATTCCAGAGCCTTTCTCATCACTATCGCATCCTCATTACTATCATAATAGTATTTAGGTCTGATTCCCACTTGCTCAAAACCCAGCCGTGTATAAAGCGCTCGCGCAGGAACATTGGTTTGCCTGACTTCCAGCCACACCTCTTTTATGCCCTTATGCTTAAAGTCATCAAAAGCTGTCTCAAGTATATATAAAGCCAGACCCTGCCTGCGCAAATCCTCTCTCACTGCCAGGCTCAAAACCGTGGCTTCTGTAAGCACCAGCCAGCAAAAAATATAGCCAGCAATCCCTTTATCCTTTTTTAACTCCGCCACTCTATTATACGCAAAATCCAGCTCCAGCTCCTTTAAGAACATCTCTCTGCTCCAGGGGGTTCTAAAACTCTGACGCTCTATCATCAAAACCTGTTCCAGATCATTTAGCTGGAATTGCCTTAGCTGGACTATTTTTCCAATCTCCCTGTCCATTTCTGCCAATGACAATACCAAATCCAGCGCCTTTCAGCAAATAAACCCTTCTATGAAGATAAGCGATTTTCGGATTTAGAATAAAATAGGGATAAAATTCTTGCGATTTTTGGAAAGATATGGTAAATAGTTATCTTACGCTGAGTTCTGAATGAGCGCTCATTCAGACTCAAAGGGTCAATGGAAGAGGATTCATTATTTAGTTATGAGGCAATCCTGCGGAATACGCAGGATGTTCCACTTATGTTAGAAAATTTTAGAAAGGGAGGTACCTAAAAATGGCAGGAGTATTGATTGATGAGCGGGATGTAAAGTTTGCGATCTGGGAGCTTCTTGGATCGGAAAAATTGCTCCAGTATGACAAATTCAAGGGATACAGCAGGGAAGACATAGATATGATTTTTGCAGAGGCAAAGAAATTTGCCGAGGAGGTAGTGCTTCCAATCAACAAGGAAGGGGACCATATTGGAATCAAGGTCAAGGATGGGACCCCAGTTGTTCCCGAGTGCTACAAGAAGGCGTATGATGCGTTCTGCGAGGCTGGCTGGGTGAGTTCTTCCGCATCAGAGGAATGGGGAGGACAGGGATTACCAGCATTGATGAGCATTGTTGGGAACGAAATTTTTGTTGCGGCGAGTTGTGCCTTTAGTATGTATCCGGGTTTGACTCGTGCCGCATCTCACCTGATTGAGACCTATGGCACTCCGGAGCAGAAAAAGAAGTATCTTCCTAAGATGGTCAGCGGCAAATGGCAGGGCACAATGGATTTGACAGAGCCTGGGGCAGGGTCTGCGGTTGGAGACCTGAAGACCACTGCCAAGAAAAAAGGGGACAAATGGCTTATCACTGGTAACAAAATTTTCATCACTGCAGGAGACCATGATATGTGCGAGAATATCATTCATCTGGTTCTTGCGCGCGCTGAAGGGTCCCCTCCTGGGATCAAAGGAATCAGTTTGTTTATTGTTCCCAAATACCGGGTTAATGATGATGGCTCGCTCGGAGAGTTTAATGACATCACCCTGGGACGCGTAGAGGAGAAGATGGGAATTCATGCGTCTCCGACATGCCTGTTGAATTTCGGGGACAATGGCAAATGCGAGGGCGAGTTGATCGGCGAGTTGAACAAAGGCATCAATGCGATGTTCCTGATGATGAATGAGGCTCGGCTCGGGGTGGGCATTCAGGGCGAGGCAATTGCCTCTGCGGCTTACCTCTCTGCGCTTCAGTATGCCAAGGAGCGGATTCAGGGAGTTGAGATCCAGAATATGGCTGATGTGAATGCCCCGCGTGTGCCCATAATCAAGCATCCGGATGTGAAGCGGATGCTGTTATGGATGAAATGTTATGTTGAGGGTATGCGGGCGCTGATTTATCGGGGAGTGTATTATGCCACGGTTGGGGAGTTAAGTCAGGACAAGGAGGAAAGAGAGAAGTTTGAGGATTTGCTTGCGCTCTTAACTCCTATCATCAAAGCCTATTGCTCGGATATGGGCTTTTTGGTCACTCGGGACGCGATTCAGGTTTATGGAGGATATGGCTACACCTCTGAGTATCCGGTGGAGCAATATATGCGCGATTGCAAGATCGCGTCTATTTACGAGGGGACAAATGGCATCCAGGCTCTGGATTTAGTTGGACGAAAAGTCCTGAATATAAAGAAGCAGATGAAGCCTTATTACAACCTGCTCGCGATCATCAAAGACTATGTTACAAAACAGAAGTCTCATCCCAAGTTTGCTAAATATGCGGAGAAGGTTGAAAAGGCTGTTTTAGCTCTGGATGAATGCACGCAGGTGATGGTCAAGCAGGGCTTGAGCGGAGACCAGGCGTATCCGGTTTTGATTGCAACCCCTTATCTCAAAATGTTCGGGGATATGCTACTTGGCTGGATATGGCTGGAGTCTGCAGTGATTGCTGATTCTGCTCTGGAAAAAATCTTTGCGGAAAAAGGCGCTACGGACGATGCCAAAAAGAAGAAGCTGATTGCTGACCTGAACGAGGCCGCGTTCTATGCTGGCAAGATTCACGCTGGAAGGTTCTATATTGATTGTCTCCTTCCTGAGGTTTTTGCCACTGCGGATTACATAAAGAGTATGAACCGGGATGTGCTGGAGATTCCGGAAAACGCGTTCTGAGCTTAACCGCGCTTTTTAAGCCGGGGCGGGTTGTTTGCCCGCCCCGGTTTTTTTGTTGACAATCCCGATAAAACCTGGCTATGCTATAGTTAAGATGAAGAAGATTTTGGGATTGATAGTTTTTTTCCTGATCTTGGTCAGCGCTCAGGTCAGACCTGTTCCCACTGCTGATGACCCTGAGGCATGGAAGGGATTAACTCCGGAGCAGATTCAAAGGCTGAAAAATGGAGAGATTGTGATCATAGACCAGGACACTTCTGGGAGCGATGATGAGCAAAAGCATTTCATTCAAGCCGCAATGGTGTTTAATCAGCCTATAGACAAAGCCTGGGAATTGATCCGCAAGCCAGAGACCCAAGACAGGTTTATGCCAGACCTGGAATCCTGCAGGCTTGTTAATCGCACAGCTAATGTTGATGTGATGGAGTTCCATACCAAAGTCGCAATGTTCAAAGTGGACTATCAGCTAATTCTACATAATGACGACAAGAACTATCATCAATGGTATAGCCTTGACCCATCTTATCCGAACGACCTGAAGCGGGATGATGGCTACTGGAAATTATACAAGCTGGATGAGCAACATACACTTGCCAGATTCGGCACAAGGGTTCAGGTATCTCAATGGATTCCAGAGTTTGTGATGAACAGATTGACCAAATCCAATCTGCCAACCAATATGAAGGCTTTTTTCAAATATGTTGACTCAGGCGGAACTTATACCAAGCCAGGATACAAGCAGTAAGCATTGCGGGAACTTAAGACAACCTGCCTGGCTATAATTATCCTATAATGATTTGGGAGGAGTTGATGGATAAGAAGAGATTAAAAAATACGAGCAAGAATGTCAGCGCTTCTAAAAAAGCCTGGGAGGATGAATATCTGAAACCATATCTTGAGAAAGCTCCTGAGAGATTAAACAGGTTTAGCACGATTTCAGACCTGGAGATTCCGAGCATAGTTTGTCCAGAGGATTTAGCTGGCTGGGATTATGATAGTAAGCTTGGTTTTCCCGGGCAATTTCCGTTCACGCGCGGGGTTTATCCATCAATGTATCGGGGCAAGCTCTGGACAATGAGACAGTTCTCTGGCTTTGGCACTCCAAAGGATACTAACAAGAGGTATAAGTATCTTCTTGCCAATGGACAGACAGGCTTGAGCGTGGCGTTTCATTACCCAACCCTTTACGGAAGGGATTCGGACCATCCTTTAAGCAGGGGCGAGGTTGGGGTTTGTGGAGTCGCAGTGGATACTCTCAAGGATATGGAGACGATCTTTGAAGGCATTCCTCTTGACAAGGTCACGACCTCTATGACCATTAACGGACCTGCGGCTGTTCTGCTCGCGATGTATATCGCGGTTGCGGAAAAGCATGGCGTGAGCAAGAAACAGATCGGAGGAACTATTCAGAACGACATCCTGAAGGAATATATAGCTCAGAAGAGCTGGATTTTTCCGCCAGAGCCTTCAATGAGACTGATTGTTGACACATTTGAGTACTGCGCTAATGAGGTTCCTCGGTGGAACCCGATCAGCATCAGCGGGTATCATATTCGGGAAGCTGGCTCAACAGCGGTTCAGGAGCTTGCGTTCACGCTTTATGATGGAATGGAATATGTGAAGGCTGGGATAGAGCGCGGGCTGGATGTTGATAAGTTTGCCCCGAGATTGAGCTTTTTCTTTAATGCGCATAATGATTTTTTTGAGGAGATAGCCAAGTATCGCGCGGCACGGAGAATCTGGGCAAGAGTGATGAAGGACAGGTTTGGAGCAAAAAAGCCTGAGAGTATGCGCCTGCGATTTCATACTCAGACCGCAGGTTGCTCCCTTACCGCGCAACAGCCTTATAACAATGTTGTGCGTGTGACCATTCAGGCGCTTGCCGCGGTCCTGGGAGGAACACAGAGCCTTCACACTAATTCTCTTGATGAGACCTATGCGCTTCCAACCGAGGAAGCTGTAACCATTGCGCTCAGGACTCAACAGATTATTGCAGAGGAGAGCGGAGTTGCGAATACGATTGACCCGCTCGGAGGTTCTTATTTTGTGGAGTGGCTCACGGACAAAATGGAATCCGAGGCCTTAAGGTATTTTGAGATTATTGACAAAATGGGTGGGATGATAGAGGCTATCAAGCTGGGATATCCGCAGAGAGAGATCGCTGATTCCGCATACAGGTATCAGAAGCAACTGGACAGATGCGAAAAAATTATTGTAGGAGTGAATAAATTTCGCTCCGGTCCCACTCCCCCAATCTCTCTCCTGCGCATTGACCCAAAGGTTGAGAAAGAACAGGTCGCTAATTTGAACAGGGTTAGAAAGGAGCGAGATAATTCATCTGCGAAAAAAGCCCTGTCAAGGCTTGAGTCCGCGGCAACAGGCAAAGAGAATCTGATGCCATATATTCTTGATGCGGTAAAAGCCTATGCCTCAATTGGAGAAATCTGCGACACCTTGAGAGCGGTTTTTGGAGAATACAGAGAGGTCGCAGGATTTTAAGCAAATTTGTTATTGCATATAGCTGAATCTAATCCTCAATGCTGGCAAGCTCTTCGGGCTTGCTGATTTCCTTAAGCTCAATCTCCGGGCTTAAGGATTGGATGATCTGATTAAAGTCTTTTTCCATATCCGGCGCAATTAAGACCTCTATGATGCCCCTGTCCGAATCTAAAGTTCTCACCACAGCAACTCCATCCTCGCCCTCCAGAATAAAAATCAATTCCGCAATTTTTTCCGGAGAGAGTTGAAAGAAACGAAGGATATCTTTCACAGGTTAAGCCAGCCGTGGTCTTTGAGAACCTTTTTCACCCACTCAGATTGTTCCTCTCTAATACGCTGATAAGGAAGCCGGACCTGAGTGCTGATCGGAATGCCCTTTAGACGAAGCGCTTCTTTAAGGATCGGATAAGGTGGTCTCATATTCCGGATCAGTGCGGATGAGTAAGGTGCATTATAGATTGCCATAAAAGCATTTTTCACTGTTTCATAATCCGTATCCAGCCCTGTGGACAGATTCACTCCAGCACTGCGAATTTTTTCTTGAATTTGAAAAGCCTGCTCCAGCTTTCTATTGCTGAACATTTCAATAACTGCGTTGGTGTCCTCAGGAGCAATCAGATTGAGCGGACAGAAACAGCCTTTGGCGTCCAATTGCAACCCTTCATAAAGTAGCAAGCCAGTTCCAATAAAAATCCTGCAGTCCTTGTCCCAGCATAGCTGAATGGTTTTGTTCACAAATTCGCGATTAATAACGGTCAGCTTCATTGAGTTGATGCCAGGAATGGAAACCAGTTCCGCAATATCCTCAGGACGAAGCGCCAAGCCTGAGCAATCAGGTACATAATAAAAGGTGATTTCCAGACCAGCGTTGCGAGCAAGATAATCGTAATGACGCTTCACTGACTCAAAATCCAGATCATAATATATCGGGAGAGTCACCATAACAGAATCGCATCCTGCGCTTTTTGCCATTTGTGCAAATTCCAGCGCCTCTTTTGTCCCAAAACTCATAACGCCAGCCACAAGAGCGATTCTGCCTTTGATCAATTCCGCAGAATGCTTGATCACTTTCGCCTTTTCCTCTGGAGTTAAATACGGAAACTCGCTATTAGAACCGAATACTACCCCACTGAGTTTTCTGGAAATGGCATACTCAATCTCTGCGGATAATCCTTTTAAATCCAGCTCCCTGTCCTCGGTAAGAGGCAATAATATAATGGCATAATTTCCCTCAGGCAATCTGCTCATTTAACTCCTCCCTGCTCCATCTGCGTCTTAAACTTGTGCGCACAAGCCTCTGAACAAAAATAATAATGCATCCCGCCATACTCCATACTCAGCGCCTCTTTCGGGTCAACAAAAACCTTGCAGACCGGGTCCTGAACCATTTCTGTTGCTGGCTCCACAGGGCTTTTTTTGTAATGCGGAGTCTGCGCTGGCTTCTGGATCGGCTTGAAAAGGCTTTTGACAAAAAAATATAAAAGCGACGCGATCAGCGCCAGTAGAAAAATTTTACTCATTTTGATTCTCTCAAAGAATTTCATCCAGCTTCTTCACCTGTGAGCTATCCTCAAGCCCTGCCAGAATCTCCCGCAAACTTTTTTTCAGCAAAGGATGAATTATATCCCCTGCGACCTCCACCAGTGGAGCAAGCGCAAATCTCCGCAGAGCCATTCTCGGATGCGGAACCGTTAATTTCTCTGTCTGAATTATTTTATCACCTGCGAGCAGTATGTCCAGATCAATGGTCCGAGGAAAATTTTTCTGGCTGGGATTTCTTTTCCTGCCCATCTCCGCTTCTATGGATAAAAGTGAACTCATCATTTGCTCCGGCTTGAGCTTGCTCTCTATCTCTGCAACCGCGTTCAAATACCATGGCTGTTCATGTCCTCCTACTGGCTCTGTTAAATACAGATGCGAGCGCGCTTTTACTTCTCCAAGTTTTTTCTCTTCAATCAATTTGAGCGCGCGCCTGAGATTGGCTTTGCAATCTCCAAGGTTGGAACCCAGTCCGAGAAAATATATCATAACTTAATCTTCTGAATTTTTTCTCCAGCTTCCTTAATCCGCTTCTCATCAACCACTAATGCAAATCGGATATAACCTTCTCCCTCAGGACCATAAGCAGACCCCGGAGAAACCACTATGCCCGCTTCCAGAAACGCAGACGCCATCTGCTCCGAGCTCACTCCTTCTGGAGCCTTTACCCAGAAATAAAAAGTGGCTTTTGGCTTCTGAAATTTAAAACCAGCTTGCTCAAGAGCAGATGCCAGTAAATCCCTGCGCCGCTGATATACCATCCGCATCTCTTTGATCGCGGATTCTCCTTTGTCCAGCGCAGAAATCCCTGCAAGCTGAATCGCCTGAAAAACCCCGGAGTCTATGTTGCTCTTCACCTTTGCCAATGTCTCTATTGCGTCCTTTGCCCCAACCGCAAAACCCAAACGCCAGCCAGTCATATTAAAGGTCTTGGAGAGAGAATGAAACTCCACTGAGCATTCCTCTGCGCCCTTTATCTCCAGAATGCTCGGAGCTAAATATCCATCAAAGCATACCTCGCTATAAGCCGCATCCTGAACCACCCAGAAATGATACTTCTTCGCGTAATAAACCACCTTGTCCAGAAACGCAAGGTCACAAACCGCGCCTGTGGGATTATTCGGATAGTTCAAAAATAAAATTTTCGCTCTGGACAAAAAACCTTTTGGAATTGCATCTAGGTCCGGCAAAAAACCCAGCTCCTCTTTTAGGGGGAAAAAATAACTCTGTCCACCTGCAAACAAAGTCCCAATGTTATAAACCGGATACGCAGGGCTAGGAACCAGACATAAATCACCGGGATTGACATACCCGAGCGGGAAATGCGCAATACCCTCCTTGCTTCCGATCAATGCTACGACCCGCTCCGGGTCTACCTTCACCTTAAACCTTCTCTCCATAAACCTGCTTGCCGCTTCCCGAAACGCAAGCTTGCCAGCGCTGGTCGGATACCGATGATTTTCAGGGTTCTGAAGTGCATCAGTCATTGCTTCAATAATAAATTGCGGAGTGGGTAAGTCCGGGTCTCCAATCCCGAAATCTATCAAGCCCTTACCCTCTTTGCGCGCCTGCTCCTTGATCCGCTCCAGCTTCACAAACGGATACACAGGAAGACCTTTAATTTTATCCGATGGCTCAATCCAACTCATCTCATCATTCCTCGCTTGTTTATACCTTTTCTTTATAACCAACTTTCCCCTTATATTCAACTTAGCGGGATTAGAAGTTCGGAATTCGGGCTGATTTCTTATCCGCTTATCAACATTTCATTCCATTTCGGTCTTGACTCATAAGAAACGAGCTTATATTATGAAACAAAGATGGGCAGGAAAATTGTAGTGCCTGTTGACTTCTCGGAGCTGACCAGAGAGCAGGTCAATTTTGCCCTGGAATATGCCAGAGCGCTTAATGCCAGAATCCTGCTCGTGCATACTCTCCAGACCGCGCAACTGGGAGAGATTCTTGGCAATCCGGAAACCTCTATTGCGGTTCCGCTAGACCATGCCCTGATCAAACAAACTCAGGAATCTGCACAGACGGAGCTTAATAAAATCAAAAAACAGATTGAACAGAAAGGCATTGCCGTGGATGCGCATCTCTTAACCGGAAATCCCTTTCTGGAAATTGTGCAATTTGCAGAAAAAGAACAAGCAGACCTGATTATCATCGCTTCCCACGGAAGAGGCAGGCTAAAGCACTTCTTCCTGGGAAGCGTCGCGGAAAAAGTCGCGAAAAAATCCGCGGTGCCGGTTTTGATTTACAAGCCCGCCAAATAGCAACCGTTTTTCCCCAAAGCGTTCAGGCTTATTGATTGGATTGAATTTGACAACTATTCTTAATTAGGTTTAAAATTATTCCATTGGGTTCTGAGGGAACCCCGATGTGCGTTGGAGAAGATATGAAACCAACAATTAAATCAATTAATCTCCGATTATATCTCGCCGTCTTTTTAAGACATATATTCTTCGAATACTTTTTCATCTTGAGAAAGTATCAGTATTTGTATCTGTTGTTCATATTGTATCTGCTGGCCTGGATTCTTAACATTTCATTGCTCCTCGACCCTGCCTTCCAGCAATTTATGGCACCGATTGTTGCGGGAGAGTAATTCTTTTCCGCTCAGCGCTTGTCCTTCTCAATCGGCTTTCCCTCGGTCAGCTCCCAGGCTTTTTCCAGCGCCGCGAGTGTTGCGTCCCTGTCGTTTTCAATCCAGAAATCCAGGTTGATGGGATTAAAGGTCCAGAAGCCTTCTTTATATATATTGGCAGAGCCTTTGCCGACTTTATCTCCCAGTTCTTTTTTCGCGGCTTTGCGGTTTTTGCCAGTCCTTCCGAGTTCAATGTCAATTGCGAGGGTTCCGTAAAAATGATACTGCAAATCTTCCATCTCTCCTGTAAAGGTGTCAAAATAATTTGGCCAGAGGACATATATATACTTAACTTTTTTCTGATGCTCTTGAAAAGCCCTGCCCATTTCCCGGTGCAGGTTTTCGCATTCGCGATTGGTGCATCTTGCGGGAAAGAGCACCCCGACAACTGAATGGAAATTGATTGAGCCTATGATCTCGTGTTGATCAAGGAATGCCTTGATCGCTTGGGTTTCTGGTTCGCTTAAAGGGAAAGGACCATAATAATTGGGATGTTCTTTTTTTGGAGAGCCTGCCCAGTTAATTTTCAAAGTGCGTGGACCGGGTAAAAGGAAATTCCGGTTAAGGTCAACTTCGTTTGCGTTTTTTCTATGACCCGAAAGGTCTCCAGCTTTATACTCTTCCACGGTCTTGAAATATCCGTCTGGATTTAAGCAGGGCAGAATCCAGAACTCCATTCTGTCCAGCAGGCTTTTTATCCACGCATCTGTTTCCGCATCTTTGACAAGCCTCCAGGCAATTGCCATTGCCATCCGATTCCCGATCATTTCGTTCCCATGGATATTTCCCGCTACCATCACCCCGGCACGGCGGATCCCGTCCTTCCGATAAATATGCAACGCCAACATCGGCCGCTCTTCCAGGCTCTTTCCATATTCCTCAACTTCTGCCAGACCCGGATATTGATCTGCAACCTGATAAATCTCCGAAACCATTGAGTCATAATCCGGATACCCGGGAGCGAAATCAAGCGCGTTCCCTGCTGAAGCAATAGCAAGATTTATCAGCACAAATCCTACCAGAGCGACAATTTTAGCTTTAGGCATTTTTTCCTCCAATTATGGTTTATTGATTGCCTGTTTCATTATGCAGAAAATTTCGGTATTGTCATTGACTTTTTCAACCAGTTCTGCGGATGGTCCAGCTCCGTATAGTGGAACTCTCTGACTGCTGTGAAGAGCAGGAACTATCGGCATTATTTTGGTTGTCCACTTAATAGCAACATATTCACCTTTTTGATAATTGCCCGGAATAACCTCCATACCACCGGTCTCATGGTCTGATGTCACAAGAATCAGGGTATCTGGATGAGTCTTCTGAAATTCCAGCGCAACCTTAACCGCTTTTTCAAAAGCTATAATCTCGTCTATTACTCTTGCCTGGTCCACGCTGTGTCCCGCTTTGTCGGTATTGGAGCTTTCAAACATCAAAAAGAAACCATCCGGGTCCCTTGCAAGAAAATTTAGCGTAAATCTCGCCATCTCCTCCATTGTCGGCTCCGGGCTCTCCAATGACCTGTCCATTGCGTATGGCATATTGATTATAGAAAAAAGCCCCAGAACTTTTTGCCATTCCGGGGTATAAGCGTTCAATCCCTCACGCGTGAATATTATGTTATAACCTAAACTGCTGGCTTGCTTGAGTAGGTCTTTGCTTTTAGCGCCTTCTGCTTTGCTTATGGTCTTTCCCGCGTCCGCGTAAATAATAGACGCTTGCTCTGAAGAAGAGGTTTGTTTCTGAAACCATTTCCTACCGCCGCCCATCAGGAGTTCTGGCGCAGACTCAAGATACAATTCCGCAATCCTGCCGTATTTGGTTCTGCTGTTTATTTTTACCACAAATCCTGCTGGAGTTGCTCCGGGAAGCTCGTCTGTAGTAACTATGCCAACAGCTTTTCCAGCTTTTTTAGCCAGTTCTGTGATATTGGTTAATTTCTGATTCAGCGGTCCTATCCCGAGTTTGCCGTTTTGGGTTTTGTGCCCGGTTGCCAGCGCAGTGGAAGCCGCGGCAGAGTCAGTCACTCCTGAAAGCGAACAGGTCTTTACCAGGCTCTGGTATGGAAATTTTTCAAATTCCAGTTTAGTCTCAACACCATTCTGATAAACCCTGCTTGACCATATCTGATTGATTCCCACTCCATCCTGGATAAAAATTATAACATTTTTGGGTTGAGTTTCGGAGCTGAAACCCGAGCAATCCGCCTGCACAACCTGTTTTTTGGAGCAATCCTCATAAACCACATCTTGAGGCTCATAGGCATTAGAGAGAGAGCTTAAGAAAGTCAAAACCATAATCAGGAACATTGTTAAATTCTTTTTCATCTATCCTCCTGTCTATTTTTATTTTTTCTTAAACAATTCTTCCCATTTCTTTTTTGCATCCTCGCTGGAGACTTCAGATGCCTTTTTGCCAGCAAATTGAAAATATGTGCAAAGATTCGCCTTTTCCTTATCAACAACTCTTTCCGCCATTGGCTCTGCGCATTGATTATAAGCTCGGGGGTCATAAAATTTGCATTGAACGCACGCGTGCAGGTCTCTCCTGCATCCTGGGCACTGGTCTTTGCGAAACACCTTGTCTGATAGCTCAATATCCGCTCCACAGAAATAACATTTGCCCTTGACCATAGCTTTTTATTGTTAAACTTATTTGTTCTAATTGCAAATTTTGAATAAGCATAAACCTGTAAAGCTAAATTTTTAGTATATTTGCAAGGTTTGCATTAGGCGTTTTTTAAAAGCAAAATAAAAGCGGATGAATTCAGGTAAAAAATTTGACATTATTGTTGTGGGCGCGGGTCACGCCGGGATAGAAGCGGCGCTTGCCGGTGCGAGGATGGGATTTCGTGTGCTTGTGCTGACAATCAATCCTGAGATGATTGGCGCAATGAGTTGCAATCCTGCGATTGGTGGCTTGGCAAAGGGACAGATTGTGAAAGAGATAGACGCGCTTGGCGGAGAGATGGCAAAAGCGATTGACGCAACCGGGATTCAGTTTCGGACTCTGAACACCCGCAAAGGTCCCGCGGTTCGCTCAAGCCGGGCGCAGGCAGATATGCTCCAATACCGAAAATATATGCGCAGGGTTCTTGAGAGCGAGCCAAATATAGAAATCTGGCAGGGAGAGGCTGATGCTGTTCTGGAATCAGGGGGCAGGGTTAAGGGAGTGAACATAAAAAATCAGGGCAGGGTTTATGCGGATTGCGTAATTTTAACAACAGGAACTTTTCTCCGGGGATTGATTCATATTGGTCTGGAGAATTTCCCGGGAGGTAGATGGGGAGAGCCAAGGAGCGAGGGTTTATCTGATTCTCTCAGGAGTCTTGGATTTGAACTTGGCAGACTTAAAACTGGCACGCCTGCGCGACTGGATAAAACCAGCATAAATTTTGAAATCCTTGATGTTCAATATGGAGACAATCCTGCTAAGCCTTTTAGTTTTGACACTGAAAAGATTGAGCGGGAACAGATTGTATGCCATATCACTTACACGAATGAGAGGACGCACGAGATAATCAGGAGCGGTCTTGATAGAAGCCCGCTTTACACAGGTGTGATCAAAGGCATAGGTCCCCGGTATTGTCCGAGCATAGAGGATAAGGTAGTTAAATTTCCTGACAAGCTGAGACATCATATTTTTCTGGAGCCTGTGGGATTGGATTCTGATGAGATTTATCCAAACGGGATTTCCACCAGTCTTCCAGTAGATATTCAGGAGAAAATGATTCATTCCATTGCTGGTCTTGAGCAGGCGAAAATACTAAAGCCGGGATACGGGATAGAATATGATTTTGTGAAGCCAACCCAGCTTAAGCCGAGCCTGGAGACCAAAGCTATTGAAGGGCTGTTTCTCGCTGGTCAGATAAACGGGACATCCGGCTACGAGGAAGCCGCTGGACAGGGATTGATTGCTGGGATCAATGCAGTTCAGAGGCTTCGTGGAGAGGACACTCTGATTCTGGACAGGTCTCAGGCGTATATTGGAGTTTTAATTGATGACCTGATCACCAAAGGCACGGATGAGCCATACAGGATGTTCACGAGCAGGGCAGAATATCGTCTGCTATTGAGGGAGGACAATGCGGACTTGAGGTTGAGGGAGATAGGATATAAGGTGGGGCTGGTTAAACCTGAGGCTTATGATAGATTTTGTCGCAAGAAGGAAATGATAGAAAGGGGACTGGAACGGCTGGCTCAAACAGAAATCAGTTATGAGAAAATTCGCGAAGGCTTGGTCTGTGCTGGCATAACCGGGCTTTATCCGGGTATGAGCTTAAAGAAAATTCTAAAAAGACCTGAAATAAGCTGGGCAACCCTTAAAATAATTGACGAAACTCTTGCGGAGGTCCCAGAGGATGTTGCGGAAGAGATAGAAATCCAGGTGAAGTATGAGGGGTATATTGAACGGGAGCTAAGGGAGGTTGAGCGGTTTAAGAAGAGGGAGATGGAAAAAATTCCAGATGGTTTTAATTACGACCAGGTTTCTGGGATGTCCAATGAGGTGCGCGAAAAATTAAAGCGGGTGAAGCCGATTTCTCTTGGACAGGCGAGTCGGATTCCTGGGGTCACTCCTGCGGCAATTTCGCTTCTTCAAATCTTCCTGAAAAAAATCAAGGAGCAGTCGCGGGATGCGCTCTGAGCTTAAAGAGCTTCTTAAGTCGGAATCAGCCCGTTATTCAGTGAGGCTGGATGCAAAAGCAATGGCGCAATTTGAGCGGTATATGGATTTGCTTCAGGAATACAGTCAAAAGCTGAATTTAACCGGGATTGAGAGTGAGGAAGGAATTGTGATTAAGCATTTTGTGGACTCTCTGTCCGCGCATCAATTTTTGAAAAATAACTGGTTTGTTGCGGATTTTGGCTCTGGGATAGGATGTCCGGGAATTCCGCTTAAAATTGTAAAACCTGGGTTAAAGTTGATCCTTCTTGAGTCCAATCAGAAGAAGTGCGCATTCATAAATCTGGTGGTCCGGAATTTGAAGCTCACAGATGCCCGCGCGATTGCGCATAGAGCAGAGGACAGAGCTTTTCAGAAAAGCCTTGCAGGTTCTCTGAACGCGGTTCTGGCAAGAGCGCTTGGAAAGCTTGACTTGATTTTAAAGCTATCTGCGCCTTATCTTAAGATGGGCGGAAGGGTGATTGCTTACAAGAGTGCGCAGATTGAGGATGAGCTTAAGCAGGCTGAAAAGATTTTAGCACAGCTCGGATTCAGGCAGGAGAGAATTTTTGAGTATGCGCTTCCGTCTGATGCAGGTTTGAGAAAATTGGTAATTTTGAAAAAAACTAATTAAATTTATGCGCGGACAGGAATGTCTGCGCGATGTTAAGGAGAAGAGTGTGGAAAAGAGACAGGTGGTTATTATTGGAGCAGGTTTTGCGGGTCTGACCGCAGGAGCTCTTCTGGCGAAGAAGGGTTTTAAGGTCCTGGTTTTAGAAGAAGCGAATGTTCCTGGTGGAAGAGCGCGTGTTATAGAGAAGGATGGATTTTTACTGGAATATGGCGTTCATTCCTACAGGTATGCTGAGAAGAGCAGTGCGCATAAGGTAATGACGGAGCTGGGATTAACCCCGGAATGGCTCAGAGAGGGCCATAAGAACTGGCTGATCCGGGGCAAGGATTTGTATCCGATTCCAGGTGGTCAGGAAAAACTTGGAGAGGATGTTAAAAAGTATTTTCATAGAGCAGAAATCAGCCGTGTAAAGGATGCGATAGAAAAGCTGATCACTCAATCGCCGGAGAAATGCTATCACAAGAGCCTTGCAGATTTTGCAGGGGATTTGCTCAAGGATGAAAAAGCGCGTGTAATGCTCAGGCTGATCGGGCTTCAAGTTATGGAGCCGGACCCGATGAAGGTTAGCGCAGGGGAGCTAATAGTTCATTTACGCAGAGCTTTTGAAGCCGGGGTAGGCTCAGCGCAGTTAAAAGGAAGCAGTAAAATTTTTATTGACAGGCTCGTATCCGCGATTCTGGAATCGGGTGGAGAAATAAAGTATAGTTGCAAGGCTTTAGCGGTTATGATTGACAAGGGAGCAGTGAAATTAGTTGACACTAATATGGGCGAGATAGAGCCAGAGGTTCTGCTTTATGCCGCGCCTCTGACATATTTTTTTCAACTTGCTGGCAGAGAAAATTTTAATGAAAAATGGGTCAAAAAGGTAAAGAGGATAGAGCCGGTTTCAGGGGTAGCAATAGATTTTGCGTTGAGAGAAAAGGTAACTGATATAAAAGGCTGGCTCATAGAGCCGGATTCTGGCATTCTGGGAAAATTTCCATCTAACCTTGACCTGGGGCTTTGTCCTGCTGGAAAGCAACTCTCAAGCTGGCTCATCATCATTCCACCTGAAAAGATATTTGACCCGGAGGAGGTTCGTTCCGGAATTCATCAAATACGCAGTCAAATCAAGAAGATTTTTCCGGAATTCTTTGCTCTGGTTGAATGGGAGAGGATTCTGGCGCTTCCTATCATTGATGGCGTGGCGCTTACGCATAAGCAGAGCATTCTGGACCGTCCTGGTATAGAGGTTCCAGGTGTTGAGAACCTGTTTCTAGCCGGAGATTGCGTTGCGGTTCAGGGCGCAAGCGGAGAGATAGCTGTTGGGAGTGGCATCAAGGCATCGGAAAAAATCGCGGACTATATCGGTGGGAGACTATTATGAAGGTCGGAATGGCAGGCGCATCAGTTATGCTTAAACCATGGCTGGATGGGATAAAGTCCGCGATAGAGCTCGGGTATGATGCTTTTGAGATTTTTGGAGAGTTTCCACAAATAGAAATAGAGCGTGCAGGCAAACAGCAAAGGAATAAGGCGCGCAGGCTGACTGAGGATTCTGGTCTTGAGCTTACGGTTCATGCTCCTTTTAATAACCTGAACATCGCAAGTTTGAACCGGGGCATACTTGAGGAATCTGTTAGGCAGATTATTGCAACAGTAAATTTCTGCAAAGATATCGGAGCACAGGTGGTTGTAATTCATAATGGTGAGTATCTTATAGACCAGGCAATCGGGGATGGTTTCCAGCAGGCGAAAATGGTTCAATGGCAGTTAAATCTGGAATCTTTGAAGCGGATTTGCTCTTGTGCGGAAAAAGCTGGAGTGATGGTCTGCCTGGAGAACTGCAATTTTGTCTCAAATAAAATTGAGCGAAGTCTGGATGACCTTCTCCAGATTAAGAACGAGGTGAACAGCCCGAACCTGAAATTTACTCTGGACATAGGACATAGCCGTCTGGCAGAGGGAGTTGAGAACGCAGTTCAAAAGCTCGGCTCGGACATAAGGCATATTCATTTCACAGATAACATGGGAAAAAGCGATGACCATTTGATTATTGGCGAGGGCAATTTTGATTATTCCGGCATTCTGGACTTTATCAGGAACTTTCCTTATGTGGTTGTTCTGGAAGTCGTAAAGGTCGGAACATCAACAGAGCCAGCCCAGAAAAGCCTGGCGCATTTCCGAAAACTAATAGGAATAGAGCGGGTTTGCGCAGGAAATTAGCATTTAAATCAGAAAATTATAAAAACAATTTAGCTTTATTTCTAATATGAATAAGGTCTCATATTTTAATTCGCATCAATGGCGAGATTTAAATCCGCTCAGGCTTGATCAGGATAAACTCTTAACAACCCTGGTGGCTTGCAATCCCTTGGGGGTATCAATAAACTCAAAAAATACCTCCTGTCCATCCACAAGGGTTTTATAGCCATTGCCTTCAATCACCGAGAAATGAACGAATACATCCTCGCCTGTGTCCTGCTCAATAAACCCAAAGCCCTTTGCGTCATTGAACCATTTAACCAGACCCTTTAACATCCGATCCCTCCTGGTTAGAGCTTAAATTTTACTAACCTTTAAAATTAGTATAAACGATTTTTTCAGCTTGTCAAGTAGAAAAATAAAAAAATTTTAATCTGGCTCTAATTTTCTGACTCAGACCACAAATTGTGCCCCAGATAACAACTGATTTAGAGCCAAAAGCAGGCGAGCTCGCTTTTTGAAATCTGAAAATTTGAAATGTGAGATAGTTTTATAGCACCCTGAACCAGAGCAGGATGCCCATCACCACAAAAACCAGCGCCGCTATCTTACGGATATAAAACTCTGGGATAAAACGGAATAAAGCGTCGCCCACCAGAACCCCGAGCAGGGTTGCAATAATCAATGCAGAGCTTGCGGCAAGAAAAATCACAACCGGCTTTTTGCTGTTCGCGGTCAATGTAAGCGCGGACAGTTGAGTCTTATCTCCCAACTCTGCCAGGAAAATCATACCAAAAGTGCTAAGAAAAAGCCTCCAGTCCATTCTTTCTTCTCCATTCCGAGCGAGTTTATGCTCAGTTTATTTGGCTCTGCCCGGTAAAAAGTTTCAGGGCTTTTAAATATCTCTTTTCTCCCCAAATCGGTTCCAGTGAACAAATTCATTTAAGGCTTTCCTGCCCGGTCCTGCTGGAAATTCTTCAGGAAACCCGAGCGGGATCAACTCATAAACATCCACATCCTCCGGAAGCCCCAGAACCTCTTTGGCTTTCTTATGGTCAAGAAGACCAATATGCACGGTTCCCAATCCAAGGGCGCGCGCCGCGAGACATAAATTTTCACTGGCAATTCCAAGATCAAACGCAATCCAGTCCCCATAAACCGTCATTGGCTCTCCCTTCTTAAATCCGCTCTTCCCTTTCCTTCCACATATCGCAATCACATAAGGCGCATCAACAACAGCCTTATACGCAGGATTTCCAGACGGCAGGCACGCCTGCAGTTTGCCCTTAGTCTCAGCATCGTCCACCACAATAATCTCCCAGCATTGCGTATTCGCCCAGCTCGGAGACCATTGCAGAGCCTCCAGAACCTTCTTCAAAGCATCCTTTGGAACCGGATCAGTTTTATACTTCCTTACACTCCTTCGCGCCCGAATACACTCTAAAGTATCCATTCTCACACCTCCTCAAGCGTCATTGCCCCTGACCAAATTTTTATCCTTTATGTGTCCACTGAAAAAAATGGTGGCGGCGAAGGGCTTTGAACCCCCGACACTGCGGATATGAGCCGCATGCTCTAACCAACTGAGCTACGCCGCCACTTGTTATCATTTATTAGCACAAAAGTCCGTATAGTCAAGCGGGAAAAGAGAATTTGGGGTTCTGCGAATTCCTAATTCGCAATTCCGAATTCCGTATTTCTGCGCACTTGACAAAAGGCGGTAAAATCCAACATAATGAGGAAAAATAATTTTATAGGGGGAGTTAAATGAAGAATGTAAAAGGGAAGTTGGTTCTAATCACAGGAGGCGCTCTTGGGATGGGCAGAGAGGTTGCCAAGCTGTTTGCTAAAGACGGCGCGCGCTTGGTTCTATGGGACCTGAGGCAGGACGACCTAGATAAGGCGGCAGGGGAGATCAAGGCGCTAGGAGCGGAGGTTAAGACATATATTTGCGATGTGACCAAGCGGGAGATGGTTTATGAGACTGCGGAGAGGGTTCGGAAGGAAGTCGGAGATATTGACATTCTGGACAATAACGCTGGGGTCGTGTATGCGGGACATTTTTTGGATGTTCCTGACGAAAAGCATCTTAAATGTCTTGAGGTCAACATCAACGGCATTCTATGGTGCACCAGGGCGTTTTTGCCAGCGATGATTAAGCGCAATGAGGGACATATTATTATGATGGCATCTGCCGCGGGTTTGATTGGTGTGGGCGGGCTTGCGGTTTATTGCGCAACCAAGCATGCGGTAGTGGGCTTCACAGATGCGCTAAGGGCTGAGCTTAAGAAGCAAAAAATTTCCGGAGTAAAATTCACAATTGTCTGTCCTAGCTTTGTCAAGACCGGTATGTTTGAAGGGGTAAAGCCTCCCAGGTTCACGCCTTGGCTCACAACCGAGGGTATGGCGAGAAAAATTTATAAAGGCTGTTTAAAGGAAAAGCCTTATGTGCGGGAGCCGTTTCTGGTCAGAACTATCCCATTTTTGAAAGCGATTTCAACAACCAATACACTGGACAAAGTCGGGATACTGCTCGGAATGGATGACGCTGTGAATACCTGGAAAGGAAGAACAGACCAAGATAAATTCCTTAAATGAAAAAGATGCTCATATGAAAAAAATGGGCAGAGAGTTTACTCTGTCCGTGCTCTTGACTCAGAGCGGCCCCAATTCGTGTTCCATAAATGATTGACCTTCATATTCATACAACTGCCTCGGACGGCTCTCATAGTCCTGCTGAGGTGATTGAGCTTGTTAAGGAGCTTAAGCTCCGGGCGTTTGGTATTGCAGACCATAACTCCATTGGCTCTCTTGCGAGCGCTTTTGACCTGGCACAGAAATCTAGGTTAAATTTTTTCCCGGCAGTGGAGTTTGACACTGTGTATAAGGATATGGATTTACATCTTCTAGCATACGGCATAGATTTTCAGCATCCAGAATCTCAATCCTGGATGGAATTTATCTCTAAAGCCAAGATGGAACAGACTAAAAAGCGAGTAGAAAAGCTCCAGAAACTTGGCTTCAGAATAGAATATGAGGAGTTAATCAAGATCACCAAAGGCAAGATGCCCACTGGTGGAGATTATGTCCGGGCATTGAGTTCAAGTCCAGAAGGAAGGAATGACCCTAGGGTAAGAAATTATATAGATGGTCCAAGGTCTAATTCTCCGTATCTGAATTTTTATCTGGACTGGCTCAAATCTGGCAAGCCAGCGTTTGTGCCGTTTGAGGAAATGGAATGCAAAAGCGTTATAAAAAAGGCGCGAAACCTTAGAGCTGTTTGCGTGCTGGCGCATCCGTCAGACACTCCTCTGGACTATGTGCGGGAGCTTAGCAAAATTGGATTACAGGGTATAGAAATTTACACCAGCTATCATTCTCCTTTGCTTGCGCAAAAATGGCTCGCGCTGGCAAGAGAACTTGGACTGATTATCACAGCTGGCTCTGACTTTCATGGAAAGCCTGTTAAGCCAGATGTGAACATGGGAATAGAATGTAAAGAAGAGCAAGAGATTCTGGAAAGATTGGCAAAAGCTCTGGTTGAAAGCAAGGGATTGCATCTTTACTTTTAATTAAGGTATTATTCTGTAAAATTTAGTTAATCAAGCGTTATAGATGCGAAAAAATTGCACAATAAAATTAAGGAGAATGGAAAAATGTTAAAAATTGGAGATATGGCTCCGAAATTTGAGTTTGAGGACCAGAGGGGCAAAAAGAGCAATTTTCCAGATGATTTCAAAGGCAAATGGCTTGGACTTTTTTTCCTGAGAACCCTGGCTTGTCCGATCTGTATGGAAAAAATAGATGAGCTGAAAAAATCAGAGCACAAATACAAAGAGCAGGGCGTTTCGCTTTTTGTGGTGGTGCAAAGCTCAATGAATCGCGTTAAAGAATACGCTGACAAGAGGCAGATTCAGTTCCCAATGATAGGCGACCTGGAAAGAAAAATTTATAGCCTGTATGGAGTGGAACTGGGTAGATTGAGCGCGTTTTTTGCTCCCCAGGTTATGTCTGCTTCAGTCCGGGCAACCTTTAAGGGGCACATCCACGGAATGCCAGAAGGAAACGAGCTTCAAAAGCCAGCCTGTTTTATCATAGACCCTTCTGGAAGAATCGCATATCTTGAATATGGCAGGAATATTGCAGATATGATTACAGAGGAAAGGTTTATGAAGGTATTGCAGGGGCTTAAAAAGGGAAAGATGTAGAAAATGAATCGCAAACAAATCATAAAAATAGTTCTGGTTTTCATCATCTGCGCTGGGACAGCTATTGCCATTTATTTCGGGGCTATCCATCATTTCTCCCGGGAGAAAAAAACAATTGCAAAAAAATATGATTCCAGTAAAATTAAGCGAAAGCTCGCATATACATCAGACCCTGTCCAGCTGATGCAAAAAGCCTCTGACGCAGAAGCTGTCAAAGACTGGAAACAGGCTCTCCAGTGGTATTACATCCTGCTCCAGAACTTAAGCGACACAGACCCGCGCAAAGGAATGGCTTATCACAGAAGGGCTTTTTGTTTTTATCAGCTTGGACAATATGAACAGGCAAAAAACACGCTGGAATTCGGCTTGAATAATTTCCCGGATATGCCAGACCTGGATGAAGCTTTATTCCTGATGGCGAAAATATATACAAATCTCAAACAATATGAACTCGCGTATAAAACCTATAATACCATCATCCGGATCTTCCCTGCCCGCGCTGAAGAAGCAAAACAATTGCAGAGCCAGTTGCCAGAATATTCAAAGCACGAGCCATAAGAGATTCATCCCACAGTCCCGACCAGCTATCCCCAAAAGACCCAAGAACTGACAATCCAATCCTAGGCGTTCCCTTTAATTGACTTTGGGCGGCAAATAAGGATAATTAAATAAAAATAAATGTATAAGCAAGAAAAAATCGGGACTCAGTTCCGCGCGCGTGGGATTGAGATCAAAGAGAAGGAGTTGTCACAACTGGGCTGTCTCCTTCATAAGAAGCATCAGCTCTCTATTGAGAGCTATCAGTCTGGCTATGCCAGACGGAGAATTTGCGCCCGGATACGCTCTCTTCATCTGGATTCCCTTTCAGACCATCTGGACAAGGGGGAGCAGTTGAGATTACTCAAGAATTTTGACCGGGCGCTTGGGCAGGGCGGCTATCTGGTTCTGGGCAAAACCGAATTTCTGCTGGAGCCTTATCGGTCTGGATTTGAGCATATTTCAGTCTCGGAGAGGATTTATCAAAAGCCGGTATTATCAATTACGCTCAAGAAGGCGGGAGGGAAATTATGAAGGTGAGATTGGGCTTAAAAATTTTTCTAGGCTATTTACTCATCGCCTTGATCACCATAGTGGTCTACATCCTTTTCAATACTATTTTCAGCGAAGTTTTTCACGATCATCAGTGGGTCTCTCTTCTGCTCACGGTAAGTCTTATCCTGCTTGGCACCGCATTGGTTGGCTATTTCTATGCGTTCAAGCTGTTCCGGGATTTGACATTACTAACAAGGTCTGCGCAACGGATCGGCGCTGGGGACCTTACCGAGGAGGTTAAAGTCCGAACTCGGAAAAGGTATCCGGATGAAATAGATGACCTGATCAATTCCGTCAACCTGATGCTGGAAAACCTGCGCGAATTATCCGCGCAGACCCAGTCCACTGCGATCAATATGAGCCAGAGCGCCCAGAACCTTTCCGCAACCGCCCAGCAGATGAACGCCAGCTCAGATGAGGTCGCGTCCACCATCGCCGAAATCAGCAAAGGAGTTGAGCTTCAGGCGTCGTTGGTGGAAAATATCTCCAAGACTGTCCGGGATATGGCAGGGTCCGTTGAACTCACGAGCTCCAACGCTATGATTACTGCCACGAGTGTGAGCGAGGCGTCGCACAAGGCTCAGCAAAGCGGGGAGCTGGCGAACAAGGCGATGGAGAAGATGCACAAGGTTTTTGAGAAAATGGCGAACTCTCAGGAGATGGTGGTTCGGTTCGGGGAAAAGACCACCCAGATAGGAAAGATTGTGGAGATGATCACCAATATCGCGCGGCAGACCAATCTCCTCGCGCTCAATGCCACGATAGAGGCGGCGAGAGCAGGGGAATACGGCAAGGGATTTGCCGTGGTAGCGGACGAGGTGCGGAAGTTGGCGGAGAGCACCAGCACAGCGGCGGAGCAGATCACGGACTTAGTTGGAGAGATTGAGAGAGAGAGCGAGCGGGTGGTGGGCACGATGAAGGAGACTGCGCAGGACATCACTGGCGGAAGGGACGACCTGAGCACGATCAGCGTTTCTCTGGAGGAGATCGTTCAGATGATTTCCACAGCCGCGGATAAAGTCAGGACCATCTCGGATACTGTTCAGGTTCAGGCGGAGCGTGCCAAGGACTTAGCAAGGAGCATTGATGAGATCGCCAAGGTGGCGCACGATAATGCCACGAGCATAGAGCAGGTGAGCAGTGCTACCCAGGACCAGACTGCTTCAATGGAGGAAATGAGTAGGTCTGCGCAGGAATTAAGTCAGACAGCTGACAGGCTCAAACAGTTGGTAAGCAGATTTCGGCTGGACAAGGAGAGGGTGGTTAGCCTGGAGCCTTTGAACAAGCCGGAGCTGGAGTTGGTGAAGAAAGACGAGAAGCTGGTTGAGGAAAAAAAGCTGGCGAAGTCAAAAGCCAAAGTGGATGAGGATATAGATTATACTTTTGAATAAAGAAAATGGCGGAAGTTAAACCAGACTTGGCAGTGTCTCCGGAGAAGCATCTCCGGATGATTAGCTTTGACCTGGAAAAAGAGCTGTTCGGATTTGAGATCAGATACATCAACCAGGTGATAGAGCCGCAGAAATTGTTTTTTGTGCCCAGAGCGCCTTTTTTTCTGCGCGGAGCTCTCAACCACCGCGGAAAAGTCATTGCGGTGATAGACCTGGCGCAGTTCTTTGGGATGAAAGCCAAGGTCATTGACCAGGAAACCAGGGTCATCATTCTTGACCCCGCGGAATGCGGAGCGGAGTTTCATATCGGGTTCCTGGTGGAGAGGGTTCAGAGGATTGAGACCATCCCCGCGCAAAGGCTGGCACAGAAGCCGGAGTCAGAGGGAAACAAGCCTTATATCTCCGGAGTGGTTAATCTGGGCGGAAGGCTTTTTAATATCATCAACCTGGAGAAGCTTCTTCAGGAGATTGAAAGTTATTTTGGCTAAGGAGGATAAAAGATGCCGATTCGGGTTTTAATTGCGGATGATGCTTTGTTTATGAGGAATATGATTAAGGAAGTGTTTGCTAGCCAGGAGTTCCATGTGATTGGAGAAGCCGCAAATGGCGTGGAGGCAATTGAGAAGTATAAACAGCTCAAGCCGGATATCACCACTATGGACATCGTGATGCCGTTGAAAAGCGGGATTGAGGCGGTCAGAGAAATCGTCAAGATTGACCCAAACGCCAGAATCGTGATGTGCTCCGCGCTGGGACAGGAGTCGCTTGTGATGGAAGCCATAGAAGCTGGGGCAAAGGACTATATCGTGAAGCCCTTTAAGCCGGAGAAGGTGCTGGAAGTGGTTAAAAAGGTGATTGCCGCAAAGTAATGATAGACCTTTCCAAATATAAAGCGCTGTTTTTGAGCGAGACCCAGGAGCATCTGCAATCTATGAACGACTGCCTCTTAAAGATGGAAAATGGGGAGCAGGATGACGAGACCATTTCCGCCATCTTCCGCAACGCTCACTCAATCAAGGGAATGGCCGCATCTATGGGATATGAGCCGATCCGGGACCTGGCGCATTCTATGGAGGACCTTCTGGATCAGGTGCGGCAGAAGCAGAGAACTTTGGATAAAGAGACCACTGATATTTTATTTCAAGCCGCGGACCGGATTGAGGAGATGCTTAAGCAAATAGAGAAGGACCGGGATATAGAATCTGGTTGGCAGGAAATCCAGAAGAAAATCCTAGAATTGATAAAAAAAAAGCCGATTGAAAAATCACCTGAGCCTGCGGAACCCAAAGCCCCTTTGCCGATAAGCGCGCATCCAAAAGGAATTGAAATTCAAGTGTTGATTTCACCTGAGGCTGACTCGCCCTCTGTAAGAGCCTTGATCCTGTTTAAGCGGATTCAGGAACTGGGAAAAATTTTTAGTGCCAGTCCGAGCCTGGAAGAGATCAAGTCAGGAAAAATTCAAGCAACGAGCCAAGGATATCCACTCTCTATCTTTATCCAGACCGAACGCTCCGAGGATGAAATCAGAGAAGTATTAAAAGGCGTGAGCGAGCTCACGAAATTTGAGGTTAAGGAAACTTCTGAGAGCGCGGCAGTGGCAAGCGTGATAAAAGCGCCAGAGACAAAGCAAGAGCCGAGAGAGTCGGAGCCAGCATCTATGGGCTCACCTGTGGGGCAGACAGTCCGGATACGGACACAGATTTTGGATGATCTAATTAACACTCTCGGAGAATTGATTTTGATCAAAGGCGAGCTGGATGAGTTGAGCCGGCGAAGCCCGGTTCCGGGACTGCGTCAGAGTTTGGACAAGATTGAGAGGTTGAGCAGGGAATTCCACGATCAGGTGATGAGTGCGAGGCTGGTGCCGATTGAGATTGCTGTGCAAAGACTTCCGCGTCTGGTTCGGGACCTGGCAAAGGAATATGGTAAAGAAATAGAGCTGGAGATCAAGGGCAAGGAAATAGAACTGGATCGGACCTTGATTGAAAAGCTGATGGACCCGCTCGTGCATATTATTCGTAATGCGGTTTATCATGGGATAGAGAGTCCGGAAGAGCGCAAAGCGCGTGGCAAGAATGTAGCAGGAAAAATCAGGATTATAGCCAGCCGGGAGCGCGATATAGTTGATCTGACCATATCTGATGACGGCAGGGGAATAGACCCGCAAAAGGTCAAGAAAAAAGCCCTGGAGATGGGGCTGATCTCGCCAGCTCAAGCAGAAGAGATGACAATGGAGCAATGCCTGAACCTGGTTTTTATATCTGGTCTATCCACTGCGGATAAAGTCGGAATGGTCTCAGGACGCGGAGTTGGGATGGAAGTGGTAAAGAATATGGTGGAGGGGGTTGGAGGAACCGTAATTCTGAATTCAGAGCCTGGCAGGGGAACAACAATCTCTCTACAACTGCCCAGAACCGTAGCAATTACCAAGGTGCTGTTGATCAAGCTGGCTGAGGAGATTTTTGCGTTTCCATTGAGTAGAATTCTGCGCACTATTGAGATTCTTCCGTATCAGCTCCGCAAGAGCCAGAATCAGGAGTATTATCTTGAGAAACAGGAGTTGATCCCGCTGGTCTATTTCCATAAATTGCTTGACCTGAAGGTGCCCGAGGAGCATATTTTCCCGCTAAATGCTTTGGTCGTGGAGGGTAGGAAGAAGAAGATGGCGCTGGTGGTGGATGCTCTGGTTGGGCAGGAAGACGCTTTTATCCGTCCTTTGGGCAAGCCTCTGGAGAGGATTCCTGGCTTGAGCGGAGTGACTATGCTGGGAGATGGGAGAATAGTGTTTGTGCTGGAGCTGGTGGGGCTGTTTTAAAGGAGGATGAGATGTCCTTGGAAAAGATGAATCTGGATAAGGCGCAGGTGGATGCCCTCAAGGAATTGTGCAATATCGGTATGGGTCATGCCACCACTGCGCTTGCAAAACTGGTCAACAAAACCATTTACTTTGATGTTCCTCTGGTCACTAAATCCAAAATCAGTAAGGTGCCGGAATTGATAGGAAAAGAGGATGAAATAGTGGTCGGTATATATCTGCGCTTTCAGGGTCCCATAACAGGGAATATCCTGTTTTTATTTCCGCGCGAGAGCGTAATAATGCTCAGGCGTGTCATTACAGGGGCTGAGTCTTGCGAATTGATTTTTGACGAGTATCAGACTTCTTTGCTCAAGGAGTTGGGAAATATCCTAGCAGGAAGCTATTTAAGCGTGATGGAGCAGGTCTTGGGAATGCGTTTAGTCCAATCTGTTCCCTGGTTTGCGTTTGACCTTGCGTCAGCGATCATAGACCCAATCCTGATTCAGATGGGGAAAAATTCGGACCATATTGTTTTGATAGAGGCTGAGTTTTTTGTTCTAGAAAACAAGGAGTTGCGTGGGAAGTTTTATCTACTTCCGGACCCTGACTCGGTCTTGCAGATGCTCAAGGCAATAGGCTTGGGGGTATGAGCAGATGAAGAAAGCTGTTCGGATAAAGATAAGCGAATACTATCTGGCGCAAAAATCCGAATTGATAAAATCCTATGGACTGGGCTCCTGCGTGGCTGTTGTCATCTGGGACCCTAAAAAGAAAATAGGCGCAATGGCGCATATTTTACTTCCGTCTTCAAATAACTCCTCTGATGCTTCTGCCAAATACGCTTCTAGCGCGGTCGCTACAATGCTTGGAGAGTTAGTCAAGGCAGGCGCGAATCAGAAACATCTTATTGCCAAGCTGGCAGGAGGAGCAAATATGTTTCCTCGCAAATTTAATCCCTATCTCCAGGGACCGGGAGCGAATATCGGCAGGAGAAATATACAAGCCGCGAGAAAAGCCCTATTGAGCCAGAAGATACCAATAGTTGCTGAGGATGTGGGTGGGGAGATTGGAAGAACTATTGAATTTAATTCTGAAACCGGAGAATTAGTTGTGCACAAATCCAATGGGGAGACTAAAATAATTTAATGGACAGAGATAAGCTGAGAGAACTTTTAATCAAGGTGCAAGCAGGAGAAATAAGTCCTGAATCAGCGCTGAAAAAAATAGCGCATCTGCCCTTTTCTGACTTGAATTTCGCCAAATTGGATTTTCATCGCCAGCTCCGACAGGGAATACCAGAAGTAATTTTCGGAGAGGGAAAGGAGCTTGAGGAGCTGATCCAGATAGTGCGCAAGATGAGAAAAGAAAAAACTAACATCCTGATCACGCGACTTTCTCCTGAAAAAGCAAGAGCGTTAAAGAAAAAGATAAACGCGGGGAGCTATAATTCCCGGGCAAGGACTTACAAAATTATTTCTCAGCGCATAGAGCTTAAGGGGAAGGGCACAATCCTGATTATTTCCGCAGGCACGAGTGACCTAGGGGTTGCTGAGGAGGCGCGTGAGACAGCCGAGTTTCTGGGAAATAAAGTGGAGTGTATTTATGATGCTGGAGTTGCTGGATTACATCGGTTGCTTTCGTATCAGGACCGGCTTGCAAAGGCGCGCGTGACGATTGTAGTTGCGGGGATGGAAGGAGCGCTTCCGAGTGTGGTTGCTGGTCTTTCTGACAAGCCTGTGATCGGAGTTCCAACCAGCATCGGTTATGGCGCATCATTTAAAGGCTTGAGCGCCCTTCTCGGAATGCTTAACACCTGTGCTAATGGTCTGGCAGTGGTCAATATAGACAACGGCTTTGGCGCCGCCTGTTTTGCAAGCCTGATTAATAGACTTTGAGGTTTCAATGACTTTAAATAAAAAAATCGCATGGGTTGACTGCACAAGCGGAATCGCGGGAAATATGGTTCTCGGGGCTTTGATAGACCTGGGCTTTGCGCCTGCGACTTTGGAGCGTCTGGTTAAAATTCTTGGTCTGGGCAATGTAAAGATAGATGTCCATAAAGAGAAGAGACAAGGAATTTCCGGAGTGCTTGTCAGAATAATCTCTCCTCATCAGCATAAAGAAAGGCATCTAAAGGAAATCACTCGCATCATACGCCGTGCCTCCCTGCCAGAACCGGTCAAAGAAAAAAGTCTGGAGGCTTTTCAAGAGCTTGCTAAAGCAGAAGCGAAGATACATTCGGTTTCAATTAATGATGTCCATTTTCACGAACTCGGGGCTGTGGACACCATAGTAGATATTGTCGGAGCGGTTTTGGGATTTTACGAGCTTGGTATCTCAAAAATTTATTTCAGCAGGCTTAATCTTGGAGGAGGGGAAATTATCTGCGAGCACGGCTTACTTCCAGCGCCAGCTCCAGCGACCGTGGAACTGCTAAAGTTAGCGCCAGTAAAGGGAGGAAGTGATGAGGATGGTGAATTGACCACGCCCACAGGCGCGGTTCTGGCAAAGGTGCTGGCAGATGGATTTGGAGCCTTACCTGAGATGAAGATAGAAAAAACCGGATATGGTCTGGGAGAGCGCAAGTTAAAGAAGCGCGCTAATTTACTCAGGGTCATTTACGGCTATGCTCTGGCTGGAGCCGAGGAGTTGATTCAAGTGGAAGCTTCAATTGATGATATGAATCCGGAGTATTATGAGCCATTGATGAAAAAATTATTACAGGAAGGCGCTCTTGAAGTAGCGCTGATTCCAGTTCAATTTAAGAAGAGCAGGCCCGGGGTTATTCTGCGCGCGCTCTGTCTTGAAACAAATCTCTGGAAAGTTATCCAGACAGCTTTGATGCACTCCACTACAACTGGCTTGCGGTTTTTCCCTGTGCAGAGAGTATGCCTGATGAGAGAGAGCGTCCCCATCAAAACCGAATACGGAGAGGTGCGTTTGAAGAGTATTGAGTTACCAGATGGCAGTATTCGTGTTCATCCGGAGTTTGAAGATATGCGTCTAATTTCAGAAAAGGAGCAGATACCCTTAACCGTGCTTGAGCAAGAGGTAATCAAGGAATGGTCAAAAAGCAAAAGAAGAAGATAATTCAGAGGAGCAAAACAAAAACTTCGCACCGGCTGGAGAAGCTGTTTGAATACGCCTCTGACGGATTGCTCCTGGCAAACGATAAGGGACAGATAACAGGCATTAATGGAAATTTTTTACGCTTGACCGGGTATAACCGTTCCCGGCTAATTGGCAAGACGCTGGACTCGCTATTCTCATTTGAAATTCCGCGCCCGGAAAAAATGAGCGAGTGGCTCAAGAAAAAGCGTCATTCTGGAACTACCTGTTTCCTTCTCAAAACGAAGAAATCCGAGAGAAAATATGTCACTGTTCACACTGAACCATTACCTGGTAAGGAGAGGGAATTTTTAATTTCGGTTCACGACATTACTGAAGAGAGAAAATTAAGTCTGGAGCTTCAGAGGACCAAAGATTTTCTGGAAAATATGATCCAGAGCTCAATGCAGGCAATCATTGCCGCGGATATGGATGGCAATATAATTATTTTCAATCGTGCGGCAGAGGAATTAACCGGGTTTAAGGCAGAAGAGGTTGTGGGCAAAAAAAATATCGTGGATTTGTATGCTCCGGGAGCGGCGCGAGCCATAATGAAAAAGTTGAGAAGCCCTTTTTATGGAGGGGTAGGCAGGCTGGAAACCACTCATAATGTTATTTTGAATAAGCAAGGTGAGGAAATCCCGGTAAATATGACTGCGGAGATAATTTATGATGCTGGTGGCAAGGAGCTTGCCACTGTTGGCTTATATCAGGACTTACGGGAGCGGATTGAAATTGAAAAGCGCTTGCGTCAGGCGCAGGAGAGGCTTTTTGAGAGCAAACGCCGGGAGGCAATAATGGCTCTTGCTGGCGCAGTGGCTCACGAGTTGAATCAGCCACTAACATCTATTATGGGCTATACCGAGATTCTCAAGAACTTTGCAAGCCGAATTCAAGAAAGCGCAAACTTTCCGGATAATCTTATGACCGCGTGCCATAACGCCATTAAGGCGATTTCAGACCAGGCTCAACGAATGGCGGACAGCATCAAGAAGCTGGGAGATTTAAGCGAATTTGAGACCGTAGAGTATGCTGGCAAGCAGAAGATTCTGGACCTGGAGCGGGCTGGTCAAAGGGAGCGCAACCTGTTGCATGCTCTGGATATGATTGATGAGGCGGTTCTGATTTTGGACCAGGAGTTGTTGATTTTGTCTGCGTTTGGAAGATCGCGGGAGATTTTTGAGGAGAACCCAGAGGGAAGAAGCCTGAGCAGGTATTTTGAGGGAGTGAATTACACTAATTGTATGGAGCTTATTGAGGATGCGAAGAACAAGGGCATTGCTCGGGGCGATCTGATTCTCCACTCTGCCAATGGCAACAATAAGAAGGTATGGGTGGAGATAGAGAGAGGCGAGGACAGTGAGCTTATCCTGAAGATCGCGGATGTAAGCGAGCGCAGGGAGATGGAGAGCAAGCTCAGGGTTTTGTCCGCGTTCCGGGAGGAGCTTTTTCAAAATTTGCCGGTGCCGATTGTATTGTTTGATCCGGACGGGAAAATAACCTATTTAACCCGCGAAGCGGAAAAGATGTTAGGGTATAGAGCAGAAGAGCTTAAGGGCAAATTCCCTGCCGATGTGCTGGAGGATTTTGACCTTAACTATTTTTTACACTTATTACGGAAATTAAGGAAGGAAGGTCAGCTAGAAGGGAAAGCGTGGGCGCGTGATAAACAGGGAAAACCTTTCCTTCTTTATTATTTTAACAGGGTTATGCGGGATGAGAGCGGAGAGGTCATTGGATTCTTGTCCTTCCTGGTTGACCTCTCTGAGAAGCATATGTTGGAAAAGGCGCTTGAGGAAAAAAACAAATTCCTCCAGGCAATCCAGAATAATACTGAGATTCTTATCCGCGCCACAGATTGGGAGGAAGCCTTGTCTTTTATGCTGATGCAATTAAGGACACTGCTTGAATTTGACCTTGCAGGGATCATTCCTCTTGAGCCCACTGAGCGCGGATTATATTTCCTTACCTTTGAGCCGGGCACCAGATTCAGAAAAATCCAGGAGATAAAATTATATGAAAAACTTGAAACAGTATTGAACTGGATGAATATCCCAGAGGTTATTTGCATAGATGATTTTTCCAAGTATGATTTTGGTGAAGAAGCGCCTGGGGATTTCAAAGAGTTAAAACAGGATTTGCTCAAGCGTGGTCTCAAAGGTTTTTTATCAATTCCTCTTAAGTTTCAAGAAGAGCCTGTTGGCAGGCTCTTTCTCGCACATCACGAATTCGGGTATTTGAAACCAGAAAAGATTGAGCCTGTGGCGCAGATTATTGACCAAATAGCTATAGCGCTTTCTCACTTTCGGCTCTATATGAAGCTGGAGAAACAGCGCCAGGCTTTGCTTCAACGGAATCTATTTCTTGAAAAGATTATTGAGCAGAGCCAGAAGATAGACCTCAAGCAGGACGAGTCCCGAATTTTCAGTCAATTTTTGAGCCTGTTTCAGGAAATTTTCCCGCGTGCGCATTTATGGCTTGCCTGGCGGGGAGAGGAAAGAGGAAAGGACCTACTGATCAAGGGCGTGAGTAATATGGAACCTGGATTGGTCAACACGCGTTTTGAGCTTAAGCCGGGTTTAGAGGAAAAACTTATAGAATCTGCTAGACCTCTGGCGTTTGACCCGGGAGTTTCTTCCATCGGCTTTCTTCAAAACAGCCAGAGCGTTTTGCTCGTGCCCATCCTTGTAGGAAAAAGCCTTCTCGGATTGATGGGCGTGGAGTCTCATCATCGGGAGCCGTTTTTGGAAGAGGAAAAATTTTTGCTTCAGCTATTTAGCAGGTATCTGGCGATCATCATTCCCAATCTGCTCCGCATCAGGGATGCAACCTTGTTCAGCCATCTTCAGGAGATTCTGATTGAAAACGCTAGCGTGTTTATAATTATGTATGACCAGCAGGGGAAAATAATCCTATTAAATCGCGCTGGAGCGGACAGGCTTGGAATAAACAGGGAAAAACTGCTTGGAATGGAGATGCAGGAGTTTGTGGAGAAATATCTGGTGGGGATTGAAGATGCAGATGGAAAGCCGTATCCGTTCAAATTGCTCTTACAAAGGGTCTTAACTGGGGAGCGCGTTATAAACACAAGGATAAAATTTAGAACTGAAAAAGGGGAGATAGTGGAAGCGCTTGCAAGCACAGACCCGATTCTGGATTCATCTAGGAATTTGCAGGGAATAATCACCATTGGACAGGACCTGACTCCCCTTCGGGAATTGGAAGCCAAACTTCTTCAATCGGAGCGCCTGGCAGGGCTTGGACAGATGGCCGCAGGGGTGGCTCACGAGTTGAACAATCCGCTTCAGGCGATCATAACTTCTTCTGAAATGGTCAAGCGCAGGCTAGAGGAACTTGGAGAAAAGGATGCGGCTCGGCGCTTGGAAATAGCTATCCGCGCCAGCGAGCGCATTCAACGGCTGGCAAAAAATTTGATGAACTATGCCAGGCCCAGCACAGAGGCTCCTCAGGAGATTGACTTGAAAAAGCTGGTGGATGAAGTGCTCTCTTTTAGCGGATATGAGTTGCGAAGAGGAGGCGTGGAGATTGAAAATCTGGTCCCGGAGAATCTCCCATGCTTAATTGCGGTCAAGGATCAGATTGAGCAGGCGCTGATCAACCTCCTTACTAACGCTTCCTATGCCTGCGCGGAAAAAAACGGGGGCAGGATCAGAATCAAAGCGCGGGTGCGGGGACAGATGCTGGAGATGCGTGTAGAGGACAATGGAGTGGGGATTTCTCCAGAGCATCTGAGCCGAATTTTTGAGCCGTTTTTTACGACCAAGCCACGCGAAAAAGGCACGGGACTGGGATTAAATATCGTGCAATCAATTGTAGAGAGGCATCGGGGCAAAATCAAAGTTAAGAGCAAACCCGGGGAGGGAACAGTTTTTTCTCTCCTTTTCCCTATTGGCGAATCTGGTGTCCGAGGGAATTATCAGCCAAAATAGGGCTGAGTCTTTTTCCTTTTTGTCAAAATATAATAAAAATGTTAGACTAATATTAATAATGGGAAAAAGAGAGCTATTAAGAGTTCAGGCAGAGATTGAAGTCCATTTTCGGTCTTATGACCAGTTTTATCAGGAATACACATCCAACCTGTCCAAAGGAGGTCTGTTCATTAAAACCAAGGAGCCTCTTCCTCCCCAAAGCGTAATAGAGATTAAGCTATTTTTGCCAGACGAGGAAAAGCCTCTGAGTGCTGTTGGCGAGGTGGTTCACATCATCACTCCGGAGTTTGCTGAGGAAAAAGGATGGAACCCGGGAATGGGGGTGCACCTGATAGACTTTGAGGAGACGGTGCAAAAACAGCTGGAGAGATATATTCATAAACGCGCTCAAGAACAGCCTTGGACTATTATGGATCGCAGAAAACACCCCCGAGCTGTGATCCGAATGAAAGTGCGGTTTCCTGACCTGACCACGCTTATTGAGAATTACGCGAAGGACTTAAGCCAGGGAGGGATTTTCATCCCGACCAATGATCCAAAGCCTGTGGGGACTGAAATCGCTCTTACTCTCATCCATCCGGACACCGGCGAGGAGATTGAACTTCAAAGCGAGGTTGTCCGGGTAGTGACTGAATCTGAGGCGCATGATAAAAGAGATAAAAGACTGGTGCCGGGAATGGGGGTAAAATTCATCAATCTCAGCGAGGCTCAACAATCTGCTCTGGCGAAATTTCTTGCTGTGGAATATCCGGTGGAGCCGGACCAGGATCAATGAAAATCATCGGCATTGACCTAGGAACCACCAACTCCTGCGCTTCCATCGTGGAGCATGGGCATCCAAAGGTTATTCCCTCCTCTCAGGGCTATCTCACCATCCCAAGCGTGGTTGCGTTCACGCCGGATGACAAACTCCTGGTCGGATATGATGCGGTGCGACAGAGCCTGACAAACCCTGAAAACACCATTCAGGGTTCCAAAAGATTGCTCGGCAGGCAGTATAAAGACTGGGTTGTGCAGAAGGTCAAGCAAAGTTTTTACTATGAGATCACCGAGGGGAAATTCGGTGAGGTGGAGGTGCTCGGAAACCAGAGACCCTTTGCGGTGCCGGAAATATCTGCATTGATTCTTCGCTATATCCGTAAGGTTGCGGAGGAATACCTCAAGGAGCAGGACATAAAAGCTGTGATCACTGTTCCAGCGCATTTCAATGACCGGCAACGAAGTGCGGTTCGTAAAGCTGGCAAAATTGCTGGCCTGGAAGTAGTGAGGATAATTAATGAGCCCACTGCGGCGACCCTCGCTTATGGCTACAAAAAGGAGCAGAGCAAGAATCTGGTGATTTACGATCTGGGCGGGGGAACCTTTGATGTGACTGTGATGCATGTAGAGGGAAAGGTTTATCAGGTATTGAGCACGGTAGGGGACACTTTTCTTGGCGGAATAGATTTTGACAATCGGATCGTGGAGTATCTTTCGGAAAAGTTTGAACGAGAGACCAAAATCTCTCTAGCTGATAACCGGATTGCTCTGCAGAGGCTAAGGATTGCGGCTGAGGAAGCTAAAAAGGAGTTGAGTATAAGAAAAGAGGCTGAGATAAAATTGCCTTTTATCTGTTCTGGTCCTTCAGGTCCGCTCAATCTGGAATATAAGCTGAAGCGTGAAGAGCTGGAGCTTCTCACTGAAAAGCTGGTGGATAAAACCCTTGACATCTGCCGCTCCGCTCTGGAGATAGCAAAGCTAAGTCCGGATAAAATTGACGACATCGTGCTTGTAGGTGGTCAGACCCGGATGCCTATGGTATGGGAGAAGCTCAAGGCGTTGTTCGGCAAAAGCCCCTCCAAAGGAGTGCATCCGGATGAGGCAGTTGCAATAGGAGCCGCTATTATGGCGGATATAATCACGCGGGGAGAAACCGGTGTATTGCTTCTGGATGTTGTTCCTCTCTCCATCGGACTGGGACTGCCAGATGGAAGGTTCAAGGAGATTATTCCTAAAAACACCACTCAACCAGTGAAGAAGAAAATGGTCTTCACCACGCATAAAGATAATCAGACTTCTGTGCAACTTAAGGTGATGCAGGGCGACAGCGCCTGGGCAAAGGACAATGAACTGCTCAGCAAGATAGCACTTACTGGCTTGCCTCCTAAGCCCAAGGGAGAGGTCAAGGTGGAGGTGACCTTCTCAGTGGACACCGAGGGCATACTCACGGTATCGGCTCTGGATAAGAGCACGGGCAAGGAGGTCAAAACACAGATCAGCTCCCGTGAGGAATAAAAATCCACAAAAACTATGATGAAAAAAATTCCGCTCTTGATTTTATTCGTTATATGGTTCCCGAATTCAGCTTTTTCTCAGGAGGAAAATTTTCCTGCGGAAAGCAAGGAGACAATTGAAACGGAGATTCATCCGCAGGTCAAGGAATACTTTGTGGATGTGCTTCTACCGCATCTCTGGGAGGGAACCAAGGCGGTTTTTTCAGAGGACACATTTCAATACTGGGCGCTTGCGAGCTTTACTGCTGGGATAGCTTTTAGTCAGGATGAAGATGTCCGGGACTACTGGCTGGAACACGACCTGATTGGTGATTGGAAAGAGGTTGGAAACTTCTATGGAGAGGGATACACTCAGGCAGGTCTGGCGCTTTCCTTCTGGGGCTTAGGAGCAATTACAAAAGACCAGAAGCTTGCAAGCACTGGCGAGGTGTTAATAGAGGCGGAAATTCTGAACGGATTAGTCACTACCGCGATGAAGCAGGTCATAGGAAGAGAACGCCCGGACAATTCTGGAAACGATTCCTTCCCATCTGGACACACCAGCGATTCCTTTTGCTTTGCCGCTGTCATTGACGAGCGGTATGGGCACGCCTGGGGAATTCCCGCTTATGCCCTTGCCACTCTGACCGCTTTATCCAGAATGGAGTCAGACAAGCATTGGCTCTCAGATGTGGTAATGGGCGCTGGCACAGGAATGATCATTGGCTATTCTGTTTCAAAAAACCACGATGACTATCCTTATGAAAAGCGCTGGCATCATACAGACAAAAATCTCATTCAACAAGCCCGCATCCTTCCGGTCTTTCCACAAAACCAAAAAGACGAATTCGGGTTCAGAATTTATATTACTCTTGATTAGAATCTCTATCCGGAAAAAACGACTAATGTATCCTGCATAGATAGGTTTTTTTATCAATCCAGTATACTTGAAGCAAAAAAAATGCGGTGAGTTCCTTTGCAGAAACTCAGCGCTTCTCTTATTTCTGGATTTTAGAGACAATAACAATAATTCCCGCCAGAGATTATCAGAAAATCTCTGACGCTTCCATTTCCCGGATAAAACCGCCAGTTGCTCTTAGCGATTATCTAGGAACAGTTCCAGATGGAGCTGGCGCAGGTGCTGGCTGAACTGTCGCGCCAGGGGCAACGGTTGCGCCCGGCGCAGGCGCTACAGTTGCGCTAGGAGCCGGTTGAACTGGAGCAGGAGCCGGAGTCGGCTCTACAGGTGCAGTCTCTTCTATGGGCGGCACCTCTTCCTGCTTCTTTTTGCAGGAAAAGCCAGTCGCCAGAACTAGCGTCATCACCAATACCATCAATGCACTAATCCATTTAGACATCCCTTTTTCCACCTCCTTCCTTTTAAGCTAAAAAATATAATCTAAAAATTTCTATTGTCAAGCCCCTTACCCTGCAGGCAGATTTAATCATTTTTTATTTAAGTTAATTCTTCTGCCCGCCTAGATTGCCTGTTCCGCCTTGTGCTGGATTCAGCCTTTCCCACTCCGAATTGATCTTATCAGTCAGCTTCTGCAATTCCGCATACAGGTCCTCCATCTGCTTTTTTACCTCTGGGTGATTTTTCTGATAGTCTTGAAAAGCCTGACGAGCGGAAGGATTATCATAGGTTGTTTTTAAATCCGCATAAATAATATCATATTTTTTATTGAGCTTTCCCATTTCGCCAGTGAACTCCTGGATCAGCGCATTCTTCTCGGCTTCAAACTCCGGGCTCAAGCTCTTGGTGCGGTCCAACAGCTTGATGAAACGCTTCTGATATTCACGATTCAGCTTTAACCGCTCAAACTCAAATTTGAAAAATTCATCAGGAGTCAATGTCCTTCCCTCTCGCTCCGCAGGCGGAACCTGAGCGGTATCTGCAGAGCCAACATCCTGCGCAGAAGAATTCTCCGCCTGAGCTACCTCTTGTTTGGTTTCCTCTTGAGCCTTTTGACCCCGCTTGCAGGCAAAAGACATACTGAGAACCAAGCACATAATCAATATAAGTATCCTTTTCATTGTTTTTACCTTCCTCTCTATGTATTGCCATTAGCATAGAAGCATAAAATCAAATGTCAAATCACCTGGCTTGACCCTTTCGCGGATTCCAGATATATTCCGTTCCAAATGACACAAAAGCCCAAAGCTCTGCTTATCTCGTATGTTTATCCTCCAGCAGGAGGAGGTGGCAGTCCACGGCTGCTGAGATGGACGCGCGCGCTTTTTGAAGCTGGCTTTGAGCCAGTTGTGCTCACAGTTAAATCCACATATATCCGCGGAGAGGACCAAAGCCTGATAGAGGAAATCAAAGACATAGCAAGGATTGAACGCACATCATCTCTTGACCCTAAAAGGGTGTTTTACCTGTTAAATAATTTATTCAAGTCATCCCTTTCAAGTTCTTTATATAAAAAAGGTTCCAGCGCTAAAAGTTCTAATTCTCCGGGAGCGCTTTGGAAAATTTTTTCATCTTTGAGAAATTGGGCATTGGTTCCGGATGAAATGATCGGCTGGGTGCCCTTTGCGCTGTTCCGCGGATGGCGCATCATTCGGCGAGAAAAGCCTGTTGTCATTATCACCTCGTCTTCTCCTCATAGCGTTCAGCTAGTGGGAATTTTGCTCAAAAAAATTTTCCATCTACCCTGGCTCGCAGATTTTCGGGACGCCTGGGCAAGACATCCTTATTATCCATATCCGACCAATTTTCATCGCTGGCTCAACCGGACAATGGAGGAAATCGCGGTAAAAAATGCGGATGCGATTACGCTGGCTTATGGCTTGGACAGCGCGCAAAAGGCTTATCCTCAATTTAAAAATAAATTTCGGCTCCTACATAATGGCTTTAATGAGAAGGATTTTGCAGAGGTTCAAGCAATGAATCTTTCCGGATTTAATCTGGTTTATCTTGGCGCTTTTTATGGGACCCAGACTCCAATTTATTTTTTTCAGGCGTTGAAAAATCTTCTTTCTGAAAGACCGGAACTCAAGGATGAGCTCAAGGTCACATTGATTGGAACATTTAATCCAGAGCATCTAAAAATGGTCTCGGATTATGGCTTGGAGAACTCGGTTTGCCTCAAGCAATATATGCCTCATAACCAAATCACAAGATGGATGCTTTCTGCGGATGCGCTCCTGCTTTTTCTCGGGAGTGAAATTAAAGAGTCAATGGTTATACCTGGAAAAGTGTTTGAGTATATACGCGCTGGAGTATGGATTCTAGCAATGATACCAGAAGGCGAGACTGCGGAGATTTTAAGGAACGCTGGAGGGGCTTTGATTGTTCCTGGAAATGATCTAAGAAAAATTCAGGAGGCGCTTCTGGAGCTTTATCAATACTATAAGCAGGGAAAAAAGCCAGTGCAGAATCAGGAATATATCTGGACCAAGGAAGAGACTCAACTCAAGAAGGAAATGAGCAAGCTAATTTTATCCCTTACTGGTCAGAGGCAAAGCTAAAACAAAGAAAGGGTACAGGAGACCCATGTGTCTGCGCACTACGGCTTTGCCTGAAGATTCACTAATGGATAATGAGATTCCTTGATGTAATCAAGAGCTGATTGGTCGCCTTTTAAGTAGGCGTCAAAAAATTTTTCCGAAAAGTTCTCATAAATTTCTTTTTTCATTTTATATTGACTCCGAAAACCAGGAAGCACGATTCTGGCAATTCCTATTTCATACGCAACATCTGTGATAGTCATATGGTCTACCTTTTTTAGCTCCAGAAGATATTTTGGTCCAGCAAGCTCATTATAAACCTTTTGAATAGGCGCAAATGGCACTTCAAAATTTCCTGACCCGGTAATGATCATAACCGGCATCTTGACCGAGATGAAAGCTCGTTCTGGAAAGAAAATCGCAGGTCCGAGCGGAAGAGCCGCATCCACACGCGGGTCTGCATAACTGATATTCTTTCCCTTTAAATCCGGAAGACAACAAGCGGATTGAGCAAATTCCAGCTTGAACTCTCCTGGCTTAAGTTCATCCTTTCTAGCCAGCATATCATCCACCTGCTTGCAAACATCTTCAGACCATCTTGAAGGGTCAACGCAATCATACACCCCGCCCGCAATCGCCAGCGTAGTGTATCCTCCAAGCGAATGACCGGTCGCGCCGATTCTTTCTGTATCTATTAAACCTTTAAGCACCGGGTCGGTTTGGTTCAGTTCTAGCACCCGGTCAATCAAAGCGGAAATATCTTTTGGTCTATAGCTGAAGTCAAAGTTGGAAATTTTATCCCGGAAAAGGAGCATTACAGTGGAGCTTAAATTGCCTCCGCCTTTGAGCGTGGCAAGCACTATCTGCCCAGTGGTTATACTCGGCTTGCCCTCCATCGCGCACATTGCGGAATCCTTATGGTCCATTGCCGCAACCACATATCCGGCTCTCACCAGATTCTCCACATAGAAAACCGACTGATACCCGCATCCGCCCATTCCGTGAGAGAAAACAATCAGAGGGTATGGCGCGCCAGTTCGCTTAGGCTCCGCGTCAAGATAAGCCGAGCCATGAACCTGTTGGTTGTAATCAAAAACCGACTCGCCTGGCTTTTCCGCTGGATACCAGACCGCAACTGGCGCAGTCCTGCCTTGAATCTCAAAATGATAAACCTTGATCCCGATTGGTTTGAGAGGAGTTGAAGTCTTTGTTTTAGCTATTCCCGAAAAAACCTGACCAACTAAGAAAAAAAGAGCCAGAAAAATAAATGCCTTTTTCATCAATTGCCTCCTAAAATTTATCTTCTTAAAATTTTATCGCTTGCTTGAATAAAGTCAAAAGGTTCTTCTCTAATAACTAAACACTAACCCTTGATAATAAGCCCGACATTTATGCCGGGTAAAAAGGGAATGGAAAAAAATCACCCAGGCAGGTTCACCGGACTTTTCCGGAGCTGGCTTCAGCAGTTCCCGGAATTTGGCTGGATTGGATACATTCCAGCCTCTTAAAAATTTTTCCTTTGGAATGGTATGCTCTCTTTGGTGCGCCATCGCGTTTTTACCCGACTTGAAAACCGGGCTTATTATCATAAGGATATTTTTTGAGCCAGGTTATTCTTAAGCTGATGCGGAATTTTGCCGCTTAGATCGTTCAAACTCACTTTAGGCACGCCGCCGAAAATATGGAACGCGCGGTTAAGGCAGGGCTCTTCCCAGATGGTTTGGAAATCATAGGTTTTCATTGATTCGGTTTTGGCGGCTTCTCTTACTCCGCCCAGAAGCAGAACCACTCCCCGGTTCAGAGTTGGGCTTAAAGACAGGTATGGGTCTTTGTAGAAGGATTTTTCATTCTCCGGGGTTAATGAGCGATTATGAAGAAACCATGCGAGCGAGAGCATATCGTGCGCTACAATAGATGTAGAAGCAAAGACCAGAGCGGTTTCAGGCTCAGTGATGTATCCCTGGTCCGGTCCCAGCGTGGTCAGGACTTTGGTTGCGGTAGTTATTACAAGTCGGAGTTTATTTTTCAAAGAAGGAACTGTATTTGCCTCTGCGGTTTTTTCATAAATAGTTGATGCGTCCCGATGATATTCCAGCCTGGAGTCATAGCGCATATATCCGACAACCGCCTTTAGTCCAAGAGTTGTTCCCAGAATCGTGTGCCGCGAAGTTCTGGGCATTAAAACAATATGGTCAACCTCTTTCAGCTTTTTCGGGAGCATAATTCCATTCTTCCAGTGTGAGCCAGAAGCCGGACCATCTTCAAAAAAGGCGTTCCAGCCATCTTCTTCAGGGAAATAAAGCTCAGCGCCTCCTGCTTCTGCTCCTGCGAGGATGCCGTTTTCTTTCATCAACTGGCGCGTTGAGCCGCGTAATTTGTCCGGAGATAATTTTATAGACGCCACTCCTCCCATATCCATCACGATAACCCTGCCTGCTCCTTTTTCTTTGAGTAATTTTGCCATTGCAGTTATGCTTGCTGGATGAGTGGTCGCAGGGTATGGATGATTGGAATTACAAGCAGGCTTAATTAAGACCGTGTCGCCTTTTGAGAGCCAGGAAAAATTTGTTGTTGCAAGAGCAACCTCTCTCACCGCATCCGCGATCTGGATGTCAGTTGCGCTTTTTTTAAGCGCAGTGAGGAAGACTTTTTCTTCTGCACCAATGGCAGGAATTCTTAATTGCGCGCGAACAGGTTTGAACGGAAACAAAGCAGAGGCTAAACCCAGAGCGCTAATGGCGCTGAATTTTCTCCGGTTGAGCAATCCATTTTTATTTTTCCTCATTTTTTGACCTCTCCAGATTATTTTCCAGTATTATCCTGTTTGTCAGGCTTTTGCGCAATTGTTCAGGCACAGATGCAGACTCATCCTTGAGTTCCACTTTTGGCGCTCCTCCCCAGATTTCAAAAGCGCGATAGAGAGTTGGGTCGTTGAAGACCGAGCTGATATCATATTTCTGTAACCTTTGTGTCTTAATGGTCTCTTTGAGTCCTCCTAAAAGAAACACTACACCGCTATTAAGCATAGAGACCAATCTGCTGTTAGTTGCATAAGGGTCTCTGGCTCCCTTCTTCTCCTTTTCAGGTGTGGACTCGCGGCTTTCAATCAGCCAGGCAAGAGCGACCATATCGTGCGCAACAATACTTGTTGAAGCAATTATCAATCCAGTTTCTGGCTCAACAACATATCCATTGTCAGGTCCAAAAGTTGTTTGCACCTTGGTTGCTGTGCTCAGTATCAGTCTCAGCTTGTTTTGAATGCTTGGGATCGTGTTGATCTCTGTATGCTTTTCATAAAAACTTCTTGCGTCCCGATGATACTCCAGCCTGGAGTCAAACCTGATATATCCTACTGCGGCTTTTAAGCCCAGAGTTGCGCCTGCAAGTGGATGACGACTCACGCGCGGCATTAGCACAATATGGTCAACCTCTTTTAATTTCTTCGGAACCATAATCCCGTTCTTCCAGTGAGAGCCAGATACCGGACCATCTTCAAAAAATGCGTTCCAGCCCTCTTCTTCTGGAAGATATATCTCTCCATCAGCCTTCTCCACTGCTTCCCAGAGCCCGTTCCTTTTCATCAACTCCCTCGTTGAACCGCAAAGCCCATCCGGTCTCAATTTAACATGCTCTATTCCAGCCATATCCATAACTATCACCCTTCCTGCTCCCTTTTCCTTGAGTAGTTTAATCATTGAGGCAACTGAGCCCGGATGAGTTGTGGCAGGGTATTTTTCTCCAGAATTATTAGCGGGCTTGATTAAAACCGAATCGCCTCTGGAAAGCCAGGAAAAATCTGTTGCCTGTAAGCTCGCGTTCCAAACCGCCTCTGCAATAACATCCTCAGAAGAGCCTCTCCTTACTCCCTCCAGAAAAACCTTCGCAGGTTCGCCCGGTTTTATCTCTGCCTGAAAAATTTTCTTCTCATTATGAGACAGCAAACCAGCGCTTGCGCCTATAAAGCTCTCTCTTAAATAATTCCTCCGACCAATGAAAAAACATTGATATGTTAAATTATTTTTCAACATCATTCATCACCTCATTAAAACTTAAGCATCTATTTGAGAAAAGTCCAGACTGATACTTAATTGAGCGGATAAAATCCATGCTTCATTGTTTTTCTTTTAAGGCTTATTGTTAATTGCTCTCTTATAATCCAGAAGATTTTTCCTTTTAGTTATTTGGCTTTCGGAATTTCTTCCAGCGCTCGCCCACAGGACAGGCTTTCATACATTCAATACAATAGTCAACATCGGTCATAAAAGTCTGGCTCATTTCAATAAAAATATCTCGTCGCTTAATGTGCTCCAGAAGCATCTTAAAATATCCGGGATATTCTCTCAAATTCTTCGGCTTCCTGCGCTCAAACCCCAAAGACCAGTAATGAAAGCAGGCGTCAACATCATAGGTCCGGTTTTTGAGTGCGTTCACCGGACAGGCATTCTCGCATTTCTTGCATTCTTTGCAAAGCTTTAATTCCCGACGAGTATCTGGCGCAAGCTCTGCCTCGGTCACTATCGCCCCAAGCCGCTGATGCGGACCGAATTCCTCAGTGAGAAGCAGATTATTGCATCCGATCTCTCCCATTCCTGCGCTGACCGCGGCGTGCTTCAAGGACAAATGTCCGCAGACCCTTGTCTGGGAAAATTTTCTGCCAGTTTTGGGGTCTCTTTTGAAAATCTCCACCGGCTTGTCCGCGGAAATCGGAATAGATAGAAATCCCTCTTTTTCCAGCATCCTTCCAATTTTTTCCGCAGTCTGGTCCAGAAGCCTTGAGGTTTGCATCTTATTCCTAGTCCAGAGATGAATCCCCGGGGCATAAACCGCTCCCAAGCTGTGCGCCACTGCCATCACGATCACGCTTTTAGCCGAAGTCATAAGTCTGGTTACAGGACGGGCAGGGTAGGACAGAATCAAATCCCGGGCAGAGGCAATGCCGACCAGGTCAATCCCGTTTTCCAGGATCAATTTTTTTATGGACGCAGAATCTAATGCCATTCTTGCAGGATTATAGTAGATTTAACTTCAACCATCAACAGATATGCAAATAGAAGAATTCCGCGCTCATCCCTTGTCAACTAAAGTATTATCGGTTATATTTAACACGCACCAGATTGACAATTTTTTCCGCGTCCGTTATAAAAAAATAGACTTAAAAGGGAGGATAAAGGTATGGTTGATAAAAACAGTCCGTGGTATGTTCCGGAAGATAGGCCATGGTTTAAGAAGGAATCAGGCTGGCCAGATGAGGTTCCCAAGAATATAGATTTTCCGAAAAAAAGCCTGGGAGATATGCTTAAAGAGTCTGTTCAAAAATATCCAGACCATAAAGCGATCTGGTTTTTGGGCGAGTTTATGACCTATCGGCAACTCTTGGATTATGTTCTTTCTCTTGCCACAGCATTGAATAAGCTGGGCTTGAAAAAAGGAGATGTGGTCGCGTTTCTTCTCCCCAACAGCTTCCAGTATGTAATTTGTTATTACGCGTGCCAGATGCTTGGAATCACCAGCACTGGAGTTAATCCGACATATAAGCCAGCAGAGGTTCAGCATCAGCTTAATGCCACTGGCGCTAAAGCTCTGGTCTCTCTGGATGCGCTTTATAAACCCACGGTTGAGCCTATTATCAGCAACACAAAAATTCAGACTGTAATCATCACCAATATCGCTGACCATCTGCCCTGGCTAAAGCGAACTCTGGGAAAGGCATTGAAAAAAATACCTGTGGCAGATGCACCCAAAGATGCGCTTATTTACCGGAACCTATTGGAAACCCCAGCAAATGTTCCAGAGGTAAAAATCAATCCGGAACAAGATATTGCAACCTTTATAATGACTGGGGGCACTACTGGCGTTCCTAAAGCCGCGATGCTCACTCATTTCAATCTGGTGAGCAATGTTCTCCAAAGCGCGGCTTGGCTTTACAAAATCAAAGCCGGGTCATGCACCGTTGGTGTTCTTCCCCTGTTCCATAGCTTTGCTATGACCTGCGTGATGAATATCTCGCTCAATGTGGGAGCATGGATGATGCTGTTTCCAAGACCACCTGAGACTGAGGAGTTGGTTAGGACTATTGCGGAGATTGCCCCGGATGGTTCTACTCTTTATCCAGGAGCAGAGATTCTCTTTAAACGGCTGGCAGAATTTCCAGACCTTGAAAAATACAAGGTCTCTGGCAAATTCTCTCTCTGCGTGTCTGGCGCTGGACCTCTGCACAGGCCTGTTCAGGAGGCGTTTGAGCGGAGGACTGGTGGAAGATTAACCGAGGGTTATGGTCTAACAGAATCCAGCCCCGTGGTTAGCGCAGGACCGTTCTGGGGAAAAAGGAAGATCGGCAGTATTGGCCTTCCATTTCCGGGCACTGATTGGAAAATCCTGGAGAGCGACGGAACCAGGGAATTAAAGTTTGGAGAGATGGGCGAAATCTGCGTGCATGGACCACAGGTGATGAAGGGCTATTTAAACCAGCCAGAGGAAACCGCTGAGGTTCTTGCTGATATTGATGGTAAAATCTGGCTCAGAACCGGGGACATCGGATATATGGATGAGGATGGCTGGATTTTTATACGGGATCGGAAAAAACAATTGATCAAATACAAGGGTTATAGCATTTTCCCAAAAGAGATTGAAGAACTCGTGGGTCAGCATCCAGCTGTGAGTGAGGTAGCCGCGGCTGGAATTCCAGACCCGGAAACCGGAGAGGTGATTAAGGTCTGGGTTGTTCTTAGACCTGAATATCAAAACAAAATTACGGAACAAGAGCTTATCAACTGGGCAAAAGAGAATATGACCCATTACAAGGTTCCGCGGATGGTTGAATTCCGGAAGGATTTGCCAAAGAGCATGGTAGGCAAGGTTATGCGAAGGGAGTTGCAGGAAGCTGACCCGCTTTATCAGGAGAGGAAAAAAACTACGAAGAAATAAATTCTGGCTGAAAGCGTATTATCTTCAGAGGGGAAATCAGGTATGAAGGGATTAGTAAAGTTTATTCTGGCGGTGCTGGTTTTCTTTCTGCTTGCGCTGGTGGCAGGAGGAATTCTCTCAATAATCTGGGTTGAGAGGCATTTATATGTTGGTCAGGGAATTCAGATAAATGTCCCGGAATTAGATATTCCTCATCAGGCAAAGCTGATCAAACTACTTCCGCTAAACAGCTTTCTCAAAAGTGACCGGACAAACTCTTCTATCAAAGTAGGCTTAACAGAAAAAGAAACCAACTGGCTATTGAATTACTACCTTTCTAAAAAGCGACCAGGGTCAAAGGCTGAGCTCAGGCTTATGCAAGACCGGATCAGCGGGAAATACACCAGGGAGCTTAATCCGCGCAAGCATCAGAACCTTGTTTTTGACGCTGATATAAATTATCAGAATTGTTTGATTCAGATTGACCTGGAGAGGGTTCAAATAGGCGACTATCTTGTTCCAACCACTGTGCTTGGTCAGCTCAGCAGTCTTATTGAATACTATCTGGAAACCCACTATTGCTCTGCAAATGGTCAGGGGATTAAAATTCAGGACTTGAAAGTCAAGCCGGATTATTTGCAATTGCTTCTGGTTAAACCGTAGTTCAATATCTGAATTTTGTGTCCGATAGTTTCTATTGTCTCTTGCCTCATTTAAATTTTCAGACTATGCTAGAAATAGACAAATGAGTTCAAAAAATTTCAGAAAAAAGATTCAGCGGATAAGAGTGTTATTGCTGGATGTTGATGGCGTACTCACGGACGGAACCATTATTTACAATGGGGATGGTCAGGAGATGAAGGCTTTTAATATCAGGGACGGCGCCGCAATCAAGTGGCTTCAGCGAGCCGGGTTAGAAGTGGCGATTCTGTCTGGTAGAAACAGCGCTCCGGTTCTGGTTCGGGCAAAGGAATTGGGCATAGAAAAAGTGATCCAATCCGCTTATGAAAAACTGCCAGCGTTTGATAAATTTTTATCCGAGAGCGGATGTCAGGCAGATGAGGTTGCCTACATCGGGGATGATTTTCACGACCTTCCAGTATTGAAGCGCGCAGGCTTTTCCGCGTGTCCCGCTGATGCTGTCTCCGAGGTTAAGAAAACCGTTGATTATGTTTGCAGGTCAAAAGGAGGCAATGGCGTTATCAGGGAGGTTGCGGAGCTGATTTTAAAATCGCAGAAGAAATGGCAAAACATACTAAAGAGATATATGGTTTGAATTGCAAAACATAATCTCCGAATTGCAATCAAGAGCTCTCCTTATTTATTTTTTTCGCTTTCCGCCTTGCAAATTTATCAGTTTTTAGCTAATTACAAGCACTTGGTGTATCCGCACAATGGGCAGGTCAGGCATCCTTCTTTGTATTCAATGGTTCCACCGCATTCCGGGCAATTAGCTATGGTCATTCCCGGGCTAGAATTGAACTGGACATTAGGCTGAGCCTGCGCCTTCCGTTCCTCTTCTATCTTCGCGGACCCTGGCTCTGGCTGGGAAACAGGCTTACTGCCATCGCTCTGGTATCCCGGGAATAGCTCTATGGCTTTGGCTATAGCGTCTGCGCAGGAAAGAATTTTGTCGCCTTTCCACCAGGTCATCATCGGACACCGGATACCTTTGATCTGCTTGACTATCTCCTCGGACTTGATCCCGGCTCGGAGCGCAAGCGAGATCAATCTACTAATCGCCTCTGCCTGTGAGGCTGAGCATCCGCCAGCTTTGCCCATATTAGTGAAAACCTCAAAAAGCATATCTCGCTCATCCACATTCACAGTGATATAAACAGTTCCACACCCAGTAGGCATTTTGCGCGTCATTCCCCGGATAACCTCAGGCCTTGGTCTTGGCTCCAAACGATGCTCCTTTGCCGCCTCTTGAATTTTCCCATCCTTTTGCTCCCGGTTGACCTCACCGATGTTCAACACCTGCTCGGAGCGAGAGCCATACCGATAAACCGTGACGCCTTTGCACCCTAGCTCATATGCAAGGATATACACTTTTCCAATGTCTTCCTTGGTCGCGTTTTGTGGGAAGTTCACGGTCTTGCTCACTGCGTTGTCTGTATACTTCTGAAACGCGGCTTGCATCCGGATATGCCATTCGGGCGTGATTTCCAGCGCGGTTCTGAAAACTTTTTTAACATCATCTGGCGCTTCGGGAATATCTTTCAAATGTCCCTGCTTGGCGATCTTCAACATCAACTCTTTGGAATAGAACCCACGCTCTTTAGCGGTCTTTTCAAAATAAGGATTGACCTCAGAGAGCTCATCCTTATCCATAACATTCCGGATATAGGCAAGGGCAAAGATAGGCTCTATTCCCGAGGAACAGCCAGAGATTATAGAAATAGTTCCAGTCGGAGCGATTGTGGTAATGGTTGCGTTTCGCAAAGGAGGAGTTCCATTTTTTTTATATATTGAGGCTTCATAATTCGGGAATGGTCCTCGCTGGCTGGCAAGCTCTGCGCTTGCTTTCCTGCCCTCATCCTGGATAAATTGCATCAGCTTTTCTGCGAGAGAAAGCGCCTGCTCTGAGTCGTATGGAATTCCGAGCCGAATCAGGAGGTCTGCGAATCCCATTACCCCGAGTCCGATTTTACGGTTGGCTTTGGTCATTTTCTCAATCTGCGGGATGGGGTATTTATTCGCGTCAATGACATTATCCAGGAAATGCACAGCAGAATGGGTTATGCGTTTAAGTTTTTCCCAGTCAAGTTCCAGATTGCCCCCTGAACCTGTTTTAACCATTTTGGCAAGATTGATTGAACCCAGATTACAGGACTCGTAAGCTAAAAGGGGCTGTTCACCGCAGGGATTGGTTGACTCTATTTCTCCAAGCGATGGCGTAGGATTATCGCGGTTGATGCGGTCAATGAAGATTATGCCCGGCTCACCGTTTTTCCAGGCTTGCTCAACAATCATATCAAAAACCTCTCTAGCGCGAAGCGACTCCACGATTTTTTGGGAGCGCGGGCTGATCAAATGATAAGTCCGGTCCTCTTTGACCGCCTTCATAAATTCCTCTGTAAGCGCAACCGAGATATTGAAATTCCTTAGAACCTTCTGGTCATCCTTTGCCTTGATAAAATCCTTGATGTCCGGATGGTCAACCCGGAGAATGCCCATATTCGCGCCTCTTCTTGTGCCTCCCTGCTTGATCTCCTCGGTCGCCGCATCAAACACCTTCATAAAGGAAATGGGTCCACTCGCAACACCTTTAGTGGAATGAACCACATCGTTTTTGGGACGCAGGCGAGAGAAGCTGAAGCCCGTTCCTCCACCGGATTTGTGAATCAACGCTGTGGACTTCACTGCCTCAAAAATACTATCCAGACTGTCTTCAACTGGAAGGACAAAACAGGCAGAGAGCTGTCCCAGTGGCCTTCCTGCATTCATCAAAGTCGGAGAATTGGGCATAAACTCAAATCTGCTCATCATCTTGTAAAACTCATCCTCGGTCTTGCTTATGTCCGCAGTAGGATCATAAATCCGGTCAATCTCAGCAATGGCTCTTGCCACTCTACGGAACATCTGAACCGGGGTCTCAATCACATTGCCTTCTTCATCTTTTGCCAGATAACGCTTCTTTAGCACGCGCAGGGCGTTCTCCGAAATCTCCAGACGCTCTTCAGTCTTAACAAGGCTCGGGTCCACCTTCCGCAACTTGCCAGAGAGCTCATACTCCTTTAGCTTGCTCTCAACCAGCTCCAGCAAAGTCCGCTCAGGCAACTCCTTTAAGCCCAGCTTCTTAAGCTCAGTCTCAACCCCGCTGATCACCTGCTCAGCCTCCTCGCGAGTCAAAGACTTGTCCTCAATAAGGAAACAAATCAACCGCTCAGCATCCAAACCCGACTTTGACCTTTCTTTTTCCTCTCTTGGCTCCATCTCTAAAGCCCTCCTATACAATATAATGATATTGTTCTTTTATAGCATACAAGTTCTAGCGTGTCAAATCAGGTGCAACTGATTTAACCAGGGATTATTTTGAGTACGAGCAGAGGGGCTTACTTAGCTCAAAAATTGATTATTCTGTTTCTCTGGGTTCGTCTTCTATGTCCTCCGCAGGTCCCAGAATCCCCTCTGCCTGCTGAGCTGGCAGGGCTTGAACATCTTTTAATTTTTTGCCTATAATCCTGGTTCTCTTCTCAGCCTCTTCAATTTTATTGGACGCGGCGGTTAGATTTCTTTTGACCGCTTCCAGCGTTTCAGTGAATTTCCCGAAATCGGTTTTAACTGCGGCGAGTAAATTCCATACCTCGCTTGCCTGTTTTTCAATAGCAAGTGTCTTGAAGCCCATTTGCAAGCTGGTAAGAATAGCATTAAAGGTTGTGGGACCTGTGACCATAATTTTATACTGGGATTGAAGGGACTGAAAAAGTCCGGGACGGCGCAACACTTCAGCGAATAAGCCTTCAATTGGAAGGAACATTATAGCGAAGTCTGTTGTTTTTGGAGGCGCAATATATTTGTCGCTGATGTCCCGTGCCTGTAGTTTAATCTCGTTCTCAAGCCTCTTAGACAATTCTTCAACCAGCTCACAGCTGGATTTTTCCTGCGCATCTAAAAGCTCTTCATAGGTTCTAATTGGAAACTTGGAGTCAATAGGTAAAAGCACTTCTTCCTCATCCTTGCCAGGCAGTTTGATGGCGAATTCTACAATCTTGCCATTGATCTTTGCGTTCTTTTCATACTGGCTTGGTGTTAAAGTTTGCTCAAGAATTTTTTCCAGCTGGATTTCTCCAAGAGTGCCCCTGGTCTTGATGTTGCTTAATACATTTTTCAAATTGCCAACCTCGCTTGCAAGTTTCTGCATCTCGCCCAGTCCCTTGTGAACAGATTCTAATCGCTCGCTGACTTGATTAAAAGATTCGCTTAAGCGTTTCTCTAAAGTGGATTGCAGTTTTTCATCAACAGTTGCCCGCATCTGCTCCAGCTTTTCCTCATTACTCCTCTGGATAGCTTGCAAATGATTCGTTATTGTCTGTCTCATATTTTCAAGTTTCTGTTCGGAACTGTCGGATAAATTTTTCAGAGATTGCGCTATCTCTTGCCGATTAAACCTCGCCTCATCACGAATCGCCTGTTCGGTCTTACCAATAAGCGAATTCAATCCCTGAAGCTTTTCATCCAGCCTGATAATCTCCGTTCTTAAACCAGCGCCCAAATCCTTCCGCAAAACCAGAACCAAAAGCAGAATCAGGCTAATCACGCTAATGACTATTGGAATAACTGATACCCACATCCTAATCCTCCTTTCTTCAATTTATTATACTGATGTTAATGTCAAATTCGGTCACAAATGCAAAGCCCCTGACAAAATTTTTCCCTTTCTGGAAGGTTTGGCTTAAAACCTGTCCCGGCTTAAGCTATAATAACAGAAATGGCGGAAACGGGGAAATCCAGTGTTTTGCAAAAGTTAGGAATATGGCTGGAGAAGATATTATTCCCGGGCGTTCTGGTAAACCGCCGGGTGCGGATAACTTTAGCAGGCTGGTTTTATCTGGGCTTGATTTTCCTTTTCGGAATGGCATCAATCAACAGCGGAAACAATCTGCTATATCTGATTCTGTCCGTGATGATCAGCCTGCTTCTTGCGAGTTTCTGGCTTTCTGAAATGGTTCTAAATGACTTTAAGCTCTCGCGTATCCTTCCGGAATCGGTTTATGCTGGTGAAGAATTTTCCATCATCTATGAACTAACCAACCAAAAACGCTTTTTCCCGCTCGCAGGTCTTGAAATTATAGAAAAAATAGATGGCAAAACTGCTCGGACATATTTCCTGACGGTTCTCGCAGGAAAGACAGAGCAGGCGTTTACCAGTTTGCGTCTTGATAAAAGAGGAATGGCAAAATTTCAGGAACTCCTGGTTTCCACCAAGTTCCCGTTTGGATTTTTTGAAAAAACTAAACGGGTGAATCTGCTTGACCAGATTATTGTTATGCCTTATCCAGCTATGATGAAATTTGACCCTGCTCAGCCAGGGACTCAAATCGGCAACATTCATACTGGCAAGAAAGGACAGGGCTCGGAATTATTCGGCTTTAGGGATTATGTTCCTGGAGATGCTCCGCATTCTATCGCATGGAAGGCGTCAGCTCGCTCTGGTCAAATCCTGGTTAAGGAGAATGAGCAGGATGCTGAAAATTCCTTGAGCATTATTTTGAAAATCAGCTTAAAAAGACCCAAGCCAGACTCTATTGAACGGGAAGAATTAATCCGCAAGGCGTTTGGTCTGGCAAAGGTTTATATTGAGCAGGGATTCAGGGTCAGGCTTTTGATTCAGAATCGGGGAATTGATTTTGGAGCAGGTTTACAGCAGATGAAACGGCTCGGGATTTTTCTCGCAATGTTTGATGATGAGGCTGAGCCGGATTCTGGCGAGGAACTGACCCATGCTTTAGCGCCTACCTATGAATGTGTTTTAGATGGCTCTGCTGGATAAAGCTCCAGGTAAAGCTCAGCACCTTTTTTAAGAGCGAGTAAGCCATATTGCCAGGAGCGCTTGCCATTTTTCTTCCGGACTATCACGACTGCGGCAGAGGAATCTGGCGAATCACTTTGGCTGAGATAAAGTATTTTCAAATCTGCCACTTTCAAAATTCTCCCCTGCGCTTTTCCCCCTGTTCTATTGAAATGTCCTCTGAGTTTTTTTCTCAAGCAACGCATCCAGGGTTTCCATCAATTCTCCTGTCCCAAAAGGCTTTTCCAGAAAAGCGTCTGCCCCGGCTTTGAATCCCCTCACCCGGATCTCCGGGTTCGGGTAGCCTGTAATCATCATAATTGGAATATCTTTTAGCCTGGGATTCTTCCGGATGGTTTTGGCTAGGTCTATGCCATTGATCCAGCTCATATACACATCCAGAATAATGACAGCGGGAGACTGACTGCGTATCCTGGTCAAAAACTCCAGCGCAGTCTTGAAATATCTGACCTCATATCCCTGGCTTTTAAGCAGTTTGAGCATAAACTTGCCAAAAATCTCGTCATCATCCACCACATAAATCTCACTGCTTTGCTGAAGCTGAGGAACAGATTGCCATTGGATTTCCTGATTAGTATTTAGTTCCATTTTATTAGTCCTCCCTGCCCTTTTTCTGGTTTGATGAAAATAGTTGCGAAAAGGTTGCCTGAAATTCTCATTTGGGAACGGGACTAAAATCCCTAGCGCATTGAGCGCAAAAATTCAGAGAAGCTTGCTTTTACGGGAAAAGTTTGTAGAATAAAAGAAAATTTAAATAGCAGGAGAATAAGGAATGCCTCAGTTAACATTTAGGCCCCATAATAGGAAAAAGGCAAGAACTCATGGCTTTCGGAAGCGGATGCGGACTGCCGGGGGAAGGAAGACATTAAGCCGTCGGCGAAAAAAGGGTCGGCATCGGCTCACGGTTCAGATTCCCAAGAAGAGATAATGCCCGCTGGGATAAGGAAATCTGACAGGATCAGACATCGGCGAGAGTATGAGCGCGTGCGGGAGATGGGAAGGCGTTTTCGGACTGAGCGCTTTCTGGTGAATTATCAGCGTGTATCCGGGGATAGAACTCGGTTGGGAGTGATAGTATCTAGCAAAATGAAAAAAGCCTCGGACAGGAATCGCGCAAAGAGACTTATGAGAGAGTTCTTCAGATTGAATCGTGCACAAATAAAGGAATGGTTTAAGGGTTTTGCTAAAGAGAACGATTCTGGTCTGGAGATTGTTCTGGTCGCGTATCCCGGGGCTGAGGCGATGAGTTATGCGGAAGTTGAGCAAGAATTGAGAGCTGGTTTTGAAAAAGAAGCGCGGATGCAAGAGAGGTTGCGTTTAGGAGAAGAATAAATGAGCAGGATTGCAATCATATTGATCCGGCTGTATCAGTTGTTGCTCTCACCGCTTCTGGGAGCTAATTGTAGGTTTGAGCCGACCTGTTCTCAGTATGCAATAGAGGCTATTGAGAAATACGGTTTTTTCCAGGGAGGATGGCTTGCTGTAAAAAGGATTTTGCGCTGTCATCCATTGGGTAAGAGCGGATATGATCCAGTGCCGTAAATTATATTGTGTGCAGGCAAAAGTGCCTGCGGTCTGAGGATAAAATGGATGAGAGAGACCCGGAAATAGAGCGTAATTTTATCATCTTTATGGTGGTGGTGATGATATGCCTTTTTGGCTGGATGTATTTTTCTGCAAGGAATGCACAGAAGAAGCCTCTGCCACAGCAAAAGTCAGTTGTTCAAGAGACATCGCCAGCAAAGCAGGAACCAGCCCCAGAAATCACAGAGCCTGAGACAATTCCGTCTCAGAAGCCTGAGGAGAGCCAGCCTCTTCAGCTTGCTCAGAATCCCGAGATTGAGGAAAAAACTATTACTGTTACAAGTCCGCTTTATAAAATTGTGTTCAGCAATAAAGGCGGGGTTCCGATTAGCTGGGAACTGCTCAATTATAAGGACCGAGTTTATTTCCCGTATGAAATAAGCCTGAAATGGCCTCCGTTTAAGCGGGTGGAAAAATTTACTCCCCAGCCCGTGCAATTGATTCGTCCGGAATTGAAAGACAAACCACCGCTCAGGAGCAGGATTGTGGTGAATGGAATGGAGATTCAACCTGACACTCTCTGGGATGTAGAGGCAAAAGATATCTCGGTTGAGAATGGTCCTGCGGAGGTTGAATTCAGGCTGACTTTGTCTCAGGGAGTGGTTTTGAAGAAGATTTACACCTTTTATCCTGACCAGTATCGGTCTGAGTTAAAGATAGAGTATTCTGGTCTTGAGCCAGACCCGAAACAAAGCTGGACAGAGCTTGAATTGAGCTACTGGTTTGAGCCAAAGAGCCGTCTGGCAAGGCTCAATTTTCACGGAGCATTGAATTACACTGGCAAGAGCTTGGTCAGGTTCAACACCAATGACCTGAATAAAAAATTTCTTAGTGCGGAAAAGGCAAAGACAAATCCGCAGGAGTTAGTCTCTTATGAGAAAAAATCCCTGACGGTTGAATCAGTGGACTGGACAGGGTTCACGGACAGCTACTTCCTTACAGCTATCCTGGCGAGAAGCGATACGCCTCTCAAGGTCTGGGCGTATTTTGATGGCACAATGGAGATGGTTGAGGACAAGAATGCGAGCAAGGAATATGCGATGAAAATAAAGGCTCAGCCAGGAGCGCAGGACATTTCAAGTCATTGCCTAACACAGTTGGAGCTTTATTTCGGTCCCAAGGAAAAACAGGGATTGGAAAAAGTGAGAAAGTCCCTTGCCGCGGCTATTGATTATGGCAAATACCTGGGAGTGATTGCGATTCCAATGATGTACGCCTTGATTTACACTAACAAACTCGTGCACAATTTCGGCTGGTCAATCGTGATCCTGACCATCATCCTGAGAATGGCGATGTTCCCGATAACTCGTAAGGGACAGAAATCTATGAAGGAGTTGCAGAAGCTACAGCCTGAGATGGAAAAAATCCGGAAGAAGTATCCAGACGACCGACTAAAACAGCAAGAGGAGTTAACTGCTCTGTATCGGAAATACAAGATCAATCCTATGGGAGGATGCCTGCCTATCTTGATCCAGATTCCGATCTTCTTCGCATTTTACCGGGTGCTCCTTGTTAGCATTGAGCTTCGCCACGCTCCCTGGATACTCTGGATCCAAGACCTGTCCTCAAGAGACCCGCTTTTGATTCTTCCGCTCCTGATGGGCTTGAGCCAGTTCTTTATGCAGAAGCTCACGCCAACCACCACAATGGACCCCACCCAGGCGAAAATGATGATGCTTATGCCTCTGGTGTTCACTTTTATGCTCGTGTATTTTCCCTCAGGCTTGCTTCTTTACTGGACAGTTAGTAATATTATAGGAATAGCACAGCAGATTTATGTGAATAAGGTTTCCGAATAAGGAGCCAGAGATGAGCCAGGAAAATCAGGACCAACCGAAGAATCCAGAACCGGAACCAAGAGGGTCAATTTCGCAAGCGGAAAACGCAAAACAAATTTGCCAGAAAATTTTAAGCTTTTTCCCGCTTTATTCCACTCCCCGGGTTCAAGCCTGGGAGGAACAAGGTAAGGTGGTGATTGAGATTTATGGAGACAAGTCCGGGATTTTAATAGGAAAACACGGACAAACTCTAACGGCGTTGGAGTTGGTTCTGGGTCGGATAATTCAGCATCAGAGCGGAGAATCTTTACAGATTTGGCTTGACTGTGAGGGATATCGGAAGCGGAGGCAGGAGAACCTTGAAAGGCTCGCAAGGGAGCGGGCAGAGGATGTTGCTAAGACCGGCTCACCTGTAAATCTTGGACCAATGACTTCAGAGGAGCGCAGAATTATTCATATATGCTTAAAGGATCATCCGCTTGTTTATACAGAGAGCCGAGGCGAGCCACCGATGAAAGAAATCCTGATCAAGCCGAGACCAGCCCTGATAACAGAAAAAGAAAAAGGAAAAGAGCAAGAGTAGCAGGACTAAAAATCTTTGCCTAATGTTTTTTAGTGGTCCCAGGGGGATTCGAACCCCCGTTACCGGATTGAGAGCCCGGTGTCCTAACCCCTAGACGATGGGACCGCAAAATCCGTCTCAAATCTCAGACCCTAAATTTCAAATCAAATAAACGGCTTATTGCCGAATTATAAACTTATGGCTCTGGGCCAAGGATTTGAACCTCGACTGCCGGGTCCAGAGCCCGGTGTCCTACCGTTAGACGAGCCCAGAATTCAATACTAATTATAAAAATCAACAGGAGTTTGTCAAGAAGGGGTTGCCACTCGCAGATGGTTCAAGATTCCGGAATCACAATTTTGTATTGCTTGACCTTATAGTAAAGAGCGGACCTGGAGATACCGAGTTTTTTAGCCGCAAGGCTGTAGTTGCCGTTGCATTCCTTTATCACGCGCTCAATCAACTTGCTCTCTATTCTCTCCGTGATCCTGGCTTTGGCTTTTTTCAAACTCAAGCCGTTTTCAACAGTCTTCTTCACAAGCTCTGCTACTTCTGCGGATTCAATAACCTCGGACGGAAGGGTATCCGGGCTAAGAAGGTTTCCAGTCGCAAGAAGAACAGAACGCTCAATGATGTTCTCCAGCTCCCGGACATTGCCCGGAAAATCGTATTGCTTCAAAATCTCCAGATACTCCGGGCTTACTCCGGTTATTTTATGCCCCGTGGTTTTAGCGAGTTTATTTAAGATATGATTGATCAAAAGTGGTAAATCCTCCCGATGCTCCCTTAACGCTGGGACATAAATCGGCAAAACGCTCAACCGATAATAAAGATCCTGACGAAATCGCTTTTCCTCTACCATCTGCCGAAGATTCCGATTGGTCGCGGCAATCACACGCACATCAACCGGAATTGACCGCGCAGACCCCACCCTGGTAATTTCCCCTTCCTGCAAAACGCGCAGGATTTTCGCCTGAAGATTAAAATCTAGGTCTCCTATTTCATCCAGAAAAATAGTCCCTTTATTCGCCTCTTCAAAAAAACCAGCCTTATCTTCTATCGCATCCGTGAACGCACCCTTAATATGTCCGAAAAACTGGCTCTCCAGTAAAGTCCCCGGAATAGCCGCGCAATTTACAGCGATGAATGGGTTATCAGCTCGGTCAGAGAATTGATGAATCAACCTCGCAACCATCTCCTTGCCAGTGCCGGTCTCGCCAGTGATTAATACCGTGCTCCGAACTCTCGCCACACGCTCAATCATATTCTTCACTTCTTGAATCGCACGAGAATTGCCGATAAGCTCATAGCCCAGTGCCTTAAGAGCCTTCTCGTCCGCAGATTCTTTCAAAGCCTCGCTTCTCTCCAGCGCCCTGCGCACAAGCATTCGCAACTGCTCCAGATCAAATGGTTTTTGAAGGAAATCATCCGCGCCCAGCTTCATTGCCTGAATCGCGTTGTCAACCGAGCCATAAGCCGTGATCACAACAATGGTGCTTGCTGGGGACTTAGACCTGGCTTCTTTCAGAACCTCTATTCCGCTCAAGCCCGGAAGGCGCAGGTCAAGAAGGATGAGATCAAAATGTTCCTTGCCAATCATCTCAAGAGCCAGCTCCCCATTCCCGGCAGTGCTCACCTCACAGTTCAGTGAGGACAACAGCTTGGATAAAAGCTTCAAAATCTGAGGCTCATCATCAACAATTAAAATACGACCATATTTCATTTCTTTTATCCCTTCCGGTTACCAGCTCATTAAATTAGCATATTCATTCTTTATACAATGTCAAATAATTTAATTCATTTTATCATATATGTCAAAAACTCCAAATCCCCTTTTTGAGGGATATAATAAAAAAATAGTCATGCTAATTTTCAAAAAAGCTTAACGCCAATCTCTGATAAAATTTCCGCTTCGGTCAAATTCTGGAATCCGCGGTCTGGATAGAATTTTAAGATTGACCCTGGAGTTTTTCAACAAATTCTGTGTTATCCAGAACTCTTCAATCTCCAGAGTGCTTTTTATCCAGCACAATCGCAGATTTTTTGGATTAGCGGACCATGCGGTCTTAATCGCACATTCTATTGCCTCCCGGTCAGAGTCAAACCAGAGCGGAATCCTCGCGCGCTCCACAAAGGTTGACGCTAATGCGTTTTCTCGCATCGCGTTCATATCCATCTGCTCCACCACTCGTTTCGTGGTTATGTCTGCCAGACCAATGCCATATGCTGAGCCAGCGCTTTTTGGCGAAAGATTCAAAACAACGATCCTTTTTATCCTGGGCTCCTTTAATTCCGGGAGCGTGCGCAAATCCAATCTGCCGATTACATTGGTGTCCATTCCAGTTCCGCTCTTGTCCTTGCCAAGCTCATCAACCACCAAAACATCCAGCTCAGAAAAAGGCAGACGCGGTAAAAGCTGATACGCCCTCTTTATTAGCCTCGGCTCACGCGTTAAAAATTCATCCCCAGAAAGAACCTCAAGATGCGCAATCCGCTCCTGATAATTCTCCAGAATGCCCACACCAAAAAGCACCGGTAATTTTTTCAGAAGAAATCCAGCCACCTTCGGAATCAATTCGCCTAGCCTGCCCGGACCAAACTGATGCAACTCCTGCGCGCCCTGCCTTTTACCAAGACCAATCGCGAGCATCTTGCACAAGCCGGACTCAAATCTTCCGTGAAAGCTGGTATGAGGCTTGATCCGGTTAATTAGGATCAGATGGTCTGCCTTTAATGCAAAACGATCAGTATAAACCCTTACACCAGAACATTCTCCGATTTTAACCGCGGCAATATCAGAACAGACAGGACATCCCATCTTCTTTTCAGTTATCCCAAGCTCTGCCAATACATGCTTCTGCCCCTCACTCGTTGATGCCCCGTGAGAGCCCATTGCTGGAACAATCACAGGCTTACCTGACTCTGTTTTAACCCATTGAACAAGAGCGGAAACCAGCTCCGCACCTTTCTGAATCCCGCGACTTCCAACTGCAATCGCAACCATCTGCCCAGGCTGAATTACTCCAGAAAATCTCTTGAGCTTTTTATTAAGCTCAAAAACCGGGTCCAAAAGCAAAGGCGCTTTAAGCTCCTGACGAACCTTGATTAAGGAAAGAATCATTATTTTTTTTATAACACCGGTTGGGGATTTTCGCAATCAGTGAGCATTGGCATTAAGAAGCATCATCGGTACCCAGGATTAGTCTTGGAACTGAAAAGGTAACCTCTGATGTCGCTCTCCATTTCTGAAAAATCCTGCGCCTTGGCGCTTGAAACCAGGAGCAGAAGAATATAGAGCCAAAAGTATTCTTTATTTCTGCGCATCTTCGCTAGGATTTATTTCAGATTTTCTATCTTTTGCGCGATTTCTTCAACTCGGGCGGATAAATCCGGCGCGGTTTCAAAGGGAGGTTTGCCGGAAAGGTCTGCCTCTATAATTCTCTGGTCAAAAGGGATATAACCGAGAAAAGGGATTTCGCCAAGAGAATTTTTAATAAGCTCCGCTTCCTGCTCATTTCTGATTTTACAGCCCACCACCGCAACTTTTTTTATGCCGATTTCGCTCGCAAGCTTCTGGATATTCTTCGCGGTTTCTATACTTCTCTGACCAGGCTCAACCACCACCAGCATCACATCCACTGCAAACGCGGTCGCTCGTCCGAGATGCTCCAGTCCAGCCTCCATATCCATAATCACCACATCCTTTCTTTCAAGAAAAAGATGCTGGATCAAATTTTTCAAAAGCACACTCTCAGGGCACACACAGCCAGAGCCTCCGGTCTTAACAGTGCCCATCACCATCAAACATATATTGTCCTTAACCGCGGCGAGCTTTTCAGGCAAATCATCTACTTTCGGATTCAGCTTAAAAAATCCGCCCATACTCCCTGGCTTCGCGCCTGTCCGTTCCTCTATCAGCTCCTTCATCTCGGAAATCGGCGCAATTTTGCATTCTTTTTCAAACCCGAGCGCCTGCGCTAGATTCGCGTCCGGGTCCGCGTCAACTGCAATCACTCTCATCCCGCGCTTCTGATAAACCCTGGCGAGAAACGCGGCAAGCGTGGTCTTGCCCACACCGCCTTTTCCAGAGATGGCGAGCTTCATCTCTTCACCGCCTTGATCAGCCGAACCGCAATGATATTAGCAAGAACCGTGATGTCTTCAGCTGGCAGATAATCTATTATTGACCTGTCAAACACGCAATTGAATTCTGTCTCAAATTCTTCATCCCCCTCCCACATAATAAAATAATACTTCACCTTGGGCAGAGCTTGAATTTCTATCGCGTATTTTCCTAATTCTGAAATTTTTCCGCCTAGCGCCAAACCCGCCTGAATAAATCCCTCCGGGTCTTTGTCAAAGCTCTTTGTAAGGATGCTGGTGGTTCGCTTGACAAAATTTGAATAGTATAGCCATCCGTCCGGGACTTGCTGATAGGAGATCAATTCTTTTTTTTCTGACGCGCCTGTGGCATTCGCAAGATAATGAAGAATTATAATCCTGTCCCAGAGTGGAGGCTCATCATTTGAGTCCGCAAATTTTATATCACCGGAGGGATAATAAACCAGATAGTCGCGGTTCAGAAATTTTATTCGTGCAATCCGCTCCCCGGATTCTTTTGATTCAATTACCTCCGCGCCAGCTTTCCGGCACTGGCTTAAAAAATCCAGCTCTCTTAGCCTCTCGCGCGCAAGATTGTGCGCAGTCTCATAATTGTCCTGCTTAACAAGCTCCCTCTGAATCCCGTCATACATTCCGACTCTATTATCGGACATAAAATCTCAGTGGCAAACTAATGATTTCGCTATCCCTCCAGCCAGCTTGCGGAGTAAAGCACATCGCCTTTGAGCACTTTGGCAGTGCGGTAGTATTTCAGAAGCTCATCAGAAAGAGATTTAGGGTCAACCGGTTGGTCGTCCATCACTTTATAAACCAGGTCTACAATATCCTGGCGAGAGCCTTTGGCAATAGCTAGAAGGTCTTCGTCAAATGCGTCCGCAATTGCGGAATAGAGACCATATCTTCCGAGCATAATCAGATACACGCGGTTGAGCCAACAGCGTAGCTGGTCAGGCGCACCATTGCTGATATTGCTCAAGCCAACAGTGCTCTTGCATCCAGGAACAAGGTCCTGCAGGACCTTCATAAACTCCACACACGCCTTAACCTGATTAATCTCAACACACACTGGACTTACAATCGGGTCTATCCAGAGGCGCTCATTCGGGATGCCAAGGTCATTTGCCCTCATCATAATCTCTGTGGCAAACATTGCGCGCTCGTCCGCGTCCCTTGGCATTCCGTTCGGTCCCCAGAGCACGCAAATGATCTCGGTGTCAAATTCCTTAGCGAGCGGAAGTACTTTTTCCATACGCTCCGGCTGGAGCGTGGTGGAATTGATCAATGCTTTGCCTTGGTGAACCTCCAGTCCGGCTTTGATCGCTTCTGGATTAGTGGTGTCCAGACTGCAGGGAATCTTGACCACCTCCTGGACAGTTTGAACTATCCATCTCATCAACTCCGGTCCATCTTTCCTCGCAGGACCGATGTTCAGGTCAATGTAATCAATTCCCTGCTCAGCCTCTGCTTTTGCCATTTCCTGGATCGGCTTGGCTTCCCTAGCCTTCATTGCCGGTCCCAGGCTTTTGCTCATCACATTCAGATTTTCCCCGATGATCCTAATCGCCATTTTGAACCCTCCTTCTAATAAGGTGTTTTTTCCAATTTTGATTAAGGCATACTGTCAAACTGCAAAGTTATCTCCATCTCTCTTTTAAAAATGGGATGATGTGGGCGGCTTCACGGGGACCAATGATGATCTCCCATCCCTTCATCTCATCCTCCAGCTCTCCGGAGATGCTTGCCACCACACCCGGAATAATCATCTTCCGATGCTTGATTTTTTCTTCAATGCCGGATTTCTTCACTGCGGGCGCAAGCACATCTGCGCTGAATTTGCCAGCCGCCCAGGCAGTAAGCACGCTCAAGCCCTCTGTGTTCACGACTAACAGCCAGCTCGGCTGTCTTCCGCTCTCAAGCTCGCCGGACACAATGAAATAAGTGAGCGAAAAGTTGCTGGTGACAAGGAAGGGAGAATTATCGTCCGGATTGTTGATGGGATAAATGCCTGGAGATTGCGCCATTGGTCTTTGCGGGTCTGTATAAACATTGAGCCGTTCCACTAGAAGCGGGAACAAAACCTCTCCGCGGAGCTTGTTCAGAATGACCAGTCCGCCATATTTAGCAACAAAAATCGCTCCGTAAATCGCTTCCATTGCCGGGTCCTGGGTCATTTCACCGGGGAAAACCACGGTCGGATACCCGAGCGGCCGGAAACTCTTTTTGATAGCTGTTCTGCGGATATGAACATTGTCCGCAAACGCCTGCTTGATCGTGCGCGAACCTGAGTCAATCAGCAAATCCTTAAGCCCTGCGTCTGCGAGTTTCTTGGTGACCTCCGCGACTTCCTCCAGACCATTGCCCCTTGCCACAACAGGCACCCCGCCAGACTTGGCTATTTCCGCCACCTTGTCCGCATTGGCTTTAGTCGCGGCATAAAGCACAGGCTTTCTGGCTTTGGATGCTTCCAGCCCGGATTTAAGCGCCTCTGGATTTTCGCTCATCAGCATAATGCAAGCAGGAGAATTGTCCATCACTTTTTTCGCCAGTGCTGAGAGCTTTGCAGGGTCATCGCTCTTCACCGCGAGAAGATTCGCATGAAGCATCAAACCAATCCGCTCATATTGGAGCCTCTTGATCGCATCTATCTGCGCATCAACCTCAGCATCGCTCATCTTGTCAGTGATCATTCCGCCGATCCCACAGGGATTGATAAAGGTCTTCTCGTGCCGACAAAGCACCAGTTCCCCTCCAACCTTGAACGCCCAATCCCCAGCACCTATCTCAACCGTCCGGATCGGAGGCGCCGCGGCTTCTCCCAACTCCGCCACCACCTTTTTGTCCACATGCGGACAAGCAGTTATCTCAGCCTGGCCCGCGGCAACCTTCATCGCAAACGCCATACAAGTTGGAACCTGACAATCCCCGCAATTGGTTCTCGGAAGTTTTTTGTAAATATCCAATCCTGATAATGCCATTTTATTAGCCCTCCTCGTTTTTTACTATATTTCCTAGCGTAACCCTCTCCAAGCTCTATTCCTATAGCAATGGAGGCATATCCAAAACCGGATGCTTAACCTTCTGAATATGTTGAAGCACCTCTTCCTCTGTTGTAGCCACGGTCTCATCCGCAATCTTGTCCAATAAATCAGGCACGCCTAACTCAGCCGCGGTCTTCTTAAATCGCTCCGCAATCTCTTCCTTCAAATGCTTTGGTAACCAGACGATGCGTTTGATTCCCCCCTCCGCGCTCAGGTATTTCTTGCTGGAGATGTAAAACTTGGAATGGCCAACAAATCCAGGCGTGACATTCCCTCCACCAACTGACCCTGCAAGCGTGCTGAATTTCATTCCAACAGGCGTCATCCCTTTAAAGTCCCGGTCCACCGTCATAAATCCCTGTGCCATAGGCAGAAGCGCGGTGATACATTCAAAGCAACCGCAACTGGTCATCGGCGCCCTGAGAATACCATAAGCGTCATAAGACTCAACCGCTCCCCGACTAGCTTTTTTCACAAACTCATTTACGCCTTTCCATTGACCATAAACAGGGTCCAGCACCTCACCCTTAATCACTGGCTGGTTCGGACCAGTCGGGTTGATCTCATAGCTCGCCTTGCAGTCCAGCCAGTTATACGCGCCGCACAAACCAGGTCGCTCAGGAGTGACAATACAGCAATGATTTGGCGCAAAGCTCTGACACAATGTGCAGGAATAAAATGTGTCAACCTCCTCATCCTTCAGTCCCGCGAGCCGCTCATCCCTCTTCCAGTAAATCTTCCTGGCTTCCTCTACGAGCCTCTTCACTTCCTCTTCCTCAGTGTAAATCTTCACCTGCACCTTATCCAAAATATTCGCGAAATCCTGGTGAAGCTTTGCGTGAATAATCTTGCCGATATGCTCCAGCTTAAAACCCTTGTCAACTGCCTGCTTCGCGATCCGAATCCATGCGATGTCTCGCTGACCAATATGCATTACGCCCTGGGCATAATTGAGAAGATGGTGAATCTGGCGCTCCAGAATCGGCTCAAAATCCTCCTGCATCTTTCTCCCGGCAATCTGGACCATTATTGCAAGCGGGATTTTTGAACCGGGCGGAAGGTCTTTTATTTCCGGACCGATTACCTCCACTTTCCCGTCCTCAACATCGTTCATATCCGCCATTCGTAGGAATTCAACTGCCTGTGTCCTTCCTCCACCAGCTTCAAGATAAATATCCTCTCCGCGCACCCGCTCGCCTTCAAAAGCAGGACCGTAGCTGACCGGAATCGGCACCTTGGCAACAGTGACTTTTAATCCTCTGACCTCAACTGCTTTCTGCACAATGTCTTTATGCGGGATATTGCTCACCACATGCTCATATGTGCAGATGCCGGTGGGCAAAACCTCTGGGATGGGCGTGTCAGCGATGGTCGGAAATCCCCAATTGATAGCGCCTGCGGCATTTGCATACCATTCATCCGTGACATATCCCAGCGCAAGCACGAACGCGAACACACGGTCTTTATTGTAGATAAGTATTTTGCGAAAGTCTCCGGGCTCAATCCCTCCAAAGCTCATTGCGGCTCTTGTTGCGAATCCGAGAGCAAAGACCGCCGCGCTTATGTCCGGACCAAAGCTCACCAGTCTAGTGGGCCAGCCAACCTGCAAGCCAGCGGCTTTGATCTGCTCCGCAAAGCGCTTGCCCTGGTATTCAGAAGCCATAAACACATAGAGGTTCTTCTCTAAAAGCTCCATTGCGATGTTCTTCGCAGTTTCATTATCAGGCGCAGAGCCAACAATTGCCGCAAATCCGGGCGCAGTGCCGTCAACAAATTCCACTCCGCGTTTTCTGAGAATAATATCATCAGCCGCGCCGAGCCAAAGATTATCCTCAGTAGGCTCCTCGCCTTTAACATAAAAATCCGGCTCTTCAACATAGCGTATCGCTTCCATCACCTCTTCTGCGAAAAGCGTAGCCATTCCCGCGTCCAGGGCAGGCGCGAGATATGGAAGCGGATGATGCTCTTTGGGAATGGGAGGCAGTAATCTCTTGCACACCTCCAGCACATAAGGGACATCCTTCATCTTCTTGACCTGGTATCCGAGCATTCCATAAATGATCGGAAGATAGTATCCGGTGTTCGGGAACTCCAGGTCCTGGTTCTCTCCAAATTTTTCCCTGGCTTGATTGAACTTCTCCTCTGCCCTTGCAATAATTTTATGGGCGCCTCTAATTGCCGCTGCCGCTATTAACTTTGACACTTTTTTTACCTCCTTCTCTTATCTTTTATAAGGGCAGGCACATGTGCCTGCCCTATCAGGGCGGACACTTTGGTCCGCCCGTACATCTATTCCAACTCCCTTCTCATTGCCATATCGTAGAGCACACGCTCCCGTGCTTTATCAATACCAAGCGCCTTGCGTTTTTTATCAATATGCTCAATCATCTTATGAGCGGCTTTAACTGGGTCTGGCTCAAACGCCCATTTCCCGCCATAGTCATTTTCAATCTCTTCAAACAGGTATTTAGTCAGATTGGGCGCCCCTAATGTCGGGAAGTTTGTTCCAAACACGACATATACGCCAGAAGCGACAAAATACTGCCCGATGGAGATGGCTTTTTCACTCATCCATTCGGGCGCGGCTCCTGCCGCTGGAAGGTCTGAGATGTCATCCCCGAGTCCGCCTTCCTTGACCACTGCGGTAGCGGCCATCAGGATTCGGGAATTGTCCACGCAACTGCCCATATGGAGCACAGGCGGGATTCCAACCGCTTCGCAGACCGACCGCAATCCCTCTCCAGCATATTGCATTGCCTCTGGGGTCAGAAGCCCGTATTTTCCACACGCCATTGCTGAGCAACCAGTTGTAAGCACGATTACATCGTTTTTAATCAGCTCACGGATCATCGCTAGATGCGCAATGTCCTGGGTGGTATGGATATTGTTGCACCCGACCACGCCTGCGATTCCACGAATTCTTCCATTGATTATATTGTCATTTAACGGCTTATAGGACGCACGGAATGTCCCTCCCAGAAGGTAATTGATTGTCTCGTGAGAAAACCCCGCGATGAGTTCGCAGGATGCGTCTTCGGATTTTGGAAGCATAATTTTTCTCGGGTCCCGGTTCGGGAAATTCTCAATCGCGGCTTTAACTATTTTCTTCGCGGATTTCAACGGGTCCTGTTCATCAAATTGAATGTGCTCCGCAAATGGCATCCTTGCGCGATAGTTAGTGGTTATGATCTTTGTGTGATAGCACTGAGAAATTTCGCCCAAAGATTGCATCACGCATTGCACATCCGCGACCATTGCATCCACCACTCCGGTAATCAGCGCGACCTCCTGATGAAGGAAATTGCCAGCAAGCGGAATGCCGTGCCTCATCAGGACTTCATTCGCAGTGCAACATATACCGGCAAGGTTTATGCCATTGGCGCCTTTTTCTTTGGCGAGCGCAAGCATCTCAGGGTCACGCGTCGCAACGACTATCATTTCCGAAAGAAGAGGCTCGTGCCCGTGCACAATGATATTGACCTGGTCTTCTTTAAGCACTCCGAGATTGACCTTGCTAAGGATGGGTTCAGGGGTTCCAAACATAATGTCCTGAAGCTCGGTTGCGATCATAGAGCCACCCCAGCCATCGCCAAGCGCACAGCGGGACGCCTGCTGAATCAAATTGTGATATTCCTGGTCAACTCCGATATGTGTCCGGTGCATAATCTCCACTACTTCGCGGTCAACACCGCGCGGAACCACGCCCAGCTTTCTCCAGATTTCCTGGCGCTTGATGGGCGCGCGCTTGATGAGGAAAATTTCTCCATCCTGCTGACCGAAAATTTCCAGAGCCTTTTTGCCCACTGCCACTGCTATCTCCTGCGTGGATTTATTCGCAACATCAATCCCCAGGTCCATTGCCAGCTCAAATAGCTTCATCTCATCCTTGATCTGATAGCCCGGAACCTTTCCCTCAGCGGCTTCCAGGAAGGTCACTGCCACTTGGCGAGCGTGGTCAGAATGCGCCGCGGCTCCTGCCGCGGTCATCCGGGCAAAATGCCGAGCCGCGATAGTATCTGCAGTGGCTCCGCATACGCCTTCCTGAGGACCTTCTCCAAATGGGTCAATCCTGCAGGGACCGTTTGAGCAATGCCGACAGCAAAGCCCAAGCTGTCCAAACCCGCACTGCGGCTCCTGCTCAGCCAGTCTGTCCCATGCGGTTTTTATCCCTTCCTTCTCAGCCTTTTTTAGCAAAGGCTCAACTACAGGGTCAATGCTTCTCTTGTTCTCTTCCGTCATCTTAAACCTCCTTCTCTAAACATCTCTTATTGTTGCTCTCCCGCGTTTGCGGGCTCAGGCATATAACCTGATGCTCCCTTTAAAAACCTCCTTTTCTAACCATTACCTCTGCCAGTTCTTTTTCCCTACATTTCGGACATTTTTCCAGATACAATTTTGTCAAGGGATTTTTCGTTTTTAATATTTCCAATTGCTTGACCGTTCCAAACCCTTTTCCACAATTCTTGCAAATCAGGATAGGCACATCGCTTTGCCATCTATCAATTCTGCGCTTCTTGGGCAGGTCTTCCATTTTGATGCAACCGGTGGGACAGACATAAACGCAAGCTCCACAAGCAATACAGGCATCTGTTGGTTTGCCAAAAGGCGTTGCGGTTTTTCTATCTACCCCCCGGGATTCAAATCCAATTGCTGACTGACCGATGATGTCCCTGCATACATTAACACACAATCCGCAGAGTATGCATTCCTCGTTCTCGGTCTTTTGAAGGTCAGTGTCCACGACTCCCCATTTTGCCGCAAAATCTCTTATCTCTGGCGAGCTCCAGCATCTTGCCAGAAGCAGTTCCAGCACTATTTTCCTATCCCGCTTGATCCGCTCGGATTCAGTGAAAATCTCCAGACCATCATCCTGAATAGGATAATTGCAGGAAGTGACTACGCGAGTTCGCTTGCCTCTCTTGATCTCAACTATGCAGACCCTACATACCCCATAAGGCTCCAGCGCAGGATGATAACAGAGTGTTGGGATTTCAATCCCGAGTCGTTTTGCCGCGGTCAGGATAGTGGTCCCATATTTCACCGCGGTTTTTTTCCCGTCAATCGTTATGTTTAAAATTTTATCTTTTTCTTCCATAATTAACCTCTACCTTGGTCAGGCATAAAGCCTGACTTTAACTTATTTCCTTACCACCGCGTCAAACTTGCAGGTCTCATAACATACCCCGCATTTGATACATTTTTCTGTGTCAATTTTATGAGGCTTTTTCTTTTCGCCAGTAATAGCGTTTTGCGGACACTGCTTTAAGCACGCCATACAACCTGTGCAGTTCTCCTCCAAAATGCTGTAAGTTACCAGAGCCCGGCACACCCCAGCTGGGCATTTTTTATCATAGATATGCGCTTTGTATTCGTCCTCAAAATACTTGATGGTGGTAAGAAGCGGATTTGCCGCTGTCCCTCCTAAAGCGCAGAGAGATGCATCGTGAACCGCTTTTCCCAATTCCACCAGTCGCTCAAGGTCTCCTTCTTTTGCCTTGCCCGCTATGATACGGTTAAGCACAACCAGTATTTGCTTTATTCCCTCGCGACAGGGCGTGCATTTCCCGCAGGATTCTCCTTTGAGAAAGTCTAAAAAGTATCTTGCCACATCCACCATACAGGTGTCAGAATCCATAACAATCATACCGCCTGAGCCCATCATAGAGCCGACCTTAGATAGCTCGTCATAATCAACTGGCAGGTCAAGCATGGATTCAGGAATAACCCCCCCAGAAGGACCTCCGGTCTGAACCGCCTTGAATTTTTTGTTACCCCGAATGCCTCCTCCAATGTCATAAACAATTTTTCTGAGAGTGATCCCCATTGGCACTTCCACCAAGCCAGTGTTATTTATCTTGCCCACCAGCGAGAAAATTTTTGTCCCTTTTGAGCCTTCAGTGCCCATTGACCTGTACCAGTCAGCGCCATTATTGATGATAAGAGGGACATTTGCGTAAGTCTCAACATTATTCAGATTGCTCGGCTGATTGTAGATTCCTTTATGAACCGTATGGACATATTTAGCTCTTGGCTCCCCTGGCTTTCCTTCTATGCTCGCCATTAAAGCTGAGCTCTCTCCGCACACAAAAGCTCCTCCGCCCTGGTTTATCTGCACATCAAAATTAAATCCCTCCTTGCCCAGAATGTTTTTACCCAACAGCCCGCACTCTCGCGCCTGCGCCACCGCATTGGTAAAGTATTTCACCGCAAGCGGATACTCGTGCCGCACATAAATGAACCCCTGCGCGGGGCTGACTCCATAGGAAATTGCATAAGCCGCGATGATCAAACCTTCAAGAACAGAATGCGGATTGCCCTCCAGGAGAGACCGATCCATATACGCTCCCGGGTCGCCCTCATCAGCATTGATTATCACATATTTGATATTTCCGTGAGCCTCCCTACAGGTCTCCCATTTTACCCCGGCAGGGAATCCGCCTCCTCCTCTTCCGCGCAAATCCGCTTTTTTCACCTCAGCAATAATCTGTTCCGGAGTCATCTGAAAAAGCGCTTTAGCAAGCGCGGAATATCCCCCGATCCGAATATAATCGTCAATGCTGGTCGGGTCTAGCATTCCGTTCATACCAAAAACCAGCCGTTTCTGATGCTTGTAAAAAGGCACCTCAGATTCCTTAGCAATTCTTTCCTTGGTGACCGGGTCGCGATAGAGCAATCGTTCAATAATTTCCTTCTGCCCGATAGTTTTTTCCAAGATTTCCGAAACATCCTTTGCCTTGACCGAGACATACAGGGTTTCCTGCGGATGAATCACCACCAAGGGTCCTTTTTCGCAAAAGCCGTGGCAACCAGTAAATTTCATACTGACTTTAACCTTGAGACCGTTTTTAGAGGTCGCTTCCTGAAATGCCTGCCTGACCTCTGCGGCTCCGAGCGCCAGGCATCCTGTTCCGCCACAGATGGCAATATAAGGCTGATGCGGATCATAACCGGCCTCAAGTTTTTTCCGGTATTCATTAAGCTCAGCGGGATTTTTAAAGAAGGTCATTTTTTGCCTCCTTTTTTGCCCGCTCTGGGTTTGGGTTCAGAGTTTTTTTTCTTCTGAGCAGAAGCTTTTTTTCTGACCGGAGTTTTTGTCTTCGGCTTTTCTTCTGCTGGCTCTGCTTTTTTCTCACCGGTATGCTTTTTTTCTTCAGCTTTTTCAGATGACACTTCAGCAATAGCCTCTTCAGTTTCTTCTTTAGGCTTTTCCCCTCCATTGCCTTTAGCTTTGACCTGCTCAAGCATCTTCTCCACTTTTGCGGTATTCATATTTCCAAAGTATTCTCCGTCAATCGTGACCAGGGGTCCCAGGGCGCACGCGCCAAGGCAGTTGACAGTAGAGAGAGAAAATTCCTTATCCTCTGTAGTGTCTCCAGCCTTTATCCCGAGTTTGCGCTCAAGCTCCTCCAGAACCAGAGGCGCCCCGCGCACATGACACGCGGTTCCCATACAGACATTGCAGATATGCTTGCCTTTGGGCTTCAAGGAATAGGCTTTGTAGAAAGTGGCGATATGGTAAATCTGGGAGATGGGAATTTTTAATTGACTCGCTACATAGCGCAGGTCTGGCTCCGGAAGGTATCTCTCCGCATCCTGTATTTCGTGAAGGATAGCGATTATCTGGCTTGGATTCCTCGCATAACGATTCAAAATTTTATCCAGTTCCTCTTTTTCCATTGTTTATTTCCCTTAGTAAAAGTTGCTTTTGCGCAAAAAATTTATAATTTTGTCTCATTCCTTGCTAAACTCCTGTTTGGTAATCAGCGTAGCCATTTTTCTTAATTTATCCTCAGCCACCTGATTAGCGACCACCAATTTCCTTGCCTTATTGGGACAAGCCTCCACGCAAGCTGGCTGTTTCCCTTCCTCCAATCTATCAAAGCAAAGATTGCATTTTGCCATCACGCCTCCCGGAGCTTTTCGGATGGCTCCAAACGGGCAAACCAGAACGCAAGACGAGCAACCAATACAGAGTTCTTTATTGAAAAAAACCGGATGCTCAGGGCTGGGACGATAAAGAGCTTTTGTAGGGCACGCAGATGCGCAAGGCGCATCCTCGCAATGATGACACTGCATTGGAATCGGATGAGAATCAACAGCAATGACCCTGACCCGGCTCGCGGGCTTTGGCTCTTCCAGAATAGCCTCCATCAGGGTTTTTGATCTAGACCTGGAGATGGCGCAGGCAATCTCGCACGAATGACAGCCAACACATTTTTTCAAATCAGTCGCGATGAGCTTCATTACTTACTCCTTTCTTTAAGGGGTGCAGACACTCCTGTCTGCACTCAACTATCCCAACAACTCCTTGATTAAAGTCTTGACTTTAACAATCGCCTCTGGATGCAACATCACCACAATATCAGAGCCTGTCAAAAGAACCATTGTTGCGGTCACAGCCTCATAGATAATTCCACGCAATTTCTGCTCCCCAAGATTCGGGGCTTCCTCTGTGGTCTGATTGGTTTCCTTTATCTTCCAGACCTCAGGTCCCACAAAATTGATCAAAGGCTTCTGCATCTTGTCATCCTGCTGAACCAATGCCGCCATCCGGTCACGCTCCATCACCGAGTAGCAGTATTCAATTCCGTATCCAAGCGCGCCTGTGGTGGGGTCCATAATAATCCTATCGGATTTCACTCCCAGGTTTTCCAGCAAAGTGTTAAGCTGTTTCGCAAGATTGACATCTATGGGCGTTGACGCGGCAACAATATGACCAAAGCTAATAGCTCCAGCGCCAAGCTGTTTATGAGTCGCCTCTTCAACAGGCCAGAGCACAAGATTTTTTTGCTCAAATTTTTCCGCAACCTTCCTGAGAACCTCCCGGTCTTTCTCCGCATTGGATACCCCGGCAACGATAAGAGGGACATCAACCGCTTTTAAAACCTTTTCCACGGTCGGAAGCACGCTATCCGCGCTTGCGTTTTTCCCATTCGGGTCAGTGCTCTGGAGCTTGAGACATATAATCTCAGCTCCAAATTGCTCCACATCCTTTTTCGCCCAAGCCGCAGGGTCATTCAAAACATCACCATAAGCCTCTTTAAGAGGCGCAGGCCATCTTTCAGTCTCCGCATCATAAACCGCATACGCTATCCTAGGCGGATTGGGCATTGATCCTTCCCAGGTGTAAAACGGATAGCAGGTCTCTCCACCCACCTTGATTGCCCTCGCGCCAGCGCCAATGGTAACCTCGGATATCTTTCCCGTGTAATTATCCTTGAATAAATCTAAAGCCACTTTTCAGCCTCCTTTCTTATTTCGCGCCTGAAAGGCGCGCTCCCACATTCAATCCCCAGCAATTACGCTGGATTCTTGCGCTTTTCACTCCCATAGCTTTCTCCATACCAGTAGCGAAGCGCGTTCTTGATGTATCTAAGCTGGCGGTTTTTATCCCCAAGCCGCTCTCTCCAGTTCACCCGCTCCCCTATCCCGGGCTCCCCTGGCTCATACATCTCCCCCAAAATCTCCACCGGCTTTCCGTCAAATCCGGTCCTCTTAATCGTAGGGTCTTTCTTACTCACTTTAACACCTCCTTGTTCTTACATCCTTATTTCTAAACAATTTATCCCTTCTTTTAATGCTTTCCACCCTGATATTTTGAAACCACATCCAAAAGATTGATGATCTCTACCTGGCTCAGATCATAAGCGCTTTTATTATCAGGCTTGACCGGATGAACCGCGACCAAACTTCCCTCCGCATTTGTCCCTAAAACCCCTCCATAAAACTTCCCGATAACCCTCCCCTTGCCAACATCAAAAATTACATTCTCGGTGTTGGTAATTCTGAAAACCACCGAATTCAACTTCTCGCTCCAGAAACCCAAATAAATTTCTGAATATTTACTCTCGCTTTCCGCGATTATAATATTTTCCCATTCGCTCATCCTTTTATTATCACAGGTTCGGTATAAAGAAGCAGGGGACTCTATTCCGGTTCTTACATAATATTTCCCATCCGGAGAAAAATATATACCCTTATAAGGAATTATTTCACCTTTGCCCGTTTTCGGATTATAGCGAAAAACATCCCGATGGTCAGTAACATAAATATTCCCATCATGCTCAGACCAGTTTAAGTCCCAAACATAACGAGACCATTTGGATTCCCATCCTGATACTTTGGTATCAATTCTTTTCTTGGTTTTTTGATTGAAATCATAAAGCCAGAGACCGCCTTTATAGCCGGGAGGCGTGGGCGAAGGATCCCAGGGCGCGCCTGGTATTTGTTCCGAATAAACGATCGCATCACCATTTGGAGAAAAAGAATATGGAGTTGCATGTTGAAAGGAAATTATCTCCTTTCCTGTATTAAGATTTACGATTGTTAAGAAAGAATATCTAACTTCTTGATCTAGATTTTTACCTCCTCGTATTATACAACCGCCTGAAATTGCAACCTTACTACTAGTAGGGTCAAGAGATATATAATTTGGATGACATTTTCCTTGATTTGGAATGGAATAATAAGGAATGTAGTTTTTAACTTTAGAATTGAATATCATGATGTCATTACTTTGTTTTACAAAGTATAATTGTAGAAAAACATCACCATTATTTGAAATAACAATGTTCTTTGCGGCAAAACAATTTCCAGTAATAAAAGCTGATAATAGTAAAGCCCTAATATAAATATGTCTCATAATATGCCTCCTTTTGCAATTTTTATGGCCATTCGATTCTAATATGAAAATGATGACTATGCCCTCCTGCCGTTCTGCTTATAGTGCATCCGGCAGGAGCCACTAAATTATCTCTTCCTTGGTCATCCGCACGGATAAAATTGACACCAGCTTCACAGAATAAATTTACTAACTCTTGGGTAGCGGTATCATCATAAAGGACATATGGATCATAATTGAAATCGAAAGGCCCTTCTGATCCATCATTTCTTACATATCTTATATCCGCATTAAGTCCTTTCTGGTGCTCATCATGCTGATGGGGCCCCGGAGGGTCGGGATAAAATTCTCCCCCGCCTTGTAGGCTCAGATCCCCTATGGAGATTCTTGGTCCGTTAGGATGCAATTGGTTCCATTCTCTTCCGACCGCCTCTATGATCTTGATTAATTTTAAAGTTCCATAATTATCACCATTATTAAAATCTCTGGTATCGCCGTAGAAATGCCGATAACCAATTCCCTCTTCAGGCAAGCGGAAGTTATTAAAAATTGATCCATTAGTGGTTGTTCCTCTGGCTTCCGAGACGACAAGGTCGCTTATAGTTGGATCCAAGAGAATTGTCGGCGGAGGAGTGCCGCCGCCAATAATAAACTCTTGCAGATTGCTCGCCTCCACCAGATCACTAATGCGATCCCCGTCCCGATCAAAAGAAGGCTGGACCGAAATAAATTCAGGACCGGAGATAGAGGTATGCTGAAACCTTTGATGTCTAGGGGTGCGAATTACGCCTGTATAATTTATTGGAAGCGTGGATGCGTCCAGAACCATAATTCCGCTATCAGTCCAAGTGGTGCCATACATAGTTCCCAAAACCTTTTCCCGATAGGGAGTATAAACAACTCTCCGCATAGAGCCTGAATAATAATTTACCGTAGTAGCGGACAAAACATTATTAGTTGAACCTTCCAGGAGACCGGTTGCGCCGATATTATTGGTGTTGGTGAAAGCGATAAAGGCGCGCTCGCCCAGATTGGAAACAGCTGCATCCGCGCCTCCATTACAAAGAGGATGCAATCCGGAAATATTGGTGTCAATAACATCATGCAGGATGATATCTGGAGCCGCATAAAAGCACAAATCCATCCAGGCGGTATCTTCATCTGTATCAGTGCCAGAGCCTTTATTAACAATTAAGGTTCCCCAAAGATAATCCTGCTGATTATCCAGTCGCTGAGGAAGCATACAAACCCCGTAAGGATTTTTCCCCGCATCTGTCGGTAAAGACTCAGTCTCGCTATGCAAATAATTGACCTTATAATTGAAATGCACTCCTTCAGTAGAGCCATCCATAATATAATTTCGTGCTGTGTGGACTTTTAGGGCAACACCATTTGCCACGGAGCCATTAGTTGCAATCATCGCCATTTCCCCATCCGGAGTAAAATCCAGGTCAAAAAAACTAGAACCATAATTAAAAAGTTTATTCTGAATTACCTGACAGACACTGCTTCCTGAAATAGGAGAAGGCGGAATTACTTTTTTAATATCTATGACAGAAATAACTCTATTATTGCTTGCCACAATAGCTCGGGAGCCGTCCGGGGTGATAGCAAGGGCCTGGGGGTTAGAAGGACGATCAACGGTTGATCCGCAGAGAATGGTAAAATTATTCACGGTATTTCCAGTCAAGGTATTAACTACAGTAACCGAGTTGGTCGCGCGATTAGCGACAAACGCCCATTGGCCATCCGGCGTAATATCTATTCCATAAGGAGTTGGATTGGTGCCCGGAATTAAAACGCTACTCGGGGTTGGGAAACTATTATTTGTATAATTAAATCTGGTTACTCGGTGGCTGAGACGATTGGCGATTAAAGCATAAGGAAGCGCTTGATGAAAAGGTAGAGGATTGCTATCGCAATTGCTTTCTGCTGGATTTTCAACCCGGACCTCACCATCTCCTAATGCGCTAGCCGGCACTGTAGCTCCAACCTGAGTAGCGGTCTCCAAAAAAGCCGGAACCTTTATATAACCCAAGCTCCCGGTGAAAATGACATTTACCGTGTTTCCAAAATTAGTCCCGGTGATGCGAACAGTGTCTCCGCCGATAGTAAAATCAGGCGTGACGGTGGTAATACTGAAAGCCGGACAAATATTATTGATATTGAAGCTGGAGCTTTGAATAGGAGGACAACGCCCAATCATATCACAGATTTGCGCTTCCCATGTGTGAGGCCCATCACTTAAATTATAATTAGCCCTCCAGGTCGCTTGTGTTGATGTTTTTAAAAATTCAGCAGTGTATTCGGTGCTGTCAATCCATATGTGCAAAGTGTTCAAATCCACTCCTGAGCCCAGATCAGAATATTCTACAATAAATGTAGGGGTATTGGTGTTGACGGTTGAGCCGGGTACAGGTAAAATAAAACTAATAATTGGATCCGCGCCGTCTTCATAAAGAACTAAAGCGCTATCAAAACCAGTATTTCCAACTAAGTCAGAAATCCGAACATTAAAAGCATTTCCGCCTACCTCGGCGGTGGCAGAGCCGGTGGCTGAAGAGCCGGTTTTATTAAGTGATGATGTTATATCCGTATTATTATGATAGACCACCAGAGAATTGAGATCAATGCCAGAGGATGCGTCAGAGTAAGTGATATTGATGGAGATTGCGGAATTGGTTGTGGCGCCGTCCTGGGGTTGGACAATGGTGATGGTGGGAGGGACGGTATCCACGGTCACGGTCACAGGCCAGGAGAAGCCGGTATTTCCGGCGGAATCAGTTGCCTGGGCGATGATTGTGGTTGAGCCGTCTGCGGGCGCGGTCAAAGTTGCGGTGAAGGTTGAGCCATCCAGGGTTGCGGGAACGCCGTTGACGAAAATGGAGCTAATGGGGGAGAGCTCATAGATAGTTCCGATGACCGGAATTTGCCGGGTATTGAGATAGCTCCCATCAGGCGGAGATAGCACCGAGAGGTCTGGCGGAGTTGTGTCAATAATTACCGAGACTGTATCCGAGCTGAGGTTACCCACTCCGTCCGAAGCAGTCGCGGTAATCAAAAGCGGGCCCTCGTCCAACGCGACCAGATTATAAACATAAGTTGCGCCCTGAAGAAGCGCAGGCTGGTCATTGACCTTGACCCATTCAATTCCGGTGGCTGTGTCGCTTGCCTGCACTAAAACCGGGACTAGATAGCTATTGAGATAAGCGCCATCTGCCGGGCTTGCAATATTCACCGAAGGCCGAGTATGATCGCTTGCCGCCTTTCCATTAATCACATCAAATCCGGCTCTGCCATCGGGCGCGGTGGCAACTGCGCGGAATTCATAAATGTTGCCAACCGTTAGTCCAGATGAAATTTCATAATAGAAATGTCCCACGGTGGTTCCACCCTGCAAAGTCGCATTGCCTGGTAGAGTATTACCATCCAATAAAATTTTGATGTTGGTGACATTTTCCGTGGTTCCGTCAGCAATGGTATAGATTCCACTGACGGTGCAACCGTTTAAAGGATTGAGGTTAAAGAATTTGCCGGAGCGAGGGTTATCAATCCGCACTCTTCCGAAATGAACCAGGATGTCAATATTATCCGGCTGATTTCCAGGGCCGGGGGCGCCGGAAGGAACTTGATAAGTTCCCCAATAGATCCCATTCACAATTGTATCCCCTTGAAGCGTGTCCCCTTGTGCCATAATAATCGGCGCGCCAGAAGAGTCTTGAGTAGGAGTAAGAAGCATATTACTGAGCGGGGGTCTGGGGCAATCGGTCCCACCATCCTGAACCGCGCAGGTGATATAATCATTGATATTAGACGGAGTTGAGATGATAGTTAATGAAACCGTAGTATTTATAGGCCAACCCTGGACTGTGGTGGCTTTGAGTTTTGTGTGAATAGAGCTATCAAAAGTATCTCCGGTCTCCGGGTCTATTGCGACCAAGTCATCAGGCACTGCGGAAAGAAGGGTATCGCCGATAGCGGGCTGAGAAGATGATGCGGCTAAGGTGAAGGAAGGCACAGTTTCGGAAAATTCTATTTGAATATCTCCATGGGGAGGGAAAGGAGGGGCATTAGGGAAGTCAATTTCATCCGGAGGAGATGATTTAATGATATAGGGAGGGTCTTCGTCGGCAGAATAAGGCGCTTCATATTCATCAAGCTGGGCAAGCTCAAATCCAAGATGAGCGGGCCGATTTCTAAGCGGACATTTTGGCGGTTCCTGACCCTGAGTGGTGCACCAGAGCTGATGCTGATCAAACCAGAAACTATAGATTCTCCCGACCGCCAAATAGTTTGTTTTGAAATCGGAGTTGAAGACCAGCACTGCGGTATCATCAACGGTATCAGACTTGGCAAGATGAGATGCGGTATTGCCAGTTGCATTAAAATCATAAGGCTTAAACACGGAATCTCCCGCAAGAACAGCGATCACATTACCTTCTTCAATCACCTCCAGCAAGATATGTTCCCGATCCATAGCCAGAGAATCCGGGTCAATTCGGTCCTTAAAATAAATGACCATCTGAGCAGTATCACCATTCATTGTGTCAAAATCTACTTTTCCTCCGCCTTTGGGAGGAATGCTTCCTTCCACTAAATCCTCGCGCTCGCAGGCAGAGAGAGCGATTAGCGCCAAAATGCCGATCAATAAAATTATCTTCTTCATTTTTCCCCTCCTTCATCTTCCAGCGGAGGGTTTGAATAGATGATTTGTTTTTTCAGATATTCTCGGAGCGCAGTATCCCCAGGCGCGGGACCGGGAATTTTTGATTGAGCCGAAAGGCTTTGAGCGCTCTGGTTTATTTCTATTCCGGAACGGGCAAGCCGGTGTAAAGCTTCTTGAGCCGCGAATTTCACCAGGGGGCTGGGGTCATTTGCCAGAGCCTCTTGCAAAGGCGCAACCGCAAGCTGATTGTTGGTTATGCCCAGGGCATTGGCGGAAGCGGCTCGGATGGAATCAAATTTTTCGGTTCTTAAACTTTCAACTAAAGCGTCAATCGCGTGATTACCCTGCGGGCTTCCCAGATGCGCAGCGATTCTGCCGAGATTGGTTGCGCAAATCTCCTGTGTGAAGATGCCGGAGGGGATCCCCCGGTTAAGAAGAACTTCCGCCAAGGGCTTGATGGCTCTTTGAATGCCCGGAGTGCCGATGAGAAAGGAAATTTTCTCCGCGGCCTGGCGTCTTTTAATTTTGCTCGGGTCTTTGAGGTCTTTAATCACCTGATTCAATTGTTTTGTTCTCTCTTGTTGGCTCAGGCTCAAAATATTTTTCTCCATCCCGGAGGACGCTATCGGATTTTTGTCTTCCCCTGGGTTTTTTGCCCCTGGACTACATCCCCATAAAAAATTTCCTAAGAGCGTAATTAAAACCAGGTAAATACCTTGCTTGCTCACTTTGCCGCCTCCTTGTTCATCTCCGCTAATTGCGGACTTAAATTTTTTATTGCCTTTGATTGAGCAAATACCCGGTCCAATAATTCTTCACTGGTTTTTAGGGCAATTGACGACTCTGGCAGATTTAGAATGGGCTTTTCCTCTAAGTCAAACTCCAGAATGAGGTGGTCCTCTGGAATGGCTCCTAAAAACTGTATATCTAAATTGTCCAACATCTGTTTGATCTTACCTTCAGGTGAATTTGTCCGATTTAGGATAAGATATTTTGTTTGTATTTCAAGTTGTAGCTCCTTAACTAGCTCCAAAAGATTGGCAACGGTTCTGAGTCCTTTAACCGTGGCGTCTGAGACTATGAACAGGCGGTCAATTTTTCCTTCTGTCCGGCGCGACAGATGCTCCATCCCAGCCTCGTTATCCACAACCACATATTTATAGTTTTCACGCATTTTTTCCAGAAAATCCCTCAACACATTATTTGCTGAGCAATAACATCCAGTTCCCTCTGGCCTTCCCATCACAATCATATCCAGTCCCTTGCCCTCAACTACTGCCTGACTAATCCTCATCTCCAGCCAACTCTGTTTGCTCATTCCTGCTGGAATCTTCAGCTTAGCGCCCATAAATTCTTCCAGAATTTGACCAATGGTCTGGCTGGGTTTCAATCCGAGTAGAACCGGCAGATTGGAGTTAGGGTCTGCGTCCACTGCCAAGATAGGCTTTGCCCTTTGCAATAAATAGCGGATGAGCAGGCTGGAAAAAGTGCTTTTTCCAACTCCGCCTTTGCCTGCTATCGCAATCAATTCCGCCATTTATGCCTTCACTTCCTTTAACATCCGCACACAGGGATTTTCTCCGCTCCGTCCTTGCTGTATTTTCGGAAACACGCTCGGGAACAGCTTTTCCTCGGTGTGAGGTAGGAACAATGCCGCTATGTAGTTATCCATAAAATTCATATTTTCTGAAAGCTCTATATTGGTCATCATTCTTGCGATTTTTTCCGAGTCATCCAGAAGTTCATTGGAAAAGCTGACCAGCTTTGCTCCAAGTAGAGACCCGTTTCCAATGAATTTGATTTTGTTCCGGTCCATATCCGGGAGCAGTCCGATAGTGATGGCGTTTTCAATATCCAGGTATGAGCCGAAGTTCCCAGCGATCATCAGCATATCCAGGTTTTCTGGCTTCAGTCCGCCCTCGGAGAGCAGGGTTCTGAATCCAGCATACATTGCGGCTTTTGCCCGGATGAGATTATCAAAATCCATTTCCCTAAGCGTGATATCCTCTCCAATAGAAGTCTCTTTGGCAGGCGCGATCAAAATCTCAGGACCATCCGGTCCATCTCTAATGATTGGGGATTTTATATTAAGATTGATCTTTCCGTTCTGGTCAAGGAATCCAAGTCTGAGTAATTCCGCGGTTATGTTTATTATGCCGGAGCCGCAGATGCCTCGCGCAGGCGCGTGCTGAATGGTCTGATAGCGCGCCTGGCAGGTCTTGGGGTCAAGCGAGAAGCGCTCAATGGCTCCCGGGGCCGCGTGAGTGCCATATTTGATTCCGCCTCCTTCAAAAGCAGGACCAGCTGAGCAGGACGCGGTGAGCATCCATTCTTGGTTTCCGAGCACAATCTCCCCATTAGTCCCAATATCAATATATAGAGTAAGCTCAGGCCTCTTATAAATTCCCGCGGCCATAACTCCGCTGACAATGTCTCCGCCAACATAGCTTGACACGCACGGCATCATATATAGATGAACCCATTCCTCAAGGTTAATTTTTAACTCCTGGGCTCTAACTGGCGGGAAAATATTGGCAACCGGCACATACGGATAAAGTCTTATCCATTTCGGGTTCAGTCCCAGTAGAAGATGCGCCATCGTGGTATTGCCAGCGGCAGTGATGTGAGATATCTCATTACGCTTGACACCGGTTTTTTTCAAAAGTATCTCAATAATCTCATTGATGGTATCAACAACTGCTTTCTGCAATTGAGCCATACCCCCGGGCTTGTTGGCGTAAAGTATCCGATTGATCACATCCGCACCAAAACGGATCTGACCATTGAATTGATTGATGGTCGCCAGAGACCGGTAATGGTTCAAATCCAGTAGTTGTCCTGAGACTGTTGTTGTTCCGATGTCAAAGGCAAGGGAAAAATGACGCGCCCTGGTGTCCCCTGATTCAATGCAAATAAGTTTGGGCTTTCTGGCTCCCCGCTGGAGGTCCTTGTCTCCAGTATCATCTTCTCCCCGAGTCCGGACCACAGTTGCGGTAACCTTGAAATCATTCTCGCGTAAAACCCTGGCAAGACGCTTTAAGACCGGAAAGTCCACAGATACCCTGCGAAGACCATATCTCTGACGAAGCCCGCGCACAAGCCTTTGCAGGTCTGAGCGGTTGTCATCCATTTTGGGTGGTGGAAGCTCAACATACAGTTTTTGAACCGGAGGCTCTTTTTTCCAGTCCGGATTAAGATTCGCTATCTCTTCCTCTGTAAGAAACTGACCCTTGGGAGCCAGATGCTTCTGCTCAACAAACTCCCGCTCCACCCGGCTATCCTCTGGAATAAAAATTTCCAGATCAGTCTTGATACGGGAAAGGCACGCCTGACGCCAGCCCTGCTTATACTCATCCTCACTCTGCTGGATACCGAGTTCGGATGAAACCTCCCCTTTCTCAATCTTGATTCGGCACTGACCGCAAACACCAGCCCCGCCACAGCTCGCGTCAATCAGCAGACCAGCTCGGCTGATCACCTCCAGAAGCTGTTCACCAGCTTGAGCATCCACCGTGATGTTATCAGGGAGAATCCTTACCTTCATATTGTCCTTTCCTCAAGGGGCGCGGTGTTATCTATATATATTGAAATTCTAAACTTATTTGCCCTGTTTCTCCAGTCTTAGCCTAGCGGCGCGAAGCGTATTTTTCAAGAGCATCGTAATCGTCATAGGTCCAACCCCTCCGGGCACAGGCGTGATCTTTCCAGCAACCTCTTTCGCAGATTCAAAATCCACATCTCCGCACAAGCCGGTCGGCAGACGGTTGACCCCGACATCAATTACGGTTGCCCCTGGCTTGATCATATCCGCACTCACCGCTTTAGGCTTTCCCGCGGCAACAATCAGTATGTCAGCCCTTTTAGTGAATTCCGCCATATTTTTAGTCCGGGTGTGGCAGATGGTCACAGTGGCATTAGCATTCTTGGCTTTCTGAACAAGAATCATCGCAATAGGCTTACCAACTATATTGCTCCTTCCAACAACCACGCAATTAGCGCCTTCAATTTCAGTTCCTGACCGAACCAAAAGCTCCTGAATCCCGGCTGGTGTGCAGGGCAGATAAATCGGCTCCCCTATCATCAGCCTTCCAACATTAAATGGATGAAACCCGTCCACATCCTTGTCCGGGTCAATTGCGTAAAGAATCTTGTTCTCGTTTATGTGTTTCGGGAGCGGTAGCTGAACCAGAATCCCGTCCACCTCCGGATTCTGATTCAATTCCTTCACCAGCTTCAGCAGTTCCTCTTCTGAAAAATCCGCAGGCTTTCTGAACTCCAGAGAATTGATCCCTGCCTTCTGGCAAGCGATTCCCTTGTTTTTTACATAAACCTGTGAAGCTGGGTCATCCCCGACCAGAACCACAGCCAATCCCGGAACAATCCCGAACTTGGCTTTCAACTCCGCAACCTGGTCCTTAATCTCCGCCTGAATCTGCTGGGCAATTGCCTTGCCGTCAATAATTTGGGCCGTCATTTTTTATTCCCTCCTCGTGTTATTTTTTTTGCGATTGTTATTGTTCGCACCTGTTGAGAAAAAAACTTTTTTCGCTCACAACTAAAAATCTGAAACCGCTAGAGGTCTGAAAATATCGCTTCATCTAATTTTTTATCACACCCGATTTTGAATACTATTTAAGCATATTTTGCTAATCCTGTCAAGTAATTTTCCCGTGCCCTTTTTAGCCTTTGCTCTAAACATTTTTTACATTTTACAACATAAATATACCTACATTCGGATTCTTTGTCAGAAAAAAACACGCCTCAATTCGCCGGATTCATAAACCAGCCAGCTTTTTGAGCAGACAAGCTGGTCTGCCCCTACTGCACGCTTTAAAATGGCCAGCTCGCGGTAATGTAGGAATCCATCTCCTCCTCGCTGATGCCCCAGTCAAACCTGACAAGAACGCTCGGGCTGATGATGAAGCGGAAGCCCACACCATAAGTGTAATGATACCCGTCAGTTTCCTCCAGAATTTTGTCCTCATCCATAAACACCCTGCCATAATCGTAAAATAAAACCACCATCGGCGCTCTTAGAACAAACTGCTTTAAAGCTCCCCAGGGCACAGGGCTGAATTCCACATCAAACGCCTGCCTCAACTCTGCGTTAAACAATGTGGAATGATTCCCACGATACCTGCCATCGTGATAACCCCTGATGGTTGAATCCGAACCAAACGAGCTCATATCCCAGAACGGAACATCTCCCTCCTTGATCTGCGCCTGTGCGCGAAGAGCCAGAATAGTCCAGTCCCAGCCCAGAGGTATATTATAGGTAAGATTCACACGATATTCCTTATAATTAAAGTCAGAGCCAAGAGCCTCATCATAATAGCCAAAAAACAACTCCTGCCTGCCCCCTCCAATCGGAAACACACATTCATCTCTTCCACCACCAATCGGGAACTTGTCCTTACGGTCATCATAAACCAGAAGTATGCCCGGACCAGTAGTAATACCACCATTCTCAAATTCCTCGCTCTCATAAATACGCGGATGCATAACACTGATCGGACGCAAGCTCTTATCCTCAAGGTCCTCCATTGCCTCGCTCCAGTCAAACGAGCCGTCCTTGGGGTCAAATGACGCAAACTTATAGCTTATCTTTACTCCTAATCTGCGCTCCCCAGTTAAAAACCAATAGTCATACCTTGGCTCAATTTTGTAATCAGTCTCACCAAAACTGCTTACTGCATCTTTATCACTATCATTGCCAATCCCATAAAACCGACGATTAGGCTTGTTGTTATAGTTAACATAGAGATTTGCCCAGCCGTTCTCGCTGAATAATTTTGGCTCGCTCCAATTTATGGAAAAACCCAGATACTGGTTCGTGGTGTAGCTCGCTGAAAAGGTAAAGTCCCGACCTTCTTTATTAAGTAAGTCCCTAAACAAGCCAGAAGCGCCCAGACCAAAGCCCGTATCGGGTCCGCTGAAAATATAAGGAACCGCTCCAAACTTGGCTTCCTTTTGCTTCTCCTCTCCAGACCCCTTCTCAACCGTGCTCCCGCTAGCAGGCTCTACCGTGCCCCCAGTCCCACTCTCCTGCGCTAACGCTATAGAAGCGCTCAGCGCCCAAACCCATAAAATTATCGCTACCTTCTTCATAAATCCCCCTCTGAACAAATTTGCTCTTTTTTAGCATAATTTAAAAACTTGTCAAACAGCAGGCAAACTAAATCAAACCTTAGCAACAGATTTCTGGTTAGCGGAAAGAGAGTTTTCAAATCCAGGCAGGCAGATTTTCCAGAAGAGGATACCCGGTGCTGGAGAGAAAAAGATGGTCAAGAACAGATTTCAATCTGATGTGCTCCAGAAAATTTCGCGTAATTCGTAAATTATCCTTATTGACCATTGTCCCTATTTTCACAGCGTCAAGTTTCAAATCATTTGCCATAATTTCCAGAATCCGTTTAAGGCTATTATCGGTCTGGGCGCAATCCTTTTAATTCCTTTTGGTCCAGAACAGCGCCCCCTGTAATCACGCTCATTCCAAAAACATTCAACGCACTCATCACTCTTAGGTCTGCCTCAATCCCCGCGCATCCACAAGGATGAGACGCGGCTATGCTTAAAGCAAATTTAGTCATCTCATTTTTAGTCTAACAGCTAAAACTCAGGAAATTATTTCCCAGATATTGTTTTCCAGACCTGGTAGCTAAGTTTTTCAGTTCCATTAAGTTTAATCAAGCCCACTGCATCTTTTTTGTCCAGATCATGAAGCCAAGGCCAACCAAACAGATATAATTTTATTCCCCGGTCTCTGGTGAGCCTGCCTGTTGCTTGCTCAATGAAATCCGCCTGCGCTTGCTCCCCTCCAAGCGCGTCAAGAGACGACCAGCCAATCTCGCTGAAGCCAAAAGGTTTCCCCGGCATATAATCCGCGGCTTTTGAATAATAGTCATCTGGAATCATTGAAGGGTCTGTTATACCGAGTGCGTAAGGATAACTGGTGAAAACGAGTATGTCCAATTTTTTAGGATTGAATAATCGCAAAACCTCTAAATCAGCTTCCCGATTTTGTGAAACTATCTCTCGGGCAAATATACAGAAAACCTTGGTCCCGGGAGAAAGCTCTTTGACCGCATCATAAATCTCATCATAAAGACTTACATATTTTAAAAAGCCATTTGGTCCAGTTTTCCCATATTTCTCATACCACCGGTTAACCTCGTTGCCGAGCGATAAATATCTGGGACGGGAGGCTTTCACAATATCAAGCGCTGATTGCTTATAAGCATCCCGCCATTCTGGGGCACTTAAAGTTGCGTTCTCCATTCCAGGAGGCGTGACCAGAGTTAATCCCTTTCCTATAAATGACATATTAATTATTGGAAACATTCCATTTCCACGGATAAGCTCTTCTACATAATACTCACCCCAGCTTCCGCTTAAATCATCTGCTAGGTCATAGAAAGGCGTTGGTCTGCCCCAGACAGGAACAAATTCAGCATGCCTGGCTGTCTGCGCATAAGCGCTCTCAATTGATTGACCACGCGCAGTGGTGGGCAACACTCCCATAAAGAAGCCTCTGGAAGGAAGTTTTGGAGAATCTGCAGGAAAAATAGTTTCTGGCTCGCTGGAGCCATTCTCATCCTCTCCTTTACCACATTCGCATACCAAGGCTATTAGCATCAAAAGCACAAACCAAAACACTCGCATTCTAAAGCCTTTAGTTTGCATTGCTGTTACCTCCATTATTGATTTTTTCTAGCGTTGTAATGTTCTTTAATGAAAGTATAACATTTTCTGCCTCACAAGTAAAATACTGAGCTGATTTCTGGAAACCTCGCCAGAAAAACTTGAAAACATCAATGTTTGACAGCTTCAATCAGTTTGATAATCTGAAGCTTAAAAGTGGATTGATGAAACAAGCGAAAACCTTATTGAGCGATAAATTTTTGTCCATGCTCCTAGTTATAATCCTGGGACTCACCGCCTTTGTTTTTGGCTTCCATCTTATTAACGATGACGATTTTCTCTGGCACCTCAAAACCGGAGAACTCATCCTGAAGAACGGTCCTCCCAGAACCGATATTTATTCCTTCAAAACAGAAGGCAAGAAATGGATTGACGCGCAATGGCTATTTCAGCTTACTATTTATATTGTATACAGATTTCTCGGACAAGCTGGGTTGAGCTGGTTTCTGGCTATGCTAACAATGTGTCTTTTCCTTCTGCTTTATCTTCTGGTCTGGGACGATCAAACTTATCCGCTCGGTTTTGTTTTAAGCCTGGTTGCGCTCTGGACAATAAGCCCGCGTCTAAATCTCAGGCCTGAGCTATTCAGTTATATTCTCACAGTTATTTATCTCCTGATTTTGGAGCAGGATAGAAAAAAGCGAACGAGGATGATTTATCTGCTCCCGATTTTACAGTGTGTGTGGGCGAATTTTGAAGGCGTCTGGCCTGTTGGCTTGGTTCTGGCTGGCGTGTATTTTTTTGAGGAATTGGTCTTTGCCCTGGCGTCAAAAAAGAAGCGCTCTTTTCTTAAGCCTGTTATACAACCTGATCCCAGAAGGCATTTCATCATTTTTCTCGCGAGTGTGCTTGCATCCTTTATCACGCCTTATCATTATCAGGGTTTTATTTTTCCTTTAATACTTTTTAAGCAGGTAGCGTTAAGCTCCAGTTATCTAAAAAACACCATACTGGAATTTTTTCCGCTTTTCTCCATCCTTCCAGTGCGCTTTATAGAAGTTCCTTTTTTATTTCTCGCGATTCTTTCAGGAGCAAGTTTTTTCTTCAGCCGAAAAAATCTCCGTCCGGGTCAATGGCTTCTCTGCGCGCTTTTTCTTTTCATTGCTTTAAGAGCTCGCAGGAATGTGCCTTTTTTCTCTCTTTACAGCGTTTTTGTGATTATGAGCAATATGTCTGTGCTTGCTCAAAAAAGGGCATCAGGAATTACATTCCGCATTAAACTATTTCCAGCGCTTACAGGCTTGGCAATAAGCATGTTTCTGATTTTAAGTTTTATCTCCGGACATTTTTCACGCTGGAGTTATACAGGTCAAACATCTGGCGCAGGCATAGATTATTCAAATTTACCTATTCTGGCTGTGAATTTCTTAAAGCAAGCGGAATGGAAAGGAAAAATTTTTAATCAAATGCCAATCGCTGGGTATTTGATCTGGACTGGATACCCGGACTGGAAGATATATGTTGATGGCAGGCTGGAGGTCTATGGAGAAGAGGAGATTGAGACTTATGAAATGGCTATTAAACACTATCTTGTTTTCCAGAGTGAACAGATGAAATATGGCATTGAATCAGCTCTATTAGATATGAGGATAAAGCCCGCACGGTCGCTTATTGATAATTTAACAATGGACCCCAACTGGTCAACTGTATATGCTGATTCTAATTTTATTATTTTTATGCGAAGGTTGCCGAAACAAAAGCATATTATAGAAAAATATGGCAGGAAAGTGAGAATAGATTGGGGCAATTAAAATAATAATCAGGAGCGCAATTTTAAGCGTGAGAAGGTCGTGTATATTATTGATTTTGGGCATTGCTCTTTTATCGGCTCAAGCGCCTTATCCATATGACTCGCTTAAGCCATCAGGTCTGACGATAGACAGTGTGCTGGGGGTCTCCAGCCATATGAGCAGTATGTCTCCGGGCGCATGGGAATTGGAGTTTGAGATGGAAAAACTGCATCAAGCCGGGGTTCATCTGGTTCGGGAGGATTTTTTCTGGGAGATGATTGAGCCGAGCCAGGATGAATGGAACCTGCAGGTGTTTGAGCATCTGGTTGAGCGAGTCCTTGAGTCGGATATGGAGCTTGTGGCGATTCTGGACTATGGGGTTGACTGGGCAATGCCTTCTGGATTTAACAGCGAGGTAAAGCCTGAGGATTTTGCGGATTTTGCAGGGTATGTGGCAAGGAATTTCCATGGCAGGATTAACTATTTTGAAATCGGGAATGAGCCGGACTTGTTCATTTTCTGGAGACCATTGCCTGATCCGAACCATTATGGGAAATTGCTCAAATCAGCTAGTAAGGCGATTCGGGAGAGCAATCCGGAGGCGAAAATTCTTTTCGGAGGAATTTCTCCAGTGGAATCATATTTTTATGGACCTGAAGGCTCATGGCAATTCCTCTTAAAAGTCCATTCCTATCATCCAGATATTTGCCAATACTTTGACATACTTGCCATTCATCCTTACGCATTTCTTCAGGCGTCTTCCCCGGAATTCGGCGCAACTGAAAAACCAGCTTTGATTTATAACCTTACTGGCGCTATCAGACAGGCGCGCAAACAGCTTGAGAGGATCGGTTGCCCGGAAAAGGAAATCTGGCTCACGGAAATGGGCTGGCCTGATTTGTTCACAGGCAAACAAAGGCAGGCATCATATTTAGTGCGCGGACTTTTCCTGGCTATGGCAGAGAAAGTGGGAGCTTATGCTTGGTACACATTCTGGGATAGCGCGGAGCGCGGCTTTAACAAGGAGGATTTTTTCGGTCTGTTCACCTTTCCCGGGAAAACTCCGGAACCCAAGCCTGCTTATGACGCAATGAAAACAGCTCATCAAATTCTGGGCAAAATGAGGTATGCGGGAGACCTTGGCGAAAAACTTGGCTGGAAAAATAATTGCCGGGCATTGGCGTTTGCAGATGACGAAAACCGTTGGGCAATTGCTATCTGGAAAGAGACCAGCTTGGCTGAAAGCCGTTGCGAGCTTGAAATTCCTCTCCCAGCACAAGCCAGAGACTGGAAACTGCTTAATCAATATGGCAAAACTATTTCCCAAGGAACATCCAGTCCGGTCAAGCTCTCTGCGGGAATGGAAGTGCGTTATCTGACTTTTGAATGGAGCGGAAAATAGGCGCCTGTCCCTATTTTCCCGGAGCCTGCCATAAGATTAAATCCTTTGAGCGCGAGATCCCTAGCTTGAAGTGTTTGTCTCCATGTTTGTCAAAAAAGCCCTTGTTTCTACCTGAGAAGAGAAGGTAAATGAACTCGCCATTCTCAAACCATCCGCCCGGAAGCCTTGCCCTGATCAGTTATGTTATCGGCGCAAGAAATACGGATTGGATAACGCTCACTGCTCAAAGGCTTGGTCCCAAAGAAGCGTTGAAGATCGGGCTGGTTGATGAGTTATCGCCTATGGCTGACCTAATTCCGCGCGCAATTGAGGTTGCCAAGCTGTTGGCTCAAAAGCCTGCCGCGCAGTATGCCAAGCATAAGAAAAACCTGCGTGGCTCTATCGCGGAGCTTATGGAGAGGAAAGACCCGGAGATGATTCGGGAGTTTTTAGGAATAAAGTCTTAAATTTATTCCCAACAATTTTATTCAGACTTTGGTTGCGGGAAAAACACCTGAAAGGTTCCGCTGGTCTGACATTTCAAATCGTTTTTGAATCCGAGCCAGCCGTTAAAAGTTCCCGCTATATTCGGTTCAGGAGGCGCATTGGTGTCCCCGTCTTCGGGATTGGGATTCGTATTTATCAGTCCTGCAAAAAGCGCATTCCGATAATCCAGGTCATCATAATCATCCAGGACAAAATAAAGCGCAGTGCCTATCACCCTCCCATTCATCTGATACGGATTTAAATACCGGTCTAGCAAAGGCTTATTCGCGTCTGAATAAAACCGCTCCGCCTTTTGAACCGGACGGAACGGGGTAAAGGTTTCTCTAAAATTTCTTATACCTTTGCAATTCTCTGCGGTCCCAACCAATGTCATTGTCCATAGTCTATCTACCGGATAGATTTTCCCCTGATTTATCCCCACGATGAACTGTCCCTGCTCCCTGCATCCATCTTTTTCTCCGGTAAAGGTTCCAATTATGCCATCGGTCTCCTGCAACGCGCCAGAGAGAGATGAAAAATACTCACCCCGAGTGTTCTCATAAATCTCAAACAGCACGCCCTTGATGTTCATTCCAGGAACCTGTCCAAGAATACTGGCTATATCTGTTTGCGCCTGCTCAAGAACCGAGCCTGTAAGTGGCAAACTCCTTCCTCCAACTACCCGGAAACTCAGATTACCATGCAAAGGTCTGATGTTGCTAATCCCAGCAGTGCCGTGCCTGTATGCTGGCTCACGCAACTGCCAGCGCTGTTGAGGAGCAGGCAAATCATTATCCAGAGAGCCGGTTTCAAAATCATAGCTAAAAACCGTTGCTCCCTTTATTCTCTCCCGTATTTGGTCCAGCCAGGCAATGCTGTTGAAATTAGCCAGTCCAAAAATAAAATCTATCCTGACCTCTGTTCCCTCTGGCTCAAACCGGACGCACACATTTTGCTCAGGCGTGTTGAAATTATCCCCAGCATTATTGTCCAGTAACTGGTATCTATGAATGTCAACCAGACGCACCCGGAAATAATTATCCCCTTGCCCCGCGTTCAGCCTCTTCCGATAACATAACTCTACAGGCTGTTTTTCTTTATGTCCTACCAGCCATAATGAAAGAACAGTTTCTTCTGGAACAGAGCCATTTAAATTAGCGTCCGATTGATTTACCTTTAGCATAGGAATCTCATATTCAACCAGCCCGCTCCCAACCTTGACATCATAAGCGAGCGGAACAGCGCTCTGATAAAGACCATCATCACAAACCTGCTTCAAACAGGTATAAACCCCTGCCTCCTCTATTTTCGCCACTGAGCGATTGTCCGGGTCAGACTCAGGAGAATAAATTGTTCCGTCAATAACCTTGATATTCCATCTATCTCCCAGGTGCAGATTTAATGGTCCTCCAACAGAATCCGAGAACACCACATTCACCCCGCAGGACCCCAGCGCAATCGGAGCATCCGCTGTGACCACACTCGGTCCGGAATCGTCTCCGAGATTGTTATAAACCTGTATCTGAGCCTCACCGCTTCCACCCCCGACAATAACCTCAATTAGGTAATTGCTCTGATTCGGGTCTGCCCGGAAAACAGTTAAGTCCCAGAACCCGCTGACATCTATGACCTTATCGTTTTCTTCTACGCTCGTGCAGGATAATATCAGCAGGCTTGAAACCAGGCAGAGTAAAGCGCTTTTTATTATTCTCCTCATGGCAGATTTATCCCAAGACTCTTTAGCATATTCAAATCAACCCCGCTCGGTAGCTGGCTCAGATTAAATGGCATTCCGCCCAGTCCACTCAATCCGCCAGCAGACAAACTTGGTCCGCTTATCATCGGAACGCTTATTCCAGAAACCCCTCCAACCTCCAGATAGCCCTGTTCAGCTCTTTTGATCCGACCAATCGCTTTATTATACTCAATCACTGCCGCAATCTCGTTCTTCTCAGCTTCCTTTAATTGCTGTTCCTGATCCAGAAGATTATACTGAGTGCTCATACCCAACTCATACTTCCGCTTCTCTATCTGATAACTCTTCTCAGCAAGCTCCCTTGCCTTCCGGCTCGCCTCCCAAGCCCGATACGCTGAATCAAAATCAGAAAGCAAGCTGTCCAGACTGAACCTTATGATTCTTCGCTGGCGAGAAAGCTCAAGCTCCGCCTTTTGAAGGTTATACTCTGAAATTTTCACCTGACTGCGAGCCGCGCGATTCCCGAGCGGAATTTTGAAAACCAAGCCCGCGTTCCAGCTGAAATTATCTCCATCAAACATCCGGTTCAGCGCATCAAAATAGTCTCCCTCATATTCGCTTTCCTCTGTCGTGAGCGTCCGATACTCAAGCATATAAGGCTGAGGAGTGGGATAAGGATTCGGGATAACAAATCCAGTCTGTATCAACTGGGTGCTCGGGTCAGAATCTCCAGCCAATCCTGAAATGCTGAATCCGCTTGAAAAATCCAACTGCGGAAATAGCTGATTCCTGGTCTGCCGATTGGAAATGTTCATATTGTCAAGATTCAAATACAACCGCTCTATCGTATAGTTCTTGAGCATAGACTTCTCAATAAATTCCGACCTGTCAAAATGATACTCCTCTATAGCCGGCATATCTGTGGGAATGATATTCGTGTCAAGCAACTCCTCCTCAGTCTGAAAATACAAAAGCTGTTTTAAATTATTCTCTGCCTGACGCAAACTTGCCTCTCCTCGCAAAAGGCTTGCACGAACGCTCTCCAGATTAGCCTGCGCCTGAAGCAAAGCCACCTGAGGATTTAAGCCCGCGCGAACCTGAGCCTCAGTCAGCTTTAACATAGACTCCGCGCGCTCCATACTCCGCTGATTGATCTCATACTCCAATTTCGCCCGAACAAGTGACCAATACGCATCCTCAACACGGCTTGCTATCTCCAATGCCTTGCTCTTCAGATTTAGCTCAGACTGCGTGTAATCATTCAGCTTCTTCTTCAACTCGTCCTTACGCCAGTCCATCAATCCGCCTTTTAAAATCGGCTGATAAAAATTTAAGCCCAAGCTCGTGTTCCAGCTTGGATTCAATGTCACAAAAGTGGAATTGGACTCCTGCTGACTACTGTCAAAATTCAAGCTCACATTCCCACCAGTAGGTATCTGACTGCCTATGCTAACCTTTGCGCTCATATTCTCGCTTTTATTCCCGAACACCGGCGTCGCAGTTGGCTGTTCCGAATGAGAAAAATTGGAATTGACCTGAATATAAGGGTCATAATTTCCGCGAACCTGGTCCACAGATGCGCGCGAAATTTCTAAGTCCAGCCTTGCAGAGCGCAGTTCCGGATTGTTAATCAACGCAAGCTCTATTGCCTGGCGCAAGGAAAGCCTAAGCTCCGCTCCAAAAACCGGAGCCGAAAACAAAACCAAAACAACCATCACAAACCGTCTTATAATCATCCTGCTTCAGCTATCCTAGATACCACCCAAAAGACCAAATGTCAATCTCTATTCAAACTTCAACTTTTTAGGATGCCTCCTCACTAGTCGCGACAAGGGTCATAGACCCTTGACAAGGGACTCTGTCCCTTGACCCTCTCTTTAAAAGGACACCGTGTCCTTCTTTTTTAAGAAGTGGGTCAAGGGGGACACTAGTGTCCTCTGTCCCTTGGGTGCAGGGTTACGCCCCTGCTTGTTCGGTATGGAGGAACCAATTTTTCGGTTTGCCTGAAAAGCCTGATGAAAAAGGAATCGGGTCAAGGGACTCTGTCCCTTGGGTGCAGGGTTACGACCCTGCCTGGCTATTAAATTGCCAAAGACCAATTCTATCAATGCCGGGGGCTGGTAATTAGCAGGTTTGCAAATATAGGACTGCAGGCATTCTTTCCAGGGGGGCAGGCACTCTTGCCTGCCATTTCTGCCTATCATTCCTTAATCTGCTTCTGCTGTTCCGCTTACTCCACTGTTGAAGCCCAAGACCGGAAGCGTTGACCTCCATCAAGCTTGCGCCCGAACCGCAGGATGTTTTGCTGTGAACCGATCCTGAATCTAATGGTCCTTGAGGCTTAATTGCGAGGGGGGCAGGCACTCTTGCCTGCCATCTCGCACCTTGGCTCTATCTTGCGCCGTTGTGACGGTGAGCTTCTTGCGCCGAGGTCCCAATAACGCAAACCCAATGAGTCGCTCCTCATTCAAATGAAGAGCGAACAATGCTGTAAAGAGCAATTAAAAAGAACATAGAAATCTACATCCTTGTGCAGGAGACTTTAGTCTCCTTGACCGGTTCTTTAAGCCAAACCATCACACAAACCTTCTGTTCAACGAGACAGAATACTCTTAAAAAACCTCACAAGTCCCCCCATTAATATAGCATTTTGTCCCAGCAGGGACTTATGCCAGCACCAACTATAACTTACTGATATTATTTAGAAATCCGAGATTTTTTGCTTGAGTTGCAAAATTGCATCTGTTCATATTTAATGAACATTTTTTCAAAAAAAATTATTTCCTCTAAAAATTCAAAGGCTTATTGAGACAGAGATTTTTGGTTACATTGTTCGTTATTACTGAACAAATTTTTCAGTTTGCCTGAAAAGCCTGATGAAAAAGGAAGTGGGTCAAGGGGGACACCAGTGTCCTTTTTTTAAAAAGTAGGTCAAGGGGCACGCCCCTTGTAAAAAACGGGTTAAGGGTCTACGACCCTTAGTCAAGGGGCACGCCCCTTGTCAAGGGACAAGTCCCTTGCACCGCAGAGACGCAGAGAGCGCAGAGAGTTTTTTGATTGGCGTTAATTTGCGAGCATTATCACGCTGACTAGAATCAATATCCACAGAAAATTCTCTAGCGATTAAGTTATATGTAGAGACCCGTCCCCACTTTTTACATTTCTGTTAGGGAAGAAGGTTAGTTATACAATTTTTTGAGTTGCCACAGATTTTTTTGGACACGGAATTGGGTTAAATTGGATTAAGGAGGTAGGTGGCATGAACAAGGAAGATAGGGAGCAGGGAGCAGGCCGCGCAACGGAGCGAGCGGAGTTGCGCCCAGCGCCGAAGGCGCACAATCCGGCCGGTAGCGTCCCTTTGCCCGGGCTAGGGTTAGGCTCTGGAGCGCTCAGCGTGAACAAGATCTGGTCTTGAGAGTTGCCGTAGATAAGTTCGTTAAGCTATATAATCAGGAATGGCGCATTGAGAGGCTGGGATTTCTCAGCCCAAAACAGGCACGGGAAAACTACTTGACAGGATTGTCAAAATGCGCTTAAATAGTGTCCAAGAAAATGGGTGCGATACACTGATTATCATATGATTCTGCCATAATGAAAGGAGTGTGATTTAGAATAACGATAAATTATTATTTTCTACGAAGTCAAATTGTGAAAATATATTTCAAATAAGATTTGGAGATACAAATGTTAAATTTTATTAAAAGATTATATAAAGGTCGGATTAGTAGGACGAATTATATGCGTGGATTGATTTGGATAACTTTTATTTGGATAGCTATAACACTTATTTTTGTTCTAATATTTTATAAGATTCCAATTTTAGGAAAAATAGTAATTGGCGTCTGGTACGCTATCTTTTTCTTATTTCTTCAATTTTTGACCATTCGCCGTCTTCATGATTTAGGCAAAAAGGGGAAGTCCTACTTTTATTCATATATAGATTCCGTAATACTTGGTGAAATATATTTCAAAAAAGGTCAACCGAATGCGAATGAATTCGGCGAAGCACCGCCGGATGATATTAGACTCATAGACGCTCTTTTTAATTTAAAATCGGAAAATCCGTCGGGATCAGGTCCAAACTCTAAGAAAGACAATTTATAATTTGGTTTTTGCCAATTGTTCTTTGAAATTTAGAAAGCACTCTTGCTGGAGGGAGACGCGGTGCATCGGTCTATGAGAAGGTCACTAGCTGGAATCGGCAAGGATTGGGCTGTTCAACTATTGGGGACAATCTCGGATACGCATCTGCAAACGCGATTATGATTTGGATGCTCATTGTGTTTATGGGATATTTTTTTAATTATGCATTGTCAGTCTGGGTTCTTGTTGAGAGTGAAGAGAGGCTTTTGACTTGCAAGCGATTTTTGGGATGGTATGATTTAAGTGGGTGCGCCTTGATAGTGTCGGGTTTTTACTTTTAACTTATCGGAAGAGTTGGTCGGGCGCTAGGGAATTGCGAGCAAGCTCGCTCGCAGATAGGAATGGAGCAGAGGCTAGAGAGTCTGGTATATGAAAATATATAAGGAGTAAAAGCGAGATGAGCGAAAGCGGATTGAAAGTTGAAGTAAGCATAGAGGATGAGCTTGAGCGAAGCTATTTGGATTACGCGATGAGCGTAATCATCGGGAGGGCGCTTCCGGAGGTGAGGGACGGCTTGAAGCCTGTTCATCGGAGGATACTTTATGCGATGTATAAAGAAGGTCTTCTCAGCAATAAGAAATACTCAAAATGCGCTGGGGTGGTTGGGGAGGTTTTGAAAAAGTATCATCCTCATGGGGATGCGGCTGTTTATGACGCGTTGGTTCGTATGGCTCAGGATTTTAATATGCGGTATCCGTTGATTGATGGTCAAGGTAATTTCGGGAGTATTGACGGGGACCCACCTGCGGCATATCGGTACACAGAGGCAAGGCTCTCCAGGCTTGCTGAGGAGATGCTTCAGGACATTGAGAAGGAGACCGTGGATTTTGTTCCGAATTTTGACGAGACCACTGTTGAGCCTATGGTGCTTCCGAGCAGGATACCGAATCTCTTGATGAACGGCGCATCTGGAATAGCTGTTGGGATGGCGACCAATATCCCGCCTCACAATCTCACCGAGCTTGTTAATGGTCTGGTTGCGCTTCTGGATGATCCGGAGCTTACGGTGAAGAAATTGATGCGTTATATTCCTGCGCCTGATTTTCCGACTGGAGGGGTTATTCACGGGAGAGAGGGCGTGGTTCAGGCTTATGAAACTGGTAAGGGCTTGATTCAGGTTCGTGGAAAAATAGCTGTAGAGACTCATCCTCGCACTGGCAAGACCAATCTGGTTATTACTGAGATACCATATCAGCTAAACAAGACCAGGTTGATTGAGCGGATTGCGGAGCTTATTCGCGAGAAAAAAATAGAGGGAGTGAATGACATCAGAGACGAGTCTGACCGGGAGGGTATGAGGATAGTTCTGGAGCTGAAGCGAGACGCGGAGCCTGCGGTAATCCAGAATCAGCTTTACAAGCATACGCCTTTACAGGATAGCTTCGGGATTATTATGCTCGCGATTGTGAACGGCAGGCCAGAACTTCTCAACCTGAAGCAGTTGCTGGAGCAGTTCTTACGGCATCGGCGAGAGGTGGTTGTTCGGAGAAGCCTGTTTGATCTGCGCAAGGCAGAGGAGCGGGAGCATATTTTAGAGGGGCTGAAGATCGCTCTTGACCATCTGGACGAGGTTATCAGCCTGATTCGCAAGTCCAAGACACCAGAGGAAGCCAGAGATGGTCTGGTGAAAAAGTTCGGGCTGAGTCCTGTTCAGGCTCAGGCGATTCTGGATATGAAACTGCAGAGGCTGACCGGTCTGGAGCGGCAGAAGATAGTTGATGAGCTAAAAGAGGTTCTGTCTCTGATCAAATACTTAAAGGAGTTGCTGGAGGACGAGGAAAAAATTAAGGAGGTAATAAAAAAGGAGCTTTTAGAGATCAAGGATAAGTATGGAGATGAGCGGAGGACTGCGATTGAGGAAAAGGGACAGGAGATTCAGCTAGAGGATTTGATTGCGGAGGAGGAAATGGTAGTTACGATTTCGCATTTGGGTTATATCAAGCGTAATCCTCTAGCTCTTTACCGCGCGCAGAGAAGGGGTGGGAAGGGTAAAACCGGGATGACCACTCGTGAAGAGGATTTTGTTGAAAACCTGTTTGTGGCGAATACTCACGACAAGATGCTGTTTTTCACGGACAAGGGGAATGTGTTTTCTCTTAAGGTTTATGAGATACCTCAAGCGGGAAGAGCGGCAAAGGGCAAGGCGATAGTGAATATGCTGAATCTGGCTCAAGATGAAAAAGTTCAGGCGGTGATTGCGATCAAGGATTTTGAAGAGGGGAAATTTATAGTGACTGCTACGGCAAACGGGATGGTAAAAAAGAGCGCTTTGAAGGCTTATGAGAATATACGCTCTTCAGGCTTGATTGCGTGTGATCTTGAGGAAAATGACCGGCTGATTGCCGCGGCTCTTACGGATGGTAATAAGGAACTGCTGTTGGTGACCAGAAATGGCAAGGCTGTTCGGTTCAAGGAGAGCCAGGTCAGGGAGATGGGAAGGGCTACGCGTGGGGTGATCGGTATTCGGCTGGGTAAGGAAGACCAGTTGATGGCAATGGAGGTTGTTGGGGCAGGAACCACCATCCTTGTAGCAACTGAGAACGGGTTTGGCAAGCGGACAAAGGTTGAGGAATACACGATTCATCATCGGGGCGGACAGGGAATGATGGCAATGAAGTTAACTGAGAAAACCGGACCGATTGTTGGAGTGCTCCAGGTTGGAGAGAATGACCAGATTATGCTTATATCTGACCACGGCAAGATCATCAGGATGAAGGTTTCGGACATCTCTATAATCGGAAGGGTCACTCAGGGCGTAAAGCTGATTGATGTGGAAAAAGGGGAAAAAGTCACTGGCTTGTGCAGACTGGCGGAGGATGAAGAGGAAGACGCGGAATAAATTTTCAAGGGCTCTGCTAATTCTGGGATTGGTTTTATCTTTAAGCGCGTGCCAGAATCAGCGAGCTCGCAGGCAGTTTCAGCAGGGACAAAAGCTTTATCAGGAGGGCTTTTTTCTGGAGGCAATCCGAAATTGGGAGATCATTCTCACCTCTTTTCCAAAAAGCGATTACGCAGATGACGCACTGCACTGGATAGGCATAACTTATTATACAGACCTGGATTTGCCAGACCGGGCAGTAGCGAGCCTGTCAAGACTAATTAAGGACTATCCTGACTCAATCTATGCGGCTCAAGACCTGATTTTAATTGCGGACATTTTCAGAAACCAGCGCCAGTATTCTAAAGCCCTGACCGAATATGCTAGATTTCTACAGATGTTTCCGGAAAAAGAGCAAGCCCCAGGAGTCTGGTATAATCTGATCACCTGTCTATTTGAGGTAGGCGAGTATAAGGCTGTTCAGGTTCAGGCTGAGCAGATGTTGAAAAAGTTTCCTAAAAGTGAGTTTGCAGACGACTGCCTGTACTGGCTTGGTCAGACTTATTATCTTGAGGATGACCAGAAAAAAGCCAGAGAGTATTTTCAGAAATATCTGGAGCGATATCCCAATGGGGAGCTTGCTTTTAAGGCTGGAATGGGGATCGCGCGCTCTCTGGAAGAACAGGGATACCTTTCTGAAGCAATTGCTAAATATGAAGAGCTCAAACAGCATTATCCAATGGAAAAATCAGTGGAGCTCAGGCTGGAATCCGCTAAAAAGCGTCTTCAGAACAAACAGGCTGGAGTGCAGATTGTTCCTGATAAAAAATGATAGCTGACTTAAAAAACAGATTGCTCAAAAATCTTCTGATGAAACCCATTTTGCCCGTGGAAGATAATCTCCAATCTGGTCTATCACTAGCTCCCCGGCTGGCACATCCCGCGCTGAAAACTTAAACTCCGGCGAGACCACCATATTCCGATATAAGAGAAATCTGATGTTCTTTCCCTTCAAGTCCACCCAGGTATATCCGTTCTCAGGCTTAACTTTTGCAGGCTTCTCAGCCCCGAATCCAACTACCAGATTAACAAAGCCATCCTTGCTAATCACAGCATCTACATCCGCAAGCGTGAATACGGTCATAGTTGTCGCAGGCGCAAAACACATACTCCAGTATCTAACATCTTCTTTACCAGTGATGCCTTTGTTATGATAGGTATCAGGAAATGTAGGCGCTTTCCAGCGAAAAACTAATAACTTGTCCTTCCTGGGCTTAATTTTGGCTATAAGATAAACAGTATCCGGATTTTCCGCGCCAACCACTGGAGAGCGATGCCATTGCACAGCTTCTTTCTGCTCTCTGCCAAAAGCTCTATTTGACCACTCACGGGACTTGATCGCATTCTTTATCCCGGAAGAAAAAGCCCGGATAAAAAATAGATACTGTTGCATATTTGAGATCGGTGGCTTCACAAGACTCCCATCCGAAACCCTGCGATAATAAATAACAGGCATTGGAACCCCACCATTAAAATCATATCCCTGACTTGGAAGATAGCGTCTGTAAGCTAGAAGCCCTCCGGGATTAGGGCTTCCATCTGCCTGCGCACCAACATACATTATATTCCCGCGAGCGGCCTGCATACCGCGAACAACCTCTGGTCCTTTGCCAGGAGGGGGAGGCGTAAAACGAATGATAATCGTATACTTCCGATTCGGAGCATTCCAGTCAGCGCCTGGAAGGAACGGATTGATTGAACCGGGGTCTGGCGCAATCTCAGAATCGTGCAATGTGCCAATCACGCGATTTTGAATATCGTGCGCTACATAAGAGATATATCTGCAACGAGGAAATTCTCCCTGAATAACCATTTCCACTGATGGGTCTACCTTATAAAAATATCCAGGATAGTTTGCTTTAAGGTCTCCTAATCCCAAAGCCCCGGGCCAGCCCATCAGCCAAGAAGCTTGATACTCAGCAGGAATTTGATTAAAAGATTCAGGAGCTAATGAACCCTCCGCGCCAACCAGCAATAACAGCAACGCAATCAGGAACCCTTTTCGCCTCATTTTTCCCTCCTTCACCCAAAGTCTTTTCCAGTTTCTGCTTTTATGTGCGAGCGACTTCACACGCGATTTCGTGGCGCATACAAGAGTGTCTGCGCATCTCTGGTCGGGGAGATCGGATTTGAAATGCTTGCCCACTGCCAAGCCCACTCAGGTTGTCTTAATTCTCTTCACCGGGTAATTCGGAAAAGTCTCGTTCCAAGCCTTCAAATTGAATACGGCACAACCATTCACGATAGGTCTTTGCCATTGTCCTGATGCAGGACCTGTCTGTGGAAGTTTCTTTCTTAGAGCATCTGTCCTTGCTAGCAATTGAGCGTCATCAAGGGCTTCAATCGCGATCAACACAAAATAAAAAATAGGTTTATTAAGCCGCCCTGAAGCCCATTCGTAAAGGAATGAGTCTCGGTATTTGTATTTAAGGTCTTCATCTATCTTGCCATCCTGGAATCTTTGAATAAATTCTTCTTTTTTCTCCTGTATGCTCTGGGGATCAGCCGGATCTTTGAATTCAATGAATATGAAACGGTCGTTAAGCTCAACAATAAAATCAACCGCTTTCATACAATGAGTCAGACCATGGGTAGCTGGCTCGTCAAATTTTCTGGCTGAAACACCATCCGGAATGGCGATTTGAAGGTTTCCTTCTGTGAATATGGTCATCTAGCTATTCCTTCAATGTTGCGTTTTACTTCCCGATCGTATAAATCTGCAAAAGCCTCTGCAATGGTGTTTGGATCAATATCCGCATAATTATTAGCGGGGCGACAAGCGATTTCTTGGGTGTTCTTGTCTCGGTAAAAAGAATGAAAAACGATTTGATCGCTATCTCTCTTCCTGAGATCAAGCTCTTTGAGGATGGCATAATCATGGGTGGCAAGAAAGATTTGAACCCCGATTCTCTGAAGTTCAAGAAGAATCTCCATAAGCGAGCCATAAAGTTTTGGATTAAGGTTGCTCTCCGGCTCGTCCCAAAATAGAACCGAGCCCTCAAGAAGAGTGCCATTTTGGATCAAGAGCCAGAGCAAACCTAATTTGCGCATCCCCTCTGCTAATAATGAAAACTCTAGGTTTCCCTGTTTGTTGCGGAGAAAAAATTCCTCTTTCTTATCGGTGGTGACTTTGCCATCTATAGTTTTTTGGAGAATAGTTAATAGTTTCCTTCGGGTCTTGTCCACTTTTCCTCGCAACGCCGGCTTGTAAGCTCGGTCCAGGATGTCCGCATAGATCTCTTCAAAATGAATCTCGCGTTGCGCATAAAGTGAGCGAAAGCCGGGCGCATTGGAAAGCATCTCCTTGACCGGAATATACACGCTCTCAATCTGATGATTGTTCCAATCCTTGATGCCGGTAACCGTGGCTGATTCAGCGACTGTAGAGTGATTTGAAAACGATGCGCGTAATTTGAGCTTTTCCCTCAAAACCTCAACTGAACAACGAGCACTCGTTTTGTGTCGTTTCACCAGACGGCCCAGGGACCTTCCGGAAGGAAGAAAGACTCTAATCAACTTTTCCGCAAAACCTTGATTACTTTTGGTTATATCGCAAGCCGCATAAGCAACCTTCATCAAATGGGTCTTGCCCGTGCCATTGGCTCCTACAAATACATTGATGCCAGGCGAAATTTTCAAGTTCAATTTCTGGAATACTGTAAAATTTTCCAGGTGAATTTCAGTCAAACCCATAGCTTTTCCCCTTGTTCTTAATTTCCAGCATATCACAATAATTGCTTTCAGAGCAAAAGTCAAAAACTGGTCGGGGAGATCGGATTTGAACCGACGGCCCCCTGCGCCCAAGGCAGGTGCGCTACCAGACTGCGCTACTCCCCGATAGACATAAATTTAACACAGAACAGAGGGATTGTAAAGATTCTGCTTTTGCGGGATGATGTTTCTGAAGTTGACATTTGGTCCCGGCTATTTTAGAATTTCACTATGCGCCATTTGCATCCCCCGGAACCGAAGAAGAATTCTTCGGTGGTCGTTATGATTTTTCATCTTTCTATCCTAAGCTTGTTGATAGTTTTATGTTATCTACCGGGCTTTAAAACTCCGTTTCTTACAGATGATCAACTTGTGATCCTTGAGAAGCCAGAGGTTCGTGGCATTGCCCCGCTCAGTAATCTTTTTCAGACAGAGCCTAGCAGGGTTCTGGTGTATTTGAGCTTTGCCCTGGACTACAGGCTATTTCGTTTGAATGTTGCTGGGTATCATATTCAAAGCCTTTTAGCGCATCTGCTTTCTTCGCTACTACTTTATTTTCTCATCCGGCAACTTCTCAGCAAAACTAAACAACTAGAACCTGCGGTTACATGGTGCGCGTTTTTTTCCGCACTTATTTTCGGAATTCATCCGATCAACACTGAGGCAGTGACTTACCTTTCTGGCAGATTTACGTTATTCGCTGGAATGTTCATCCTTATATCAATCCTTTGTTTTGAGCGCGCCTTTTCTAGGGATGCCACAGATTGGCTCTGGCTGATTATCTCTTATATTGCCTTCCTCCTTTCGCTATTATGCAAAGAGGAGGCGTTGGTTTTTCCAGTTCTGATAGTCGTGTTTCTCTGGAGCAGAAAAGAAACCCCAAAAGCTCACTGGCTTCTCTCTATACCTTTTGTGGCGCTTCTTTTGTTCGGACTTTTGTTCCGGTATTTTTCACTTAACCGTTTGGGCACCGGCACTGCTCCATATCCTCGGATGGTTTATCTTGCTACTGAAGCCATCGTGATTGTGAAATATCTGCTCCAGTTCTTTTTCCCGATTCATCTTAGCTATCTACCGGAGATAGACCCCGTGAAAACTATCTCAATTAAACTTATCATTTGCATTGCTCTGCTTGCTCTGATTCTGTTTTCCACTGTCCGGTCTTATGCCAAGGATACTCGTTCTTTTGGAATCCTCTGGATGTTCCTTTTGCTCGCACCCAGCTCAAGCATTGTTCCCCTGGAGGATTTTATGGCTTTACATCGGTTTTATAACGCGGGTATGGGCTTGCTAATCTCTCTAAGTGCGATTTTTATAGAGCTGAGCAAAGCGTTCTCTTTGAACCTGCGAAAATCTGTAAGCGCATTCCTTTCTATCATTGTTGTGTTCTTTTCTATTCTTACTATTCAGCGTAATTTAATTTTTAGGAACGAAATATCTCTCTTTAGAAGCGCGCTTAGCTGTTCGCCGAAAAGCGCGCGCCTCCTGAATGACTTAGGATACGCTTATTATCGCAAATCTGATTATGAGCGAGCGCGTCATTACCTGAGCAGGTCTCTTGCAAGGGACCCTGATTATTTTATGGCATTAAATAATATGGGCATAACGCTGGTGGGTCTTGGTCAGGACGATGAGGCTCTGAAGTATTTTTATCAAGCGTCTGAAAGAACCTCTAAGCCTGGCAAGATTTATGCGAATATCGGAATGATTTATCTTAAAAAAGGGGAGCCGGATTTAGCTTTACCGTGGCTTGAGAAGGCGGTTCAGGCAGAGCCATATTTGGCACAGATTCGCTTTTATCTTGGACGCGCTCTAGCAGGGATAGGTCAATATGAGAGGGCGCTTTCAGAGATGCTCGCGGGGATAGGAAGCCTGAACCCGAGAGCGGAAAATTATTTTGAGCTTGGTAAGGTGTTTCTCAAGCTAGGGAAAATTTCATCTGCGCGGGAAAGTTTTATGTATGCGCTTCAAATTGATCCAGGATTTGCGCCAGCTAGGAGCGCTCTTGAACAAATTCAGGCTGGACAGGAAAAGATACGACAATGATATTATAAACGGATAAGATGATATAGTTTAAGCCCGAATTAACTATTCTGAATCCTGAGCTACAAATTTTAATTTTGACTTTAGAACAATGCGAATTTAAAATGGGAATAATAATTATTAAAGGAGGCAAAGAATGGAGCTAATCAAAAAGAGCGTCATCATATCTCTAGCGAGTTTGATTTTGCTTGCAGGGAACCATTTGTTCGCTGGCGAGGCAATGCCCAAGCCAAAAAGCAATAATCCTGAGGCGCAGAAGCTGATTGAGCAGGCATTATTAATGGTCAAGGAAGAGATGAGCATTAAGACCTTTGACCAGGCGATTGTTATTCTTGAGAAGGCGCTTAAGCTGGACCCTGATAATCCGGACATAATGATTGAGCTTGCAAATTATTACTGGCAACGCGGAGACCAGATGCCCAAAGAAACTGACAAGGACTTTGAGGCGCGAAATGTTTATTTTAACAAGGGCAAGGCTTATGCGGAAAAGGCATTGAAGCTCAAGGAATGCGCTGGCGCTTATTACTGGTATTCAGCAAATCTTGCGAGCAGTTATCAGAACCGGAGCGTGCTTGCACAGGCAAAACTCTTTCCCACCTTGAAGAAAAACACGGACTGGATAGAAGCGCATGACCCGGGATACTTTTACGGAGGGGGCGCGAGACTCTGGAGCAAGATAGTGGCAGAGGTTCCGGATGCGCTATTGAAGATGGGGTTAGCTGACCCGGAGGAGGTGTATCAGTCATTGAATAACGCCATCAAATTTGAGCCAAGATATTTGCTTAATTATGTGTATAAGGCAAATTTTTGCTGGAGAATGGGTAAAAAGGATGAGGCTTTGAAGGAGCTGGAGTATGCTCTCCGCGCTGACCCGAACATTTTCCCTGAGGAGGTTGCAAAGAACCGGCTGGCTCAGCAGGAAGCGAGAGAGAGCTGGAAAAAATTTACAGGTAAGGATTGGCTTCAGAAATAAAGCGCTTATGCAAAGGAGCTATATTTGATATTAGAAATTATTTTTAAGGAGGTGTTATTATGGCAAAACTAGCGATTAAAGGCGGAAAAAAGGCGTATTCAGGACCTTTGCCCCAATGGCCTGCGTGGGACAAGAAAGAAGAGAGAGCGCTTTTAGAGGCTTTGAAAAAAACAGACTGGGGTGGGTATCCTCCACCAAATAAAATCACAAAGCGCTTTTGCGAAAAATTCGCAAAAAAGCACGATTCTAAATACTGCTTTACAAATGCGAGCGGAACCGTGGCTTTGATGCTTGCGCTTAAAGCGCTTGACATTGGCTGGGAGGATGAGGTTATAGTCCCGGCTCTCACTTTTGTCGCAACAGCTTCCTGCGCGCTCTATCTGGACGCTATTCCGGTATTTGTGGATGTTAAGCCTGACACGCTCTGCATAGACCCTGACAAAATAGAATCCGCAATCACTCCCAGAACCAGAGCGATCATCCCGGTTCATCTCGGAGCGCACGCCGCGGAGATGGACAAAATTATGGAGATTGCGGATAAGCATAACCTATATGTTGTTGAAGATTGCGCGCACGCGCACGGGATGAAATACAAAGGCAAAAGCGCAGGCGGATGGGGACATATCAACGCCTTTAGCTTCCAGAGTTCCAAGGTTATGACTGCTGGCGAAGGAGGAGCCTGCACCACGAATGTTGAAGAGTATTATGACAAGGTTATGGTTCTGACCAATGCGGGAAGGAAGGGTCCGCGCGAGGGAACAAAGTTTGACACTTTTGGATGGGCGCTCCGGATGACAGAGTTCCAGGCGGCAATTCTGGAAGTAGGCTTGGAGAGGCTCTTTAAGGTGCAAATACCTACCAAGCAGAAAAATTATAAATACTTCCAGAAGCGAATCTCCGGGATACCAGCGCTTGCTACCTTGCCGGATGACCCTAATATCACGCGCAAAAGCGGGTATGGATTTATAGTGATGTATGATGAGGGAGAGTTTGAAGTGCCCCGGGATAAGGTTGTTGCGGCTCTCAATGCAGAGGGGGTGCCCTGCTATGGTGCGTTTTATGAGCCAGTTTACAATGTAGGGATTTTCCCTCTAGCAGAGGACGGCTCGCCTAAAACCTTGAGGCAGTTTCGGGGAAAGGTTGACTATCGGAAGTATCGCGGTCAATGTCCAGTAGCAGAGGATGCGGCGTATCATAAGACTATCTGGATTCTTCACCGGATGTTTCTTGGAACCGAGAAACAGACCGCAATGATGTGTGATGCATTTGAAAAGGTGATTGAGAACATTGAAGAACTAAAGAAATAAGGTGTGCGGACAAGAGTGTCCGCGCCAAGAATAGGAGGACAAGATGAGAGAGAGCAAAGTGAGGATTGGTCTGATAGGCACTGGTTTTATCGGGGACATTCACGCGGATGCTATGAAAAAGAACCAGCTATGTGAGCTGGTTGCGGTCTGCGAGGAAGTGGACAAGAAACGCGGGAAAGCGTTTGCGGATAAATATCAAATTCCTAAGGTCTATAATGACTTTGAAAAGATGATTGCAGACCCGGATATAGACCTTGTATATATCTGCATTCCGAATTATCTGCACGCGAAATATATGGTCAAAGCCGCGGAGATGAAGAAGCATTGTTTTGTAGAAAAGCCGTTGTGCACGACATTAGCAGAAGCAGACCAGATGATTGAATCCGCGAAGAAGAATAAGGTGAAACTTTTTTACGGAGAGAACCTGTGTTTTGCTCCGAAATATGTTCGTCTCAAGGAGTTGATTGATGAAGGAGCGCTTGGAAAGCCGTTTTATATCCGTCATCGGGAGAGTCACGGGGGTCCTCATGCGAAATGGTTCTGGGACATCAGGCTCTCTGGCGGAGGGGCAATGATGGATATGGGCTGTCACGGAATTGAATTTGCGAGATGGCTTCTGGGCAAGCCAAAAATTAAGCGGGTTCTAGCTTCGCTAGGCACTTACCTTCACAAGAAGATCACGAAAGGCGAGGACGATAGCGTGCTTCTGGTTGAGTTTGAAGGCGGAGCAAGAGCAGTGATTGAGAATTCCTGGGCTCTGCGCGGAGGTCTTGATGATCGCGCAGAGGTTCAGGGCACAGAGGGAGTGGCGTTTTGTGATTTGGTTTATGGGACTGCTCTTAGAGTTTTTACAGCAACTGGCTTGGGCTATGCAGTGGAAAAAGCAGAGACGACAAAGGGCTGGAATTTTGTCATCTACCGGGAGCATGAGATGTATGGCTACCCGGAGGAGCTGGCAAACATTATTGAGTCTTTGCTTAACAACAAGCCTCCGAAGGAAACCCCTGAGGATGGGAAAGTTGTGCTGGAGGCGATGATGGCAGGATACCTTTCAGCTAAGCTGGGCAAATGGGTTGAACTTCCTGCCAATCTTCCGCGTAACAGGAAGCCGTATCAGCTCTGGAAGGAGTAAAGTTATTTAAGCAATTTAAGAAAGGAGAGGAATAAAGTGAAAAAAATAGACCGGAGAGGGTTTATATGGAGTTCTGCAATAGCTGGAACAGCTTTTGCGTTGACAAAAAATGTAAGGACTCAAAACATCTCTGAAGATGGCGTGGCAAGGTATGTGACAAAGGAACCCAATAAGCTGAAACTACTTGCTGTGACAGACCTTCATTTTTTTGACAGCAAAACGCCTGCGGAGAACAATGAAAGGACTGTTGCGGAGCTTAAGGCGCTGATTGAAAAATTTAATCCTGAATTGATGCTAATCAATGGCGATATGTGGTTTGAAGGGTATGGTCCTGAGGGATTCCGCAGAAGTCAGTATGCGGTTGAGCAGATTAGCAAATTGGGCATTCCCTGGATTTACAATTTTGGCAACCACGACCTGATGCCGGATTTTAAAAAGACATATGACCTTCTGACAAATGCGCCTAACTCCCTTTTCAAAGGCGCGGCGCACTGGGGGAATTATCGGGTGGAGATTTGCAATCAGGGAGAAGAGATACCATTTTGGATTTTTTTGATCATCAATGATTACCAGCCTGAGCGTGGATTTAATCAATACCAGATCCAATGGTTTAAGGAGGAGGTTGACCGGATAAAGAAAAGATATCCGGTTCCGCCTCCTGCATTTATCTTTATTCACATCCCTCTTCCTCAGTTTGATGAGCTCTGGAAGTCAGGTAAAGCTAAAGGAATAAAGCACGAGCCTGTGATGCATGAAGGCGGGACTAAAAAAGCGTTTGGGGTGATTAAGGATTCTGGAATTGTGAGAGCTGTTTTTGCAGGACACGACCATGTGAATAATTATTATGGAGAAATGGACGGGATCAGGCTTCAGTATCTTCGCGCAACCGGTTATGGCGGGTACGGCGGGGAGAAGGTGAAAAAAGGAGGGACCATTCTCACGATTGACCTGAACCAAACTCCGCAATTTAACACCATCACAGTTTTTGAAGATGGCTCCACCTGGAATTATGAGTAAGGGTTTAGACCCCTGACTGGAATTTGATAGAGAGATTAAGGGTATAATTCAGCGACAACATCATTTAATCCAAGCTCCAAAAGTCGCTCCTTGCGCGGTCTTCCGCTCTCATCCCAGCCCATTGCCTTCGCAAATCTTCGGCTCAATTCTGTCATCGGCAAGGTCACCCCCTTGAGCGGTCCATAATTCAAAGCCGGCTCGCCAGCGGCGCGTGGATGAAGCTGAAAATCCTTTGCTGGAATTTTCCCGTGCTTTATATTGAATGCCTGTCTTAAATGCTGAATCCGTTCCCCGATCTCAAGATACTGCTCCGGGGTCTTGTTCCAGCCAGTTGCCGCGTTCAGGTATTCAATAAGCGGAAGATTAGCTCCAAGCTCCAGTCCATATAAGCATCCGCCAGCGCCATTGCATAGCTGGACATATTTGCTCACTGCAGAGAGCAAAACCTCCTTGCCTTCCGGGTCCAGCTTGCTCGCCTTTGTATAAAGCGGTTTAAATTTTGGCAGGTTCTTAAAAATTTTATGCAGGGCAAAAAGCTCGGTGTAAAGATATGAGATGTTAGTGTGCCGTCCCGGTGTTGGCTCCATAGCGTAGCCCACTCCATATCCTGGGTCAAACCTGCAATCGTGCATTGGAAGCTCCTGACCTCCAGAATGAATTGCAAAAGCCTCAGAGCCTTTATCAATTTTTTCTGATGCCTTTTTTACGCCATCTGCAAGCGTATCTCCGATTCCTTGTCGTTTGATCATTTTTTCCAAAAGCGCAATAATCGCTTCGGAATTTCCCCAGGTTAAATCAATTCCATCCAGGTCATCTCTGGTCAAAATCCCATTCTCATAGCACTCCATTGCAAACGCGATGGTAGCGCCAGCTGAAATTGTATCCATCCCCGCGCGATTCAAAAGGTCATTGATGTAAAAGAGCGCTTCCAGGTCGTTATTCAAAACCAAGGCTCCAAATGCGCAGATTGTCTCATACTCTGGCTTATGAGTTTCCTTCAAGCCAAACCTGGTCTTACCATCAAGATTTAGAATCCCACCGCATCCGATGGGGCAGGAATAGCAATGATACTTTTTCTGCTCATTCCTGATTATCTCATCCGGAGCAAGTTTTCCAGAATGAGTCTGAATAGGAAAATCCTTAAACCCTGCGCCTTTCCAGTTTTTCACTGGCGAGTCTCCGCTCTCGCTCGCCATAACAGTGTTCACGCAAGAGCCATAAGCCATAAGCGCGTATTTTGTTCCTTCTCCGGTGTTAGCAAAAAACACGGGAGTAAGTCTTAAAAATTTTCCCATATAATTCAGCATTCTGCCAGGAAAATGACGCGTGATGGTCTCGCCCTTTTTGACCCATCTGCTGAACCTCCGGCTCAGCTCCTTCATCTTCTCAGGATCATAAGCCTGAACTTTTTTATTGCCGAGCAGAGCCACTGCCTTCAGCTTTTTTGAGCCCATAACCGCGCCCAAGCCAGAGCGCGCGGCAATTCTCCCTCCTTCATTAACAATTCCAGAGATCAAAGAAACATTCTCACCAGCGGGTCCAATACAGGCTATCCTGCAATTCTTTGCGCCAATTTCTTTTTCAAGCAGCTCCTCTGTCTCTACAGTGTCCTTTCCCCAGAGATGACTCGCGTCCAAAAGCTCAGCTTTTCCATTCACAACTTTCAGATAAACAGGTTTCTGCGATACGCCTTTGAAAAAAATCCCGTCATACCCGCATTGCTTGATTCCAATTGAAAAATATCCTCCGGCATTTGCTTCTCCATATCCTCCAGTTAGCGGAGATTTTGCAACTGCCATCCATCTTCCCATCAGGAACGCGCCTGTGCCTGTGAGAAGGCCGCTTACAAATCCAAGGATATTATCCGGTCCTAGCGGATAAGCTCCTTTTGGGATGCGGTCAAAAAGTATTCGCGCGCCAAGTCCAGCGCCGGATAATACATTCTCATAAACCTGGTCCGGGATTTCCTCCTCCTGAATCAAACCACTGGATAAGTCAACATTTAAAATTTTTCCGCAATACCCTTTATTTTTCTGCGTCATCCTGAATTCAGATTTTAGCCCAGATTTTCAGATAAGTGAAATCAAATTTAGTCCTTGACAATTTGCTTATAAGAAAGTTAATTAGAGAGGATGAGTCTGGAAAAAATTAAAAATTTTTTTAATGAGCCGGGCAGGGAATGGGGACCGGTTCCATTTTTTGCTTTGAATTCGGATTTAAAGGAATCGGAACTGGTCTGGGCTCTGGAGGAGATGGCAAGAGCTGGAATGGCTGGGGTTTTTCTTCATCCGCGCACAGGTCTGGAGATAGATTATTTAAGCGAGGAATTTTTCAGAAAAATTGGACTGGCAATAGAGACCTGCGCTAGGCTTGGTTTAAAGGCGTGGCTATATGATGAGTATAACTGGCCCAGCGGTGTTGCTGGCGGGAAGCTGTTAAAGGCTCATCCTGAGTTCAGGCAGAAGTATCTGGGTTATGTGCTGCTGAAAAAGCCAGGAGCAGGGAAAGACCTGAAATTGCCAGGGGATGTGGTTGCGGTATTTTCGGTTGGGGATGAGATTGAGCGACTGGAGGATGGATTTGAAGGTGATGCGATTCGTGTTCCGCGGTTAAGGAATCCGGTTTTGATTTTTTATCAGGCTGAATGTCGGGACCGTATGTTTGTTAATTCGTGTGCACGCTGGGTAGAGGATGAGAGGGGTTATCTTGACCTGATGAATCCAGAGGCGGTGAAGGCATTTATCTCGCTCACTCACGAGCAATACGCGAGGCGATTTTCAGAGCATTTTGGCAAGACCATTCCGGGAATTTTCACGGATGAGCCTCAGCATTACAACGGGTTTCCGTGGTCAGAGCTTTTCCGGAAAAGGTTTGAGGCTGAATATGGTTATGATCCTGTTTTGCGTGTTTATTTACTGGTCATAGACCGTGAAGACTATATTCGCTTCAGGGTTCAGTATTATAAGCTGGCTGAGCATTTGATGGATGAGGGTTTTTATAGACAGGTTTCAGAATGGTGTGCGCGGAATAATTTGCTTTTGACTGGTCATCTGGGTATGGAGGAGCGGATTAGTCAGATTGCGGTAAATCACGGTGGTATATTTCATCACATATCTTTGATGCAGATGCCAGGGATTGATGCGCTGAATGCAGGGGATGGTTTGAACGGGGGGCTCGGGAATATGGAAGCGGCTAATTTTGCTGGTAAAGCTGTGAGCAGTATCGGGCATCTGAAAGGGAGCAACAGAGTTTTGTGCGAGACTGGGGGAGGAGCTGGTTGGCAGATGCCGTTATGGAGATTCAAGCTGATGACTGACTGGCTTTTTGGTCTTGGGATAAATTTCATCAATCCTCATCATAGCCTTCTCAGCATTAAGGGCTTGCGTAAAAGAGATTTTCCTCCTAGCCATTTCTGGCATGAGCCCTGGTGGGATTATTATCCTGAGTTTTCCAGATATGTCGCGCGTATGTCATGGCTATTGTCTCAGGGCACGCATCAGCCAGAGCTGGGTATTTTTGTTCCCAGCTCGGAATTCAAGGCGCTTTCTCGCGGGAGAGGATTTAAGGATGAGGAATTAAAGAGACTGTCTGGTCAGATAGAAACTTTATGCAGGGCATTGCTGGAGTCGCAAAGGGATTTTGAGTTTTTATTTGAGGAAGCAATAGATGAAGGCAAGGTTAAGGCTGATGACGGGAAAGTGATTGCTGGGCAAGAGAGTTATGAGGCTCTGATAGTTCCGGGCATAAGGGTAATGTCTAAAAAGGCAATGGAGTTGGTCTTGAAGTTTGTTCAGGGCGGAGGTAAGGCGATTTTTCTTGGACCGCTTCCGGGCTTTGATGAGGATGGGAATGAGACAAATGAGTGGCAGGCGCAAATTCTGGGTCTAAAGGACCGGATAAAAATTTTTCAAGACATAGATTCTGCGGTATGTTTTTGTCTGGATAGTTTAGCGAGGCTTTATCCCGGGGTTTTGAGCTTAAGCTCCGGGCAAATCCTGCGGGTAATACTGCACAGGCGCAAAATCGGAGATGATGAAATTTATTTCCTTGCGAATCTGGAATTAAGCAGAGTCCGGACTCAGGGATTTTTAAAAACCGCGAAAAACGGCATAGAACTGCTTTTGCCATTTTCTGGCGAGATAAAGAGAATACCTTTTTGTAAAAAAGCGAACACGATCAGTTTTCAGCTTAACCTTGAGCCACTTGAGTCACTTGTTCTGATAGCTTCGGATCAGATTGCAGAGAGCTGGGTTAAGGATACGGACTTAGTTATTACTGAGTTTAATGAGGACAGGATTTGCGGGTTTTATCCGGAGCAAAAGGTTAAATTGCGGAGCCATGATGAGATTAAGCTGGAATGTAAATCCAAGATTCCTCCAGTGATACCTCTGGAGGGACCTTTTTACTTTGAGCCAGCTGGTCCGAATTTTTATCGCCTGGGTCCGTGGAAGGTTATTACAACTAAAGCCAAAACTTTACCATTGAGCAGTTTAAAAGAGGAGTTGTTTTTTAGCTGGCAAACAAAGGCTCTTATATATTTTTTAAGACCGGTGATAGGTTTATTGAATTTGTTGCTTAAGCCTGAGTCAAAATATCAGGAGCTGGTTTATGAGGGTTTTGGGGATTTGGAGCAAGCCATGGAGAGGTTCAGCAAAATTTCAGGAATGGCACTTGAGCAGAAGGGCTTGTATCAGATGTTAGACCTTCTATTTCGGTTTGCTGACTATCTTCCATTGCGGACTTTATTCCGAGTGTATCCTCCAGCAGGAGCTTATTATGAGGCTCATACTAAATTCAGGCTTGAGATTGAGCCAGAAAATCTGGAGCTTGTCTGGGAGGACCTGGGTGAGGATATTGAGATCAGAATTAATGGGAAGAATGTGGATTTGAAGCCAGAGCGGGTTCGGGTCTGGGATAGTGAGAATTTCGGGATGGATATAAGCTCTTATTTGCGCCGCGGGAAAAATCATCTGGTTTTTTGTAGCAAGATGCCTGACTTTGGGTGCTTGTTTCCGAGTTATCATACTCTTGAGCCTGTGGTTTTAAGAGGAGAGTTTGAGGTAAAGAAAAACGGGATTATTGTAGAGATGGAGAAAACAAAACCAGCTCAGGATTTAAGCGAGCTCGGGTATCCGCATTATTCAGGCAGGGTTAAATATAGCGCAGAGCTTGAAATTCCAAACGAGTATCTTGACTATTATCTTATTCTGGACTGCGGGGATGTTCGGGACCAGGTTGAGGTTTTTGTGAACGGGCGGAGCGCTGGTAAAAAATTTGGACCTCTGTATGATTTTCCGATTCGGGAACTGGTTCAGCCTGGGAGAAATCAGATAGATTTTATTGTATCCAATACTTCGGCGAATTTATTGGGAAAGCCGGAAAAATTTGGTCTTCTTGGTCCTGTGAGAGTTATTCCGTTTTATCAATTCAACAAATCAAGAAAATAATTTTTTGCGATGAGGATGATTAAAAGTTGCGAAAAAGTTTGCTATTTTTGAATTATATTTTTGAGAAGACCTGCGCACAAATTATCAGGCAAATTTAGAGGAAAACTCTCCGGCTCGGATGGCTCGGATTAAGAGGTCTGGGTCAGTGAAATTTTCGGTTTCAACCCATCCTCTGCCAATGTCATAAATTTCGTGAGCGTCATCAGTAGCGACTTTTGGGAGCGGGATTTGGGAGATGTCATATTCAGGCGTGTAAAATCCGCGGTGAGTAATCTCCATAGCGTCCAGATGAAATGGCACGCTTTGAATCTGTTTAAGAATCTGTTCAGGAGTCAGGTAATAAGCTCTGGGATGACAGAGGATACGGAGCGTTTCTTTATTGCCTTTTATTTCCAGAAGATGCTGATAGTTCCAGGGCTCATAGTCTATCTCAATTCCAGGCAGTATAAGCATTTTTTCTGAAAATTGCTGGCTAACTCGCTCAATGATATTAAAATAATTTGGCTTTGTCATAAACTGGTGGTCAGTAATCGCCACGCATTGAAATCCCTTGCTCTGATACGCGAGAAGTATCTCTTCCGGAGAATGTAGTCCATCGGAAAGATTGGTATGGATATGGAGCGCGCATTTCATTTTCTAAATTCCCTGATTATAAGTTTTAGGATGATTAGAAGATGCTCTGAGGAATGGTCAAACGGTCTCCGGGCTGAAGAGGCACATCTGGTTTTTTGCCTTTACGGATATTTTTCAGCTTGAGCTTGATGGTGGTTGTGGTGCCATCTGGATTTTTGCGATGAAGCACAGCTTTATTAGGAGATGCGTATTCTGTGAAGTCTCCAGCCTGGATAACTGCTGAAAGCGCAGTCAAGCCTGTCTGATAAGGAATTTTCCCAGGACTCTTTACAGCACCTTCTACCCAGACATAGTTCCTGCTCAACTCCTCGGAATTGACACTAGAGATAAAGACAAAATCTCCGCCATAAACCGGCTTGTCTTCCTGAAGGTCCCCATCCAGAAGCAATTTTTTCAAATTAACTTCAATCCGGTTAGTGTCATTAGCAATCTGAGACTCTGCATCCTTTACGCTCTTTCCACTATTCAAGTATCCCCGGATGATATAAGCGAAAGTTCCGACTTCTGAGGTGACTGAACCGGCTTTAGAGATCAACTTGAGAATAGTGGTTGAGTTGGTGTCCAGAAAATAGCTTCCCGGAGCTTTAATCGCTCCCTGAATAACCACCTCTTTGGAATGATAGTCAAGAACATCTATTTTCACCACCGGGTTTTGAATATATTTTTCGCCCAGTAGATTGGTCAGCTCGTTTTTGAACTCTGCCAAGCTTTTTCCAGCAACCTTGATGTCGCCAAGAACCCAGAATGTAAAAGTGCCTTGCGGAGAAATTATTCCCTCAGTTGTAAGGTCTTGCTCTCCAATCACAGAGACCCTGATTTTATCTCCTGGTCCCAGAATATAATCCTCCTGCGCAAGGAGCGCAGATGGGCTGAGACAGATTAGGAAACCTAGCAGGAGCAGGAATTTAATCCGGGTTCTACTCATTTAGAGGAACCGATAAATACTGCAGGGTTGAAACTGACCTGGAACATTGCCATTTGAATTTCTGTATCATAGGAATAATAAACTCCGGGATAGTTATCCACATAGTCGCTAAGCTCTCCATCAATATTGGAATCCCGGAGAGAATAAATATATTTGGCAATAAAAGAAAGATAGGGCGTGTCATATTTTTTAAGCGCGTCCCAGGTTATTGATCCTTGGCCTATATAAAGCTGGTCCTGACGATCGTCAGACCAGATATTATTCAGATCCAGGCGGTCCCGGTCAAAGGTATCATTCTTATAGATAAAGCCAGCAGAAGCATAAAGAGTTTTACCAAAATAATAAGTAAAGGAAGCGCTCCCTTGATAATATGTAAAAAATAAATTTTGACCGAATTTGCTTTGCGAGTATTCTCCAGAGACCGTCAAATTATATTTATCTTTTTGAGCACTGGTAAAAGAAACTCTTCCGACAGGAAGAAGAGTGTTTTCCAAATCCCTTCCCTCCGGCTCTCCAAAATACTCACGCTGTTCAGCTCCGCCACTAACCTGAATGGATGTGTTGGGCGTGAACCGATATCCAAATCCTAAAAGCGCCTGATAGTAATTAAAATCCGCAATTTTCATCTCAAGGTCAGGAGCATCAGGTTGTTCTATTTTTATATCATCATAAACTATTTGTCCGCCTTGCAGGTCAAGAGCAATTTCAGCTCTGGGACTAATCTGATAGCCGATTCTAGCAAATCCTGAATGACGCGTCATATCTGATGGCTGAGTTAAAACATCAATTTCCGGGTTTTCAAAAATGAGAGTCTCATACTCATATCTAAACAGAAAGCTTAAAGGCTGTCCCACCCGGAACCTAACCCCAGCAGAGGCTACATTATCCGTGTAAAGATAAATATCAGAAAGCTCGCTTATCTCGGTTTGAAAAATTTCCGAGATCAGCCGATTTCTAATGACTCTATCCGCGATCTCAAGAGCAAAATCCGGGCGTATATACTGGAATGAACCATTTAGCGAAATGTTATAATAGTCAAACCTGCTTGGACTGGTATCATACAGGTCTTTCAGCTCAGTGGAAGCGTCTACATACTGGCTATATCCTGCGGAACCGCCTAGGGTTAATAATGTATACTGGGACTTTACGCTTGCGTCAATACCAACAAGGTAATCCACCCATTGCATCATAACAGGGTCTGTTAAATCAGGGTCAACCGAGCCTACATTGTCATTGTAGTTATAGCCGATAAATAGCTTGGGAACAAACTTCGCGCTTGCGGATTCGGCTCTAAACCCAAAGGTCATAGCCCACGCAAAAATAAATCCAAGCATTCCAGCTTTAATCAAATTTTTATACAATCGCATTTCCTTGCTCCTCTTTTAACATTTCTTATTTACTCTTCTGTCGGGGTTGCCGGAGTTTCCAGAATACCCTCCTTAAATTCTTCTGGATATATCTCAGGCGGCTTAATCACCGGAGGAGGTAGCACCTTCTTTAGCTCATCCTTTTTGGAGCAAAGAATGGATAGAATTTCCTCCCGATAAATCTTCCCGGCTTTGGAGTAAAGCCAATCGTGCTGAACCAGGCATTCTAACTGATCTGTTTCCGTAACTGCATTCGCACAATCCGTCTTGACCTTTTCGTCCACATCCATCGCAATCTGGAACATCAGAGAGGCAAAGAACCTCCGGTTAACTAACCGCTCCGGCTCAATATCCATAAAGATGGGTGGAAAACCATTATCCACCAGCATCTTTAACTCCATCTGATAATACTGCCCCGGGTCCATTTTTGAAATCTCTTCCTGACTTGGCCAGGTAGGCAACTGCTTCAAACCTGCTATTTCGCAAATAAAATCAACTAACTCAGACATTCTGACCTGCTCCAGGCTCAGCACCGGCTTCATATCCACGCGTGTGCATAAATCCGGAGTTTGTCCCCTGAGGCTCACCAATGCCAAAAACATAACCCCTAGCCCGATAATCCTGGCATATTTAGTCATTGTCATCCTCCCTCAGCAATTGTAAAAGCATTTTAGCCGTTTTGTAAAACCTTGTCAAGTCCGAAACTTTTTAGCGTCATTTTTACCAGATTATGCCCGAGTTGTCAAATTTTATGCTTCCACGGAATCAGCGCCCCAAAACGCTCTTCTCCAAAGATTGAACCCAACTCCGTGTGTTCAATTCAAATAGGCTCTCATTCCCTCCAGACCGACCAATTCCCAAATCCGCAAGAACCCCAGCGCTGAATTTCCCGGCTTGGCTCTGCAGTCCCAAAATTTTGAAAAAGAACCAACTCATTCCTAAAAACTTTACCTCTTAGACTTTCCTTATCCATTATAGATAATAGCCGATACCCATCTCTTTGTCAACAAAATTCAACATCCCAAAATCAAATAACTTAAACAAATTGTAAGCAATCACACCGATCCAGAAGAAAACCGCATTCGCTCTAAAATCCCCGCATGGCATCCGAGCCATCCCTAACCCAAGCTTCAATTCCTTCAGCCGATTCTCACTCGTCCCCCCCTCGCTCATTATACCAATTAACCGTCTCCTCCAGACTCTGACCCCCACCATTGAAATTAGTCAAAAAGCTGTTCAAATGAAGGGGCAGTTTAAGTGCAGAAGATTCGGAGGAATTTTCGTCTTGAATAAATAGGGGAAAAATCGTAAAAAGGATAAACTTGAATCAGTCAGTCAAATGGCTTAATCTAAAGCAGGAGAGATGCAATCTAATAGTCATATTTTTCATTACAACCTGAGCATCACTGAGGAATGCGAGCTTTGCCCTGCATTTGAGGTATATCTTGCTGGATGCAATCTCAATTGTCAGTTTTGTTTTACCAGAAGCGATTGGGGGGAGCTAATTTGTGAGGACACGGTGATAGAAGAGCTTGGGCGGTTTGAGCAGGAGGGTAAAATTAAGAGTTTATTTTTTGTTGGAGGGGAGCCGAGCCTGAATTTAGATTTCATAAGTAGATTTGTAAAAAAGAGCAAAACCCGGGTTCCTGTATGGCTGGTGAGCAATTTTATTATTTCCAAAAAAACACTTGCCCAGATAGTGGCATCTAATTTTGGAATCATTGGCACCATTTATTTTGGAAACGATGAATGCGCTATACGGATTTCTGGGGCGAGGAATTATCTTGCGAAAATCAGGGCAGGGCTGGAAAGTATCTTTGAGCTTTCTGGCAGAATTTTTCTCCGGCATCTTGCTCTTCCTGGACATCTGGAATGTTGCTCTATTCCGGCGCTGAATATGCTGAGAGGTAATTTTCCCGGAATTAAACTCAGCTTGATGGTTAATTATTTCCCGCCTAAATTTGCGCCTGAGCAGGGAGAGCTTTACCGATATTTAAGTGCGTTTGAAAAGGAAAAACTTTTAGCGCTCAGCAGGGAGAGAGGTGTTCCAATTATGCCCAGCGTAAACAGCATAGCTGATTTTACAGAAAAGGATGCGGAATTTATAATTGAGCCGGATGGTAGGTTGGTAGCTAAATATACGAGTCCGGAGCTGGTTTTAACCCTGAATCAATTAAGGAGAGGAAATGGCAAGCGCAGAAGAGACAATCAAGGAGCTTGAGGTTTTGATTCGTGCCCGGTATCCGCTGATCTATCTGCGGACATATGAAGAGGAGCGGGTAGAGCAGATTGTGGCAAGGATCGGCAAAGAGCGAGACAAGGTAGTGTATTGCTGGAGCATCTCGCGCGGAATATATCCGCAGGGCGCGCCTCTCCAGTCCAAAAAGGCAAAGGACCAGGCGACTTCGGAGCCTGGACCTGCTCTGGACGCGGTGCTAGATTCAATGGAAAACGCGATTTATATTTTCAAGGATTTTCATCCATTTATGAATGACCCGGTGATTGTGCGCAAGCTTAGGGAAGTTGCTCATGCTTTAAAGGCAAGCTACAAAACCCTGGTCTTAATTTCGCCTGAGATAAAAATTCCAGTGGAGTTGGAAAAAGATTTAACTGTGGTGGATTTCCCGCTTCCGGGATATGAGGAATTGGAGACGCTTTTGGACCAGACCATCAAGGAGGTTAATGAGCACACTGAAATTAAGATAGACCCGACACGCATCCCTAAAGAGTTGATCGTAAAGGCGGCGCTTGGTCTCACTTTGAGCGAGGCTGAGAATGTTTTTGCTAAAACCCTTGTTATGGGCGGGAGGCTGGATGCTAAAGACATCCCGACCATTCTTTCTGAAAAGGAGCAGATCATCCGTAAATCCGGGATGCTGGAGTATTATTCAGCGCGCGAAAAGTTCAGCGAGATCGGCGGGTTGGATTTGCTCAAGGACTGGCTCAAGAAGCGTTCCCTTGCGTTCAGCGAAAAGGCGAAGAGATTCGGGCTCCCGTATCCCAAAGGCATTCTTTTGCTTGGAGTGCAGGGATGCGGAAAAAGCCTTTGCGCCAAAGCGGTGTCCCAGCTCTGGAGATTGCCTTTACTCAGGTTTGATGTGGGAAGGGTTTTTTCCAGCCTGGTGGGGAGCAGTGAGGAGAATATGAGACGCGCGGTTCGGATTGCGGAGAGCGTGGCGCCAGCTATTCTCTGGATTGATGAGATAGACAAGGCATTCAGCGGGATAGAAAGTTCAGGAATGGCGGATGGTGGCACCACTAGCAGAGTGCTCGGATATTTTATCACTTGGCTACAGGAAAAGACCAGTCCGGTGTTTGTGATTGCAACCGCTAACAACATCAAGCATTTGCCGCCGGAGCTTATGCGGAAGGGAAGGCTGGATGAGATTTTTTTTGTGGACCTTCCTAATGCGCGTGAGCGCCAGGAGATAATCAGGATACATTTAATAAAGCGTGGAAGGGACCCTGCGAATTTTGACCTGGAGGCGCTCTCCCGCGCTAGTGCAGGTTTTTCCGGAGCAGAAATTGAGCAAGGAATTATTTCTGCGCTCTTTGATGTTTTTGAAAAAGGACAGGAATTAAATAATCTGGCAATTGAAACTGCGTTCAAAGCCACGGTGCCTCTTTCTAAGACTATGAAGGAAGACATTGACCGGATTAGGGAGTGGTGCGAGACCCGGGCGCGCAAGGCGAGCCTTGATGAAAAAGAGGAAGGAATTGGTGGCAGACGCGTAGAGCTTTAAAAGGGGGTGAGGTGATGAGTTGCGTCTTCGTAATAGTTCCAGTGGTGGCGGTTAGCTGGCCAGCAATCTGCTCCATTGCCGGGGTTGCCGCGGGCGCGCTTGGATACCGAAAGCTGGCTCAGGCCGCGGGCACAAGACAAATCTGCGAGCAGAAATCAGGAGTCAACTCAGTGGAATTGGATGATGAGAATTCCAAATTGCTTTTTGAGCAGGTTGCTAACGAGGAGAAGCTATTGTTTGAGCGCCAAGGCATCAGGATTGAGGTTAGCAGGGACCATCGCGGAAGACTCAAGATAGGTGTTGAAGGCGAGGGCAAGAGCAAAGCGGAGTTAAAAGCAGAGGGATTAAAGTTTATGAATCAGGTTCGGAGGCAATTTGCCTATCAGCGTGTGATGGAGGAGATGAGAAAGAAGGGCTTTCAGGTGGTATCTGAGGAAGTTGTGGAGGACAGGGTTAGGGTCAGATTGAGAAAGTATCAATGAGCAGGTTTAGTTGGCTGGAGATTAAGGCGCAGGGAAAGAAATTCATTTCCCAAGAGCCGGAGAGTTATGATGCATATTTTTATTTGAAGCGGGCGAAGGCAAAATTTCTAAACGGGGAATTTGAGCCAGCTTTGAGATATTACGCAAGGTCTCTGGAGCAGGATCATTTGATTGAGGAAGCATGGGTGGGACAATTACGATGCCTGATAGAGCTGGGAGAATTTTCTGAAGCAGTGGTCTGGGCAGACCGGGCAATTCAGCTTTTCCCAGGCTCGGCTCGGATTCTGGCAATGAAGGCACTTGCGCTTGGACGGAAAGGGGAACTGGATCGGGCGCTGGCGGCTTCAGACGCTTCTCTTAAGTCCGCGTCTGAGAGGGACGGATTAGTGTTCTGGGCGCGCGGGGACATTCTGATTTCCTCTAATCAAAACACGGCAGAGAGCTGTTTTCTTAAAGCGAAAGAAGCGGGCAATGACAAACTTGATGTTTATCTGTGCATTGCTAAGAGTTATCTCTCAATGGGAATGGACAATTCGGCTAAAAAGACCCTAATTGCAATTCAGTCTTTGGGCAGAGATAATCCACAGTTCTGGTATTTCCTGGGAATTTGCAATGATAGAATGGGAGAATTGGCTCAAGCTCGGAACTGCTGGGTCCGGGCTCTGGAGCTCAAGCCAGATTATTCTGAAGCCCGGCATGCTTTGAATGAGCTTGAACGCAAGGGGCTTTACGGTAAACTGGTAGCTATGCTGAAGAAATTTTTTTCCGGAGGTTGAGCTATGCCCAAAAAAGTGGAACTTGAGATTGAGATCAATGAGAAGGGAGAGGTCAAAGCAAAGGTTGAGGGAGAAAAAGGCGCTAAATGTCTGGACTGGATGAGGCTTCTGGAAAATGCGCTAGGACCTGTACGTGAGAAGACCTTGACTAGTGAATACTATGAGGTTGAGGAGAAGGTTAAAACCGACATTAAGACCCGTAGATAAAGATGCAATGCCCGAATTGTCAGAGAGATAATCTCCCGGGAGCCACGGTTTGCTTTTATTGTGGAGCAAGTCTTAGCGCGCCTCAGAAAAAGCAATCGTTTATGCCACCGCGGGCAGACCGGAAAGAACCCGCAGGCATTATTGCAAGAGAAGCCCCTAAAATTTTTCTGCGGGAGAGGCTTCCGTCTCTGGATTTATCTAGGCTGAATTTTACAATCCGGGACCTCTGCGCTATTATTTTTGGATTTGTTCCCGGACTTTCAGCTTTTCTTTTTCAAAAAAAGCGACTCGCTCTTTACAATCTGGCAATTGGAATCAGCCTGATCGCTGGAATAATTTTATCCTGGCATTTTGCTTTTTCCAACTTTTGTCTGTTCCTTCTTTGCGCCTTGTTTTTCGCAGGCTTTATCCAAGCCCTATGGTTTTTCACCCAGAAGCAAGGCTTTCCACTAAGCTGGGAAACCTTGAGCGCAATCATTCTTATCAGCGCATCGCTTTTTATTCTGGAATTATCTCTGGGATATCTAATTTTAATCCACTGGTTCTTTTTATTTAATCTCCGAACCAATCAATATATGCCTTATTTCTCCACTACTGATACCATTATTGCCCGAAGGAATTATTATAAAAATAAAGAACCAGAATTCGGAGATGTTGCGGTCTGGGGTTATCTAGACAGACAGAATCCTTTATATCTGGCAAGGATCAACGGCATCCCCGGAGACCAGATTGAAATTGAAGGGAGGAACATACTGGTCAATGGCAAAGAACTCGCGCCTGAAAATCAGCCACTTAATCCGCTACCAGTGCCGGTAAATTTTTCAATCACGGTTCCGGAGAACAGGTATTTCACTTCCACACTCTATTACGCTGTTGTTCAGGGAGATGTTCAGTATCTCCCCTCTGCCGAAGGCTGGTTTAAAGGAACTCGGCAGAACTCCAATCAAGCCATTGCTTTTTATTTTCCATCCCGGCAAGAACTCCAGCACAAGGTGGTGTACACTTTATTTCCAGCGTATCGGCGCAGGAAATGGTAGGAGAACAAAATGTCAAGAGAGATTCCTGGATTTTTGAAAACCTGGCTAGAAAAAGCTAAAAACTATTCTGCAAGCGACCTTCATTTGATTGTAAATGCTCCGCCTCTGGTTAGAATTCACGGAGAGATTCTCGGACTTGAGAGAACCGAGCCAATCAAACCAGAGCATACACTTAAGCTGACCCAGGCTTTGCTTACTCCGGAGCAGAGGGAAGAGCTGGAAAAGAAACGCGAGCTTTGTTTTTCACTCTCTCTTCCAGAACTGGGATATTTCCGGATAAACTTTTATTTCAAACAAGGCTACCCAGAGGCAAGCATAAGAATCGGTCTGGACAAACCCAAAAGCTTTGCCGAACTCGGCTTGCCCGAAGTCCTGGCAGAGCTTACACGCAAAAATAACGGGCTGATTCTAATTACCGGTCCCACAGGTTCTGGCAAAACCACCACAATGAATGCAACGATTGACTTCATCAACCATGATCAGCGGGTAAAAATTGTTACGGTAGAAGACCCAGTGGAATATCTGCATAAAAATCACAAAAGCGTGATTGTCCAAATTGAGGTTGGCTCAGATGCTTTAGGATTTCATCAGGCGCTCCGAAACATTCTCCGGCAAGACCCGGATATTATATGTATTGGTGAGATGCGAGACCTGGAGACCATCAGCGCCGCACTCACTGCCGCGGAAACAGGACATCTGGTTATTGCAACGCTCCATACCGCAGACGCATCCCAGACTGTCACCCGGATCGTGGATGTGTTTCCCCCTCATCAGCAAACCCAGATCAGATTTCAACTCTCCCTTACGCTTCAGGCTGTTATCAGCCAGAGACTTCTCCCAATGGCTGATAAAAAAGGAAGAGTGCTTGCTTATGAAATTTTGATCGCTAATGAAGCCATCCGAAACCTGATCCGGGAAAATAAAGTCCAGCAGATTGAAAACTCTATACTCACAGGAGAAGCCTCTGGGATGAAGCTGATGGATTATTCCATTCGCGACCTTTATCATCAGGGATTGATCTCCTATGACATCGCAGTCTCTAATATGAAAAATCCAAAATTGATTGCAAAAAATTAAATCAAAGCCTGTTTTCAAATTTATCCGCCATATATAATCTCCAACACCGATAGTGTAAAATTTTTTGTGTCAGAGGTAAAATATTGGGCAGAGTTCCAATGAGAATGGAAAAACCAAACCCAGAGTAGGTGCCCTATGCTTTAGTTAATTACAAACATAGATGAAGCTTTTAAGGAATTTAACCGGTTTGCTGGAGAGAGCTTTTGAGGAGGTGAGGGGACGGACAAAGGTTGTGGGAGTATTTAGCAATCCGCGGAGTTTGGAACGGATTATGTTCTCGGTGTTCTTTAGATATAACGAGAACCAAGCCCCGATATATTGTCTGACACAAAATACTTGACATGATCTCTGCAGAAAAAAATCTTGACTCAGGGGGAAGATGATGGTAGTCTTTTTATAAGCAAGGGAGTTCCTTGCTTTTATGCTATTTATGAGGTATGAGCGGTTTCTGGTTAATGGAGCGCTCAGGGGAAATAAAATAGTGAGAGGTGAGTTAGAATTGGAAGAGAAGTATCAACCGGAAAAGATAGAGCCGAAATGGCAGAGGGAGTGGGAGAAGCGGAGGTCTTTTGAGGTTGAGGCTAAGGGGGATAAGCCCAAGTATTATCTTCTTGAGATGTTTCCATATCCATCCGGGAGACTGCATATGGGCCATGTCCGGAACTACTCAATTGGAGATGTTGTTAGCAGATACAAGGTGATGCGTGGGTATAATGTTCTTCATCCAATGGGATGGGACGCTTTTGGTTTACCTGCTGAGAATGCGGCAATAGAGCATGGCACGCATCCAGCTAAATGGACATATGACAATATCGCTAATATGAAGTCCCAGCTCAAGCGTCTTGGATATTCTTATGACTGGCGAAGGGAGTTTGCGACCTGCGACCCTGCTTATTACAAATGGGAGCAGTTGGTATTTTTGAAAATGCTTGAAAAGGGGCTTGCGTATAAGTCCCGTAGCTGGGTTAACTGGTGTCCGCGCTGTAATACGGTTTTAGCAAATGAGCAAGTAGAGGGAGGATACTGCTGGCGTCATCCGGACACGCTTGTTGAGCAGAAGCTATTGTCTCAATGGTTTTTCAAGATTACTGCTTATGCAGAGGAGCTTTTAGATTACACATATAAGCTTCCTGGCTGGCCTGAGAAGGTTCTTACGATGCAGAGGAACTGGATCGGGAAGAGCGTTGGGGCTTATATTCATTTTCCGCTTGAGAAGGTCTACACAGACCCTGAGACAGGGGAGAAGATAGAGCGTATTATTGTATATACCACTCGTCAGGACACGGTTTATGGGGTGACATTTATGAGCATAGCGGCTGAGCATCCGCTTTGCGAGATTCTTTCCAGAGGCACTCCGGAAGAGAAGAAGGTAGAGGAGTTCTGCAAGCGGGTTCGTTCAGAGGACAAGATAAAGCGGACTGCTGAGGATTATGTAAAGGAAGGGGTTTTCACAGGAGCGTATTGCAAGAACCCATTGACCGGGAGGCGTATTCCGATTTATGTTGCGAATTTTGTGCTGATGGATTATGGGACTGGTTGTGTTATGGCTGTTCCTGCTCACGACCAGAGAGATTTTGACTTTGCAAAGGTTTATGGTCTTCCGATTATTCCGGTTGTTCAGCCTGAGGGAGAAGAGGCTCTGGACGGAGCAAAGATGACCTGCGCTTATACAGGGGAAGGCTTGATGATCAACTCTGGGGAATGGAATGGTATGAGGAGCGAGGAATTCAGGGTAAAGATAGCGGAGCGTCTTAAAGAGCTGAATCTGGGGGGACCTGCGGTTAATTATCGTCTGCGGGACTGGCTTATTTCAAGACAGAGATACTGGGGAGCTCCAATACCTGTTATTTATTGTGATAAATGCGGGATGGTCCCTGTTCCTGAGAAAGAGCTTCCGGTTGAGCTACCGCTGGATGTTGCGTTTGACCCTGGCATTACCGGGAATCCGCTTGCGAGAGCAGAGAACTGGGTCAGGACCAAATGCCCGAGATGTAAGGGAGACGCAAGGCGCGAGACAGACACGATGGACACTTTTGTGGAATCGTCCTGGTATTTTGAGCGGTTCACCTGCATAGATTATGAGCGCGGGATGTTTGACCCGGAGGCTGTGGATTACTGGATGCCTGTTGACCAATACATAGGCGGGATTGAGCATGCGGTTTTGCATCTGCTTTATGCTAGGTTTTACACAAAGGTTTTGCGAGACCTTGGCTGGGTGAAGGTTTCTGAGCCGTTTATGAATCTGTTGACTCAGGGTATGGTTATTATGGAGAGCTATGCGTGCCCTGGTCATGGAGAGCTTGAGCCGTCTCAGATTACAAAGGACAACACCTGTGCGATTTGTGGAGCGCCGGTTGGGGAGCGGATTATAGAGACCAAGGGTCCGGTTAAGGTATGTCTTGGTCATGGATATTTTTATCCTGAGGAGGTCAAGAACGGGAAATGCCCGGTTTGCGGACTTGCGATTCTCAAGGGTAGCAAGGAAAAGATGAGCAAGTCCAAAAAGAATATAGTTGATCCGGAAGATATGATAAAAAAATACGGGGCGGACACCGTGAGGCTATTTTGTTTGTTTGCGGCGCCTCCTGAAAAGGAGATTGACTGGACAGATGAGGGAGTAATGGGTGCCTTCAGGTTTTTAAGCCGTGTATGGACTTTGGTTTATCGGAATCTGTCATATCTTAAGGAATCTGGACAGGAGAATTATGATTTTCTTTCTGGTTCTGATGATGAGGTTAAGCTGTGGCGAAAAATCAACATTACGATTAAAGACGCGACAGAGCGGATGGAGAAATGGCTTTTTAACACTGCGATCAGCGCGGTGATGGAGCTTTACAATGAGCTTTCAGGCTTTGACCCGAAAAAAGGCGATTTGAAGAAGCGTTCTGCATTGCTTAAAAGGGGCATAGAAATCCTGATTATTCTATTGAATCCGTTTGCGCCTCATTTATGTGAGGAGCTATGGAGCGAGCTTGGTCATAAGGATTTGTTGGTGAATCAAAAATTTCCAGAGCCTGATGAAAAAGCGCTTTCAAGGGACAAATTTTTGCTTGTGGTTCAGGTTAATGGGAAGCTGAGAGCTAGGATAGACGCGGTTTGCGGAGCGAGCGAGGAAGAGGCTGTGAGGTTAGCGCTTTCTCATCCAAATGTCCAGGAACATATAAAAGGGAAAGAGGTCAAAAAGAAGATATATGTTCCGGATAAACTGCTCAATCTGGTTGTGGGATAAAATGCGGGAAAAATCACGCATTGCCACTGGATTTACCCTTCTTGAGGTAATGGTGGCAATGGCTATTTTAGCTTTGTTTTTAGTGCCTTTACTTGGAGCAGTGATTAGCGGGATTGGAAGCATAGAGCGGACTCAGAATTTGCAACTGGCGAGGCAACTTGCTCTGAACAAGCTGGACCAGATAGAGATGGAGATGATTCCGGATATGGAGAAGGAGGAGAGCGGAAATTTTGGTCCCGAGCATCCGGAGATAGAATGGCGTGCGATTTTTCGGAAAAAGCCTGAGCTGGAGTTGCTTCAGCAACAGGTTTCAGGGCTTGAGGCAATGGAGCTTGAGATTACTGTTATCTGGAAAGAAGCTGGTCAGGAGCGGAGTCTTGTTTTAACCAGCCTGCTTGCGGAATGAGGATAATAATCAGGAATTCGGAATTCGCTCTGGACTCAAGAGTCCATTTCCTGCGTTTGAGCTCATCATCGCAACGCGCGTTCACTCTTCTTGAGCTTATGGTTGCGCTCACCATCACAGCGATGGTGATTTTTGGCGTTGTAGCCGCGTTCTGGAGCTGGATTCGGACTCAGGAGCGCGCGGACTGGACAATAGAGAAGACGCGCACTCAGGAATATACTTTGGCACGGTTAAGGGAAGTGATCAGCTTAAGCTATGTCCCATTTTCTCCGGGCAGGGAAACCCTTGCGGTTTTTGATGGAAGAGACCTTGAACGACCGGGCGAGCCTTATGACGCATTAACTTTTGGCTCTCTTGGACATCGGATTCAGAGAATAGATGCGAAGGAATCTGAGTTGATGGATATGACTTTGTTCACGGTTCCGGACGAGACAATTGAGAATGGCGAGGAGTGCAGGGTTCTTAAACTCCGTGAAGGAGGGCAGATTAACGACGATTATGAGCGGCTAGAGGTTGAGGGCGGGATGGTGTATGAGCTTATGAGGAATGTCAGCCGGTTCCAGATTTTCTATTTGACGAATGAAGCGGAGATGAAGCAGGAATGGAAATTATCTGAAGCGGATTATAAACTTCCCTGCGCAGTGATCATCTGGCTCGGAGTGGGCTGTGGGGAATCTGAGCAAGACTGGTGTTTGTTTATTCCGCTTTATCTTACCAATAGCGATGATTGCAGTTTTGAGGAAGAGGAAATGAAGGGTTTGTGCGAGATTCAAAAATGAGAAAATAAGGTTATAACTTGATAAATAAGACAGGACATAGAAGAGAATCCGGAGCCGCGCTTGTGATCGTGCTTTTGCTGTTGACTATTCTGTCAGTGCTGGTTGCTGATTTTCTGTATCGGGTTCGGGTGAATAGTTATCTTACCGGGAACCAGCTTGAACAGGTTCGCGCAAAGGCAGTAGCGCAAGCAGGGATAAATGCGGCAAAGGGATTGCTTCTTCACAGCGCTCCGTTCAATATAAATTACCGGGGCAATTTTCAGAATCAGTATATCAAGTTGTTTCAATGTCGCTGTTATACAGAGAGCACGCTTGGGGATTGGACTGGAGAGGAATTTAAGCCAGAAAAGGAGCAGTTTGAGCAGGAGACTCAACTTGGAGGCCAGGAGCAGGGAAAGAAGGGTGAATTGCTGGACACGCCGCTTGAGTGCGGAGAATGGAGCATCCTGATTCAGTATCCCATAGGCGAAGACACGCTTCATCTTGAGATTTTTGATGAGCAGGCGAGATTGAATCTTAACGCACTTGTGATGAGGAGTCAGAACCCGGATGAGCAGGGCGCGCAGGAGAATATCCTGTTCAAGCCCATTGTTAAGGAACTGTTTATGATCAGATTGCGCGAGCGAGGTATTGAGGTTGACGAGAAGCTGATGGATGAATTGATGAACTCCCTGATTGACTGGCTTGATTATGGAACAGTTGGAGGCTCTCTGGACAAGGACTTGAATGACTCGTTCCAGGATGGAGACCGTATTTATTCAAATAAAAATGGACCTATGGACACGGTGAGTGAGTTGCGTATGCTACCCGGAGTGAACGAGGAATTTTATTATGCGGTTAAGGATTTTCTCACAGTCTATCCTATGAAGCCAGATGGCAAGGATTTTTCCTTAAAAGTGAACTTTGACCTCGCTAGCCTTGGAGTGGTTTATGCTCTGGTTCGCGGAAGCAGTTATCAGGGAGATATACCAGGGATGACTGAGGAAAAGGCAATGGAATACGCAAAGCAGATGATCCAGACAGGCATTGGCGAAAACGGATTCCTAACTCAGCGCCAGGTGGACCCAGACCTTAAACCGAAACTCAACACCTCGGGAACTTCTTTTTTGCTTAATCCAGAACTCCCGCAACCAAGATTCTATCATATAGTATCCTCTGGAATTACTAACTCTGGAGTGAACTATACGATTGAAGCAGTGGTGCTGGTCACGCCAGGCGCAGAGCAACTCCGATTCCTTTACTGGCACGAAAGCTAAAGCAACAAGAGGGCAAACCCGAATGGCGCTAAGTTAAACGCTAACTGATTCCTTTTTTGTTAGTTTCCATTTTTTAACCCCCTCGTGGCAAGGGTCATAGACCCTTGACAAGGGACGCTGTCCCTTGACCCGTTTTTTAAAAAAGAAGGACACTTGTGTCCCCCTTGGCCCAATTCCTTTTTCATCAGGCTTTTCAGGCAAACTGAAAAATTTGTTCGCTCAGACCAAACAAGCAGGGTCGTAACCATGCACTCAAGGGTCAGAGCTTGAAACCTTGCCTCCCTGCAACCCTGAAACCGTCGTAACCCTGCACCCGATTTTTACAAGGGTCGCATACCCTTCACCCACTCCTTAGCACTTACCTTCTGAATCATAAATCATTTTTTTTCAAAAATTCTCAAATTTAATGACCGAATTTGACATTGGTTTGGGTTATAATAGTAAAATGGGAAAAACGGAGAAACCATCAGAGGTTAGACTGAAAAAAGATAAGGTTGAAGATGCTGAAAAAATGAACCTGAGGTATGGAAAATATCCACTGGACGAGGAAAGGATAAAGAAAAGTTTTGGAGCTTGGACTTGGACAACTGTAGAGATTTTAGACTAGAATGAAGGAAGAGGATGAGCAAAAGAGAAAAAAATCAGGGGGTTGCAACGGTCTTAGATAAGTTAAAAAAACACAAAGGAGAGCAAAGATGAAAAAAATAATTCAAAAGATGGGTTCAATTGGCGCTGTGCTGGTTTGGGCTTTAATCTGCTCCATTGGCTCTTTATCAGCCCAAGAAAGCGCTGAAAATTATTTGAAGCAAGGAAATGAGTATTATTCCTTAGCTCTATATGACCTCGCGATTCAAGCATATACCAGAGCAATTGAGCTTAACCCCAAATTAGCTGAGGCATACAAAAATCGGGGAAATGCTTATCTTGATAAAGGTGACTTAGACAGAGCAATTGTAGACTATACTGAAGCGCTGAAAATAAATCCAAAATATGCTGATGCATACTATAATCGGGGAGTGGCTTATGCTCAGAAAGGCGACTTAGACCGGGCTATTGCTGATTATACTGAAGCCCTGAGAATAAATCCAAAAGATGCTGATGCATACTATAATCGGGGAGCGGCTTATGTTCAGAAAAGCGACTTAGACAGAGCTATTGCTGATTTTACTGAAGCCCTGAAAATAAATCCACAAATTGCTGAGGCATACATCCTTCGGGGAGGGGCTTATTATTATAAAGGCGACTTAGACCGGGCTATTGCAGATTTTAATGAAGCCCTGAAAATAAATCCAAAATTTGCTTATGCATACACTGTTCGGGGAGCTGCTTATTATTATAAGGGCGACTTAGACCGGGCTATTGCTGATTATAATGAAGCCCTGAAAATAAATCCCCAATTAGCTGAGGCATACTATAATCGGGGACTGGCTTATGCTGATAAAGGCGACTTAGACCGGGCTATTGTTGATTATAATGAAGCCCTGAAGATAAATCCAAAATTTGCTGAGGCATACGGTAATCGGGGAAATGCTTATGCCGATAAAGGCGACTTAGACAGAGCTATTGCTGATTTGAATGAAGCGCTGAAAATAAATCCAAAAGATGCTGAGGCATACTATAGTCTGGGAAATGCTTATGCTAATAAAGGCGACTTAGACCGGGCTATTGCAGATTATACTGAAGCCCTGAAAATAAATCCAAAATATGCTGAGGCATACGGTAATCGGGGAAATGCTTATGCTAAAAAAGGCGACTTAGACCGGGCTATTGCAGATTATACTGAAGCCCTGAAAATAAATCCAAAAGATGCTAAGGCATGCTATAATCGGGGAAATGCTTATTCTGATAAAGGCGACTTAGACCGTGCTATTGCAGATTATAATGAAGCCCTGAAAATAAATCCAAAATTTGCTGAGGCATACACTGGTCGGGGATGGGCTTATGCTAATAAAGGCGACTTAGACAGAGCTATTGCTGATTATACTGAAGCCCTGAAAATAAATCCAAAATATGCTGAGGCATACGGTAATCGGGGAGTGGCTTATGCTAAAAAAGGCGACTTAGACCGGGCTATTGCTGATTATAATCAAGCCCTGAACATAAATCCCAAAGATGCTCTGGCATACTATAATCGGGGATGGGCTTATGCTAATAAAGGCGACTTAGACAGAGCTATTGCTGATTATACTGAAGCCCTGAAAATAAATCCAAAATTAGCTGAGGCATACAATAATCGGGGAAATGCTTATTCTGATAAAGGCGACTTAGACAGTGCTATTGCTGATTATACTGAAGCCCTGAAAATAAATCCGAAAGATGCTGAGGCATACAATAATCGGGGAAATGCTTATTACAATAAAGGCGAGTTAGACCGTGCTATTGCTGATTATAATCAAGCCCTAAAAATAAATCCAAAATATGCTATGGCATACTATAATCGGGGAAATGCTTATTACAATAAAGGCAACTTAGACCGGGCTATTGCAGATTATAATGAAGCCCTGAAAATAAATCCAAAATATGCTGAGGCATACGGTAATCGGGGATTGGCTTATGCTAATAAAGGCGACTTAGACCGGGCTATTGCTGATTATAATCAAGCCCTGAACATAAATCCCAAATATGCTGATGCATACTATAATCGGGGAAATGCTTATTCTGATAAAGGCGACTTAGACAGTGCTATTGCTGATTTTACTGAAGCCCTGAAAATAAATCCAAAATTTGCTGAGGCATACGGTAATCGGGGAAATGCTTATGCCGATAAAGGCGACTTAGACAGAGCGATTGCTGATTATACTGAAGCGCTGAAAATAAATCCAAAAGATGCTGAGGCATACAATAATCGGGGATTGGCTTATGCTCAGAAAGGCGACTTAGACAGTGCTATTGCAGATTATACTGAAGCCCTGAAAATAAATCCAAAATTTGCTTATGCATACAATAATCGGGGAAATGCTTATGCTTATAAAGGAGACTTAGACAGTGCTATTGCTGATTATACTGAAGCACTGAAAATAAATCCAAAAGATGCTGAGGCATACATTAATCGGGGATTGGCTTATAAGGATAAAGGCGACTTAGACAGAGCTATTGCTGATTATACTGAAGCGCTGAAAATAAATCCGAAATATGCTGAGGCATACTATAATCGGGGAAATGCTTATAAGAAAAAAGGTAATTTAAGCCAGGCAGAGGCTGATTACAAAAAGGCAGTTGAACTTAATCCAGAACTTGCCAAATATCCCTATAAATAACAGAGATATTCTGAATTAGACATAAGGGTTTTCACCATTGACCTAAGGGACTTAGTCCCTTAACCCGATTTTTACAAGGGTCATAGACCCTTGACCCGTTTTTTAAATCAAACATGGTTAAGAGCGTAAGTTGTTGATTTTAATGCAAAACAAAGTGTTCGGTCCCGCCGAACAAAGTCTTGAAAAATGCTTTTTCAATCGTATATTATCCAGTGGTTCTTTTGACAACATTGTTCGCTTCTCATTTGAATGAGGAGCGACTCATTGGGTTTGCGTTATTGGGACCTCGGCGCGAGAAGCTCACAGATACAACGATGCAAGATAGAGCCAAGGTGCACAATGGGGCGCACACACGGGTGCGCCCGCGGGCAGAGCTAGGTTAAGTTAAAAGTAAAGATCTGACCCCAATTCAATGTGCTAAAGCCTCAAGGACCATTAGATTCAGGAGCGGTTCACAGCAAAACATCTTGCGGTTCGGGCGCAAGCTTGATGGAGGTCAACGCTTCCGGTCTTGGGCTTCAACAGTGGAGTCAGCGGAACAGCAGAAGCATTTTAGAAATGCAAACCTGCTAATTACCAGCCCCCGGCACTGATAGAATTGGTCTTTGGCAGGTTTTCACCTGCACCGAATCTGGGGCACCAGGGCACCAGTGCTTTTTTTTAAAAAAGCGGGTTAAGGGGCTCTGCCCCTTAGTCAAGGGTCTATGACCCTTGCAAGAGTGCGTGCGGTCCTGGCAAGCGTGCGTGCGGATGTTCATGGTTTTGTTCTGTAGCCTTGCTAACTATGGGCTTTTTGAGTTGTTTGAGCTGGCAAATCTTGAATGTCGTGTTCCGTATCCGAAGTAAATGACGAATCCAATGAGGAGCCAGAGCAGAAGTCTCCACCAGTTTTCAGCTGGTAGCGAGAACATAAGGATAGCGCAGAAGCTTGCGCCGAGTATAGGGACATAAGGCATAGCAGGGCATCTGAAGGGGCGATGAATTTCAGGATGAGTTTTTCTCATAATGAGGACTGATATACACACGATAACAAATGCGAGCAGGGTTCCGATATTGACGAGTTCTGCGAGGATGCGGAGCGGGACAAATGCGGCAAATACAGCAACAAAGATACCTGTTGCAATAGTTGCTTTCCAGGGGGTGCGATATCTTGGATGAACATCTCCGAAAAATGTGGTTGGAAGTAGTCCGTCTCTTGAGATAGCGAGGAGGATTCTTGCTTGGGACAAAATAGTCACAAGCAGGACTGAGGTAATTCCAGCCATAGCGGCGATTGACACGATAAATTGCATCCAGGGGATTCCAACACTCTGGAATGCGGCGGCAACTGGCGCTTCCAGATTGATCTTATTAGCGGGAACCATTCCGGTGAGGACTATTGTGACCCCGATATAAAGCACGGTGCATACGATCAGAGATGAGATCAATCCTATTGGAACATCTTTTTGCGGGTTTCTGGCTTCTTCTGCGTGAGTTGAGACTGATTCAAAGCCAATATAAGAGAAGAACACGATTGATGCTCCTGCGAGCATTCCAAGAGGCTCTCCTCCTGCGCCTGTTTGACCGAGTAGGGTTTTTCCGAAAAAGCTGATTCCAGTCCATCCGAAAGGGGCAAATGGATGCCAGTTTGCGGGCTTTATGAAGAATGCGCCAACAGCGATCACGAGTAGGATTACCGCGACTTTAATCCCGACCATTATATTATTAGCGCCAGCGCTTTCCCGGATTCCGATTACCAGAAGCCAGGTAATCAGGGCTGTGATGAGTATTGCTGGAAAATCCATAATTGCGCCGGTTGCGATGATATGTCCGAGGGATGGGTCGTAGTCAAAGGGCGCCATAGATATTACAGCTGGTATCTGTATTCCGAAGCTTGCGAGGAAGCTTTTGAAGTATTGTGACCATCCGTTAGCGACTGTAGATGCGGCCATAGCGTATTCCAGGACTAGGTCCCATCCGATTATCCATGCGAACAATTCACCGAGAGTTGCAAAAGCGTAAGTGTAAGTTGAGCCTGCGACTGGGACCATAGATGCGAACTCCGCGTATGAAAGTGCGGCGAATACACAGGCAATTCCAGATACGAGGTAGGATATGATCAAAGCAGGACCTGCTTTATCGTGGACTGCAAGACCAGTAAGGACAAAGATTCCGGTTCCAATTGTTGAGCCTATTCCGAGGCTGGCAAGGGAGATTGGTCCGAGGATTCTTCGGAGTCGGTTCTTCCCTTTCATTTCGTCCACATACGCCTGATAAGACTTTTTCCTGAACAAACTGCGCATCAGTCAACTCCTGTTTTCAAATGGTTTAAGTTTGTGTTATTTTTTCCGTTTGCGCAAGTCCTTTGCTGTTTCTGCACATCCACAAGTGTTCTGTTGCGAGAGACAATTTATTTTTGCACTTACGCATAGGAATTAACAACTTTGCTCTCGGTTATTTCATCTAACAGATAAAACGGAGGGAATAAAATGGAGTTAATGAAGGTATTGGTCGGGTTTAGCGAGATTGCAAATCGGATGAGCGAGTATTATCTATGGCTTATGAGGAATTTCAAGGGGGATTCAGAGGCGAGTTCGTTTTTTTTGCGATTGAGCCAGGATGAGGTAAAGAATTATCTTGATGTAAATTCAGCGATCAAATCGTTAATCAAGAGCGGAGAGGTTTTTAAGGAGATTGAAATAAGCTCGGATCTGATGTGTGGAACTCTTTCCAGGATCAATTACTTTAAGATTGAACATCCGCATCCGTCTCTGGAACAGGCTCTGGAGTTTGCCATTTCTTTTGAGGGGGATGAGGCAAGGCGTGAGTTGTTCCTGAGAGCAGGTCAATCCCAGCCGGGCATTGAGCCTCTTGTAAAATCTCTGCTTAATGCGGACCAGAGGCATCTTCAGGCGCTCCAGCAATTTTTCAAAAAAAGGCAATTGCGTGGCTCAACGCAATCCGGTTTTCAAAAAAGCTCACCTGTTGCCCAGATATAAAAAATCCTTTTGGGTCCAGCAATTCTGGCTCAGCCTAGATTGAAAATTCGGGAAATCAAGTCTAACCTGATATAGGTCTTTTTTTATAAATAATTTTATAAAGGAGTGATGCAAATGAAGGCAAAGTTGGTTAAAACCCAGGCTGGGTCGTTTCCGAAATTTCCATTCAGCAAAGGTCTCAAGTATAAGTTGCGTAAGGAATGGCAGGTATTATGTGGGGATAAAAATCACTGGCGGGTTGGATATTATAGCCCTTGGCAGTCAAGCAATAAGGAAGTAAAGCAGTTAGAGAAGCATAACATTCCTGAGTTGTTTTTGCTTTTGAAAGGGGAGATCACTTTAATTATGGACGATGGTGATGGGGAGTATGAGATGAAGCTGAAGCAGATGGAGCCTGTTGTTGTTAAGGGATGGCATTGCGGGTATTGTCCAGATGGAGCTTACACTGGCATATCCATTGTTGTTGAGCGGGACAAGTTTTCAACCATTTATCGCTCCCGGGGCTGAAGATTTGAAAACTGAATTGAGAGTCCCATTCCCGTAAAGTGTGAATCTTTTTTGTTTGAGAAGAGTCTTAAATAATAAGGATATGATGATGTGGAGATTTAAGTTTGTGCTAGATTTTTCTCTGGGTTTAGTGATTTTCCTGAGCTTTTTCATTTCCCTGACCGGCAACAGCGCTGATTCTGGCAATAATGTTCCGTCAACCATTTATCTGAACGATGATGCTGAGAACCGCCTGGCTCTGGACCCCGTGTTGAGGTTTTCAATGTCCACCCATTATTTGAGCGTTGACGGCATAGCATATGCGCGAGAAGAAGGCGTAAAAAGTTTTACAATGTCTCCATTAAATATCCGCTCCAATATGGGAGTAAAGGATATTTTAATTTATGACTTTGAGCTGGATTGGCGGGTTAGCCTGAGAAATCATTTAAATGTTGAATATCTTTTCGGAAAGGGATCCGGGTCCGGACACATCGGTTCGCCAACAGGATTTAATGATCATTACTGGAATGAAACCGGGGAGACTGATGGTGGAATCGCCCTGAATTGCTTGCAGGTCGGCTGGAATTACCGTGCGCTAGACCTTTATGGCGACCTGGGCAGATATGGTCTGGATTTGGGGCTAGGCGTGATGGGAATCCGCTCTTACATTTCCTTTGCGCCAGAAGCAAAAGAAGAGCAACTTGACACCGAGCAGTTATTTGCTCCTTTTATGCCGTATGCATCTATCCGCTCAGAATGGCGTCCCACGCCAAAAGTCATTTTCGGGTTTGACGGCAAACTTGCTGGTCTTGAGGACTTTAATCCAGACCTGTCTGCACTGGACTTGAAGCCGAGACCATCGGCTGGAATTTATTACCACGCCACGCTGTATGCTCAATATCCCCTGAATGATTATTTAAGCCTGACCGGCGGTCTGGATTATTATGTAACAGAAGTTGATTTTGATGGAATAGAAGACGATCTGGACCTTGCCAGCAATGAGCTGGAATTGCGGATGCTTGGCGCGTATCTTGGCGTGAATTTTAATGACCCGCATGATATACTCATCTCTGCATGGCGTGGTCTCCTGAGATAATCCAGGGCATAGAAGCTCCAGTAAATTTCAGATTTCAAAAAACCATTTCAAATTTTCAGCTAAATGTGTTAAACTTAAAAAAATTTGAATGAAAGGTGATAAATTTTGAAAAAAATTCTGTTTATCCTTTTTTTAAGTATGTTTTCTATAAATGCGATTTTTGCCCAGGGCAGGTATCGTGAGATGAGCATCACTGGTGCTGGGTCTTATGGCACAGGCTTGATAGGATTTGATCGTCTGAAGAATATCAATGAGTTCTCTCTGATTTACAGCTACTGGCTGAATGACACATCCACTCTGGATGTGAGCATAAATTATATTATGAGCGAATACAAGGTTGATGTTTTTGAAACTGGCAAGCCTGATACCGAGACCACACCGGGATGGGAATCGCTTTCAGGCACGGTTGGGGTCAGGTATCAGCCGGACTGGGATTTTTTTCTGGACTTTGGCTTTGGCGCTGGAATCGGGTATGAAGGCTGGTGGGTCAAGAGCGATGTTTTTGAGGACAGGAGAGGAGATGGTCCGGTTTATTATTTATTGATGGATGTTGAGTATCCGATTCGGGAGTGGCTTTCTGTTGGAGTTTATGTTGAGCCGTTTTACTATCCTTTGAATGAGCGTCTTGAGACAAGGGTTGATATTGATCGGAGTGGAAATGTTGACGCGGATTATGATAAACTGAAGAATAGCTGGATAGTGGTAGGTGGGGGCTGGGTCAGAGTAAGGATTTATTGAAAGGAGGAAGAAGATGAGGAAGCAGAGATTGATGATGTTCGGGATGGTTTTACTGGGTTTGTTATTATCTGGTTCATTGTTAGCGCAACCGTTTATGGAGCGCACTGGACGGTGGGCTGTTGGAGGGGGTCTGGGGATTACTGAGGACCCGAGTTTGTATGGGTTATGGGCGGATGTGAATTATTACATAATTGATGAGGTTGCTGTTGGACCGCTTTTGCAGTATGAGTTTAAGGATGACGATAGCATCTTTGGTGTTGCTGGTATGGTAAAATACAGTGCGGTTCTTTCCGGGTCTAAAGTTGTGCGTCCGTATGGTCAAGTTGGGATAGGTTTTATCCAGTATGATGTAAAAGATTTGTTTGATGGAGATAAAAAGACCACTTATTTATTCCCGGTCGGAGGCGGGATAGAATTCAAGCTGAACGATAGCCTATCTCTGGATGGGAATCTTTTGTTCAATTTATCAGATGAGATTTTTGTGGGGCTGTTCGTGGGAGTTGATTACATCTTCTAAATATGATCATTGCGATTGAGCGTCGTCTTGTTCGGAATCTTGACCTGATTTTTCTTGGTTTATCTCTGGCGCTGTTCCTTATTGGAATCATCAATCTTTATTCTGCGGCAGGCGCAAGCGGTGTCTGGAAGGACCAGCTTCTCTGGTTTGGAATCGGGATTATTGCAATGGTTGGAATGATAGCAATTGACTATGAACGGTTTCAGGGACTGGCGATTCCTTTTTATATTTTGTGTGTCGGGCTTCTGGTTCTGGTTCTTTTCATAGGTCCTGAGATTCATCATTCCAGGTCATGGCTCGTGTTCGGTAGGTTCCGCGTTCAGCCGAGTGAGCTTGCAAAGCTATCGGTTGTGCTGATGCTTGCGCGTATTTTTATGAAGCGGGAGAAGGCTGGGGCAATAGGTGTGCGTGAGATTATTTATCCACTTGTGGTGATTTTGATTCCCGCAGGATTGACTGCTCTGGAGCCTGATATGGGCACCACTTTGATCTTTCTGATTTTTGGCGGGAGCCTTCTGCTGTTTATGGGGGTTAGATGGAAACTACTTGTGATTTTAGCTCTGCTTGCGATTTTAAGCGCGCCTGTTGGGTGGAGATATGTTCTCAAGCCTCATCAGAAGAACCGGATTCTCATTTTTATGTATCCGAGCAAAGACCCGCTTGGCGCTGGCTATAATCTTCAGCAATCTAAAACCGCGATAGGCTCAGGCGGAATTCTTGGCAAAGGCTGGAAAAAAGGCAGTCAGAACCGTCTCAGGTTTCTACCGGAACAGCACACGGACTTTGCGTTCTCGGTCCTTGCAGAAGAATGGGGGTTCCTTTTAGGAGTTGTGCCCGCGCTTTTGCTTTATCTGTTTCTTTTTGTCCGCGGAATTACGATTGCGAGCGAAGCCAAAGACCGATTCGGGATGATGCTTGCGTTGGGAGTAATGATGGTGGTCTTCTCTCATTTTATAGTTAATCTTCTAATGATCTCTGGCTGGTTTCCAGTAATCGGGGTTCCCCTGCCTTTCTTCTCTTATGGAGGCAGTCATCTGGTGGTGCTTTTTATGATGCTCGGCTTGATCCTCAATGTCGGAATGAGAAGGTATGTTTTCTAAAAGAGAACATAAGCCCGGAACCATTGAATATCTGAGCCTGGGCTGTGATAAAAACCTTGTGGATACTGAGCGAATTCTGGCAAATCTTAAAAATCTGGGATTTAAGGTTGTGTCTCCTGGGAAAGGCGCGGAAATACTCTTAATCACGACCTGCGGTTTTATACAGCCTGCAAAGCAGGAAAGCATAGAGCAGATTCTGCTTGCCTGCGAGAGAAAAGAGCGTGGCGAGATTGAAAAGCTGGTGGTGGCAGGATGTATGGTTGAACTGAATCTGGAGGAGTTAAAAAAAGAGATTCCAGAAGTAGATTTATGGATAAAATTTTCCGATTTGGAGCAATTACCGAAAAAAATTCAATCTCTTTCTAGCGTGAAAAACAAAGCAGGATTAAGGTCTGCTCCCAGATTTTTAACCACTCCGAAACACCTCTCCTATCTGAAAATCTCCGAGGGATGCGATCGCGGCTGTCGCTTTTGTATAATACCGAGTATTCGGGGAAGGTTTCATAGCGAGCCTCTGGATAAGCTGATTGAAGAGGCGAAATTTCTGGAGAAGTCCGGGGTGAAGGAGTTGAATCTGGTTGCGCAGGATTTGTGTGATTATGGAAAGGATATTGGTTCAAGTCTGGTTGAGCTGATTGAGCGTTTGCTTGATGAGACAGAGATTCCCTGGTTGAGACTTTTTTATCTTAATCCCGAGGGCGTCACGGATGAGCTTCTGGAATTGATTGCAAGTGAGAAAAGGATTTGTAAGTATATAGACCTTCCGTTTCAACATATTTCCGAGCGTGTGCTTAAGGCAATGGGCAGAAGAGCGCGCGAGAGGCAAATCAGGGCATTGATAAGTAAAATCAAGAAACAGATCCCTGAAGTATGTTTAAGGGGAACAGCTCTGGTTGGATTTCCTGGCGAGAGAGAAGATGATTTCAGGGAATTGAAAAATTTTGTGGAGGAAGTAGAATTTGACTGGCTTGGGGTATTTTGTTTTTCCGCGGAGACAGAAGCGGAAGCGTCTTGCTTTCCAGACCAGGTTCCGGAGTCTGTGAAGATGTGCCGCAAAGAGGAATTAGAAAATTTATGGCAGGAGCTTGCAGAAGAAAAAAATAGTGGTAAAATTGGAAAAACTTTTGAAGTTCTGGTTGATTCAAAAAGTGATTTAGGTTATTCCTATCAAGGAAGAAGCCAGTTTCAGGCTTATGAACTGGATGGCTTAATTCAACTTAAAGGGAGATTTAAGACAGGGAATTTTTATATGGTGAGAATAGTTGATTGTCTGGGAATGGATTTGGTAGGGGAAATAGCTTAGAAAGGAGTAAAATGAAAACTTTTTCTGAACAGACTGTTTCTGGAAGCGCAATGAACAACGCTCAGAAATATCCTAACAAGGTTTATATTATGTCTCGCTACAATAAGCAGGGTGTGCGGACTGACCAGCTTCATTCTTACACTTGGGGAGAGGCTGACAGGATTATTCGGGACTTATGCAATGCGTTGCTCACGCTTGGGTTCAAGGAGTTTGACCGCTCTGCTGTTTTTTCCGTGAATCAGCCTCGCTGGATTTTCGCAACGCATGCGGCAATCTCTCTGCGTGGTGCATTTGTTCCCATCTACCCAACCAGCAAAGCAGAAGATGTCTGGTGGATACTTCATGATTCCGGCTCCAGGTTCTGCTTTTGTGGCAAGGAGCAGTTGCCAAAGGTTCTGGAGGTTAAGGACCGGGTAGAGACCCTTGAGAAAATTATTGCGATTGACCCGCTTGAGAGCAAGCCTGATGGAAGCGTGATGACCTTTGAGGAGTTTGTGGAATTGGGTCAAAAGAATAGACATCTGGACTCTGAGATAGAGAAGCGAGTGGAGAGAACTGAGCCTGAAGACCTGGTGGCTCTAATCTACACATCTGGCACAACTGGCAGACCCAAGGGAGTAATGCTCACTCATAGAAATGTGGTTAGCCAGAGGGTTTTGATTGATGACCTGGAACTATCTCAGGATGATATTTTTCTCGCACATCTGCCAATGTGTCATTCTTACGGCTTTTCCGCGGACCTGCTCGGTGCTGGATATATCCCGGCAGTGCTTGCGGTTCTGGACTCGCTTCAGAGCGATGAGATCCGATGGGGGCTTCAAACAGTTCGTCCTACAATTATGAACTCTGTGCCACGGTTATGGGAAAAACTCTATATTCAGATCAATACGCTTTTACGGGAAAGACCACCGTTTATGCAGAAATACTTTAACTGGGGGATTTCTGTTGGGAGTAAAATTTTTCTTCTGGAAAATGAGAAGAAGCCTGTTCCTGTTTCTCTTAAATTAAAGTACAGGCTTTCAAAACCATTGTTTAATTTGATCCGTAAGAAGGCAGGGCTTGACCGGCTCAGGCTTTGCTCCACTGGAGGGGGGCCAATCAACCCTGACCTGATTGTTTTCTTTGGCGCTATGGGCATAAAGCTTTATCAGGGATTTGGTTTGACCGAGACTAGCCCTATCATCAATGCTTGTACCCCAAAAGCTAATAAGTTGGGCACTTGCGGGAAACCGCTTCCAGGCGTGATTGAGAAGATAGCAGAGGATGGAGAGATTCTGGTTAAGGGACCGCAAGTAATGAAGGGTTATTGGAATAATCCAGAGGCGAACAAGGAGGTTTTCACAGAGGATGGCTTTTTTAAGACCGGAGATATTGGGTTTATAGATGAGGAAGGCTATCTTACAATAACTGACCGGAAGAAGGAGTTGTTCAAGACCAGTGGAGGTAAATATGTGGCTCCTCAGCCCATTGAAAACGAGTTTAATACTGACCCATATATTGAGCAGGTTGCGCTGGTCGGGGATGGAGAGAAATTCATCTCCGCGCTGATTATTCCGGAGTTTGGAGCGCTTCGCGCCTGGGCAAAGGAAAAAGGTATCCAGTTTTCCAGTAATTCAGAGCTTATTAAGCATCCTGATGTTATTGCATTGATCCAGTCGCGTGTGGATTTAGTCAATCAACGCCTTGCGAGGTATGAGCAGATAAAGAAGTTCGTGCTCCTTGATAAGCCGTTCAGCGAGGAAGGCGGAGAATTAACTCCGAGCCAGAAAAAGAAGCGCCGAGTGATTCAAAAGAAGTATGCGGATTTGATTCGCTCAATGTATCCGCCTGACGCATAATTTCACCAGCATTCACCATGACTGAAGCGCAAGCAAAGAAAAAAAGACCGCTCAAAAAGCGTATTCGGGACTGGTTTTTGCTCAATGTGGTTCCTGTTCTAGCTTATTATTATATTCAGTTTGTGGGCAGAACCACTAAATGGATCGTGATCAACAACGAGCAGAACCTTGCGCTTCTCCACAGCGGTCATCCATATATTGCGGCGCTCTGGCATAACCGTGTCCTGATGGCGCCGTTCATTTTTAAGATAGAGGGCGGAAAAAAAGTTGTAGTGATGGTATCCAGCAGTAAAGAGGGAATTATGACCGCGAAAATTCTCAAAATGTTTGGCTTGGATAGCGCGCTCGGGTCAAGCACTCGCGGGGGAAAAGAGGCAATGAAGCAAATGCTCTCAGCTCACTCTAACGAGGGCTTTGCTATGACCATTACCCCGGACGGTCCGCTCGGACCCAACGAGGTCGTGAAGATGGGCGTGATAGCTCTTGCTAAAGAAACCGGTCTTCCCATTGTGTCCATTAGCTATTATGCGAAAAGAGTGATTCGGGCAAATTCCTGGGACAGGTTTGTGATTGTCCTGCCTTTTAACACTATTGCCTGTATTGGTTGTTCCGAGCGGATTTATGTGCCTGCGGACGCGGATGCGGAAGAGATGGAAAGATGCAGGATAAGGCTGGAGAATGAAATGAAGAGGCTGAATAAATTTGTTGAAGACTATATTGCAGGCAAACAGACCCTTGAAGGACAATCATATTTTTATTCTAAGGTCAGCTTTTTCACAGGAAAGCCAACCTGGACAAGACCCAATGGCGAGCGCTTTACAAAAGATGACCTTCCAAAAATATCTTTATAAATGAGTTCGCTGGAGCGCGACTCTGGCTGGAAAAATTCCTTTAATCAGTGTTAAAATGTTTCTGGAAATATGGATGAGGAAAAGCCGAGAAAGAAGTCTCTGAAAAAGCGGATTAATCGCTGGTTGTTTCTCAATGTGGGTCCATATTTTCTCTGGCTCGTGAGCCAGTTTGTGGGCAGAACCAGCAAATGGGTGGTAGTGGACGCTGAGAAACAGCTTGCGGTGCTCCATAGCGGTAAGCCGTGGATTTGTGCATTCTGGCACAGCAGAGCGCTTCTCACGCCGTTTATATTCAAGATTGAAGGTGGTAAGCGAGTTCTGGTGATGGTTAGCAGAAGCGAGGATGGGATTTTCACTGCGCGTGCGCTCAAATTGTTCGGGATTGAGTGCGCATTCGGGTCCAGCACTCGTGGCGGTAAGGAAGCGCTTGCTGATATGAAGCTCAAACATAAATCCGAGAATATCGCGCTCGCCATCACGCCTGATGGACCGCTCGGACCTGCGGAGGTTATGAAACCTGGCGTGATAGCGCTTGCTAAAGAAACCGGTTTAGGAATTTATCCCTTGAGTTATTATGCAAAGCGAGTCACCAGACTTAAAAGCTGGGATAGATTTGTGATTGTGCATCCATTTAATACAATTGTGGCTATGGCTGGAAATCCGATTTATGTTCCAGCAGACGCCACTCTGGAGCAAATGGAGCAAATCCGGCAACAGGTTCAGCAAGAGATGCAGAGGATTCAAGATGTGGTGGAAAACTGGTTTGGACCGAACAGCAAGCGGGATGAAATTCCCTGGTTCTACTCCCGTGTCAGCCCCTGGACTGGAAAGCCGGTCTGGACCAGACCTGATGGAGAAAGAATTTATCCCCAGGTGAAAATAGAATAAGAGAGTTATAAGGATGGAAAAATGGATGAGCAAGCATATTTGATCCCAGAAGAGCTGGTTCAAAAATCCAATCGCAGATTCAAAGCTCAGCTTGGCAAGGAATTAAAATCTCTGGAATTCTCGCTTAAGAAAAGGGATATTCAGATTGAGGATGTTTTGCAAAAGCTTTGCGCGTTCAAGGTTGCGATTCCATCCTGGGGATTGATGAGCGGAGGCACGCGTTTTGGAAAATTTCCAATTCCGGGCTTGCCCCGGGATATTTTTGAGAAGCTAGAAGACGCTTCAGTTGTGCATCAGCTTACACGCGCAAATCCAAGAGTCTCACTTCATTATCCCTGGGATAAAGTAGCTGACCCGATTGCATTGCGAAAGTATGCGAAAAAAATGGGGCTCGGATTTGACGCAATGAACAGCAACACCTTTGAAGACCAGCCCGGGCAAAAATACTCATATAAGTTTGGGGGCTTGTCTCATACAGAGAAAACTGTGCGAGAACAGGCGATTGCGCATCATCTTGAGGTGATTGAATTTGGCAAAAAACTTGGCTCAAAGGCAATTAGCATCTGGATCGGGGACGGCGCTAATTTTCCGGGACAGACCAATTTCAGAAAATCGTTTGAGAGATATATTGCGAGCCTGAAAAAAATTTATCTGGCTCTGCCTCAAGACTGGACAATGTTCATTGAATACAAGCCATTTGAGCCTGCGTTTTATTACACGGTTCTTGCGGACTGGGGCTCAGCGCTGGTTGCCTCAAACGCAGTGGGCGAGCGCTGTAAAATTCTGGTTGACCTGGGACATCATCTCCCTGGAACAAACATAGAGGCTATTGTGGCGCGCCTGATTCAGGCAAAAAAACTCGGAGGGTTTCATCTAAATGATAGCCAGTATGCGGATGATGACCTGACCTCAGCATCCATTGCGCCTTACAGATTGTTCAGGATTTTTCACGAGCTGGTCTCAGCTTCTAAGGAGCTTGGCAAAAAATTTCAACCAGCTTATCTCATTGACCAGAGCCATAACTTAAAAGACCCGATTGAGGAATTGCTCCAGACCACAATGGAACTACAAATCCTCTGGTCAAAAGCCTTGCTCATTGACCAATCCGCTTTGAATTTTTATCAGAGCAAGAACGATGTTCTTATGGCTGAGAATGAATTGAAAAAGGCTTTTCATACTGATACCCGTGCGATTGCGGCTCTTGCGCGGTTTGAGATGGGAGGAGCAATTGAGCCCATTGAGGTTTACAGGCAAAGTAATTATCGTGAGGTCAGGGCAAAGGAAAGATGAAAACAAAAGACACGAAAAATTTTATCGCGCTTGATCTGGGAGCCAGTTCGGGCAGAGCGGTTCTGGGAAAATTCCAGAAGCAGGCGCTGGAGATTGAGGAAATCCATCGGTTTGAAAATATACCGGTTGAAATTCAGGGAACACTTTACTGGGACGCGCCTATGCTTTTTCGCGAAATTTGCAATGGCATCCGGCTTGGATTTGAGCGCGCTGGAGAAAATATTTCCGGGATAGGCATTGACACCTGGGGAGTGGACTTTGGACTGCTGGATAAAAATGGACGCCTGATTGGGAATCCGGTTCATTATCGGGACACGCGCACAAATGGCATAATGGAAAAAGTATTTGAGATTATTCCGCGCGAGAAAATTTTTGAAACCACTGGCATTCAATTTATGCAATTGAACACCCTGTTCCAGCTTGCCGCAATGAAGTTTGGAAAATGGTCAGAGCTAGAGCGCGCGGAAACGCTTTTGATGATGCCAGATTTGTTCAATTATTTTCTTTGTGGAAAAAAATTTGCGGAGTTCACAGAGGCAACCACTACCCAATTCTATGACATCAATCGCAAGAACTGGGCGTTTGCGATTTTAACTGAACTTGGAATTCCCACAGGGATTTTGCCTAAAATCATCCAGCCTGGAAGTGTGCTCGGAATACTTGACAGGGCTATTTTAGCTAAAAATGGGCTGGCTGTGCCAGTTATTGCGCCTGCTTGCCACGACACAGGCTCTGCAGTTGCCGCTGTGCCTTCAAGCTCAGAGGACAAACCCGGAACATGGGCATACCTATCATCTGGCACATGGTCGCTATTGGGGATTGAGGTCAAAAATCCGATTGTCAACGAACTCGCTCTCAAGTTCAATTTCACAAACGAAGGCGGGGTTTCAGGAACCTTTCGCTTTTTGAAAAACATCGCTGGCTTATGGTTTATTCAGGAGTGCAGACGAATCTGGAGCTTGGAAGAAAAACGAGAGATAAGCTTTCAGGAACTTATAAAACAGGCAAAGTCCGCAAAACCGTTTCAGCATTTTATAGACCCAGACCATCCGTGTTTTCTTAAACCTGCTAATATGCCCAAAGCCATTGCAGAGTTTTGTAAAAATACGGGCCAGCCAGTGCCAGAAGACCGGGGCGAGATAGTGCGCTGTGTTCTGGAAAGCCTTGCGCTTAAGTATCAGATGATAAGGGAGCAGATGGAAATGGTCTCTGGAGCTAAAATTGAAAAACTGCATATTGTTGGCGGTGGCTCAAAAAATCCCCTCCTGAATCAGTTCTCTGCAAATGCCCTGGGAGTGCCGGTCTTAGCAGGACCAAGCGAAGCAACTGCAATTGGAAACATCATCCTCCAGGCTATGGCGCTAAAAATCATCCCGGACATCAAAACCGGCAGAAACATCATCCGGAAATCCTTTCCATTGAAAATTTTTGAGCCAAAAAACATCTCCCAATGGCAGGACGCTTCCTTAAAATTCGCCAAAATCATCTCCCAAAACCCCTGAAAATCACATCACCCAATCAGAGCATGTCAACTATTTTGTGTCAGGCAATATATTGGGGCTTGGTTATAGTTGTTCTGAACAACACAGAGAACATAATCAGTTCCAAACTCTTCCGATTGTTAAATACTCCCATAATTTTAGTCCTTCTCCTTACCTCCTCAAAAGCTCTCTCCAATAAATTAGTTGTTTTGCTCTGACTCCACCTGGGTTTGGGTTTTCCCATTCTCATTGAAACAGCGCCCAATACTTTACCTCTTACACAAAAATTTTACACCACCGTCAAGCCGACTGGAAATATCTTTCCCGGAAATACAACGCCAGGTTGACCAGGCTGATCAGGACTGGGACCTCTATCAAAGGACCGATCACAGTGGCGAACGCCTGATTACTGCTGATCCCGAAAATCGCCACTGCCACTGCAATCGCCAATTCAAAGTCGTTGCTTCCTGCGGTAAAGGACACCGCCACGGTCTGTCCATAATTGGCGTTTAACTTCTTCATAATGAAAAAACTGATGAACCACATAAAGAAGAAATAAATCCCGAGCGGGATCGCGATTCTCACCACATCCAGGGGCTGTTTGATGATGTATTCTCCCTTGAGAGAGAACATCACCACAATCGTGAACAAAAGCGCGATCAGAGTGAGCGGGCTGATTTTAGGAACAAATTTAGTCTCAAACCAGTCTCTGCCCTTGGCTTTGAGCAGGGAAAAACGCGTGATAAGCCCGCCGAGAAATGGTATGCCAAGATAGATGAATACAGTTTTGGCGGATTCCCACATTGAAATATGCGCATCCACATCCTTGACCAGTCCGAGCCAGTTAAGAGCAAGCGTGATGAAAAGATATATATAAACCGCGTAAAATAAAACCTGAAAGACCGCGTTGAACGCGACCAAGCCCACAGCTAGCTCCCTATCCCCCTCTGCCAGCTCGTTCCAGACAATCACCATCGCAATACATCTTGCCAAACCAACAAGGATCACGCCGATCATATACTCCGGATGATTGCGCAGAAATAAAATCGCAAGCCCAAACATCACAAGCGGTCCAACAACCCAGTTCTGAACAAGCGAAAAAGCGAGAATTTTTTTATTGCTAAAAATCCGTCCGATCTCCTCATACTTCACCTTTGCCAAAGGCGGATACATCATCAGGATCAAGCCAATGGCAATGGGCAGATTAGTGGAACCATAACTGAATTGATTGATGAAATCAGGCGCCCCTTTCCATAGATAGCCCAATCCCACCCCAAACGCCATTGCCAGAAAAATCCACAATGTCAAAAACCTGTCCAGCAACGATAATTTTTTCTCTCCCATCTCAACCTCCTAAAAAAATTCTCATCGCGTAATAATGGTCGCGCAAATTCTTAAAAACCAAAGGCAGTTTGAACTCGCCTCTTACCAGACCAAATATAAATGATACCAGGCTATCTGATAAAGAGATCAAGCCCAGATGTGTGCATTGTAATTCTATCTCAGCGCCATCCATCTCCCCCTCATCAAGAACCTTTGCACTCCAGCCATCTCGCCTGAACTCAATCAAAAATGGGTCTGAGAAAAAATCCATCTGCCGAATGAGCACTCGTTTACGCAAATCCCTTTTCAACCAGCGCAAAATCAATTTCCTCTTGCCAGGGGCTGAATAGACGCGCTTCAAAAGAGGCTCCAGATGAAAATCCCGCACGCTGTCCCAGAACATATTATGATGCGCCTTTAAGCCCTGAAGCATAGTTCCTGAATCCAGCTCAGAATTCACTTCTTTTATTCCTGGCTCAGACATTTTTCCCTATTTATTCCTGTCCTTGAACCCTTGTGCCGGGTCAGCCTCTCCGTCCAGATGACATTTGAGCCTGCCCTGCTGAGAAGCAGACAGCCGATTATAAATCACTTTTCTTAGAAAATTATATGCTCCTTCCCGATCCTGGTCAGTTATAATCCTCTCCAGCTCCAGAACCTCCTCTGGCTCAAACGCAATCGCCTGTCTTTTTATCTCCAGCATTGTTTCTCTTACTTAGCCCCTCCGCAACAGCTGGATTACCCGGGAATAACCCCCTTTTCTATCAAGTCCTTTTTCACTGCATCCCAGATTTTATGCTCCTCATAGAGCTTGCGGAGTTCTTTCAAGCGCGGGAAGGTGATGGCGCTCCCCTGGCATAAACTCGCGCAGGTGTTACATCCAACAACGCAATCATTGGGCCTTACAACCTTTGGCTTCCCATCAATCCATTCAAAAACCTTCTTCCCACAGTTCATACACATCCCGCATTTAACACACTTTTCCTCATTAATGCTCGGATGCCAGTTCACCTTGTCCCTGGGATAACCTACTAACCATGCCATTTTTCTATACCTCCTTTTAAGCTAATAATTATGATACTGCTCTGGAGTGGCTGAAAAACTATTTCCTTTTTTAACTTCTTTCCGCTGAACCTTTTTATTCATCTTATTCATCCTATTTTTTCTTCTTCAGCCAAGGGTTGTCCTCATTCGCGCCATCTCGCTTCCGCGCCTCCAGTTCATAAAAAGGCATACATTGAGTCTTTTCAAGCTCTTTCATCACCCGGGGATAAAGACAATCCATAACCAGAGCGAAAGCCTCGGCTGGGTCCTCATCTAGCGCGGTCCGCATCAGCCGTATAACCTCTTCCGGCTCCAGGCTGATGACAACTTTTTTTAGTTTCGTATCCATATTAAATTTCCTCGGGAAGTGAATAATTCGGTCCCATCAATTTATCCATTAAAAATCCAATGCCGATGAAAATCGGGATGGTAAAAAAGCAACGCAAAAAAGAGAATTTAAGCCCCAAAAATCCTATTTCAAAAGTGAGCATGGGCAATTTTAATGTGGAGAATGCGCCCAGGTAGATAAAGATATTCCGATTACTGCATCCCTTTTTGCAAAGCAGTTGGGCAACCGGAAAAGCGCCATAAAGGGGCCCCATTTGAAGCGTTGCTAGTAAGATCATCCACCCAATTCCTTTGAGTCCGCTATTTTTCCCAGCTTGATTTTGGAAAAATTCCTTTGGAACCCAGACATCAATTACTCCGATCAGGATGAACATCAAAGGGAGAAATAGGAGCATTTCTTTTGCATAATAACTGAAATTCAGAGCGATTTTTATCCCGGATTGCCATTTAATAATAAAAGAGATTACAACTCCGAAGAGGAATATAAAAAATGGCAGATACCGGAGCGGTTCTTTTTATGGGAGACGGGCATAAGTCACCCCCATTAAAAGCGCAACAATAATTGCTCCGACCAAGCTTAAAAAATTGCGCCATAACGCGGCTCTTTTACCTAAATACCGAAACTCCACTGGCAAAGTGATAACACCCACCATCATCAGCGTGGTGATAAAAGCGGAAACCGACAATATGCTTGCGCCTTCTTTTAAAATCACCGAAGCCAGCGGCGCCGCGACAAACGCGGGAATCAATGCCACAGAACCAATGGCTGACCCGAGCAATAAACCTTGCCAGCCAGAGCTTTGCCCGAGATAATTTTTAATCATTGATTCTGGAACCAGATATAAAAACACCGAGACCAAAACCAGCACCGTTAAAAAAGTGGGAAGTATAGAAATAAACATTGAAATTCCCTTTTTGACGCCGGACCAGGTCTTTTCCCAGTTGAAAACTGCCAGGATAACAACAATCCCAATTATCACCAGGGGGAAAATGGATATGCCTAAGTTCTGATTCATACCCAATTTCCTTTTGAAAAATTATTTCCGTTCCGGTGCCCAAGAAGCCGGTGGCAGGCATACATATTTTTTTATTTCACCCAGTTTTATTTAACTCTGAAAGCAACCTTTTCAATTCTCCTACGGTCGGAATCTTTCCCTGAACTACCACCTTGCCATCTACCACCACTGCTGGTGTCATCATCACTCCCAGTTTTGGAAACTCTTTCACATCAGTGATATGGGAAATATCCGCTGGTAAATCCAGCTCCGCACACGCATTAAACACATTCTGCTCGGTCTGCTGACATCTTGGGCAACCAGAACCCACAATTTGAATCTTCATCTCTTTTTGCCTCCTTTCTTTTTTCTAAAAAATCTTAAAAATATAAGCCAGTACATAATAAATTCCGACGAGAATGAAAACAACCCCAGTAATCCGTTTCGCATAATATTCAATGCGAGTAAGGTTTTGATAGAATTTGCTAATATACTCTGAGCTTACTGCAATTAAAACCGCAAATCCCAGAACCGGCGCCGCACTGCCCAGACCATAAAGCAAAGGCATTCCGATTGCGGATTGTTGCTTGATGGAAATCGGGATCAGACTTCCGAAAAAAAGCGCCGCGGAAATCGGACAAAACGCTAGTGCGAATAATGCTCCCAATAAAAAAGTCCCGACGATGCCGGATTGGCTCAGCCGTTTGGACAATTTTTCCGAAGGCGTGAAGCTGGGCAGATTCATTTTGAATAAATCCAGTAAAAACATTCCAACCAGAATTAAAATTATTCCGAGAATTTTGTTAATATATGTCTGGAGAAAGTATGAAAGCGATGAGATATTGAGCGCAAGTTTAATAATGACGATGCTGATCGCGATATAAGTTATGCTCCTGCCTATTCCATAAAGTATTCCTGATAAAAGCACCACCGCTTTTTTTGAGAGCTGGTAAGAAGTCATAGAGATAGCCGCGATGTTAGTTGCAAGGGGACAGGGGCTGATTGCGGTCAAAAGCCCAAGCCAGAGCGCAGAAGTCATCCCTAAAACATACTCGTTCATCCCTTGAGCGCCTCCCGAATCTCGGTTTGAACATAATTGATAAAAGCTGGCTTGTCCCGAAAATAAGTCCAGATGTTCTCAAGGTTCTTCCATTGCTTTTGCTTCCCGTTCTCCATCTTCACCAGAATCAAAGACCGGGTGTAAAGCTGATAGTCCTGAATAAAATGCCTATTCCCCGGCTCTTCAACATTCACAGAAAAAAACTTGAGCCTGCCTGATTGCAGTTCATTCCTGAACCCGGATTCAATCGCCTCTTTAGCATATTGCTCTATGGTCAGGCAGGTATAACACCGATGCGTGCCGTGAAAATAATAGGCGATCACATAACGCTCCGGCTGAGATTGCTTCTCACAACCCGGGTCATTTGCTCCGCAGATGGAACCAGAGTCAGGATTTAGAGATGTCTGGTTTTCCAGAGCCGAAGCCGTTTCTGAATTTGATGTTTGTTCAGTCTGCGTCTGAGGTTTTTTGCCATTATTCTCAGCATAGCTGAACAAGATATAGCCTATGCTCGCGACCACAAAGCCAATCAAGATAATCTTAATAATTTTTTTGGAATTCATCTCTTGCTCTCCTGATTTATCATTTAGCTAATAATCCAAAAATAATTCCGGAAATCGTCGCCATCACTATCACGAGCGAAATATAAATCACCAATTTTTTCAGACCCATTATGTTTTTAAGCACCAGCATATTCGGGAGCGAAACAGCAGGACCCGCAAGAAGCAGGGCTAATGCCGGACCTTTGCCCATTCCACTTCCCATCAATCCCTGAAGAATCGGCACCTCGGTCAGAGTGGCAAAATACATAAACGCGGCAACTACGGAGGAGAAAAAGTTTGCTCGGAGTGAATTTCCGCCCACGAATTTGGTGACCCAGCTGGAGGGAATTATGCCCTCGGTTCCGGGTCTTCCGAGCAAAAAACCGGCAATCAGGACTCCGAGCAGAAGCATAGGCAGAATTTGTTTGGCAAAGGTCCAGGAAGCCTGGAACCATTGACCAAGCTCAGATTTATCGTTGCTGATTAAAATCGCGAAAATTAAAGCGCCAACTCCGAACACTAGAAGATGATTTTGCGGAAAAAGTATGCCCATGATGATGACCGGAAAAGCTATAATTAAAAATTTCCACACATTTCAGCCCAAACCATAAAACCAGAATCACGCCTAAGCTAAGCGCGCTCAAAATCGTCAGAAGCCATTTAGCAGAATATATAGCAAACCAGATTCCGTTTTCCTGAGCGGGCTTGCCCCAGTTGGCAAAAACCAAAATTCCAACCATTGACGCAAAATATAAAACATTCTTCCAGAGCGCTCTCTTTACCTCTGGCTCTGGCAGGTTCTTTTGCTCCTCATATTTTTCACGCTCCTCTTTTCGGAAAATCAGCGCCATTAAAAGCCCTATGATGATGCTGAAAAGGATTGCGCCTACTGCGCGCGCCACTCCGATCTGAAGACCGAGCACGCGTGCGGTCAGGATGATTGCGAGCACGCTGATAGCAGGACCGGAATAAAGAAAAGCTATTGCAGGACCCAATCCCGCGCCCATTTGATAAATTCCAGCGAACATTGGAAGCACAGTGCAACTGCAAACCGCAAGAATAGTCCCGGAAACCGATGACACGCCATAAGCAAGAATTTTATTTGCCCGGGCGCCAAGATACTTCAAAACCGAAGCCTGATTGATGAAAACCGAGATTGCGCCCGCAATGAAAAATGCTGGAACTAGGCATAGAATAATATGCTCACGCGCATACCATTTCACCAATTGAAGAGACTCCATCACCGCATTATCAAATCTGGCTGACCCAACTGGCAGATAAAACAAAAAGAAAAATAGACCGAGCATCAGCCCCGCGATTTTCAATTCTTTTTTCCAGTCCATTCCTCCGTATCCTCAACTTTTGCTTATTTCTCAGAACAGCAAGAGCCGCTACAACCGCATTTTCTTTGAGAAATCTCCAGCCGTTGATAAATCCTCTTCTTTAAAAACTGATAAGCGGACTCCTGATCCTGGTCTGTAATAATACGCTCCAGTTCCATCACATCTTCCGGCTCCAGAGAAACAATCTCTCTCTTAATCTCAAGCATCTCTTTACTCCTTTTTGTTAAAATTTTATCCAGAACCGCTCTTAACAACCCGGAGTTGATTAAATATATTTTCCTTCATCGTGGCCTCCACGCATCCAAGAAGTTGAATGATGCAAGGACACCTTAGACGGTAATAAACACTAGTTCCTCTCTTCTCTGATTCAATGATCCCAGCAGAGCGAAGAATGAACAGATGCCTGGAGATAGTGCTAATGTCGGAGCCGATCATCTTGGTCAATTCGCATACGCATCGCTCGCAGGACGCTAACTCGTTCACCATCCTTAAACGCGCTGGATGCGCCAGCGCCTTTAAAATCCGCGCCTGCAGTTGATACTTTTCTTGATCCTTTTTCTTCATTGCTTATTTGGTAAAATAACCAAATATGAAACATTTGTCAAGTCATAGTTTTATTTTTTTCATCTCAAGTGATTTTTTTTGCCAGAATGGTAAAATCTATCTTTAGAGGTAAGTAATGAAAACTAATTGTTTCCACTTCCTAATATCAGTGGCAATTTTAGGCATTCTCGCGGCAGGTTTTAGAGCGGAATCCGCACCCCCCTCCACTGTTAATAATTTTTCTCTCTCGGCTGAGCTTTCCAAAAAGCTGGAGGCTTATGCGCAGGAGGGGATGAGGAAATGGCATACCCCGGGGCTGGCAATCGGGATTGTGAAAGGAGACCAGCTTGTCTGGTCCGGGTATTTCGGATATGCGGATTTGAAAAATCAAGAGCTCATCTCAGAAAATTCTGTGTTTGAAACCGCATCGGTTTCCAAAACCTTTACCGCCATCGGAATAATGCAGGAGTATGAGCAGGGAAAATTCCAGCTTGATGCTCCGGTCAATCAATTTGCGCCTTATGCGCTTTATCGGTCCGGCAAAAAGAGTTGTCGGCAAGTGACTTTCCTTGATATACTCACGCATACATCTGGCGCTGGAGAGTTGATGAGTTGGCGGCAAATAGCCTTTCTCATCCCCACCCTGCTGGTTCCGGATAATTTTGAGAGGCCCTCGCTGAAAGCGTTATTTATTGACGGCATAAGACCTGAGATTTGTCCGGGAACAAAATTCGTTTATTGCAACTTCTGCTTTGGGGGGCTCGGATTGATACTGGAGCAATTAAGCGGTGAAACTTTTAACAATTATATGGATGAGCACATCCTCAAACCACTCGGAATGACGCATAGCCATTTTTATGAAACTGATGATATTATAAAAAACCTTGCCACTGGCTACACGCAGGTATTGGGAAAATATGAGCCTATTCCTTTTATGCGCTATCCGGTCACGCCTATGTGTGGTCTTTATTCCACGGTGCCTGATATGTCCCGCTATCTCATTGCCCTGCTCAATAATGGCAGGCTTGGACAGGCTCAAATCCTTAAGTCAGAAACCCTGTCTATGATGTTCACTCCACATTATTCAGTTGACACGCGTCTGGAAAAAATCGGTCTCTGCTTCTTCATTCAAGATTTTTACGGGCATAAACTGATAGGCCATGATGGCGCTAATCCCGGATACGGCACTCAGATGTATATAGCGCCAGATGACAAAATTGGCATAATTGTTTTCGCAAATATAATGAACGATTCAGCTTATGAGATTGGGCACGGGCTTTTGAAAATTTTGCTCCAGATTGAAAAGCAGGAAAGAGATTTTGCAGAAGCCAGAAATCTCTGGCAGAATTTTATTGGAGATTATGGCTCAATTGAGCCGGAATTACTCACAGACTTACGATTTTATCAACGCTCCCTGGGGGTTTACAGGATAAGGGTCAAAAACGACCAGCTATGGATGGAATCTGCAAATGGCTACAGCCCAAGGCGTCTTCGTCAGGTTCATCCGGATGACCCATACTTTTATGAGATCATTATTCCGGACAGCGAGATTCCCAGATACCTGGTTTTTACCGTGGGGGAGAACGGCATAGCAAAGTCCATCAAGCTCGGCTTGAACGAATATGTCCGTGTGGCGAGGCATTTTTGAAACCGGACTTGACAAGGTTTTCAAAGGGATTATAATTTAAAATAGATAGCCGAATTTCTGTTTTGCACGCCAAGGTTTCTGTTAATTGAAAAACAAAGATAAGCGTAAGCAAAGGTTAAGGTTTTATAGTAAAAGTTTTGGAATAGCCCTGAAAAAATATCCGGATTTAATCAGGATTTTTTTCATTTCCAAAAATAAGTTCAAGGAGTAAATGATGGCAAAAAATGAAGAGCAGAATGAGGAATTGAATCAGAAGAGCGGAGAAGAACCTCCCAAGCCTCGTAGAGGAAGGCAACGCTCATCTTCAAAGGAAGAAAATGCTGAAGCTAAAAAAGAAGGAGTTTCAGCGGAAGAGAATAAGGCGCAGAACAATTCAGGAACAGAGGCGAGTGAGCCAGGACAAAGCATACAGCAGACGACTTCAAGTCCAGCCGATTCTCAGGCGCCGAGTGCGCCAGGTTCTGTTCAGGTTCAAGAGGAGCCAAAACCTCAATTGAACCTTAAGGAGCTAAAGAACCGAAAAATCCAGGAGCTTGTTAAAATTGCAAAAGAGCTGGGTGTTGAAGGCGCTCAGGGGATGCGCAAGCAGGAGTTAATTTTTGAGATTCTCAAGGCTCAGGCGGTCAAGAGCGGGAACATCTACGGAGAGGGTGTTCTTGAGGTTCTTCCGGATGGATTCGGATTCCTTCGTTCAACCTCCTATAACTACCTTCCCAGCCCGGACGATATTTATGTTTCTCCATCCCAGATCAGGCGCTTCAACCTGAAGACAGGGGATACTATTGCGGGACAGATTAGGCCTCCAAAGGATAGCGAACGATATTTTGCATTGTTAAAGGTAGAGGCGATAAATTTTGAAGAGCCAGAGTTAGCGCGAGAGCGTGTTCATTTTGACAACCTGGTCCCGATATATCCTAATAAACGGCTTAAGCTGGAGTATGATAAAGATAATTATACCACTCGGATTCTGGATTTGTTCACGCCCATTGGCAAGGGCCAGCGCGGATTGATTGTTGCTCCTCCTTATTCCGGCAAGACCGTGATGTTGCAGAATATCGCCAGGGGAATTATGGCGAATTACCCTGAGCTTTACCTGATCGTGCTTTTGATTGATGAGAGGCCTGAGGAGGTCACGGAGATGGAGAGGATTGTCAAGGGCGAGGTTATCAGCTCAACCTTTGACGAGCCACCACAAAGACATGTTCAGGTCACGGAGATGGTTCTGGAAAAAGCAAAGCGCCTAGTGGAGTATCACAGGGATGTGATCATTCTGCTAGACAGTATTACCAGACTTGCGCGTGCGTATAATAATGTGGTTCCTCCAAGCGGGAAAATCCTTACTGGGGGCGTTGATTCAGGCGCGCTTCATAAGCCAAAGAGATTTTTTGGCGCGGCGCGGAACATAGAAGAAGGCGGGAGCTTGACTATTATAGCCACTGCATTAATTGACACTGGCTCGCGGATGGATGAGGTTATCTTTGAAGAGTTTAAGGGAACAGGCAATATGGAGATCGTGCTTGACCGAAGGATGATGGAAAAGAGGGTTTTCCCGGCAATTGACCTGAACAAGAGCGCAACACGCAGGGAAGAGCTACTGGTTGATTATAAAACCCAGCAGAAAACATGGTTGCTCCGCAAAGTGTTAAGCCCCATGAATCCCATTGACGCAATGGAATTCCTTTTGGATAAGATCAGCGGAACAAAAACCAATGACGAGTTCCTTGATTCTATGAATCAATAAATTTAAGCGTCACGACGATAAAGCTTTTTAAGGTCGGGATTTTGAAATCTAAAATTTGCAAAGCAATGCAGGAGCGATTTCATCTTTACAGAAAACAAATTGACAATCAGCTTTATTTAGATAATATAGAAAAAGCGCGGGCGGATAGCTCAAGTGGGAGAGCGTCTGGTTTACACCCAGAAGGTCGCAGGTTCAAGTCCTGTTCCGCCCACCATAGATGCTTGAGTCATTTTTGCGGGGTCGTAGTTAAGCCTGGTTATAACGCTGGCCTGTCAAGCCAGAGAGCGCGAGTTCAAATCTCGTCGACCCCGCCATTTAAGTTAGCAAGCCAATAATTTTTCCCTTTTAGCGCAAACGACTTGTGGATGTTCAGCTTATAAATTTTCCAGTTTCAGGTTTCGTGTTATCTGAGCGCAACATAAGGAACGCGTGGTTTTAATCCCTGTTTCTGAGCGATAATATCCAGATAAAGAGTTCCAACTGACTCTTTAAGAGGAATAATCTCTCCCTCTATTTTCCTGCCATCAATCATCTTGAGATATTGATGACAGGAAGAACAGGCTTCCAGCCAGCGCAAAGCATTGTCCTGTTCACGGATTTGCTCCAGAGAATTAGTTTTCATACAGAACGGACAGGATAATCGCGGGAACTCCCATTGCATTCCGCAGAGCGGGCAGACCAGAGCTCGCGTTCCAGTTTTGCCTATAAGCATAGAAAGCCCTGGCTCCGAGTCGCAAAATGGACATCTCCCATTATCATCTGAAGGCTCAAGTTTTTCATGCTCAATTGACAGGAGGATTTTTCTAAGATAGGGAGCGGAAAGTGCTCTGCCATAAAAAAGTAGAGCATCAATAGGAACCCCTGTTTGGTCGGAAAAATTTTTAAGCGCATCTTCATCTGGTCCAAAAGCTGATGCCAGAACCAGGTCCGGGAGCATTCGGAACTCAACCAATCTGAATAAATCCTTATAAGCCTTGGTTTCCTTTAATAAAGATTCGCCAGTTTGCATAAGCATCTCTGCCAGAGGTTCTGGCTCAAGATTTAATACCTGTGGTCCTAATGGCAACTCAGTCTGGGTAGATTTTATCTGGATGCAATCAAAAAGTTCCAGCTGTGCCTTTAGCAGAGCAATCCTGAAATCAAGATATTCTGAAGGCACATAAGCCAGATTGCGGAGCGACTCCAGCGCTTTAAGAACGCTCTGGCGCTCTTGTAATGGAGCCTGACTCAATGGGACTCTTCTACTTTTGGTAGAATAGGCAGGAGTTTAGCTCCCAGGGAGAAGAAGAAAAATAACGCTGAAACTAGCGAGACCACAATTGCCCATTCCACAATACTCGGATAATAGGTTCCAACATTTCCGCCCGGCATAGTTCCAGGAAGATTCATTCCGAGCAGGACAACATTAACACGATTAAAGATCACACCACCAACGGACAGGATTATGCTTAGCGTGAGCAAGGAATGATTATTCCGAAGTTTAGGAACAGAGAGCAGGATAACAGGAACCACTCCACCTGCGATAATTTCAATTAAAAATAAGGGTCCTTTTGAACTGCTAAAAGCTAATAAAAGCTCTCCCCTGATAATAACATCCAGAATCCGAAGAGAATAATATACTGCTAATGCGCCCAGTAGAACCTTGCCCATTCCAGCCAGTCTTTCCCAGTTATATGGTCTATCAAAGAAGTAGGAGACAAGAAGGTCCATAAGCATCACAAGTGCTATACCGGATGCGACTGCAGAGAGGAAAAACAAGAGGGATATAATAGGAGACCACCAGAGATGGCTTAGCTTATCAGGCATTAAGAGGAATAGAGAGCCCAGAGAGGATTGGTGCATTGTGGAGAATGTCACAGCGGCTATAATCAGAATCAGCGGAACTCCAGCGTGCTTTACTGAATCTTTAGTGAGAAACGCAATCAGTCCGAATACTATGAGAGCAAGCAGAGCCATCCAGATTTTATGGGACATAAGAAACACAAATAATCCGAGCGCGAGCACGGTATAAAGAGGAGACCATTTACGCCAGAGGTCTTTAAGCCGGTCCCAACCAAAACGCTCAAAAATAGTAGGAGCGAATTCCAAGCCGAGCACTGTGACATAAAGCGCGATGCACCAGGACACTTCATACATTGCTGAATGTTCTGGTCTTTGAACCGCGAGTTGCCAGAAATGCCATGGTAGTCCCAGATCAGCAAGAAGGGTGACCACTACAAAAGAATAACTTAAAAATCCCATCCAGACCGCTGGGCGCGCCAGGGGATGAAAATCTTCGTTCATAAAAATATAAACTATGCCCGCAGTAACAAAAGCTCCTCCTGCAAGAGCAATCCAGACAAGGTCAAACACTATCCATAATCCCCAGGGATAGTTATTGCTCAAATTAGTTGTTTCTCCTAAGCCCAATCCAAATCGGGCAAAAAAAGCAAAAGCTCCCCCTGCCATCAGCGCCAATAAAATAGCGGCGTTCCTCGTAATTAAATCCTTCTTTGCGATTTCATACTGCATAGCTCACTCCTTTTTCTGGGATTCAGCGCCAGATACTTCTGACTTGCGCCGTTTAAGTAGATAAACCGCGGCAAGTAGCCCGCCAATGCCCATTGCCGCGGGAGACACAACCTCCAGAGCGATCTTTGAATAATAAGGATAAGCACGCTCTCCCAAATCAGTGCGGAATCCTAGTTTCTCAAATGGTATTGAAGACAGATATAGAACTGATGTCCCTCCAGCCTCTTTCTCTCCGTATATATGAGGCACATATTTGCCAGGTGAAGATTTAATCCGCTCCCATCCCTCTGCTAACAGGGCATCCCTGTTCCCGAATTTCAAGGCGCCTGTGGTGCAGGCTTTAACACAGGCTGGTTTAAGCTGGCTTTCAGCAAACACCATCTTCTCCTCCTCGCTCAAAGGCTTGCCGTTTAATTCCTTTAACTCAGTATTAGAGGTCATTCGCTCAAAGCACATTGTGCATTTATGAATTTTCGGCGCCAGAGAATCCCAATCCGCAGTGGGCACTCCAAAGGGACAAGCCCAAACACAATATCTACATCCCATACACTTCTTTGGGTCATAGATAACCGGTCCGTCCTTGGTCTTGTGCAAAGCTGTAACTGGGCAGGCAGAGGCACACGCAGGCTCATTGCAGTGCATACATTGACGCTTGGCAAAAACCCATCTTAATCCGCCTGGCGCATTCGGGTCCTCCACTTCATTATAGGTGACCATAGTTAAGGTTTTAGCTGATAGAGAAACAGGATTCTGAAAACCAGTTGGTCTGCCCTCTATAAATGTTTGCTCAGCTGGCAATTTATTCCATTGCTTACACGCAACCTGGCAGGACCTGCAACCAATACATTTGGTCGTATCTATTAAAACCGCATAACTCATTTATGCCCTCCTCCTAGCCCCGGAAACCCTTTCTGTTATAAGAGTTTTGCCAGGAGCTCTTTTGATATTAACTAAAAAGGTTTTGGTTTCTGGAATCATCGTATTCGCGTCTCCTATATTAGGAGTCAAAAGATTTGCGCTATCTCCTGCGTTTTTGGTCTTCCAGCCAAAGCACCAGGGAAGCCCAACCATATGCACTGTCTTGCCCATAACCTTAAGCGGTTTGATGCGCTTGGTTGGAATAGCAACCGCTAACACAGAGCCTCTTATGCTTGAAACCTCTACCACCTCACCTGCTTTAATGCCTTTTTCCTGCGCCAGTTCCTCACTCATCTCCACAAAAATCTGTGGTTGAAGCTCAAGTAACCACGGGCAGTGCCTTGTCATTACTCCGGTCTGCCAGTGCTCGGTTACGCGATAAGTTGAGCAAATGATCGGGAATTCCTCGCTACCTGGCTCAGCTCGCTTGTCCATAGAACCCTTAAAAATCTTGCATACAGGATTAAATGGCTGTGAATTTAACGGATGTCTGGCTATCGGAGATTCATAAGGCTCATAGTGCTCAGGGAAAGGACCATCCTCTAATTTCATTGTCCATAATCTTCCCACGCCTTCCTCATTCATTATAAACGGCAGTTTGCCACCATCCATCCCAAGTGGCGGAATCGTGGCAGGGCTGTCCACAACATCCCCTTTCCATTTCTTCTCAACCCCGTCCCATTGCACCACTGGCAGATTTGGATTATAAGGCTTGCCATTCAAATCAACTGAGGCGCGGTTATAAAGTATTCTTCTGTTAACAGGCCAGGACCAAGCCCAGTCTGGATTCAAGCCGATACCGCTCTTTTCCTTGATTCGCTTCTTGGACTTGTTAACTCCGTCCTGAGTAAATGACCCGGCATATACCCAACATCCACTAGAGGTTGTCCCATCTTCTTTCAGCATAGCAAAGCTCGGAACCAGCTCGCCCTTCTTAAAGGACTTACCATCAGGCATAGTCACATCCGCAAGGAAATACCCATTAATGTCCTTTGCAACTGCTTCTGCATCAAACTCGTTGTTATGAAAGTATTGGTCCCATCTCAGGTTCAGTATTGGCTCCGGAAATTTACCGCCTTCCTTTTTATAAAGCGCCTTCAATTCCTGCCAGATCAGGTTCATTATCTCTGCGTCTGGAAGCGCATCTCCAGGCGCATCAGCTCCTTTATATCTCCACTGCATCCATCTTCCGGAATTAGTGATACTGCCTTCTTTTTCTATTGAAGCCGCGGCAGGAAGCACAAAAACCTCGGTTTTGATTTCAGAGGGTTTAATACCTAAATTCGGGTCCTGCCAGAACCAGCCAGTTTCATTCGGGAAAATGTTGACATTCACGAGCCAGTCCAGTTTAGCAAGGGCTCGTCTATTTTTATTAGCATTAGCTCCACTGCAGGCTGGATTCATTCCCCATGCAAAGCATCCCCTGATTTTGCCTTCATACATATTATCAAAGATATTAAGCCAGGAGTATCCCACGCCATCATCCAGCTTAGGCAACCACTGGTATCCAAATTCGTTCTCAGGAGTGGCATTCTCGCCATACATTGATTTCAGATAACTAACCATATATTTAGGAGTATTGTTCCACCAGTTTACGCTCAACTTTCCTATAGTCTTGGGCGTGGTGGCTTTGTTAAAGTCATCAAGAGTTGCCATAGAAGCGGCTGGAGTTTTTAAGTATCCGGGAAGGATATGATAAAGCAAGCCGTGGTCAGTGGAGCCTTGAACATTGGACTCTCCACGCATAGCGTTAACGCCTCCACCAGCAATCCCAATGTTTCCAAGCAAAAGCTGAATCAATGCCATTGCCCTGATGTTCTGAACCCCAACCGTGTGTTGAGTCCAGCCCATTGCATACATAATAGTTCCTGCCTTGTCAGGCTTATGAGTGCTCGCATAGGTTTGATATACAAGCTCAAGCGTCTTTACAGGAGTCCCGCAAATCTGGGAAACAGTCTCAAGATCATACCGTGAATAATGCTGTTTCAAAAGCTGATAAACACAACGAGGATGCTGAAGAGTCAGGTCGCGCTCCGGCTCAGGAACATCTCCTCCCTTTGTCTTATATGTCCATTTAGACTTGTCATATTTACGCTTCTCAGGGTCATAACCGTTGAATAAGCCTGTTGCCGGGTCAAAGTCATAATCATCACTCAAAATAAAGGACGCATTTGTATAGTTCACAACATAATCCTTCTGAATTAAATCATTGTCCAGAATGTATTTGATCATTCCTCCTAAAAACGCTATGTCAGTTCCAGAGCGCAAAGGCGCATAAATATCCGCAACCGACGCGGTCTGAGTAAAACGCGGGTCAACGCATATAAGTTTAGCTCCCTTTTCTTTAGCCCTGGTCACCCAGTGCATAGAAATTGGATGATTGGATGCGGGATTCGCGCCCATTGCCAAAATAACATCCGCATTTTTAATGTCTATCCAGTGATTGGTCATTGCGCCTCTTCCATAAGTGGAAGCCAGAGCAGGAACCGTGGACGAATGACATAAACGCGCCTGATGCTCTATATATACAAGACCCAATCCGCGAGTAAATTTCTGATAAAGCCAGCATTCTTCATTATCCAGAGCCGCGCTTCCAAGAGAAGCTATTGCCAGAGTTCGGTTAACCACCTGCCCTTTAGCATTCCTCTCTTCAAAAGTAGAGTCTCTGGTGTCCTTGATCAATCTTGCGATTCTCTTTGCCGCAGTGCTCCAGTCAATCTCCTCAAATTTATCCGAACCAGGTTTCCGATGTAAGACCTTGCTCAAGCGATCCTTACCATTGCACATCTGATAGAGAGAAGAGCCTTTAGGGCAAAGAGTGCCCTCATTTACCGGATGGTCTGGGTCCCCTTCTACATTAACAACAACCCATTTACCATCACGCTGTTCCGAAGTCACGATCGCTGAGCATCCACACGCGCAATATGGACAGATAGTGCTCGTCAACCTTCCTGTCTTAATAGACTTTGACTTTTCCTCTGCGTATGCCGATGCTGAACCAAGATTTAACCCCAGAAATCCAAACAGTCCACCACTTCCTGCAAGAAAACTCCGCCTGGAAATCCCTCTCATAGTTTTCTCCTTTAACTTCTGTTAGTTTTCTGAAACTACTAAATAACCTCACTAATTACTGGGTGTCAGGAAGGCTTGGAATAAAACAGCAAACCTTGATCAGGTTTTCCAGCCCTTCATTCTAAGGATGCTCTCTAAAGGTGGAATATCTGTCGTGACTTGCGTTCAAATAGCGGTAAATACTTTAGTTATACGATGCTATTTTATAACTAGTATATGAAAAAATTTGGCTATGTCAAGATTTTTTCCTTTATTTTTTCGCCCATCCCTTAAAACAGCGCTCAGCTACTCGTTTCTTAACCCTTGCTTGAATTTTTCCGCAGAGACAATGATAATGATAAAAGTTTAGAAAGGAGTCTTAACTTGAAAATAGGACTATTAGTCAAGCAGGGCTCAAAAGAGGCAAAGGACCTGGCGTTAAAGGTCAAGCGATTTCTTAAACACAACTCCTGCACGGTTTTTTCTGTTGCAGAGAAATTGCCGGAGCAAAAGCTGGATTTGATTCTGGTCCTGGGCGGAGATGGAACCTTGCTTTATTCCGCTGGCTTGGTTGGAGAAAAAGGCATCCCTATCTTAGGGGTTAATCTTGGAGGATTGGGTTTTTTAACCGAGGTCAAGGAAGAGGAGCTTTTATTTCTGCTCGCGCAGGCTATTCGCTCCGAGCTTAAATTTGAAGAAAGGATGTTGCTCAAGACAGAGGCTGGCAGAAAAAAATATCTTGCGCTAAATGACACTGTTATCGGAAAAGCCATCTATAGCAGGATGATAGATATTGAACTGAAGGTTGATGGATACGAGTTGACTCAATTCCGGGGGGACGGGATTATTATTTCAACCCCAACTGGCTCAACCGCATATTGCCTTTCCGCAGGAGGTCCCATTGTAAATCCTCGTATCTCCTCAATCATCATCACGCCTCTTTGCCCTCATAGCCTTACTTTGAGACCCCTTGTGATTCCAGCGCATTCCCAGATATCTCTCCGGATTAAGACCAGAGGCGCTCAAGTGTATTTGACAGTGGATGGCAGACCAGCTAAAAGCCTTACAGAAAAGGATATAATTAAGATAACCTCCGCAAAGCAACCTCTAAAACTGGTCAGTTCCCCGACAATGAGCTATTATGAAATTTTAAGAACCAAGCTGGGATGGGGCTGGAAATAAATGCTTAAGCGGATTGCAGTTGAAAACTTCGCGATCATAGACCGGCTGGAAGTGGAATTTTCTCCCGGGTTTAATGTCCTGAGTGGAGAGACCGGCGCTGGGAAGTCCATCCTGATTGACGCTTTGATTCTTGCTCTTGGAGGAAAGGCAAGCGCAGAGATGGTCAGAAGCGGAGCAGAGAGCGCAGAGTTGGAAGCGGTTTTTGAGCTAGGCTCAGAAACCAGCTTGATAAAATTCTTCAAAGAGCAGGGGATTTTATCCTCCGAGGAAGTGATTTTGCGAAGACAGGTTTCTGCTCAAGGAAAAAGCAGAGCATGGGTGAATGGTCATTCCTGTCCCCTTTCTTTACTTTATCAGGTTGGGGGTCGGCTGGTGGACATATACGGTCAGCACGAGTATCAGACCTTGTTGGAGCCGGAGCAACATCTAATCCTGCTGGACAGCTTCTCGGGTCTGGAGCAAAAGCTAGCTTCCTATCGTCAAATCTTTCAGGACTATCAATCCCAGGCTCAAGCTTATGAGAAGATGAGGATGAGCGATCAAGAGCGCAGGGAGCGGCTGGACTTTTTGCAGTTCCGGATTTCCGAGTTGGAACGAGCGAATTTGAAGCCAGGCGAGGAAGAAGAACTGGAATTGGAGCGGGAGCGACTTAAACATAGTGAAGCGCTTCGCCAGGCGAGTGAAATGGCGTTTCAGGAGCTTTATAATCAGGACAACTCCATTGCGGAAAAGATGGCGCGGATTCAGGCGGAATTGGACAAAGCGGGAAAATTTGACCCTGCTTTGAGCGCGCTGGCGAAGAATCTCGCGGATGCAAGGGCGACGGTTGAGGAAACCGGAGCTGAACTTGGAAATTATTTGCGTAGGTTGGACGCTGACCCGAGGCGTCTTATGGAGATAGAGGACCGGTTAGCGGAGCTCAAGAGACTGAAGCGCAAGTATCAGCTTGACCTGAAAGGACTGCTGGAGCTTTCAGAGAAAAGCAAAAAAGAGCTTGAAGAGCTTTCCAGCTACGAGTCCCGAAGCGCGGAGATGGCGAAAAAACTTGAGGAAATAAAAACACAGGCTCAAATTCTTGCTGAGGAATTGAGCAAAGAGAGAAAATCGCAGGCAAAGGCGCTAGCGAGGAAGATGGAGCAGTCGCTTAGGGAACTAGGGATGGAAAAAGTGGAGTTTGAGGCAAGGCTCACAAGACTGCCGGAGTTGTCAGATGATGGGATAGACAGGGCGGAATTTTTTATCTCGCCGAACCCTGGCGAGGAATTGAAGCCTCTTTCCAAGATCGCCTCCGGGGGTGAGCTTTCCAGAATTATGCTCGCGCTTCGGGGGATTCTGGCGAGAAAAATCTCTGCGCCTGTGATGATTTTTGATGAGGTTGACGCTGGCATAGGAGGAGCTATTGCTGAGGTTGTGGGCAAGAAGCTGAAGGAGCTATCAGAGAAAAATCAGGTTTTATGCGTGACGCATCTGGCGCAGATCGCGCGTTTCGCAGACCATCATTTCTCGGTCTGGAAGCAGGTTGAAAAAAATCGCGCTGTAACGAGAATCAAGCGATTGGGCAAAGAGGAGCGAATTGAGGAGCTTGCGAGGATGCTTGGCGGAATCAAGATCACGGACAAAACCAGGGCGTATGCTAGAGAGATATTGGAGGATAGATAAAAAACCTGATATAAATTTGGTCTTCAAGGATTAGCTTCTAAAAAATAGAGATGAAAACCAGAGCAAAAATAACGATGGAGCCGGAAAATTTAATTCTGGATTTAGAGAAAATCCTGAAGGGTATTCGCCTGGATGAATGGGAGATTTATCTTGTGCGCGAGCAGGGAACAGCGGTGGAGGTCAAGGAGCAGAACATAGAATCTTTTGAGAAAGAGGACCATCTGGGACTCGCCCTGCGTGTGAGTCAGGGTGGTAGATTGGGATTTGGATATTCCACTGACTTCCGGGGCGCTTCTCTTAAAAACCTTGTGGCTGGAATTTTTCAGCGAATGAAGGAATCAGACACAGACCCGGATATTGTTTTTCCTGAAAATGATGGTCAAACTATTAACCTTCCAGAGATTTATGATCAAAGTTTTACAGAGCGCACTGACAAAGATAAGATAGAAAAGGCGATGCTAATGGAGCGCTCAGCATTTGAAACAGATTCACGGATAAAGCGTGTTCGTGAGTGTGAATACCAGGATAGCTTAAAAGAGGTATGGATTCTGAATTCCCGAGGACTGAATCGCAAAGGCATCTCCACTACTTTCAGCCTGTCCGTATCAGCTCTGGCAGAGCAAGGAATGGATGCTCAGATTTCCTCTGAGTTTGACTGGAGCTTTCAGTATGGTATGCTCTCGCCTCAGAGCGTTGGAAGAGGCGCGGGGACAAAGGCGTGCGACAAGCTGGGAGCAAAGCCAGTGAAGAGCGCAAAAACGCCGGTGATCTTTAGCCCGGAGGTTTCAGGAGAATTGATGGAGCTATTAAGTTATGCTTTGAGCGGAGAGAATCTCTGGAAAAACAAAAGCTGGTTAAAAGGGAAACAGGGAGAGAAAATTTTTTCCAGCAAAGTGACCATTATTGATGATGGGCTTTTCTTAAAAGGACCAGAGTGCTTTGCGTTTGACGGAGAAGGCGTAAGCTCTCGTGCAAAGGTTCTCGTGGATAAAGGCGTGGTGAAGAATTTTATTTGTGATAGTTATTATGGACGCAAACTCAAAAAAGGGTCCACTGCAAACTCCAGGCGGGACAGCTTTTTGTCTCCACCATCAGTTGGTCCGAGCAATTTTTATTTATTGCCTGGACACAAGAGCCAGGAACAACTGATTGCTGAGGTCAGCTCTGGATTTTTAGTCCGGGAAGCATTAGGAATGCACACTGCGGATGAAATCTCAGGTGAGTTTTCCATCGGAGTTTCCGGGCAGTGGATAGAGCGGGGCAGGCTGGAAAGAGCAGTGAGCGGAGTAGCGATAGCCGGAACCTTGAGGGAGTTGTTCAGCAGGGTTGCCGAGGTAGGAAGCGACCTCAAGTTTTATCATAATTGTTCTGCGCCAAGCGTTTTGATTGAGGAGATGGAAATAAGTGGAAGTTAGGAGATAGAAATGAATTTTAGAGCCGCGGGAGCGACTGATATTGGGAAATTACGGGAGGCGGATGAGGACGCCTTTTTGATTGACCAGGAGCGCAATCTTTATATTGTTGCGGACGGAATGGGCGGACATCAGGGAGGCGGATACGCAAGCCAGAAGGCTCTGGAGCTGATCAGGGAGGAGCTGATTAAGCTGGAGCAGGTTCAGGACTTTACTCAGCCTTTGCAGACCGTGGGAGAGCGCACCATTACTCAAGCCAGGCTTCTGCGTGCGATTCAGAGGTGCAATCAGGCGTTATTTGAGATTTCTCTCAAAGAGCCTCATCTGCGAGGAATGGGCACCACATTGACAGGGATTCAGTTTGACGAGAAATTCGCAAATATAGCTCATATTGGAGATAGCCGCGCCTACCAGATTCGGGATGGAAAGATAAGCCAGCTTACCGAGGACCATTCCTGGGTTCAGGAGCAGGTCAATCTTGGAATTTTAAGCCAGGAAGAGGCGAGAAATCATCCGTTAAAAAATATCATTACGCGGTCTATTGGTCACGAGCGAGAGATAAAGGTTGACCTAGGCAAAACCGAATATCAGGTTGGGGACAAATACCTGCTCTGTTCAGACGGCTTGACCAATATGGTGAAGGACGAGGAAATCCTGAAGCTGGCGCAGGAATTGGACCTGGAAAAGGCGGTTGCTCGTATGATTGAGCGCGCCAATGAAGAAGGCGGTTATGACAATATCACTGTGATTCTTGTGGAGGTTCTGGCTTGACCGAAGACAAGACCTCTCTTGGCAAACGCCTGTCTAAAAATCGCCTGAAATTGGAACAGGAATATAAAATACTTAGCCTGCTTGGAATAGGAGGGATGGCGGAAGTATATAAAGCGGAACAGACATCTCTGAGCCGGATCGTTGCTATTAAAAAGTTAAAGCCGTCTCTCGCCAGCAATTCAGAGATGATGGAGCGCTTTATGAGAGAAGCGCAGAGCGCGGCTAACCTTCAGCACGAAAATATCGTCCAGATTTATCAGATGGGGGCATCTGACTCAGACCATTACATCGTGATGGAATTTGTGGAAGGGATGGACTTGAAGAGCATCCTTAAAAGCGCAGGGAAAGTCCCTTGGGAAATAGCGGCATTGATCGGACGCGGTGTTGCGCACGGATTATATTTCGCTCACCAGCGCGGATACATCCACAGAGACATAAAGCCCGGAAACATTATGCTCAGCTTCCGTGGAGAAGTGAAAATTATGGATTTCGGCATCGTGCGAAGAATTGACTCAGAATTGACCCAGACAGGCGCGTTCCTCGGAACACCATCCTATATGTCCCCGGAGCAACTTAAAGGGCAGGGCGTCTCGGAAAAAAGCGACCAGTTCTCCCTTGGAATAGTGCTCTATGAAATCCTGACTGGAGAAAAACCCTTCAAGGCTGACTCAGAGCAAGCGCTCATCCTGAAGATCACAACGGATAAGCCAAAGAATGTCCGAGCTTTAAATTCGGAAGTTCCACGCCGGCTCGCGCGCATAATAAAGAAAATGCTGAACAAAGACCCGCGAAAAAGATTCACAGACGCCAGGGAGCTGATGCAGGCGCTGGAGAATCTGCTCGGAAAAAAAGTCTTGAGCCAGGCGCCGAATTTGATCGCGCAATATCTAAGAACAGTTCAGGCAATGTCAGAAGTGGATAAGACAAAAAAAACCGCGGAACTGGATTCAGAGCCGGTTCTTATGGAGGGCAGAGCCAAAACACGAAAACTCGGGCAAAAAATCCAAGCTGGCAGGAACAAAGAGGAGCGCAAAATTATTGGTGAGGAATGGCAAGAGCCACAGGAATCAAACTGGATGGTAAAGACAATAATTCTTTTGGTGATCACCCTTGCGGTGATTGTTATTTTTATCCTGTTCAATGACCAATTTATATGGCTAGGGAAACATCTCCTAAAACTTATTTCCCAATTCTTTTAAGCCGATTCTCAAATGCCTTAACATCCTGTTTTTGAGACTTTAGCCAGCGAATCTCCTGCCAGGCATCCTGAATTGTCTTCTCCCTATTCGTGCCATTCTGAAAATAGCCATCCTCAAGACCCTTGATAAGAATCCAGAGCTTTGTAAAATGATAATTAACATCTTCCGGAGAAACACGAATCGCATTTTCAAGCGCATCTAAAGCCTTGTCTGCATTCCCAGATGTTAACTCCACCATAGCCATTCCATAATAACCACGCGCATAATCAGCATTTATCCTCAGCGATTCCTCAAAAGCTATTCTCGCCTGCTCTATCCTTCCCATCTCCAGATAAGCCATTCCAAGATTCAACCAGCCCTCCTCCTGCTCCGGAGACAACTCAGTATATCTCTTCAGATATGAAACCGCCTCTTCCATGCGTCCCTCCTTGCCTAAAACCAAACCCAGCAACTCATTTGCATTCGCAAGATCCGCATTCCCCCGAAGAGCCCTCCGAGCATACTCCTCTGCCTTTCCCAAATCATCTTTAGAATAATATACGGACCCAAGAACATAAAGAGCAAACGCTTGATTAGGATTAATATCCAGAGACCTCTTTGCAAGACTTTCCGCTTCTGAAAAATCCTTCTGGAGAAACTCCGCAAAAGACTGATACGCAACCGCCTCAGAACGCTGATGAGGATGAACAGAATACTCCTCGTACCTCTTAGCAAAATCCTTTAATCGCTCTGGCTCTCGTCTCCGCAAATACACCTGACACATCCCATCAAGCGCTTGCGGATTCCTCATATCGTAATACAACGCCCGCTCATAAATCTCAGAAGCACGCTCCAGATCGCTCGCCTGAATAAAAGCGTTCCCATACATCACATACGCTCCGCTAAGCTCCGGACTCTTCCGGATCGCGTCCCGCCATAAACTAAACTCATTCCTCCAGACCGGAATACGCAATTCCAGAAGAGTAAGATGGCAAATAAAAATTATTATGTAAAGACTAATCGCTAAACATCCACGACTCAAAAGAGCCTGCTCTATAAGCCATACCAGACCTAAAACCAATCCTGCTGTCCCTAAATAAACCCGTTCCTCACTAACCAAGACATTCAAGGGAATTAAACTGCTCGGAATTAAACTAACAATAAACCATAAATAGCCCAGAGCTAACCCCGGGGCTAAATTTTTAAGAAAAACAGATCCCAAACAAAAAACTAGAACCATAATGATAAAAAAGCTCGCATAGCTCAGAGACCAGTTAAATTGCGGCAAAATAGATAGGTGAACCGGGAAAAACACCTTGTATAAATAGAACCAAACCGCTTGAGATTGAACCTTCGCGTTTTCCCAAAAACCGCGCGGGTAGTATTGAGACCCCAGGACACCAAACATTTTATACCGGAATAAAAGAAAAATTCCGAAATTAAGCCAATAGATAACATTTGCGAATATCCGGAACCGGTCCTGCTTAAAACGCTCCCGGATAAAATCAGAAAGCAAAACCAGCGCTGGAAATGCCACAGCTATTTCCTTTGAAAAAAGCGCAAGCCAGAAACAAAGCAAACTTAGTAAAAGCCGGAAAAATTTCAGCGCGATATAATCCTGCTTTGACCAGTCGTGGAATAGCAAGCCCGCAAATATAAAAAAACTTGCCAGAAGCGTTGCGCGGTTGGAGACATAGTTAACCGGCTGGGAAAGGATCGGCATCACGGAAAACATTAAGCCTCCGAAAAGCGCGGCACGATTTTTAGAGAGCCATTTTCGCAGAATAAGGAAAACAAATCCCGCGTTAAGTGCGTGAAGAAATATATTGAAAATCAGCCATCCAGCTACATTCTTGCCACAAAGCCGATAATTGAGCGCAAAGCTTAAAAGCGTGAGCGGACGATATAAGGTGGCTTTGCCGAAAAGTGAAAATGCCTCTGGGTGATTGAAAAAATAAAAATATCCCGGAAAAGTTTTTACCGATGGATTGTTCACAATGTGATGAAAATCGTCAAAGTGAAAATCGCCTCTAAGCGCGGGAAGATGCGCCAGAACCGCAACTGAGACAATCAATAGCCAATTAAAAAATTTTGTTTTACTCAACTCCAATTCCCCTATAATCTAAAAGATTTGGGATGGGATGTCAATGTTTTCCGCTTGACCAGCTCCGGACAAAGCGTTAGACTAAAGGCCGCTAGGAGGAACAGGCTAATGAAATTATGGAGACCGATTCCGGTTTTTCTGGTATTATGGCTGGCAATATCCATCTCCTGCGCAAAGGCGCCACATCTCAAACCCGGGTATGAGCCTCCGGAAGAAGCAGTGGCAAATTATTTCCAGGCAATGCAATGGCAGGATTATGATGAGGCAAGGCTTTATGTGGCTTCAGAAGCGATTGCAGGCTTTGACGAATTTGTAAAGCAAAATTCAAAAAACCTCAAAATAATTGAATTTAAAATTCAGGACACGCAGATAACTGATGATGGATATAAAGCGCGAGTCAAGCTCAAGAGGTCTTACATCATACTTCCTTCTGTGACCCAGATACAGGACGAGATAGAGCAAACATGGAAACTAATTGACGGCAAATGGTTACTCTCAGGACCTCCATATTAATTAAATGCGGAAAAAAATTTTGATCGTTGCTGGAGAAGCATCCGCAGACCTTCACGCCTCAAGTCTGGTTTGCAAACTGAAGGAAATGAATCCATCTCTTGAAATCTATGGGGTGGGCGGACAAAATTTAAAACAAGCTGGCGCAAAAATCTGGTTTGACTTTTCCAGAATCGGCGTGGTGGGAATCCTGGAAATTCTGCCTAAACTGAAATTTTTTCTTGACGCTAGAAAAAAACTCAGCCAAAGCGTTGAAACAGAAAAGCCAGATTTGGTCATCCTGCTAGACCTGCCAGACTTCAACCTGAGCCTGGCTAAAAAAATCAAGCGCAAACATCCGGAGCAAAAAATCGTTTATTATATCAGCCCCCAGGTCTGGGCGTGGAGAAAAGGCAGGGTCAAGACTATCAGGAAGTATATTGACCGGATGTTGGTAATTTTTCCGTTTGAAAAAACTTTTTACGAGCACGCGAATGTGCCTGTGGAATTTGTGGGTCATCCATTGATAGAAAGGGTCAGGATGGACAAAACCAGAGAGCAATTGCGCGCGGAACTAGGAGTCAAGTCAGAGGAACTCCTGCTCGCATTTTTACCCGGCTCAAGAAAAGAGGAGCTTCGGCTATATATGCCTTCATCGCTATCTGCGCTGGAAAAACTGCAGAAAGAATTTTCCCTTCGCGTGATGATGGCGCTTGCGCCCACGCTGAAAGAAGACCTCGCTAAGCTATATCTGAGTCAAAGTTCGTCCAAAGTGGAACTCTTGTCCGGCAAAACCTATGACTTGCTCTTTGCCGCTGACTTGGGATTAATCGGCTCAGGAACCGCTACGCTTGAATCCGCGCTTGCAGAATTGCCAATGGTGATTCTTGCCAGAAGCTCAACTATCAATTACTGGCTCGCAAGGTTTCTGGTGGATGTCCCGTTTTTCGGACTGCCAAATCTAATTGCGGAAAAAGAAATCTGCCCGGAACTATTTATGTATAATGTGAACCCAAAACGAATTTATGAGGAATTGAAAAAACTGATTTCTGACCCGAATAAGAGAGAGCGCCAAAAAGCCGAGCTTAAAAAAATCCGAGAGCGTCTTGGCGAAAAACAGGCATCCTCCGAAGCCGCAAAACTTATTCTGGAAATGCTTAATGATTAGAAACCTTGATGGGGAGAGAGCTCATAATCGCTTTTAATTGCTAAATCTCAGTTGTCTATCGCATTTGTATAGGATGCGCTCTTTCGTGTTCACATTTTTATTTTATCTGCATATTCTCCAGAACCGCAAGCGTGATCCCGTCTCCGCCCTCATTCTGCTCCCCGGGCCGAAATGATTTCACATAAGAAGAGCTTGCCAGATATTCGCGCACCAATTTTTTCAAAACGCCAGTCCCATGTCCGTGAATAATATAAACCGCAGGCTTGCCCTCCCTTACAGATTGGTCAAGATAATTGATCAACTCTATCTCCGCGTCTTCAGCTCGCTTCCCGCGCAAATCCAGGGTGTTCCCTGATGACCGCGCAGGATTCGCGCATAACGCACTCTCGCTTCCCACCATCGTTTCCCGTTTCTGAGCCTCTCTTTTTTTCTGAATTCTGAGCAGACCAGAAATTTTTTCCTGAATACGAATAGAGCCAATACCCAGCGTGGCTTCCTGGCTCTCTGGATTCAATCCGATAACCTCTGCCTGGATTTTCAATCGTTTCACCCAAGCCAAATCCCCTACCTGCCATTCCTCTGAGGCAATCTCCTCTCCCTGGTCTGGCACCGGATATTTTTCATCAAGCTCCTTGCGAATCCGAGCAATCTCTTTTTCCGCGCTTTTTACCCTATCCGTGCTCCTTACATCTCGCGCCTCTTCATAAATCTGATTAAGCCTGGTTTTAATAGACCTTAATTCTGACTCCAGTTCCCTTCGGAGACCCTTTTTCATCTCTTGCTCCTTTTCCAGCAAGCGCCTGCCCTTCTCATCCAGTTCCTTTGAACGCATCTGAGAATCCTGCTCCTCTTCCGCAAGCCTCCGCAATCTCTGGTCTAGTTCGGTCTGCTTTAAATCCAGCTGACTTACCAGCTCAATGAGTTTCCTTGATTCAGGGTCAAGCATCTTCTCGGCTTCCTCAATAAGCTCTTTGTCAAGTCCGAGTTTCCGCGCTGTGGCAATGCCATAACTCGGACCCGGAAGACCCAATCTGAGATGATAAGTAGGCGTGAGATTAAGCGGGTCAAATTCAAAACTGGCATTTATAAATCCTGGCTCGGTTTCTGCGAACGCCTTGAGCCTTGAGAGATGCGTGGTGACCATAGTCAGGCAATTTCTCTTTTTAAGCTCCTTTAAAATAACCATGGCTAACGCTGAGGCTTCCTCTGGGTCTGTTGAGCCTAAAATCTCGTCAATCAGGACAAGAGAGGAATCCTGCGCATAATTCAAAAACGCAAGTAAATCCAGAAGATGCGCTGAATAGCTTGAAAGGTCCTGACTCAAGCTCTGCTCGTCCCCGATTCCAGCGTAAATTTCTGGAAATAATCCCAGCTCCGAGTCCGGATGAGCAGGAATAGCCATTCCAGCTCTTATCATCAAGCTGAGCAAGCCAATGGTTTTAAGCAAAACGGTTTTCCCTCCAGTGTTTGGACCAGAGAGCACTAAGACCCTGGTATCTGTTCCCATTACAAGGTCATTCGCAATCGCATCCTTACCTCTGAGAATCAAAAGAGGATGCCGGACTTGAAAAAGCCTGATTGCGCCTGTGGTAGAGAGTTGCGGAATGCTTGCCGAGAGGGTTCTTGCTAACTCAGCTTTTGCGCAGAGCAAATCTAACTCGCTCAAGCTATTGAGCGCGAATAAAAGCTGAACCTTACTCAGCGAGACTTCGGAGCTAAGCTCTGCGAGAATCCTTTGAATCTCTGTCTCTATTTCTCGCTCAAGAATGCGGAGCCGGTTATTGAGCGGAACCATCTCTATTGGCTCCAGAAAAACCGTGGCGCCACTTATGGAGCTATCGTGAACTATTCCAGAGATAGCGGTCTGCGCAGAGCTTTTAACTGGAATGACAAACCTTCCATCCCGCTCTGTATAAAAGCTGTCCTGTATGACCCCAGACAAATCTTCTGAATTTAGCATTTTTTCCAGCTTCTTCTGAATCTGCGCGCGCAAACTGGATAGCTCTTGCCGAAGTCTTGCCAGGTCAGGACTAGCTGAGTCCTTTATCTCTCCCTGCTCGTCCACAGTTCCATGGATTCGGGATTTCAGCTCTGAAAAATTATGGATTTGTCCCGCAAGCTCGCCAAGCCCGGGGAATTTTTCTTTTACCTTTTGAAAAAACACCCGATTAGCTTCAGCAAGATTAAGAAACTTAAGTAGTTCTAAAAAATGTTTTGCAGTAAGGCTCACGCCCTTCTCAGCGTGTTCCAGGCTTTGAGAAAAATCACTGAAATGACCAATCGGAGGATTCAGCCCGGAATCAAACAGCGCCATCATTTCTTTAAGCAAATTCAGGTCTCTCTTGATTTTTTCCAGATTCTGCGATGGTTCAAGGCTTAAGGCACGCGCTTTTCCCGGCTCGCTCTTGCAATAGCCAGCGAGAAAATTCAACAGCTCCGGATACTCCAGGCGTTCTTTAGACCTGGCTAAAATTTTTTCCTTATCCAGAATTCTCATCCCTGTCTTATTTTGTCCGGGTTTTAAATTTTATTCAAGAAAAATCAAATTCTTTATAGACATTGCTTTAATGCTGGAAATTTTATTGATGGCTAAAAAACTTGATTTCCATAACTAGAAAATCCAGGCGCAAAATGTTAAACTAAAAGAATGATTAGCGCAATAGTGGTAGCTGGTGGCAAAGGGGAGCGAATGAATTCTGCTTTGCCCAAGCAATTTCTGGAAATTCTGTGCAAACCTATTCTGTTATGGGCAGTGGAGCGTATCTGGGCTTGTCCCAAAGTGACTGAGATGGTCGTGGTGGTTCCTGAAAAACACCGATTGCGTGCTGAGGAAATTTTTTCAGGCAGAGAAGTTAAAATTGTAGCAGGAGGCTTGGAGCGACAGGACTCAGTGTATGCGGGTCTCAGGGCAAGCTCTGCGAAAGCGGAATTGGTTTTGATTCACGACGGTGTTCGTCCATTTCCGAGCAGGCAGTTGATTGAGAGGGTGATTGCTGGCGCGGAAAATTTTGGCGCGGCTATTCCTGGTCTTCCGGTCAAGGAGACGATCAAGGAGATTGAGCAAAAATCCGGGAGGGTTATCGGCACGGTTGACAGGAGCAGATTATATTCCATTCAGACTCCGCAGGTATTCCGCAGGGAATTGATTATAGAGGCGCATGAGCGAGCACAGAATTTAGGCTTTTATGCGACAGATGATGCAGGTCTGATTGAGTGGATGGGCGGAGATGTTGTGATGGTGTCTGGTGAGGAGACTAATCTGAAGATCACGACTGCCCTGGATTTGAGGCTGGCGGAATTGATTGCAAAGGAGATGGTTGGATGAGCTATCGTGTGGGCTTGGGCGTAGATTTTCATCGGTTTAAGAGGGGCAGGAAGCTTATACTTGGGGGTATAAGGCTGAATTATCCTCTTGGACTGATGGGGCATTCTGATGCGGATGTGATTGCGCACGCTGTTGCGGATGCGCTACTTGGCGCGGCAAGGCTCGGGGATATTGGCAGGCATTTTCCGAGCACGGACTCTAAATATAAAGATGCTAACAGCCTTGTTCTCTTGAAGAAGTGTGCGGAGATGATTAGAAAAAAAGGATATGAGCCTGTGAATGTTGATTTGATGGTTATACTGGAGGAGCCGAAGCTGGGCGCAAAACTAGGAGCAATGGAGAAGAATCTGGCAAAGGCAATGGGGATGAGTGCGGAGGATGTGAGTGTTAAAGCGACAAAGCCGGAGTTGATGGGATCTCTTGGAAGAAAAGAGGGGATCGCGGCAATAGCGGTGTGTTTAATAAAAAAGATGATTATAGATTACAAAAAGGGAGACTAAAGTCTCCCGCACAAGAAGGAAGGAAGATAAATAAAAAATGGGGATTGTGGTTTATAACACATTGAATGGAAGAAAAGAGGAGTTCAAGGAGGTTCATCCGGGAGAGGTCCGGATGTATGTTTGCGGACCTACGGTTTATGATGATAGTCATATTGGACACGGAAGAGCCGCTGTGGTCTTTGATGTGATTTACCGGTATTTCAAGTTCAAGGGATACAGGGTGACCTATGTTCGGAATTACACGGATGTTGATGACAAGATTATCAATCGCGCGAACAAAGACGGAGTGCCAGCTTCTGAGATAGCGGAGCGATATATTCGGAGCTATGAGGATGATATGAAGGCATTGCGAGTGGCAAAGCCGGACTATACGCCAAAGGTGAGCGAGCATATTCCTGATATAATCGCGATGATCCAGATTTTGATTGATAAGGGATTTGCTTATGTTTCTGGCAATGATGTGTTTTTTTCGGTGAGAAAGTTTCATTCTTATGGCAAGCTGAGCAAGCGGACTCTGGACGAGATGGAGGCAGGAGCCAGGGTTGAGATAAATGAAGCAAAGCAGGACCCTCTGGACTTCGCATTATGGAAGGGAGCAAAGCCAGGGGAGCCAAAATGGCAAAGCCCCTGGGGAGAAGGCAGACCGGGCTGGCATATAGAATGCTCGGTGATGAGCGGCAAGTATCTCGGGAATCCGTTTGATATTCACGGAGGTGGCAAGGATTTAATTTTTCCTCATCACGAAAACGAGATTGCGCAGAGCGAAGCCGCGTATGGCGTGCCAATGGTTAATTACTGGCTTCATAATGGATTTGTGCAGATAGACCAGGAGAAGATGAGCAAGTCGCTTGGAAACATTCTTCTTATTCGGGACTTGCTCAAGCGGTATCATCCAGAGGTTGTTCGGTATTTTTATGTTAGCGCGGGGTGGAGGAGTCCGCTGGACTTTTCCGAGAACAATTTATTGCAGGCAGAGGAGACCTTGTTCAGGTTTTATCAGGCTTTTTCTCGGATAGAGCAATTGAGCAAGGGCTTGGAGGGTACAAAGGCTTTATCTGAAGGACCGCTTGCTGAAAAATTGCAAAAGCTGGAATCTGAGTTTATAGAAGCGATGGATGATGATTTTAACACCGCGCGTGTGGTGGGTATTTTCAACGATTTTTTGAGGCTGATTAACCAGAACCTTGAACAGCCAAAATTTGTCAAAAGCAAAGAGGGGGTGGCTCTGCTAAGAGATTGCTGGAACGAACTCAAGAGACTTGGAGAGATTCTTGGAATTTTCCAGGAGCATCCGTCTATTTATATAGAACAGGCTAAACTAAAGGCGTTGAATTTAATCGGCGTCTCCGCAGGTTTGATTGAAGAGAAAATACAAGAACGCTCCCGCTCAAGAGCAGAGAAGAACTTTGCATTAGCGGACAGGATTCGCGCGGAGCTTGCGGAAAAAGGCATTCTTCTGGAGGACACTCGTGAGGGAACGGTCTGGAATATAGATTTGAAGATGATTCATCAAATCAGGCAATCAAAAGGAGGTGTTAAATGAAGAGGATTTTTAGCGCGTTTCTGGTTTTAAGTCTGGCAGGAATTTTATCTGCCTGTCAGGGGAGTAAAAAGGAGCCGGAGTTGACAACGCCGAGTCGGTCTGATGTTAATCTTTCTGGACCCAAGAAGCGAGTTGGGATTTTTGCGTTCAAGAACAAATCCCGGTATGGTCAGGACAAGCTCACAAAAGCGGCGGTTGATATTCTTTATTCTGAGCTTGAAAAGAGTGGATTATTTGAGCTTTATGAGCGGGCTGAGCTTTCAGAGCTTGAGAAGGAATTTGATTTGATTGAGTCCGGAAAGGTGAATGCGACAAGTGCGGCTGAGCCAGGGAAGCTGGTTGGGGTACAGGCGGTGCTCATCGGAAGTATCACCCAGTTTGGTATCTGGGAAGAGGCGCAGGATTATCTGGTCTATAAGAAGAAGACAGAGATTGCAGAGGCAACTGTTGACATCAGGGTTGTGGATGTGACTACCGGAAGGATTATTACTGCGGATTCTGGCACAGGAAGGGCTGAGCGGGAGATGGAGCAGACCCTTGGTTTTGGCGCAAGCGGAAGTTATGATGAGACAATGGCTGACAAGGCTCTTCGCGCCGCGATTGCTCAGTTCATTAACAATGTTATCCAGCGCTTGAATGAAATGCCCTGGCAGGGAAGAGTCGCGGATTTAGGCAAACAGGATGCTCAGGATGTTATTTATGTTAATGCTGGAAGAAAGAGCGGGATGCCAATGGGCTCAAAGCTGGTCATTTACAAGGTCACCGGAAAGATCACAGACCCGGAAACAGGCGCGTTCCTCGGATACAAAACACAGAAGATTGGCACTGCAGAGGTTTTTGATTTCACTGGCGAGGACCTGTCAATTGCGCGTGTGACTTCTGGCGCTGGCGTATCCAGAGGAGACATTGTAGTTCTGGAAAAGGATGCTGGAAAATTTTAACAAGAGGGAAACAGGAAAGGAGATGAAAAAAATGAGAAAAATAATCGGTGCGATTTTCATAATAGCAATTATTTTCTCCTGTAGCCTGAAAAAACAGACGGTAATGGTTCCTGGCACTGGCGAGCTTTGCCTCAAAGTTGAGCCAGCAAGCGCAGATGTTTATGTTGATGGCAAAAATATGGGCAAGGCAAATCAGTTCCAGAATAATCCAAACTGTCTGGAGCTAAGTTCTGGAAGGCATTTGATCCAGATTTCCCATCCTGGATTTGCTGAATACAGGACTGAAATTTTTGTTGGCAGTCAGGCAACTGAATGGCTAAAGGTCAAGCTGAGCAAGGAAAAAGGCAAATAGTGTAAATGATTGGAAGTCATAATTCGGGGGCTGGAATTCGGGGCGGTTTCTTATCAATTTATCAACCTATCATCCTATCAGCCTATTTTATCATCTTTGTTCTCGCTGGCTGTGCTTATCAAAAGCCTGTCTCGTTCCTTCATTCGGAATATCATCAGCGCCGTCCCAGCCTGATCGCTGTGCTTCCGTTTGATAATATGAGCGTTGACCTGGACGCCACTCAATTGATTCGTCCAATTGTCCAGCAGAGGCTTATTTATAAAGGCTATCGCTGTGTTCCTCTGGAACAGGTTGACCGGACTCTAAAGGACAATGGCGTGATGGTGTCGCACGATGTTTATATGTTCAAGGCGCAGGAGTTAGGAAACCTTCTTGGCGTGGATGGACTGATATATGGAACCGTGACAGAGTTTAATAAAAGATATGCGTTTTTATATTCGGACATCATCGTGGGACTTAAGCTGGAGATGATAGACGCAAAAACCGGGGACACTCTCTGGAAGGACGAGAGGATTTCCAGCCAGAACACGCTTTTAGATAGCCTGCTTCTGGCTATAAACCAACGCAGTCCAGAAGAATCGCTCGTGGCAGTGATGGCTTACAATACCGCGTTTGCGCTTTTATCCCAGTATAGGCCCTATGCTGAGGATGCTGTTCGGGAAGCGCTCTTAAGCCTTCCAGCAGGACCTTATGGCGAGAGCTTATATCCCTGGGACATAAATCATTCGGTCTGGCAGGATGATATTGTTGACCCATGGCTTCGGAGCTATCCGCTTATCCGTGCTTATTATTATGAGCCAAAGCCTTCAAAGCCAGAAGACCAGAATGAAGAAGATTCTCCTGGAGATGGGAAGAAAAAGACAAATCATGGAAAGAAAAAGGACCAGCCAGACCTAACTATCCAGGTTCCAGGTCCCAAGTCTGGAACAGGGGTAATCATAAATATCAATCCTTCTTCTCCTGACAAGTCTGACTTGCAAAACAAAAAAGCCAAAAACCAAAATCAATCTGAGCAGAAATCCGATTCCAAAAAAGACCAAGATAAAAACAAAGAGCCTGACAAAAAAACTGATTCCGGGAAAAGTGAAAGTTCTAAACAAAAATCTGGCTCGGATAAATCTGATTCCAATAAGTCTGACAAAAAACACGACAAAAAATAAATAAGACAATTTAGTCGGTTTTTGTGCGGATAGGTTTTAATTTTTTTCTAATTCAAATTCCAGGTTATTAGAGCTTTAAATTAAAGATTTTGGTGTTATAATCACTGAAGAATTCAGGCAATTGGCGCAGACCAATTATCGGGACTAAAGTCCCTTGCATATTAAAAGCTGTGTGCGGAGAGGAATGTCCGCTCCACGAATTCGCGAGCATGCCCTGGCGTGATTGCCCGGGCATCAGGAGCGCTTGAAAGGAAATGAGGAAGGATTATCAGATTTCCGGGTGTAGGATAGTTGAGGGATGCTCCTCAGAGCAGTTCCAGGTCCTTGTGTTTATAGACCCGGACAAAGATGAAAAGCAATATCTGGTTGAGGAGTTGAAGATAGACGAGCATACCTTGAATTCCTCTCTGGACCCGGATGAGCTCGCGCGTCTGGAATTTGAGCCAGAGCATGTTGCGCTGATCTTCAAACGACCAAGGAACTATTCGGGAAAAGACCAGCTTCTTTTTAAGACCAGCAGTAGTGGAGCGTTTTTGTTCAAAGATAAGCTGGTGCTGGTGATGAATGAGGATGTGCCTTTGTTTGAGGGCAAACAATTTGCAAGGGTGACCTCCCTTAACGACCTTTTACTCAAGCTAATTTACCGCTCGGTTTATCATTTTCTGGAGCATTTAAAGATTATCAATATGCTCTCAGACGAGCTGGAGCAGAAGATCAATATCAGTATGGAGAACAAATACCTGATCAATATGTTCACTCTGGAAAAGAGCCTGGTGTATTATTACAACGCAATTAACTCCAATGGAATGCTTATTGAGAAGTTAAGAATGAACACAAGCAAGCTCGGGTTTCAACCTGAGGAGATAGAGCTTCTGGAAGACTTGAGCGTTGAGAACAATCAATGCTTGAAGCAGGCGGAAATATATTCAAATGTTCTGGCAAGCCTAATGGACGCAAGAGCGTCTATTGTCAGCAATAACCTGAATATGCTGATCAAAACCCTGACCATCATAACGCTGTTGGTGATGGTGCCGACTTTTGTGGTGAGTCTCTTCTCAATGAATGTTCCTATCCCAGGCCAGCATCATCCTCATATGTTCTTCTACATTATGGGACTTTGTACGCTATCGGTCCTGGTCATGATTTTGCTCTGGAAATATAAACGCTGGTAAGCGCTGAACCAAAAAGCGATTAGCTAATCCCGAATGCCGAATTCCTAATTCAAAATTGACTCCAGGACAAAAACTGCTAAATTAAAATTTGATTAGAACAGCCACAATTTAAGGGAACTGAGGGAAAGAATGGGACTGGGAAAACTACTTGAGCAAAGAGCAAAGAGCGACAGGGATAGGATTTTCCTTTATTATGAGGGAGAGAGCTGGAACTATGGTGAATTTTTTAAGCGCGTTAAGTCTCTTGCCTCTGGATTGATTGACCAGGGTCTAAAGCCCGGGGACAGGGTGGCGTTATATTTGAGCGCTTCTCCGGAATTTATTGAATGCTTCTATGCGGTGATTTATGCTGGAGGGGTAGTCATTCCGATCAATTATCGCTGGAAAGCAAACGAGCTTTACTTTGCCCTGAAAGATTCCGGGGCGAGGTTCCTGTTTTTTTCCGCGGAGAAAAGCCTGGAGATACAAAAGCTGGACAGAGAGAAACTATGTCTGGACAAACTGGTCATTGTCAAAGGAAAAGCTCAGCCAGGGTTTATGGATTATTCCAGAATTTTCTCCGAGAAAAGCGTGTCCTTGCAGGAAGACAATGATAATCAACTGGCTGGAATCATTTACACCTCTGGAACAACAGGCAAACCCAAAGGCGTGATGCTCTCTCATCGGAACTATATGGCTAATTTAAGCCAGATAACCGGGGTGCTGGACCTTCAGGAAACAGACAGATTCCTTGGTATACTTCCACTGTTCCATGTGCTGGGATTGATGGTTCTTGTTCTTATGCCTGTGTACACCGGAGCCAGTCTGGTTCTCTTCTCTGAGTTTTCTCCGCGTAAGGTGTTGACTGCTCTTCGGGACTATCAGGTATCAGTGTTTGCAGGAGTTCCCACAGTCTATGCCCTTCTGAATAATTTACCAGCAGAAAAATTCTCCAGCCTGCCCGGGCTTAAATACGCTCTTTGTGGAGGAGCTCCTCTTGCGCCGGAGATTCTGGAGCAATTTGAAAAAAGATATCAGGTAGAACTTCTGGAGGGATATGGCTTGAGCGAGGCAACCTGCGCGTGTACCTTAAATCCGCCTGCTGGAAAAAGGAAACCAGGCTCTGTGGGATATGCGCTTCCTTATCAGGAAATCCTGGTGAAGAGCGAGTCAGGAGAGGACCTGGGACCTGGACAAATCGGGGAGTTATGGATTTCTGGAGAGAATGTGATGAAGGGATATTTTCAGGATCAGGCGGAGACAGAAGCTGTTTTGAAAGATGGCTGGCTAAAAACCGGAGACCTGGGATACTATGATGTGCAGGGATATTTTTATATTAAGGGCAGAAAAAAGGAAATGCTTATCCGTGGCGGAGAGAATATATATCCGCGGGAGATTGAGGAAGTCCTGTTAAGCCATCCTGCGGTTTCAGAGGTTGCCGTGATTGGAGTTCCGGACAGGGTTTGGGGAGAGGAAGTGATGGCAGTGATTGTTCCGCGTGATAATTCTGGAATCAAGACCGCTTTGCTGGAAGATTTCTGCCATCAGCATCTGGCTGATTATAAATGCCCCAAGCTATGGCAGATAATTCCAGAAATGCCAAAATCCGTCACTGGAGAAATCCTCAAGCAGAAGCTTCTGGAAAAATATCACTCCGGGAAAAAATGAATGCCTAGATTACTTCTGGTCAATCCATGGATTTTTGACTTTGCCGCGTATGACTTCTGGCTCAAGCCCATTGGATTGCTCAGCCTCGCAGAGAGCCTGAAACAAGCTGGATTTGAAATTGAGCTAATTGACCTCACAAATTGCGCAAGCGGAGTTAGCGCTGATTCGCGCCCGGCTCGCTTGAAAAGGCTTTCGGACGGAAGAGGAAAATTTTTATCTGAGATTATTCCCAAACCAGAGCCTTTGAAAAAAATTCCGCGCAGATACAAAAGATACGGAGTCTCACAAGCGCAAGCCGAAGAATGGTTCAGAAAAGCTCAAAAGCCAGATGCAATCCTTCTTGGAACAACAATGACCTACTGGTATCCGGGATATATGGCAAGCATAGAATTGCTCCGGAAAGTCTTCCCGCAAACCCCCATCATTGCTGGAGGGCTTTATGTGACTTTGCTTCCTGAGCATGCCCGAAAGAATCTACCTGTGGACTTTCTCTGCACAGGAGATTACGAGGCGTCATTGCCTTTGTTTTTGCAAAAAATTTTCAGCAAAACATTTTCCTTGAAAAGCCCTGAGCAAATCAAACTGGGGCTGGACCTTTATCCGTATCTGGATTACGGCATAGTCCTGAGCGGAAGGGGTTGTCCGTTCAGATGTAAATACTGCGTAAGCTGGAAATTGCATCCGAATCTCAAGAGAAAGCCAGTGGAAATGGTGGTTGAAGAAATAGAGTGGCAGGGGAGAGCGCTTGGCGTGAAAAATATCGCTTTTTATGACGATGCTCTTTTACTGAATCCGGAGCAACATATTTTGCTGATTCTGGAGGGGGTTATTCGCAAAAACCTCAATATCAAATTTCACACTCCTAACGGGTTGCATCTCAAGCCAGTGAGCAGAGAGCTTGCAGAATTGATGAAACGCGCAGGCTTTGGCGTGATTCGCTTTGGTTTAGAAACCGCGGATAAGAACCGGCAGAAGACTCTGGGAGCAAAAGCTTATCTGGATGACCTGGCAAAGGCGCTAGAATATCTTGAACAAGCAGGTTATTCCCGCAGAGAGATTGGAATTTATTTACTTGCGGGCTTACCGGGACAGACTGCAGAGGAAATTGAAAAAGATGTTCGGGCAGTAAAAAAACTCGGAGCCAGACCGTATCTTTCAGAGTATTCGCCCATTCCCGGGACTGAATTATGGCAGGAGGCGATTGCCTCTGCCAGATTTGACTTTGTCAATGAGCCTTTGTTCCAGAATTGCAGTCTGCTCGCATCAGCTCACCCCTCGCTCACTCCTCAGAAACTCTCTTACCTCCGAGCCCTGTGCAAGGAATAAAAAAATCAAACGCCAATTTTTTTTTAAACTTCCTATCTTAGCAAAGCGACAAATCCAGCCTGCTCAAAGTGTTTATCATTGGTTAAAGCCTGATTGATATTCTTTTCTTTCATTATTTGAAACGATGAACAGTCAGTTAAGCTCCATTCCTTGTCAATCCTATTTTCATAATAGTCCAGCGCTTGATTAAATTGAATGCTCGTTTGAGCAATAACTTTGATATTGGGGTTAGTTTTTATTTCCTTGACGAATTTTACAGTAGCTCTGCGCAATCCCTCCCCCTTCTTCGCAATTTGGTTTAGCAACTCGGTTAAAACCATTTCGCTTGTAATGATGATCGTATTCCCTAATGATTTGGATTTGCTCATAGCTTTGTCGTGCAATTTGTCATTTGGATTTAAAAGAGCTATCCAATAATTACTATTAGCAAATACGGATTTTATTTCTCTTCTTTGGGATGCCCATATAGGTAATGGTCAAAATTTTTTGATAAATCTTTGGGTAATTTTTCCCACTCCTCAGCTGGAACCGAGGCCGCGATTTCATCCGCAATCTCCCAAATCGGTCTGGCATTTGGATCATAAGCAATCTCCCCTGCTTCCTGCAATATCATCTCTTCCACCAAAGCCACCCTGCTTATTTTGCCATCATAGGGATTGAACTCTGCCCTTCCTTTTATACGCAAACGCCTAGCAGAATGTTCGCGAAGCGCATTAGTAATAATCTCTTCTTGTTCTGGCAAAAATTTTCCTGGAATCTTGCTACCATCCTCCAAGCGTAAAATGAAATTTAATCCATCTAAATCCGCGGCGCGAATCTCTCCAACAATGTCCACAATGTCTTCATATTTCCCTTCAGACCGTTCTAAAATTCGTTTTCTCGTGTCAAGTGAATAAACCGCTGGCTTCTGACGCTTAACCGGCTTTTGCTCAAAGCTTTCTCCCTCTCGCAGGGTTTTCCCATAATCTTCAAAAAGATAAATAAGTCTTTTCGGAAAATTTTCCGGAAGCGGTGCATCACGGCTCGCGGCATCTGTAGTGTCCGCAACCAATTCAACCGCTTCATCAAGTTCATCTCGGCAAGGCTCAAACTGAAAATCATTATCTTCAAATTCTATCTCTCTCATAATCGGCACCGAGGCAGAGCCATGTTCTATTTTATAGAATTTTAGATTTAAAGAATCTTCAAAATTTTTACGCAATCTTTGCCTCCCGGGATGATTTCTCCTCCATAACTCTTTTGCGGTTTCTACCAAGATATTCTTATAACTAAGAAGCTCCTCTAACACATCTAAAGGAAGCCCATGATCCTCAAAACGAGGGCCTTTAAATGTGTGGGTTGCTAGCAAAAAAGATTTCTTTTTCAATTATTTCACCCCCTTCTCAAAATCGCCTGCCTTAATTTTTATTTTATAACAGAAGAGAGCTTTAAGCAAAATGTCTGCTATCGCGCTTAATATGCCGTTCAACCTTTTCCCAATTTGCCAATCCCTCAATCGCTCCGAGTTTCAAGGTTGAAAGACCAGCAAAAGCGTTTGCAAAACGGACTGCTGTAATTAACTCGTTTTTCTCTGGCGGGATGGTCTTGAATCTGATGAGCCATGCGATCATTCCTGCGGTAAATGCGTCTCCAGCGCCAGTAGTGTCAACTGGTTGGAGCTTGAACCCTGGCACATACCCATGGTATTTTTCCGTGGCATAAAATGCTCCTTTTGCTCCAAGCGTGACTGCCACGATTTTAGCGCCATTCTTGATGAGCTTTTCCGCGCCTTTTTCCAGATTTTTTGTGTCAGTCAGGAAAACCAGCTCGTCCTCGCTCAGCTTGAGCAGAGCAACTTTTGGAATTAAAGACCAGGTAATTTTTTTCAATGCCCGATGGTCCTTCCATAAATGAAACCGAAAATTCGGGTCAAAGCTCAATACACAGCCAGCTTTTTGCGCAAGCTCAATGGCGTGTAAAGTAGCTGAGCGGACTGGCTCCAGAGAAAGCGAAATGGTGCCAAAATGAAAGACCTTTACGCCCCTGAAAGCCCTGGCGCTGAGCTCTCTTGGCAAAAGTTTTCTGTCCGCGCCCGGGGTTCCATAAAAGAAAAAGCTCGGATTCCGTTTCTTGTCCAGAGCCACAAAAACTAACGCAGTTAGCTCATTCTTTGCCGCTTTGATCCAAGTAGTATCTACTTTTTCCTTTTTCAGAAAATCCAGCATAAATTGTCCCAGCGGGTCTGCTCCCAGCTTGGTGATCAAGCCAACCTTTACTCCAAGCCTAGCAAGTCCAACCGCAACATTGCAAACCGCGCCTCCAGGAGCGAGCCGGTAAGCCCTGGTATCCTCCATAGCTCTTCCCGGCTCCATAGAGACCAAATCCACTAAAGCCTCTCCTAAACATAATACCTGATTCATCTCAGTTAGTTTATCACTTTCCGGAGATACCCAAAAGGGACATACTCTTTATGATTTGCGGAAGCGTAAGAATTGGTTAAACTATTAGAGGGCGATGGAGTCCGCCTTTCAACCGCTCATTGAGCTGATGACTCCTGCTGACTATAGTTGTAAAATTCAGAAAGGAGTTAAAGCTTGAATTCCAGTTATTCAGAGCAAGCTGGTATTGATGCGGAAAAAGTTCAGTCAGTTATCAGGGAAGCAAAGCCTATTTTACAATCCAGCGCTCAGGCAGAGGATTTGCTTATTCGGCTGGCTTCTCTGGAGGAGCGGTTATTTGAGGGAAGGTTTCATCTTGCCGCGCTTGGGCAGACCAAGCGAGGAAAGAGCAGTCTCCTGAATGCTCTTCTTGGAGAAAAAATTCTTCCCACCTCTGTAATCCCTTTGACTGCTATTCCTACTTTTATTAGCTGGGGAGCGGAATTAAAAGCCAGAATAACTTTCAAAAATGGCACATCGCCAAAGGAGTTAATAAGTCAGGATAGCACAGAAATCCGCGAGTATCTTGCGGGCTTTATAAGCGAGGAGTTAAATCCAGAGAATCGCTTACAGGTTGAGTTTGTTGAGCTTTCTCATCCAGCAACAATTTTGAAATCAGGGCTTGTTCTGATTGACACTCCGGGCATCGGGTCAACCTTTCAGCACAACACTGAGGTGACCTTGAATTTCCTGCCCCAGTGTGACGCTGGTTTATTTGTCTTTTCCCCAGACCCGCCTATCACAGATGTAGAATTAGCATTTCTAAAAGAGGTTCGCGTTAAAGTCAACTCTCTTTTTTTTGTGTTTAATAAAGCTGATTACTTAACAGAAGATGATCTGGAAAAGAGCATAAGTTTTCTCAAAAAGACCCTTGAGGAAAAAGCTGACATTAAGAATCCACTGATTTTTCCAACATCGTCAACCCGGGCACTAAAAGCCAGGAAGGCAAATTCAGATAGCGAATGGGAGCAGAGCGGTTTTAAGGCGCTAGATGAATACCTGACCCAGTTTTTAGCCGGAAATAAGCAAAAGGCTCTATCAGAGGCTATTTTCATGAAGACGCAATCTTTGTTAAGAGAAGCGCTTATGAGACTTGATTTGTCTATTGCGTCTATGAAAATGCCTATTGAGATTCTGGAAGAGAAAAGGGAGCGCTTGAAGAACAGGCTGAAAGAGGTTCAGGCTCAGCGTCAGATTCAGCAGGATTTGATGGATGGGGACCAGAGGCGTTTTCTGGAAAATTTAGAGATGCGCGCAAACGAGCTTCGGGAGAGGGCTAATAATTTAATTAAAAAGTCCTTCTGGGAAAAGCATAGCTTAAATGAGAAGCTGGATTTTGAAAAAGAGCTTTCAGAAATTATCAGCGCCTGGTTTGAGCATGAGTTTGGGGTTTTGTCTCGTGAATTAGAGCAACAGGTAAAAGCTCTGCTCAAAGCTCATCAAAAGCGCGCTGAGGATTTGATTGAAGAAGTGAGGAAGGACGCGGCGGAAATTTTTGAAATTCCATTTATACAAGGGAAAATATTTGATAGCTTTGAGCTGGAGCGTAATCCTCACTGGGTAACTCATCAGTGGGACACATCGTTCGGGATGCCTCCAGTGGAATGGCTGGAGGTGTTTTTGCCAAGCGCCTGGAGGAAAAGAAGATTACAAAAGAGAATAAACAGACAGATAGAAGAGCTGGTTTCGCGTAATGTGGAGAATTTGCGCTGGTCAACATTACAGATATTCCAGGATAGCTTTCGTAGATTCAGGGAGAAATTTGACCAGCAACTGGCGCAAACCTCTGATTCTATACAATCTGCGATTGAAGTGGCGTATAAAAAAAGGCAGGAACAAGCTGAATCAGTAGCAGAGCAACTGGCTCTATGGGAGGATACTGCTATGCAATTAAGGAAAATTCTGGATGCTAATTCAGGCTAGATTCTCTGAAAAAAGACTTCCCAGAATTTTTATGAGTCAAGCTCCACTGGCGCATTGTTCCCAGTTCCTTTTCCGGTATCTACCTTGATCCCGAATCCAGTCCGGTCTTTGGCCAGAACAGAAATTATGCTGGGAGTGAGAATCTCGGGTTCAACCAATCTCACTAACTTGAATCGCTTAAATTTAATGGCAAAATAGCAAGAAATGGACTGGGTATATATAGAGGATTTAAGTAAAAATGTTGGCAAGGAAGTTGAGTTAAGGGGCTGGGTGTATCATAGGCGTAGTTCAGGCAAGATTCATTTTTTGGTTTTGCGTGATGGGACAGGGATTGCGCAGGCTGTTATTTTCAAAGGGGATGTCAGTCCAGAGATTTTTGAGATAGCTGAGAGGATTTCTCTGGAAAGCTCAGTGATTGTTAGAGGCACGGTTCGGGAAGATAAACGCTCGCCAGGCGGGTATGAAGTTGGCGTGAAAGAGCTTGAGCTTGTTCATCAATCAGAGGACTATCCGATTCAGCCCAAGGAGCACGGAGTGGATTTTCTTTTGAGCCATCGGCATCTCTGGCTCAGGAGCATAAAGCAGAATGCGATTATGCGAATCAGGGATGAGGTGATCAAGGCTTGTCGCAATTTTCTTGACCAGCGTGGATTTGTAATGCTAGACGCGCCTATATTCACACCATCTGCCTGTGAAGGCACATCCACATTGTTTCAGACAGATTATTTTGGCACACCAGCTTTTCTCACCCAATCTGGTCAGCTTTATATGGAAGCCGGGGCAATGGCTCTGGGAAGGGTATATTGCTTTGGACCCTGTTTTCGGGCAGAAAAGAGCAAGACGCGCAGGCATCTTACAGAATTCTGGATGCTTGAGCCAGAGGCGGCATGGTTTAGATTAAAGGATGTGATGGACCTGGCAGAGGATTTGATCGTGGCGATTGTGGAGCGGGTTCTGGAGAAAAAGAGGAATGAGCTCAAGACGCTTGAGAGAGACATTTCCAGATTGGAATTGATCAAAAAGCCTTTTCCAAGGATAAGCTATGAGGATGCGCTAAAGCTTCTTGCGGAAAAAGGAAAGCCATTGGAATGGGGACAGGATTTTGGAGGGGATGAGGAGACCCTGATTAGCCAGAGTTTTTCTCAGCCTGTAATGATTCATCATTATCCTGCAGAGATAAAGGCTTTTTATATGGCGCGGGATGAGCATAGACCAGAGCTTGCTCTTGGAGTGGACATACTCGCGTCAGAGGGATACGGAGAGATAGTAGGAGGAGGGGAAAGGGAGTGGAGGTATGATGTGCTTTTAAAGAGAATTGAGGAGTATAAACTTCCAAAAGGGGCTTTTGACTGGTATCTTGATTTGCGCAGATACGGCTCTGTGCCTCATGCGGGATTTGGCTTGGGCTTGGAGCGCACAGTTGCCTGGATATGCGGCACTCATCATATAAGGGAAACAATTCCCTTCCCAAGGATGCTTGAACGGATTTATCCTTGAGCCTGATTAGACTGGTAAAACCGAGCCACTAAATTTGTCAGATCGCGCGCTAAGGCTTTCTTATGTTCAAGAGAGGGGCTCAAACTGGTCTTTGCTCGCTCCGCATACAGGGCAGGTCCAGTCAGCAGGCAAATCCTCAAAAGCTGTTCCGGGCTTATGCCCTCGCTTCGGGTCTCCCTTTGCCGGATCGTAAATATATCCGCAAACACTGCATTGATACTTCTTCATATTTACCTCCTATTTCATTACACCGACGAGTTATTATAAATAAAAAAGAGTTATAAACAAGGTCTGTGTCCTCAGCACGCAGGAGCAGATAGAGTAAGAGTGTTGATCTGGCGTTTGAAAAAGTTTGAGCAGAAGCTTTCCCGGAAGACAGGTTTATGTTGCGTATGATTCGTCCGGAAAGCTTGCGCACTGGAATTTTTCAAATTGACAAGACAAACTGGCTTTGATACACTTGGGAACAACGCGGTTGGTCTTGTTCAGCTATTAATAGCTATGAGATGCCACGCTCGTATATTTTTAATGAAGGAGAAAAAAATGGAGAAGATTTCAAAGCTTATTGTAGCGCTTTTCCTGGCGCAGGTTTTGGTTTTTACAGGGTGCGAATCTCGTGAGCATTCCATCATACGCGAGAACAGCTATATTGCAGAGCATAAGGTAGAGGAAGTTGCTCATTACTGGGATGAGGTTGAATGGACTCGGGTTGATGGGGTTAAGTTGACAATGGACATATCAGCGCCAGAGAGCAAGGACTTGGTTCCGTGCGTGATGATTATTCACGGCGGAGGATGGACCTTGCACACTAACACTATTATGGAAGGAATGGCGAGATACATCACGAATCGTGGCTATGTGGTATTTAACATCAATTATCGGACTCTTGCTGAAGGGGTTCAAATGGAGCAGATTGTAGAGGATGTAATGGGCGCGCTTATCTGGGTAAAGGAGCACGCAAGGGAATATGGAGGAGACCCGAGCAGGATAGCAGTGACAGGAGACAGTGCAGGCGGGCATTTGACTGCAATGATTTTGACACAGGCTGGCAATCCTAAATTCAAGCCAAGTTATCAGGGCAATGGCAAAACAGATTTGTCAGTGACCTGTGCCGCGCCTTCTTATGGCGTGTTTGATTTTGTCGGAATGAGTAAATGGGCGCCTTCTATTACAAAGGGATATTTAGGCGCGAGCTACAAAGAGGCGCCAGAGCGCTACAGGCTTCTTTCTCCAGCGCTTAATCTCAAAAAGGGAATGCCTCCTCAACTCGTGATTGTTGGTAATCGCGACCCGCTTTACAGGGAGAATAAAAAATATGTAGAGGCTGTAAAGGCTCTTGGCAATCCGATTGAGTTCTGGGTTTATGAAGGTCAGACCCATGCGTTTCTCAATTATTTCTGGGACGAGCGGGGCATAAAAGGCTATGACAGGATTCTGAAATTTTTTGATGAACAATTAAAAAAATAATAGAGCGCGTTCCAGGATAAAAATCCCACACACTGAATTCCTGATTTTAATACCGGCAAAGCCAATCCAGTTTTTTCGGGAAATCTAACCAAGCTTTATGCATAACAGATTGACCAAAGTCTGGAGAAATGTTAAAACTGGGATAAAGAAAGAAGGAGTCAGAAATGGACTGGGAAAAATATCTGAAGGAAGAGGCGCTAAAGGATTATGAGAGATATGTTTCGCCTGGGAAGTATAAGACCTACAAACTGCTAGGATTTGATTTTATTCCGACAAAACGCGATGGCGTATGGGTTTATGATGAAAAAGGCAGAAGATATGTTAACTGCAGGTCCAGTGGAGGGGTATTCAATTTTGGACATAAGCCAGAAGCAATAATAAATGAGTTAAAAGAAGCGCTGAATTTTTTTGACATTGGGGACCATTTACTTGCGAGCGGAGCTCGCGCCGCGCTTGCTAAAAAATTGGCAGAGCTAACTCCTGGCGATATTCAATACACGGTTTTCGGGGTTTCTGGAGGAGAGGCGATTGACCTTGGGATCAAACTGGCAAGAGCGCATACCAGGAGACCCAAGATTATCAGCGCGCTTGGCGGGTATCATGGTCATACTGGTTTTGCGCTTGCTACAGGAGACGATGATTTCAAAAAATACTTTGGACCGCTTGCGCCTGGTTTTGTTCAGGTTCCGTTCGGAGACCTTAAAGCGCTTGAAAAAGAAATGGATGAGACCACAGCCGCAGTGATCTTTGAGACCATCCCTGCAACTTATGGAATAAAAATTCCTCCACCGGAATTTTTCCCCGGTGTAAGAAAACTATGCGATAAGGTTGGCGCAGTGATGATTATTGATGAGGTTCAGGCAGGGCTGGGAAGGACTGGAAGGCTCTGGGCGATTGAGGAATACAATGTGGTGCCGGATATAATGGTTCTTGGAAAAGGGCTTTCTGGCGCGATTTATCCTATGAGCGCAACATGTTTCCGTCCGTTTCTTAACCAGTTTTTTGAAGAGCATCCATTCATTCACATCTCCACTATGGGAGGTTCTGAGCTTGGCTGTGTTGTTACTCTAAAGGTTTTAGAAATGACCAGCAAGCCTGAATTTCTTTCAGAGGTGAGAAGAAAGGGAGAGTTGTTTGAACGCGGATTAAAGGACATACAAAAAAGGCATCCGCGTCTGGTAAAAGAGGTCCGGCAAAAAGGCTTGATGATTGGAATTGGTCTCCCAGATGCGAAATTCGGATTTTTGCTCACTGCCACTCTTGTGAAAAACAGCGTGATTGCGCTCTTTGCGCATAATGACCCAAGCGCAATGATTATTATGCCTCCTCTGATTATTAAGGATGAGGAAATAAGTTTTGTCCTGGACGCACTGGAAAAGAGCTTTATTGAGTTGGAAAAATTTCTGCCTTGAAAGAAGAACTCATAAATCTGATTGAGGAAAATGAACGGAGGTTGAATGAATTAGTCCGCCTTATCTATGAGCAGAAGTCTGATTCAGCTTTGCGGGAAAAAATAAACAGAGAGCTCAATAATCTTAAACAATCAAGTCAATCCGCGCTTGCGAAATTTTCCACTCTGAAACATGAGCTCAAGAGAAAAATTATATTTGAATTTGATGCTAATGGCTCTCTGGATTCTTTGCGGAGAAATCTAAACGCGCAAAAAAGGGCATTGCAAAAGTTAAAGAGAGAAATACACACTGGCTGGTATGAGCCTTTGCAGGTCAAGATTCTCGGGATCGGAGAGATAACAACCACTATTGAATTAAAAGGACAAGGAGCGCCTCTCAAAAAGAAGCCAGGGGAAAATCGCTGGATAAGAATGGCGATTAAAAAAGCGCCCAGCTTTCCGAATAAAGAGAGCGCAGAAGGATATATTAAAATTTGTTATGAGTATGAAAACTTTTTGAGCAATGCCCTTGGGATTCAAACGCCTTATGCTGAGCATCGGCTTATGCCTGGCAAGGAAGGCAGATGGCTGGTTTATAATTTTCAGGAGAGGCTAAGGAGCGAGTCTATTGCGTGTTTGATTATTCAGGTGGCGCGTTTAGAAGAGATTGAAAAAATTTTATTAAGGCTTTTGGCAGAGATAAGAAAAATTTTTCTCTGGAATCACGCCCATCCGGAATATCAGATTGGATTTGATGCCCAGATTCCAAACTGGGCTTTTATCCGGTTTGGTCCTGAGCATCCAGTGATTGAAGAAACAGAGCCTTTAATATATCTTGACACATCAACACCGCTAATTCGGAGGAATGGGATTGAGCAGTTGGACACAGAAATTTTTCTTAAAAGTATCCCTCTGTTCCTTCGTCCTGTTATTCGCAGGACTTTACTCAAGGAAGTGCTTGACCGATATTACAGACCGCGGGATGTTATTCTGGATTTGCTTGCCAGTTTTATCACGCATCATCGTCCGGATTTATTGCCTGGAATGATTGAGTTGACCAATCAATGGCTTAATGATAAAGCTTCAGAACTGCAAATCGCTCCATATACCGTTAAAGAGATAAAGAGCTATAACCGCCAAGATGTCTTGATCTGGAAATTTTTTAGACAGATGAAAAGGCTGGATAGATTTTTTACAGAAAAAATTCTGGGCAAAACTTATGAGCAGAGATTACCAAAAGGCTCGCCGTTGAACTGGGAAAATCTGGTTGGCGCTGGCGGTAAGGGCTTAACAGTGCCGGACTCTTTGAGAGCGTTGCTGAAAAAATAAATAAGGAGGTTTTGACACAATGAAAAAATATCTACTGTGCTTGATTATTTTAAGCGGTATTTTTGCTGGCGTGATTCAATCTGAGCAGACACAGGCTCCAGCTGGTTATTCTGCGCTTTCAGCAATTGACCATCTCTGGCTTTTTACAGGCAAGGCTCAAACCGCTATGTTCTCCAGCTCAGACCCGAGCGGAGGGAATATGGATATGAAGAATTTTCACGGGAAATTTCAGGGAGAGAAAATTCTTGCGAATATAAAGGGTCCTGGTTGTGTTTATCGTATCTGGTCTGCAATGCCTTCTGGCAGGATCAAGGTATATCTTGATGGAAGCAAAAAGCCAGAGATAGATTGCGAGTTTAAGGCGTATCTTGAAGGCAGATGCCATGGTTTGCCAGGAGATTTCTCTGTTGGCAGAACAGCAAATTATATGCCCATCTGCTTTGCAAAATCTATCATCATCACAGCCCCGGGATTTTCCTTCCCAGCTTACTATCAGGTGAGTTATCAGACCTATGACCCATCAGTTCAGCTAAAATCTTTTCGCAAAACAGATGCGCTCTCAGACCCGGAGCTTAAATCTGCGATTGCTCTCTGGAAAAGCAATGCGCTTTCAGGCATAGACCATACAAATTTTCAGAAAACATCAATCCGTATAGTTCTGGAACCAAACAAGGACACGCTGGCTCTTGAGCTTAAAGGCGCTGGCATAATTCGCAAGCTCTCTATCCACGATGCGCAAAACCCGGAAGACCCTCTTGAAGATGTTGAGTTAAAAATTTTCTGGGATGGCTCAAAAGACCCCGCAGTTAATTCTCCTCTTTCAGCCTTTTTTGCCAATTATTCAGACCTGAAAGATAAATGGCAGGGAGGTTCCCTTAAAAATATATTTTTATCCGCAGACGCAAATGGATATTCTTGCTATTTCCCGATGCCATTTTCTAAATCCGCGTCAATTGCGCTTAAAAACGCAGGACCAACTCGCTCTCTGGAAATAGAAGTCTGGACTGAGAAAAGAGATTCTCTGCCAGAAAATGCAATGCGTTTTCACGCCTGGTTCAAAAGCCAGGAATATCCTACGCTTGCAACCCCTGAAAACACTATCACGATGAAGACTCCAATTGATCCAGCAACAAATTATGTTGTGCTGGACATAAAAGGTAAAGGGCATTATATAGGTTGCGCTCTTTTCGTGAAAAGCGTGGGAACGCTCTGGTGGGGAGAGGGAGATGAGATGACATATATTGACGGCTCAGAAACTCCGCAGATCAGGGGCACTGGCACAGAGGACGAGTTTAACTGGAGCTGGGGATTTTCACCTGGGAATATGAATCCGATTAGCGGGGTATTGCCTGTGGTGCCTGAGTGTAAGGAGTCCATTGTGGCGCAAATTATTCCGCCACTGGGAAATCCAGACTGCCAGAAAATAGAAGGCAACAATATCGCTTATCGCTTCCGTCTTTCGGATTATGTTCCATTTAGAGATTCCATTAAGGTAAGCTATGAAAGGCTTGGCGCAGTGTGGTACACGCCCCATTTTTATCTTTATCCCGGGAATCAGAGCCAGTTTCGTGGAGATGATTTTGCAAGCGTGGCATACTGGTATCAATTGCCCTAGAATCGGAATTCGGAACGCGAAACCCGGAACGCCAAATTGAGCTAGCGTCAGGCTTTATACCTAAAAAGCCCCCACGAGATTGGACTCTACGCAGGCTTGATTGGCTTGAGATTCTGAAAATCAGTCATCAGGATTAAGCAGTGAAGTATTTGACACCATTTTGCAAAATTTTTAACCCATCCCCGGTTTCAGGAATAGGCTCTCCTCTCCTCTTTAACTTCTCCTTGAGAAAAGTCCAGCGAGGATGATTGTAAAAAGAAAGAAAACGCTCCGGATGAGGCATCATTCCAAGTATCCTTCCACTTGGGTCACATACTCCAGCAATGTCCATTTGAGAGCCATTAGGATTTAGCGGATACTCTCCTTGAGCAGGACTCAAATCCGGTCTGGCATAAACAAACGCGACCTGATCATTAGACATTATAGCGTTCAACACATTTTCTTCAGCAAAAAATTTCCCTTCCCCATGAGCTACTGGAAGGTACATCCCATCAATGCCATCCAGCCACACGCATTTCTTGCTCACGCGCTTAAGCCATACCCAGCGGTCCTCATACCGGCTGGAATCATTATAAGTCACGGTTATCCTCTGCTCGTATTTTTCCGCAGGCTGGTCTGAAAGAATGCCGAATTTGGCAAGCACCTGAAATCCGTTGCAGATACCAATAATCAATCCTCCCCGCTCAATAAATTCGTGAATCTCATCCCCTAGCTTGACCTTGCTCTTGGTCGCAAGAACCTTACCGCTCGCAACATCATCCCCGAAACTGAATCCGCCCGGAAACGCCAGAATCTGAAAATCCCTTAGATTCTTCTCTCCCATAATCAGGCTATTGATATGAACACGCTCCGCAAGCGCTCCAGCAAGGTTAAACCCGAACTCGGTCTCGTAATCGCAATTGATCCCGTATCCGGTTAAAACCAGAACTCTCGGCTTTGACATCTCACCACCCCAAAGTCCTTTTATAGCTTTCCTTCAAATCAATGAGCCTGATAGCCGATAATTGCTCATCGTATAGATAAAACCTTATCTCAGGCTCCAAGATAACCTTTCCAATCAAAGCAAAATCCTCATAACCAAAAATTTCCTCAAACTTCTTTGTATTCTCCGGCGCAACCGTCACAATCAACCTGCTCTGGGTCTCGGAAAAAAGCAGTTCCTGGATTTTTAAATCCTCCTCTGTAGGAATCATCCCCAGGTCTATCTCCGCGCCTAGCTCCCCAGCCATCGCCATCTTGGCAAGACCAAATCCGATGCCGCCTGTGCCTACTGAGTGAACCGCGGAAAAAACTCCTTGGCTCAGCGCCTGAAAAATACAATTATACCGGGCGCGCGCCCGTGGAATATCCACACGAGGAACGCGATTACCAATATAACGCTCTCCGCGTTCTCTCTCTCCTAAATAAGCGTAATACTCTGACCCGCCTAATTCAGCTTTTGTAAGCCCGATAACATAAATCAGGTCTCCAGCAAATTTGAAATCAAGTGTCTGCGCATTTCTCAAATCCGGAACAATTCCTAAAGCTGAAATCAAAAGCGTGGGCGGAACAGAAATTTTTACAGGCTTGCCCTCCGGGTCATACCCATTAAAATCATTGAACATACTATCCTTGCCACTGATAAACGGTGCCCGGAACCTACGCGCAGTTTCATAACAACCAGATGCCGCCAGCTTCAGCTGACCAAGCCGGAAAGGCTCGTTAGAAGAGCACCAGCAAAAATTATCCAGAAGCGCTATCCGCTCAGGATTCGCTCCAACCGCAACCACATTCCGGATCCCAGTGTCAATTCCACATTCTGCCATTGCATACGGGTCTATATCTCCATACCAGGGCAGAATCCCGGTTGACAGCGCAACTCCCTGCCAGCTTGAGAGAACAGGTCTCATCACTATCGCATCATTATGAACATCTTCCTTTACTCCCACCAGAGGCTTGATTATGCTCCCAGCCTGAACCTCGTGGTCAAACTGCCGAACAACATATTCCTTACTGCATAGATTGAGCCTTCCTACCATATCTATCATCTGTCCTCTCAATTCCTCGCCAGATAGCTCCTTAAGCTCAGGCTCCTCCCAGCGAGGCTGTTTCCATTCCGAACGCAAAACCATCCTGGGCAAACCATCATGCAGAAAATCAAGATCAATATCCATAATCTTCCTGCCACGCATATTCACAACGCATCTTCCTGAGTCCGTGTATCTCCCGATAACTGTTGCTTCAACATCATGCTTCTTCATCACTGCCATAAATTGCGAGAGCTTCTCAGCAGGAACCGCATAAGTCATCCGCTCCTGACTCTCGCTTACCCACACCTCCCACGGCGCAAGACCAGAATACTTGATCGGAACCTTCTCAAGCTCAACCTCGCATCCACCGCTCTCCTTTGCCATCTCTCCAACCGAGCAACTCAATCCGCCTGCGCCATTATCAGTCACGCTGTTGTAAAGCCTCTGGTCGCGCAGTTCAATCTGAGCATCGTGGAGCTTCTTTTGTGTGATCGGGTCTCCAATCTGAACAGCGGCCGCAGGAGAGCCCTCGTGAAGGCTTTCACTGCTAAATGTTGCTCCGTGAATGCCATCCTTGCCAACCCTTCCCCCTGCCATAACAATGATGTCCCCTGGTTCAGCCTTTTTGGTATGACCAGGCACTCGATTGATCTCAACCGGAAGTATGCCCATAGTTCCCACAAAGACCAAAGGCTTGCCCATATAACGGTCATCAAAGACCAAAAAGCCCCAGGGAGTCGGGATTCCGCTTTTGTTCCCGCCGTGCTCAACTCCCTGACGAACACCTTCAAAAATAACTCGTGGATGAAGAATCGGATTTGTCCTCTCCCTGTCCCGATAGGGCAGTTCCTTTTTGTAATATGGATTACCAAAACAGAACCCGTAAAAATTCACTACCAGCTTCGCACCCTGACCAGTGCCCATCGGGTCACGGTTCACGCCAACAATCCCAGTAATAGCTCCGCCATACGGGTCAAGCGCGCTTGGAGAGTTATGAGTCTCTACCTTGTAGCATATATGAAATTTATCATCAAACTTGATCACGCCAGAATTATCCTTGAAAACCGACACGCAGAAATCCTTTTCCCTGAGCGCCTCTCTAACCTCGCTTGTGGCTCTTTTGATAAAGGTATCAAAAATGGAATCTATCTCATCCAGTTTCGCTGAAAAAATTTTATGCTTGCAATGCTCGCTCCAGGTTTGACCTATGCTTTCAAGCTCAACATCCGTGGGATTGCGCCCCTGTTTCTTAAAATAGTCCCGGATAACTTTCAGCTCCGTAAGACTCAGCGCAAGAGGTCCTCGCCGAATTTCTCTACCATCCGGAAGAACCTTCTCAAGAATGCCCTCCTTGCCAATCTTCTCCAGTTCAGAATCCGGAATTTCCAGATTAACCTCATCCACCCGGTCTGACGCAGGCAACTTTACCTTTGGAACAATCAATTCCATTCCATCAGAATCCAGAAACTCCTGATAATTCTTTAGCTGAACCCGCTGAATCAACGGATTGTAAAGCCGTTTAGCAATCTTCTCAGCCTGCTCGCGGGAAACTTTGCCTTTGACTAAATACTGCCTACTGCTATAAACGCCTTCTTCAAATGAGAATTTCACAGAAAGAAGTTCTTCTATCGCTTCTCTGCTGGTCTTACCAACATTATCAGTCACTCCTGGAAGAAATCCGACCTCTATTGCCCAGTCAAAATCCTGTCCCAGAGGCTTGTTAACCGCAGACTCCTGAGTCAGAGGGTCTGTGAAAAGCTCGCGCCGGACCTTGTCCAGACTATCCAGAGAAAGCTCCTTGTCTATTGTATAAACCTCAATGATGCTCACCTTCTCAAGCTCAATCCCAAGCTCCGCAAGAATCCTCTTCCGCGTGGCTTCTCCAGCAGAATCCACTATCCCTGATTTAAATTTAACTTCTATTCTCGCCGGCATATAAATCCCCTATCTCTATTTGACGGAAAGCATACTAGCAAATTACAAATCAATCTTCAAATGCCCGACCATAAATTCCCTAATAGCTGGCTCAATCAGCCCGAGCTTTGGAGAGATGAGGATGGCTCGCGTGGACAGGCTTTTAGTTCCACTTCTTGAAGTGAAGTAGATGGGCTAGCTTCTTAATGTCTATCTCAAGCCTCCAATAAGGTTCAGAGCCTCTTCAAAGGACCTGGTCTATTATCAGGTTTTGGCTCTTTTCCGAATGAGGTTTATAATATGAGTTGATGAAGAAGCGTAAGCAGGTTTTGAAGAAGCGAATGGAATCAAAGGAGCCAGGGAAAGGGGACAGGGCTCTGATTTTCCGGATAGGTCTTGCACAGATGAATGCTGTGGTTGGGGACATCAGGGGCAATCTTGAGAAGGTTCTTTCATATTGCAGGGAGGGAGAGCGGAGAGGAGTTGATCTGGTTTTATTTCCTGAACTGGCTCTTACGGGGTATCCTCCAGAGGACTTGCTTTTGAAGGCGTCATTTGTAAAGGACAATATGGTTGCATTGCATACGCTTGCTAGGGGTCTTAAAGGGATGAAGCTGGTTGCAGTTGTTGGATTTGTTGCTCTGGACAAGGATATTTACAATGCGGCTGGGGTTATTCAATCCGGGGATGTCAAGGCGGTTTATTACAAACGGTATCTACCTAACTACAGCGTATTTGATGAGGACAGGTATTTTAAGCCTGGGCATAAGGCGCTTATTTTGGAATGGGGCAGGGTTAGGATGGCAGTGACCATTTGTGAAGACCTGTGGTATCCGGAATCAGTTGATGTTGGAGAGGTTGAATTGATTTTAAATCTCAGCAGTTCTCCATACTACTATCAGAAGTCTGTTGCGCGAGAGAGAGTTTTTGGCACAAGGGCTTCGGATACTCAAGCAATGGTTGGGTTCTGCAATATGGTAGGGGGACAGGATGAGCTGGTGTTTGATGGCGGTTCCACAATAATAGGTCCGCGGGGCGATGTAATTGCTAGAGCGAAATTTTTTGAAGAGGACTTTTTAATTAGCGATCTGGACCTGGAGCAGGTTTTCAGTTATCGCTTACACGAGCCCAGGATGCGGAAGGCAAAAGAGGAGAAAAGCCAGGATGGAAAAGCTGAGATTGTGACTCTTTCAGACCCTCCATTTGAGAAAGCCAGGTCTCGTAAGCCGGTTTTGGCGAGAATTGCGAGGAGCCCTGATGGGGCAGAGGAGTTATTTCAGGCGCTGGTTCTTGGCACCAGAGATTATGTGAGAAAGAACGGGTTTAAGAAGGTTTTGATCGGTCTTTCTGGCGGGATTGATTCTTCTCTTGTGGCTTGTATTGCTGTGGAAGCGCTTGGGAAGGATTCTGTGGTTGGGGTGACAATGCCGAGCAGATATACATCAGACGCCACGAGAAGGGATGCGATTCGGCTGGCAAAAAATCTTGGAATAAAATGCTTTGAACTGAGGATTGAAAAAACTTTCAAAGCATATCTGGAGAGCTTGAAGCATGTTTTCAAGGGCTTAAAGCCTGATGTTACAGAGGAGAACCTTCAGGCGCGGATACGGGGAAATCTTCTGATGGCATTGAGCAATAAATTTGGCTGGCTCGTGCTCACAACCGGGAATAAGAGCGAGATAGCTACTGGTTATTGCACGCTTTATGGAGATATGGCTGGAGGGTTTGCTGTGATCAAGGATGTGCCTAAAACCATGGTCTATAAAATCGCTGAATACTATAATAAGCTCAAGGCTAAAAACATCATCCCGGTTTCAGTAATTCAGCGAGCGCCTAGCGCGGAGCTAAGACCAAATCAAAAAGACCAGGATACATTGCCTCCTTACGAGATTCTTGACCCTATTCTCCAGGGATATATTGTGGAAGATATGGGATATGAGGACTTGATAGCAAAAGGGCATCAGCCAGAAATCGTAAAGAAGGTTATAAAAATGGTTGACAGGAACGAATACAAGCGAAGACAGGCTCCGCCCGGAATCAAGATAACCACACGCGCGTTTGGAAGGGACTGGAGATTGCCAATAACCAATCATTATAACCTCAAAAACCATTCATAAGCGCATTTTTTCCTATTGCTGGTCTCGTTTGCCTTCGGAACATCTGAGCGTCAATTTTGACAATTTTGTCCCTAAAATTTGTCAATTTTGACAGGAAAAAGGGAGCGATGAAGGCATAGCTTGTTTAGTTCTCAAATAAAAGCAGTTTCTAATCTGAACTAAAAAATATAAATTATTTCAAGGACTTAATCCTGGAATGCGGGATACCAGTCAATTTTTGGCACATTAGTTGCCTTAATAAAATAATTTAGGCACTATATTTGCATCCTTTTCCCAAAAAAATTTTGGGAGGAGGATAAGTCTATGAATTTACAAAGACCTAACGCAAATGAAGTTACGCAAACCACTAATCGTTCCCGGAGCGTAGTTCCATCAAGTGGAATTTGCACGCGTTGTCTGGATGGCTGTACTGGTAATTGCGAGATTTTCAAAGCAAGTTTCCGTGGCAGAGAAGTCCTGTATCCAGCAGAGTTTGGCGAGGTAACCGCAGGCGCTGATAAGGACTATCCGGTTGATTATTCCCATCTTAACATCCACGGTTATGCAAAAGGAGCCAAGGGTCTTCCGAAAGGTGTTCCTGCGGATTCAGACCATGCCATATTTCCCGCGGTGGACACGACAACTGAGTATGGTGCCAAGCATAAGGTAAAAATGAAACTTCCGATTTTTACCGGAGCGCTTGGTTCAACTGATGTGGCTCGTCGGAACTGGGAGCATTTCGCGGTTGGCGCCGCAATAAGTGGGATTAGTATTGTCTGCGGGGAGAATGTATGTGGTGTTGACCCGGAACTGAAGCTGGGCAAAAATGGGAAAATTATCAGTTCTCCGGAATTAAAGCGTCGGGTTGAGACCTATCGGCAATGGCGTGAAGGTTATGGGGATATAATGGTTCAGATGAATGTAGAGGATACCCGGCTAGGGGTAGCGGAATACGCTATCCAGGAATTGGGTGTGGAGACCATTGAGCTGAAATGGGGACAGGGCGCAAAATGTATAGGAGGAGAAATAAAGGTTAGAGACTTAGAGCGTGCCCAGGAACTAAAAAAGCGTGGTTATATCGTGACTCCGGACCCGACTTCATCTGATGTTATAGAGGCATTTAAACACCATTCCATTCGGGAATTTGAGAGACATAGCCGACTTGGATTCATTGATGAGGAAGGATTTTATAAGGAGGTTGAGAGAATCCGGAAGCTAGGCGCCAAGCGCGTTACCTTGAAGACTGGTGCGTATGGAATGCCTGAGCTAGCTGCGGCGCTCAAATGGGGCGCAAAAGCCAAGCTGGACCTCATCACGATTGATGGCGCTCCGGGCGGAACCGGGATGAGCCCGTGGAGAATGATGTGCGAATGGGGCATACCTACTTTCTACCTTCAGGCGCTGGCTTATGAATTTGCGGAAAAACTGCGCAAGCGGAAGATAAATGTTCCTGACCTGGCAATAGCTGGTGGATTTAGCACTGAAGACCATATTTTTAAGGCGCTGGCAATGGGAGCGCCTTATTTTAAGGCAGTATGTATGGGAAGAGCATTAATGATTCCGGGATTTGTGGGCAAAAATATAGGCATTTGGATAGAGGATAAGAAACTCCCCAAGACTATTAGCCAATATGGTGAAACAGCGGATCAAATTTTCGTCACCTATGAAACCTTGCGAAAAAAATATGGAGATAAGGTAAAAACAATGCCTCTAGGAGCCATTGCTCTTTATACCTTTACGGACAAACTTAAAATTGGGCTCCAGCAATTGATGGCTGGGTCAAGGAACTTCAATATATCCGCCATTAGCAGGGATGATGTTTTTGCATTAACCGAGGAAGCCGCAAAGGTCAGCGGGCTTGCTTATGTAATGAATGCTTACCGCTCTGAGGCAGAAAAAATTCTGGAGAGTTAATTTACAGGAAAATAGCAAAATACGGATAAGGCGGGGAAAGTAATTAAACTTTCCCCGCTCTTCCGTTTTATTTGCCTTGCCAGTTGACAAAATTTAAGGCTCCTGATATGGAATCCAGTTAATCCAGAATAGGGGCGTATAGCAATACGCTTCTGTTTTGGGATATACTTTGCACCTGCCTTGCACAAATCATCAAACACGGATACTATGCTCTAAAATCCATTTTCAGGCGGTAAGAAAATGAGAAAAAAACTTGGTATCTCAGGATTAGCTCTGGTGTTGATTTTTGTCATTGGCTGTAAATCTAAGAACCCGAGTCCGCAAATCCAGGAACTCAAATCATTCCCACTTGATAGCCTGGACCAGGTCATTACCCGGAGCGGTTTGGAGCTTGACCAGACAAACTCCGCAGATGGCAAAGGCTCTATCAAAATCAGCGCAGATGAGCCCACTACCATTGCGCTGTTTGAAACCGGAGAGATGGATATTGAGAATGCCCAGCTGATTTATCAGGCAAAGCTCAAATCCGAGAACCTGGATGGCAAGGCTTATCTGGAGATGTGGTGTCATTTCCCGGGCAAGGGAGAATTTTTCTCGCGCGGTCTTAAGAATCCGGTTAGCGGAACTATGAACTGGATCAGCTCGGAAACGCCCTTCTTTTTGAAAGAGGCAGAGAACCCGGATAATGTCAAGCTCAACCTTGTGATTGAGGGCAAAGGAACGGTCTGGATTGATGACATCAAACTCTTGAAAGCCCCTCTTTGATTTTCATCTGCTCCCTTATCAATTAAGCTATAAACTTATCAGGCAGAAGATTTGCTGTTTTTCCTTTCCGCACTCTGGATTAAAATATGCCTGATGAGAAAAGCTATACCGCTCCTGATCATTATCTCGCTGGCGCTCAGCGTCCGGCTCGCCTCGGTCTGGGAGTTTAAAAAATTCCCACTCTTTGAGCATCCGCAGTTAGATGAGATGGAATACGATGATTGGGCAAAAGAGATTTCAAGAGGAATAGTCCTCAGAACCTATGTTCCACTTCATTCCCCTGGCTATCCTTTTTTCCTCGCCCTCATTTACAAATTCCTTCCCTCACCATATATCTCAGCTCGCATCTTTCAGGCGTTTATATCCACGCTCACAGTCCTTCTGGTCTTTCTCATTGCGCGAAAAATTTTTGACCCGAGCTCTGCCCTGGTCTCTGCCTTTCTAGCCAGCTTTTTCTGGACTCCAGTCTATTTCCAGACCCGTCTTCTTCCAACAACATTACAAATTTTTTTCATACTCTTGAGCATCTGGATTTTTCTCAGACTGGAAAAAAAGCCCATCATCAGCGCCTTGCTCTCTGGATTCTCTTTGAGTGTAGCAGGAATTTTTTGGCCCCTTTCAATCAGCATTTTCCCCGCGTTCATCCTCTGGATGTATATAAATTATGGCTTGAAAAAATCTCTGGCGCCTGCGCTTTTTTTCCTTATTGGCTTGGTGATTCCGCTTGCGCCAGTTACATATCAGAACTATCTTGCGGAGCAAGATTGGGTTCTTCTCCAGAAAAATTTCGGCTTGAATTTTTATCTTGGCAATAACCAGGACTCTCCGGGCATACCATATCTTCGTCCCGGAGGCGGATGGGACAAACTGCAGGCAATGGCAATGCTTGAAGCTGGCGCGGAAAAGCCCTCGGAGCAGAATAAATACTATCTTAAAAAATGGTTTACCTGGGCAAAACAGCATCCATTTCTCTGGCTAAATCTGCTGGTGAGGAAAACCAAATTGCTTTTTGACAATCGCGAAATCATCGCCAGCTTTGACCCTGATTTTTACCGCGACCGGATGGTCTCGCTCCGACTCTGCATCATTAACTCTGGATTGATCATTGCTCTTGGCCTGCTCGGATTATTTTCCTCCCGCGCCCCTCAGCGCGGTGTGTCTTTGGTCTCGCTCTCTCTTTTATTTTTCGGAATAGCCCTCATCCTTACCCTGATCAGCGCCAGATACAGGCTTGCATTCATCACATTACTCTTGCTCCCAGCAGGATTTGGCATCAGGGAAATTTTTTACTCTATCCGCTCTTTAGAGTTCTCACGCCTTGTCCTTATGATCGGGGCTTTAATTTGCTTATTCATCATAACCATAATTCCAGTTCCAAAATTGCCAGACCAGAGTTCTTATGAATATGTTCACATTGGACAGGCATGGCTGGAAGCAAAGGATTTTAAAAAAGCCACAGAAAATTTCCTGCAAGCCTGTAGATTCAGTGTGTCAAAATCCGCAGGCTACCTGGGCTTGGCAAAGGTCTATATGGACACACAGGACTGGAAATACGCAGAAGCCTATGCCAGGACAGCAGTCAATCTGGACCCGGACTGGGCGCACGCGCATCTCGTGCTCGGAAAAATTTTATTGTCAAGAACCAAGACAGAACAGGCAATTCAGCAGTTCCTGACCTCGGTCAATCTAAGACCCCAGTTCCTCAATGGCTGGATCGCTCTGGCAGACGCTCTACTCGTATCAGACAGAATAGAAGAAGCTGAAAAAGCAATGAAGCAAATTGAAAAGCTCAGGCCCGATTCCCCTAGCTTAATGCTCCTCAAAGCCAAACGCGCTCTTCAGAAACAACAACCACACGAGGCGCTCCGTTTGCTAAAAGCCTATCTTAAATTCAGCCCAGATGATAAAATAATACAGAATATGGTGAAAGAAATTGAAGCTCAAACTAAAAAATAAAAATTCAATAATTCTAGCCGGAATCCTTATACTCTCCGCACTTGCATACCTGCCAGTGATGAAAGGCGATTTCCTCGCTGATGAATACATTCTCATCCTGAAAAATCCATTGGTTCAGCATCCTAGCTCTTTCTCTGACTTTTTCCTCCAAAAATTCTGGCCCGGAAAAGTCCAGGATATTTATTATAGACCTCTGGTGATCCTGAGCTACGCCTTTAACTGGAACCTCAATAAAACCGCTCCGCTCGGATACCATCTCTTCAATATCATTATTCATCTAGCGAACATCCTGCTTTTTTATTTGCTCTTTCGTAAATGGCTACCAGACCAGGCTCTACTCGCATCCGCTATCTTTGCCCTTCATCCAGTCCTGACAGAAGCAGTTGCCAAAATATCTGGCAGAACAGACCTGCTCGCAACATTTTTTATTTTTCTATCCTGGTATCTATGGATAATAGTCAAAGATAAAGCCGGCTTTGAAAAAATTGTAATATATCTCACAATTGCCATCAGCTTTCTGCTCGGGCTTTTCTCAAAGGAAACCGGAACCCTCTTTCTCTTTCTGGCTTTCCTTGGCGATTGGTATAACAAGCCAGTTTCCGAGACCATGCTCCAGATTTTGCGCAAGCGTATATACGCATACGCTCTTTTGCTTGCATCGCTTTTTGTCTATCTATGGCTCAGACAAATTGCGCTCGCAGGCGCATCTGTCCCGAATCAATCCGCTTTTATATCCGCATTTCCTCTCTGGCAAAAGCCAATGGTTATCTGCCGGATATGGCTTGAGTATTTACGCCTCCTCGTGTTTCCATATCCGCTCGCACCAGATTATTTTTATACTTTGAAATTCTCACCAGAAAGGTATCCTGTTTTTCTATATGCAATTGCTACTTTTCTATGCGTCATAGCTATCCCTTTTATCATTCTTGGTTTGATGAGAAAAAATGTTTATACCCAGCTTGCAATTTTATGGCTGGTATCTTTAATCCCGGTCTCGCATATCTTTCCCATTCCGCCCGCGCTCGCTGAGAGATTCCTTTACCTCCCATCAGCTTTTTACGCCATGGCATTCGCCACTCTAATCGCTTCTCTGGCTAAAAAATATCGCAAGAGTCTTGCGCTCTCCATATCAGCCTTAATGACCCTCTTCTTCATTATGACTCTGAAAAGCGCCGCACTTTATAAAAACTGGGAATTAAATTACCGAGACTTTGTCAGAAAAGTTCCTGATGAAAAAATTTTCCATAACCTCCTCGGATTGAATTATCTGGAGAAAAAATTCTATGACAATGCAAAAATACAATTCCTCTGGGCGCTCCGCCTGGACCCGCATTATCCAGAATCAATGGTTAATCTCGCGCTAACAGAATATCTTGCAGGCAACCCAAACTCAGCTATAGAACTGTTAAACAAAGCGATTAAGCAGGACCCGGATTATGCGGATGCGCATTTTAATCTCGGTAAGATACTTGCTAACACAGGACAGCTTGACCAGGCGCGAAAAGAATTGGAAACAGCATCCAGGCTTGACCCGCAAAATCCTCATCCACTCTTCGCCCTTGCTGTTATTGCTGAAAAACAAAATGAAATTTTCCTTGCAAAAAATTGCCTGGATAAAGCCCTCAGAATTGCCAGCTGGCATATCCCAGCACTCAAGCTCAGACTTAAAATAGCGATCAGGGAAAAGGACTATGCAACAGCCAGAGAACTATTACAGCGCTGGCAAACCCTTGCTCCAGATGACCCGGAATTGAAAAAAATCCAGACTTCTATAAATCCCTAATCATTTTTGTCCCCTGACTCGGAATCATCATCAACAATACCAGCATCATCTCCAAGATACCTCGTGCCTTCAATTACTTTTAGCTCAGGTTCCGGTTTCCGATGCGCTCTCCTCCGCTTTTTCCTTGTGTCAGGCTCTATTTCTATCTTCTGGTAAAGCCTTGGCTCATCATTTGCCAAAGCCTCAACAAACGATGTTATCTCAAGCCAGGGAATCTGAACCCAGGTAGTCTCGCATTGAAGATAAACCCAGTCCTCATCCGCACCCTTGAAAATTCCTGTGTACTCAATCCCAAAAGCCATAACCTTAACCCGCTCATTCAGGTATTTCCATACCTCTTTCTTCATCACATATATCAAAGCCAAAAATACCCAGTTCCGCAACTGCTGATTCCCAATAAACAAATCCGACATCTGAACCGTCGTGAACATTTCACCATTTATCGTTCACCATTCATCCGCCACTTGACAGGTTTATGAAAATATGCTTAAATTTAAGAAAATTAACTAAAATGTAGTAAAATTTATAAAAATTATAGCTAGTGTTGATGCGGAAGTTGAGCCGGCGATGAGAGGAGGAGGAAGAAGATGAGGAAAGCGATAGCGATGATGAGGCTTGAACACAGAAGCTCAATGATGATTGAGCCGATGCGGGAAATGGATGCTCAGGTTGAGGCTGATGCGTATTTTCAAAATCTGGAGGATTTTATAGACCGGGCGAGAAAACATCTGAAAAGCATTCAGGACCCGGTCTATCGCGCTGAGATGCGAACTCTTTACCGGGAAATAATACAGAACCGGCTGAGCAGGAGCCTGGAGAAAATCCTCAAGAAAAAAGCGCCCTAAAATAAAAAGCTCCCAGCGCTCAAAGCCCGGTTTTGGGGTTTTATTCCACATCTCTTTATCTAAGCCCTGGTCATTTCTAATTCGTTATTTAGATTATTCAACAAAAATTGGTTTTTTTCGCCATTAGGAATTATAATATACAAAAATGTCAGAATTGACCCAAAAAGGAAAGCGAGGCGCTGAGGGATTTACTCTGGTCAGGGAGATAGCAACTATGCTAAATTCCTCACTGGAGCTTGACCAGGTTCTTGAGAAGATACTTCAGGCGTGCGTGCGGTTCAGCAGTGCGAACACCGGCTCGCTTTTGATTGTGGATGAAGCAAAGAAGGAGCTTAAGTTAGCTAAAGCATTTGGCGTGAGCGAGGAGATGGCAAAGGATTTCCGGCTCAAGCTGGGTGAGGGCATCACTGGCTATGTGGCAAAGACCGGAAAATCTCTTGTGGCGCCGGATGTGGACCAGGAGCCAAGATTTATCCGGCTGAGAAAAAAAGTCAAAAGCGAGATGGCGGTTCCGATTTTTGACCGCGGTAAGGTTGTCGGGGTGATCAGCGTTGACTCGTTTGAGAAAAACGCTTTTAGCAAGGAAGACCTTGAGGTGCTGGAGACAGTTGCCTCGCTCGCTGGCCAGGTGCTCAGGAACGCATCCGCTTTTCAGATGCGCGAGCAGAAGATAAGGGAGCTTGCCCTCGTCAACCGGATCAATCAGATTTTCAGCCAGAGCCTTGACTTACGCAAAGCCTTTGACCAGGTGGTGTCTGTGTTGAAAAAGGAGCTAAAGATGGAGCGCGCAACCTTAGTCCTCCTTGACACTGCCACTGGAGAATTTGAGATAAAAATTGCAGACGGCTTGACAGAGGAGCAGATAAAACGCGGAAGATACCGGGTGGGAGAGGGCATCACTGGCGAGGTGGTCAAAACCGGAAAAGCCATTGGCGTGCCGGATATTTCCCGAGAGCCGAGATTCCTAGACCGCACAGGCGCGCGCCTCGGCGTCAAGCATACCAAAACCATCTCATTTATGTGCGTTCCAATCAAGATTCAGGACCAGGTGATCGGGGTCTTGAGCGTGGACAAGGACTATGAATCTGAGGAGCAATTCAAAGCTGACCTAGAATTTCTGGAGATAATCTCCGGGTCTCTTGCCCAGGCTATCCGGATCCATATGAGAGCGGACGAGATGCGCAAGGAGCTGGAGGAGCGAAATATCTATCTCAGGTCTCAGCTTTCCCGCAAATACAGCTTTAGTAATATCATCGGACAAAGCAAGCCGATGCAGGAGGTCTTTGAGAGAATTCAGGCAGTCGCTGGAACTAGGGCAACGGTTTTGATCCGGGGAGAAAGCGGCACTGGAAAAGAGCTGGTGGCAAAAGCCATTCATTTCAACTCTCCCTGGAAGGAAAAGCCTTTTATCAAGGTTGATTGCGCATCTATCCCAGAGACGCTTCTGGAATCGGAGTTGTTCGGACATACGCGAGGCTCTTTCACAGGCGCCATTGCGGACAAGAAGGGAAAGTTTGAGCTTGCGGATGGTGGAACCATATTCCTGGATGAGATCGGCGAACTCCCTTTAAGCCTCCAGGCGAAAATACTGCGTGTGCTTCAGGAGCGCGTGATTGAGCCAATTGGGTCAAATCGTCCAAAAGCAATCAGCGTCCGTGTCATCACCGCAACTAACCAGAACCTGGAAGAGCGCATCAAGCTGGGATTATTTCGCGAAGACCTGTATTACAGGCTCAATGTAGTCCCGATTTATATACCTCCCCTGCGCGAGCGAAGGGAAGACATACCATACCTCGTGGATTTCTTCCTTGATAAATTCAACAAGGAGAATAAAAAGCAACTCCAGATTAGCCCAGAGCTGATGGCAGAATTCCTCGCTTACAACTGGTACGGAAATGTCAGGGAACTGGAAAATACCATTGAACGGCTCGTGATTATCTGCCAAGACAAAATCGCAAAACCTGGACATATATCCTTTCCAAATAAAATCCCGGAAACGCTCCCGAGCCTAATATCCCAAGCCAAAGAGCAAAAGTCCCTCGCTGACCTGGAAAAACAAGCAGTCCTAGACGCACTCAAACGAGCGAATGGTTCTCAAGTGCAAGCCGCAAAAATCCTCGGAATAACTCTCCGAAAACTCCGATACCGAATGCAGAAATATGGAATAAAAAAAGATTTCGTAATTTCATAATTTTTGCTTTCAATGCGCAAACTGCTTCAGCCTCAATAGGGGCGCAGGCACTCTTGCCAAATTCAACCCAATCTTCACCGCAAAGACGCAAAGAGCGCAAAGCTCTCTTGGCTTTAATGTGCGAGCGACTTTAGCCGAAATAGGGGCGCAGGCACTCTTGCCTGCGACAAGGGACGCAGTCCCTTAACCCACTCCTTAGCACTTACCTTCTGAATCATAAATCATTTTTTTCAAAAATTCTCAAATTTAATGACCGAATTTGACATTGGTTTGGGTTATAATAGTAAAATGGAAAAAAATAGAGAAACCATCAGAGGTTAGACTGAAAAAAGATAAAATTGAAGATGCTGAAAAAATGAACCTGAGGTATGGAAAAATCCACTGGGCGAGGAAAGGATAAAGAAAAGTTTTGGAGCCTGGACTTTGACAACTGTAGAGATTTTAGACTAGAATGAAGAAAGAGAATGAGCAAAAGAGAAAAAAATCAGGGTGTTGCAACGGTCTTAGATAAGTTAAAAAGAACACAAAGGAGAGCAAAGATGAAAAAAATAATTCAAAAGATGGGTTCAATTGGCGCTGTGCTGGTTTTGGTTTTAATCTGCTCCATTGGCTCTTTATCAGCCCAAGAAAGCGCTGAAAATTATTTGAAGCAAGGGAATGAGTATTATTCCTTAGCTCTATATGACCTCGCGATTCAAGCATATACCAGAGCAATTGAGCTTAACCCCAAATATGCTGAGGCATACTATAATCGGGGAAATGCTTATTCTGATAAAGGCGACTTAGACAGAGCAATTGTAGACTATACTGAAGCGCTGAAAATAAATCCAAAATATGCTGATGCATACTATAATCGGGGAAATGCTTATTCTGATAAAGGCGACTTAGACAGAGCGATTGCTGATTATACTGAAGCCCTGAAAATAAATCCAAAATATGCTGAGGCATACAATAATCGGGGAAATGCTTATGCTAAAAAAGGCGACTTAGACCGGGCTATTGCAGATTATAATGAAGTCCTGAAAATAAATCCAAAAGATGCTAAGGCATGCTATAATCGGGGAAATGCTTATTCTGATAAAGGCGACTTAGACCGGGCTATTGCTGATTTTACTGAAGCCCTGAAAATAAATCCAAAATTTGCTGAGGCATACACTGGTCGGGGAGTGGCTTATGCTCAGAAAGGCGAATTAGACCGGGCTATTGCTGATTATACTGAAGCCCTGAAAATAAACCCAAAATATGCTGAGGCATACAATAATCGGGGACTGGCTTATGCTAAAAAAGGCGACTTAGACAGAGCTATTGCTGATTATAATCAAGCCCTGAAAATAAATCCAAAATTGGCTGAGGCATACGGTAATCGGGGAAATGCTTATTATGATAAAGGCGACTTAGACCGGGCTATTGCAGATTATACTGAAGCCCTGAAAATAAATCCAAAAGATGCTGAGGCATACAATAATCGGGGAGTGGCTTATGCTAAAAAAGGCGACTTAGACCGGGCTATTGCAGATTATACTGAAGCCCTGAAAATAAATCCAAAAGATGCTGAGGCATACTATAATCGGGGACTGGCTTATAAAAGCCAGGCAGAGGCTGATTACAAAAAGGCAGTTGAGCTTAATCCAGAATTTGCCAAATCTCCCTATAAATAACAGAGATATTCTGAATTAGACATAAGGGTTTTCACCATTAACCTAAGGGACTTAGTCCCTTAACCCAAGGGTCATAGCCCCTTGACAAGGGACTCTGTCCCTTGACCCGATTTTTAAAAACAAACATGTCTAATAGGGCAACTATTTGATATTAAATATAAAAATTTCGTTCGGTCAGAGCGAACAAAACCCTTGAAAAATGCTTTTTCAATCGTATATTATCCAGTGGTTCTTTTGACATCATTGTTCGCTTCTCATTTGAATGAGGAGCGACTCATTGGGTTTGCGTTATTGGGACCTCGGCGCGAGAAGCTCACAGATACAACGATGCAAGATAGAGCCAAGGTAAGGGCACAGCCCTTGACCGGTTCTGAATTATTGGAAGGAAGAGACTTAACGCCAGGCAGGCTAATCGTCTGCACCGCGTTTCGGCTCAACCTTCCTTGTTTCTGAACCGGTTTTCAAGCCTCAAGGACCATTAGATTCAGGATCGGTTCACAGCAAAACATCTTGCGGTTCGGGCGCAAGCTTGATGGAGGTCAACGCTTCCGGTCTTGGGCTTCAACAGTGGAGTAAGCGGAACAGCAGAAGCATTTTACAAATGCAAAGCTGCTAATTACCAGCCCCCGGCACTGATAGAATTGCTCTTTGACAATTTAATAGCCAGGCAGGGTCGTAACCCTGCACCCGATTTTTAGGGTCAGGGTTCGGCAGGTTTTCACCTGCACCCAAGGGACAGAGTCCCTTGACCCGATTTTTTAAAAAAAGACAGGATAGCCTGTTCGGGCTCACGGAACAAGCAGGGTCCTAAACCTGCACCCAAGAGTCTATGTCCCTTGCAGGAGTGCCTGCGGACCTTACACGCGAGGTCTTTTCCTTGCATGGCTTGCGGGATATAGATGGGAACGCTAATTTTTTTAATAGCGTGAAATTATTATAATAAATAGTGATTTAGTGATTTTATGGTAGGGAGGAAACCAAGAGGAGGTAGGTATGGAGGAATTTCGGTTTTATAACCCGACCAGGATTATTTTTGGCAAAGGTGCTATTAAAGAGATTGGCGCGGTAATAGTAGGATATGGTTATAAGAAGGTTCTATTGCTTGCGGGTCAGGGCTCAATTAAGAGGAACACGGTTTATGAGCAAACTGTGGGATCTCTTAAGGGGAGCGGGGTCAGCTGGGTTGAGCTATGGGGGGTTCAGCCGAATCCTGTTTTGAGCAAGGTTTATGAGGGGATTCAGGTTGCAAGGGATGAAAAGGTGGAAGCCATTTTAGCGGTTGGAGGTGGCTCTGTGATAGACTCTGCCAAGGCAATTTCTGCTGGGTTTTATTTAAGCGACATCTGGGATGCGTTTGAGGGGCTTTTGAAAATCAAAAAGGCGTTGCCGGTTTTCACTATTCTTACGCTATCTGCGACTGCGAGTGAGATGAATCAATGGGCTGTTATAACCAAGTCAGATGAGAAAAAGAAATGGGCAATTGGCGCTGATGTTTTGTTTCCTGTTGTGTCCATCATTGACCCATCTGTTCAGAGGACTCTTCCCTGGAATCAGACTGTAAATGGAGCCATAGATGCTCTTTCTCATATTTATGAGAACTATTTTGTAGGGACCAATCAAGAGACTTCTATGGCTGTTTTAGAGGCGCTGATGAGGACAATCATTTATGAGACGGACAGGCTTCAGGCGAATTATGATGATGAGGATGCACGCGCTAATCTGGTCTGGGCGATTACAATGGCGCATAATGGTATAGGAGCTGTTGGTCTTAAAGGCGGGGACTGGAGCGCTCACAGGATTGAGCACGGGATAAGCGCGGAGCATCCAGAGGTTGCGCACGGACAGGGTCTGGCAGTGGTTTTTCCAGCCTGGATCAAGTATATAAGCAAATACAATCAAGCCACTTTTCATCGGTGGGCAAGAAGGGTCTGGTCTGCGAGAAATATAGATTATGCGCTGGAAAAAATGAAGACCAAATACTCCAAATGGCGTGCGCCTCTTTCGCTTGGAGAGCTGGGCGTATCAGAAAAGGAAATCCGGGCGATTGCAAAGAATGTGATGAGAATGGGGAACCTGGGCGTGATAAAAAAGCTGAGCAGGAAAGATGTTGAGGAGATACTTAAGCTCGCGCTTTAATAATCCAGGGTCTCAATCAATTCTGGAATGGACATAAAGCATTTTTAATTTGAAGAACTTTTCCCAAGCCGGATAGGCATAATCACAAACGGGATACCTCTGAGATAAAGCTCCTTTTGAACTGCAAAAACCACATAGTTATGAAGAAGGCGATAGAAGAATGACTCGCGCGGGAATACAATCTGTCCTCCAAAAAAGACCGAGTCAGGATATTTTTCCCGAATCTGCTCAGAGAGCTTTGTAAGCTCCTGAACCACATCAGTTCCCAGGCTGGAAAAGGCTTCAGCGCAAATACCATTTCTGTGCATATAATCCACATACTTTTTAAGCTCGCTCTGGACATAATTCTTTAGATTCTCAACCTGCTCCCTGCCTTTGAACACGCCTGAGTCAATTATTCCCACCTGGATAAACACGAAATTTTTAAATATTCCGGAGAACATTCTCTGGATATTGAAAAGGGTGTGGAGACCAAGGCCATTAAATCCGCTGACCAGAACCACTGCTGTTTTGGCTCTGGGGTCACAGCGCAGTTGCTCGGCACTTACGCTGGATATGGGTTCTCCGGGAAGGGGCTCTGTGGCTTTGACCAGCTCATCCAGATGATAGAGCATTCTGGCTACATTATTGTAATGTCTTTTAATAAGGAGCGCAGAGCCCGCAACCAGGCTGGTGATTAGAATGGTCACCCATCCGCCATGGCTAAATTTAACAACAATGATGGAGATTAAAATAAATGCGCTTAGAGTTAGCCCGACTCCATTTACTATTAGCTTCTTCAAGAAACGGGGTTCTGCTTTACGGACCTGCCACCAGTGTCTGACCATTCCCAGTTGAGAAAGCACAAAGTTAATGAACACATTGATGCTGTAAAGCACGATTAAAAGGCTCACAGAGCCACGCGATAGTATCATCAGGAGCATGGAAGCTCCTCCCATTAAAAGCACTCCGTTCTGGGTGACCAGCCTGTCGCTGAGCAGGGAGAATCTGGATGGGAACCATCGGTCTTGAGCCATATTCGCAAGCACTCTTGGACCTGCAATAAATCCAGCCTGTGCGGCAACGAACAGTATAGCGGCTTCAGAGAGAAGGGTGATGAGCACAAAGGAATATCCTGCTCCGGTTCCCCATCCAGCGCTGAGCTTCTCAAGAAGCACTGCGTTTAAGGTTTTTCCAGGCACGAGCCTGACCTCATAAAGCATATATCCGAGAAACAGTCCAATAACCACTGCAGAGAGCGATACAGCCATATAAACCATTGTTCGCTTCCCGGTTTCCACGCGAGGCTCGCGTAAAATTGGTAAGCCAATAGATACTGCCTCTATTCCGGTATAAGTTCCTGCGCCCATACTGTAGGCGCGCAGGATGAGAAAAGCCATTCCAAGCATACCTAATTCTGCGCTGGACATACGGATGTCAGCGCTGGTTTTTGCGACAAGCTCTGGAAAATCTGAAATATGAGCTGAAATTGCATAAATAATGGCAAAACCATGCGTGAAGATAAAAAGCAAAAAGATCGGCATCAGAACCGAGATGGACTCCTTGACTCCGCGAAGATTCAGAGCAACTAAAACCAGAAGACAGAAAACAGCGAAAGCCAGGCGATAGTGATAAAATCTCTGAGGCAAAAAGCTGAAGAAAGCGTCCGCACCGCTTGCGATGGAAAGCGTAATCGTGAGCACATAGTCAATCAGGAGAGCGCTTCCAGCGATCATTCCTGCTTTGGGTGATAGCAGTTTGCTGGACACCAGATATCCTCCACCGCCAGAAGGAAACAGTTCAATGATCAGGGATTGACTAGCGCTGAGCACAAAAATAGTGATAGCTGTGCCAAGCCCTACAAAAATCGCCAGATAAATATGCTCTCCCAGTTGAAGAAACGCTTCAGGAGGTCCATAGCAGGATGATGACAAAGGGTCAGCGCCAAGCCCGACCCAGGCGAGAAAAGCGGCCAGGGAAAGGCGCTGAAACACTGCCTGGTCTTGCGGGTCAAGCTTCTTGCCGATTGCCAGGCGTTTTAGAACCCGCAATAAGACGCTAATAATTGAGCCGGAATCGCTATCTGTTTTTTCAGTCATTCAGAACCTCCTTTCACCCGGGAGGACCGCCTCCTCCCAGTTATGGAGGCTCACTCCCTTTTCGTCGTCTGCGAGGTTAGCTGACGGGCTTGGGCCGAAAAGGCTACCCTACGCATTTCGCGATACGCCCCGAAAATCGGTTCCCCCGCTCCTTTACAGGATTAGACGCTTGGTTTTAGTATAAGCACAAAAAGCTGATTTTCAAATCCGGATTAAACTTTCAACCCTTCAACCTTTGCTCATCGCTTGAGGATTCACGCAAAAAGGAGGCAATTCTCCAGCCAGTCCTGCAATAAGATTCTGCGCAGTCATCACAGCCATCTGATTTCTGGTATCAATGGATGCGCTTCCAATATGGGGCACTAAAACCACATTGTCCAACTCCGCAAGTCCTGCGCTCAACTCCGGCTCCTGCTCATACACATCCAGAGCCGCACCAGCAATTTTTCCATTAACAAGCGCTGAGACCAGCGCCTTCTCATCAATAACAGCTCCACGCGAAACATTGATCAGATACGCGCTCTTCTTCATCATCCCCAATTCCTTTTCTCCAATCAGATGAAATGTATCCTTGCTAAGCGGACAATGAAGACAGACAAAATCCGATTCCTTGAGCAAATCCAGGAGAGAAACCGAGCGCGCATTCAACTCTTTTTCTTTTTCCGGTGAAAGCTGGTTCGGGTCAAAATAAATAACCCTCATCCTGAACCCGCTCGCTCGCTTTGCCACAGCGGTCCCGATTCTTCCCATCCCAATAATCCCGAGGGTTTTTCCAGCAAAGTCCGCGCCCAGTAGCAAAGTTGGACTCCAGCCTGTAAAACCGCGCTTGCGCATCATCCTGTCCCCTTCAACAATTCTTCTCCCGAGCGAAAGCATCAATGCCCATGTCAAATCCGCAGTGGCATCAGTGAGAACCCCTGGAGTGTTTCCCACCACGATGCCCCGCCTGGTCGCCTCGTTTATGTCAATGTTATCAAACCCAACAGCCATTGTCGCGATCACCTTCAAGCCCGCTCCTGCAGAGTCCATCGCAACCGCGTCAATCCTGTCAGTTAGCATACAAACAATACCGCTAACGCCCTTTGCCATTTCCAGTAATTTCTCTCGTGGAATCGGCCGGTCCTCATCCCAGAGCCTTATCTTGCATTCCCTGCTTATCATTGCCATTCCAGGTTCTGGAATTCTGCGGGTGATCAAAACCTCTCGCAACTCCATTTTTAATAACCTCAAATCATCCTTCTTTTCCGTCCAGATTTGGCTGTTGACCTGGCTCATTTCTCCTCCCACTATATTCCTACCATATCTCTTATAAAATCTCCACCTACAAGCGCGCATGGCTCATGTCAACTATTTTGTCTCAGGCAATATATTGGGGCTTGGTTCTCGTTGTAATAGTAGAAAGCCGAGAACTATTGTGCCAAAGCGGGACGATGTCGTGCCAAAGCGGGACGAATCTTTACTTGGGCTGAATCTTGTGTTAAGTTTTACGGACAAAGCATTTTAGGAGGAAATGAGATGGGAAAAGTAGCGGTAATAATGGGAAGTGATTCTGATTTAATTATTATGCAGGACTGTCTGGATCAGCTTGAGGAGCTCGGGATTGATTATGAGATGAGAATTTTGAGTGCGCACCGGACGCCTGAGGATCTGAGCAAGTATGTGTTAAATCTTGAAGAGCGTGGGTTCAAAGTTGTGATAGCAGGGGCTGGTCTTGCGGCGCATCTTGCAGGGGTGGTTGCGAGCCAGACTCTTCTGCCCGTGATTGGGGTTCCGCTCGGAGGCTTGGCAGGGGGTCTTGATGCGCTATTGTCAATGGCGCAGATGCCTGGAGGGGTTCCGGTTGGGACTATGGCGGTTGGAAAGTCTGGCGCAAAGAATTCTGCGATTTTTGCCGGTAGAATCCTTGCGCTTTCTGATCCGGGGCTAATGGAGCGTTTGAAGAAGTTTCAGGCGAGGATGCGAAGGGAGCTTAAATTAAAGGAACGAAAAGTTTTGAAGAAGGTTAAGAAATAAAATGAAGATGTTGCCAGGATGTATTCCCTGCCTGGTTAAGATGGCGATTACGACTGCGACGATAGGAGGGGGTAATGAGGAGCAAATTTATCAGAGTGCGAGGTCTGCGCTGAAAATTTTGCTTGAGGGGAATTTTCAGTTTCCAGCTCCTTATTTTTCTGCGCCAATTCTCAGGAAGGTTGAAACTATTTTGAATCAGCCAGACCCTTTTATTAAGCAAAAGCGGGTTTCCAATCAGGCAGGGCTGAAACTTGCACAGGAACTTGCAAAGCCTTATGTTGAAAAGGCAAAGAATTCTAAAGACCGGCTTTTGCGGTCGCTCAGAGCGAGCATTGCCGGGAACATTGCGGATTATGCTGTGGTTCCAGACCTGGAGGGCAAAATAGAGGATAAGCTAAGAGAGGCTTTTAAGCTGAAGTTTAGCTGTCTGGATTTTGAGCGCTTCTGGAAAAAGCTCCGGGGAGCGAGGAGGATATTATATATATGTGATAATGCAGGGGAGATTGCGTTTGACCGGATTTTGATTGAGGAGTTAAGCAATTTTAAGAAACAGGTGATAGTTGCTGTTAAGTCTGGACCTGCGTTGAATGATGCGCTTGTTTCAGATGCGCTGGAGGTTGGTCTGGATAAAATTGCAGGTGTTGAGCTTATTACGACCGGACAGGCAATGATGGGCTTGGATTTGAAAAGCGCGGGGAGGGAATTGAAAAGGGCTTTCAGGGATGCGGACATCATTCTGGCAAAGGGACAGGCTAATTTTGAATGTCTTGCAGGGAAGAACGGGAAAATTTTTTTTCTTACTTTGATCAAATGCCAGGCATTAGAGGATAAGCTGGGTTTAAAAAAAGGCTCTGCGATTTTTGCAAACGGGGATATGCTAAATGCGATGTTTGGAAACTTGAAATGAAACAGACTAAAATTTCTCGCAGGCTAAATGTAAAGAAATGAAAGAGACTGGGCAAAAGAGAATTATAATAAATGAGGAGAATTTTCGGACAGCTATTGGTTATGGCGTTGATGTTTTGCAAAGAGGAGGAGTGATAGCATACCCGACTGAGACGGTTTATGGTTTTGGAGCGCTTTTAAGTAAGGATGAAGGGATTGAGCGGATTCGTAGGATTAAGGGGAAGGTGGAGTCGATGCTGGTTCTGGTAAGCGGGGAGGATATGGCGAAGCAGTATGTAGAAGTGGATGAGAGAGCAGAAAAGCTGATTCGGAGGTTCTGGCCAGGAGCTTTGACGCTAGTTCTTAAGGCAAAGCCTGGAGTGTCAGAAAAAGCAAAAGCTGGCTCAAAAGGGCTTGGGGTGAGGAGAAGTTCGGACAGAGTTGCGCAGACAGTTGTAGAGAGTCTGGGCGAGGCTATTATCTCCACGAGCGCGAATCGGAGTGGAGAAGAGCCGATGAGGACTGGGGAAGAGATAGAGAGAGAGTTTGGAGCGGAACTGGATTTGATTTTGGATGCAGGGATAAGGGATGGGCTTGCATCAACTGTAATAGATTTGACTGGAGCGGAGCTGAATGTGCTTCGTGAGGGAGAGGTGAAGCTGGAACAAATTAAGCTGGTGCTGGAATGGCAAGAGTAAGGGCATTTTGCGGGATTTACTATCAGGATAAGGCTGGTCAGATTTCGGAATTGGTTGCTCCGCCTTATGATGTTCTGAGTGTTTCTGAAGCAAACAAGTATCGGTCACAAAGCCCTTTTAATGTGGCGCATATTTCGGTTTCGGTCAAAGGGGATCCGGGATTTTATTTACGGGCGCATCAGCTTTTTGAGAGCTGGCAAAAGGACGGGGTTCTGACTCGCTCTGAGAAGCCAGGGATATATTTTTATGAAACTGAATTTGAATATCGTCTGGGCGGAGAGATTCGCAACGCGAGGCGAACGGGTTTTTTTGCGCTGTTGGGTGTTGCGGATTATTCTGCTGGAGAAGTTCTGCGGCACGAGCGGACTTTGAAGTCTCCCAAGCTGGATCAGTTCAATCTTCTCTCTACAACCTGTGCGAATCTGTCTCCGATCTTTTGTCTCTATTCGGATCCGGAATTAAAGCTAATAAAATCTCTTTCCAGCGCAAAGCCTGAGAAGCCTGTTTTTAATTTTGAATTCAGCGGATTAAAGCATCGGCTGTTTGGGATTTACGATTCCGAGTTGATTGCAGAGGTGAGAGAGAATCTTTTAAGGGAAAGAGTTTATATTGCGGATGGTCATCACCGTTATGAAACAGCGCTTGAGTATTATCATCGGCTTCGTTTTGGCAAAGACCCTCTTACAGAATCTGCTGGCTATATAATGAGCTTTTTCTGTCCTGTTGAGGACTCAGGTCTTATAATTTTTCCATATCATCGTCTGGTGAATCATCTTCCAGAGGACAGGCTTTCAGGCTTGATGAAAAAACTGGAGGAGGATTTTGAGGTAAAGCCACTTGGAAAGAAGTTCAATATGGGAAGCGCAAGCGAGGTTTTTCAGGCGCTTGACCTTAAAGGGACAGAGCGGGCAATGATTATGGTTGATAGCTCCAGGGATTCGTTTTTGTTGAGGCTCAAGAAGGATTTGGAGAGCAAGCTGGAACAATTTTTGGATGTTGAGATTCTTGAGGATTTGATTTTGAAAAGAATTTTGAAAATAAGCAAAGAGGAGTTGACTGAGAACAGATATATTAGCTATGAAACTATTGAGGATAAGCTGGTTAAGCGTATTGAGAGTGATAATTTTCAGCTATGCTTTTTAATAAGACCGGTCAAGGTGGAAAGCATTATTGAAAGGTCTAATGCTGGTCAGGTTATGCCGGAAAAGAGCACTTATTTTTATCCCAAGTTGCCAACAGGAATGGTTTTCCGTAAAATTGCTCCTGGTCCTGATCTGAGCTAACAATGAAAAAGCTCCTGCTCATCTCCCCTTATTTTCCCCCTTTAGGCGGAAGCGGGGTTTTTCGGCTTCATCGGTGGGCAAAGTATCTTCCTGAATTTGGCATTCAGCCCATTGTGGTTCATTTTGACAGATTGCCGGGCGAACCCTTGGATGAAAGCTTACTCAAGGAATTGCCAGAGACAGTGATTCGTTATCCAGTGCGTTATATTGAGCCGAGCGGAAGAGGTATACGCGCCTGTTTGAAAAAAAGTCAGACAGATTTAGGCAGGTCTATTTCAAGCGCAGGTGCGGAGCAGAGAGGCTCACGCAAGCTGTTCGCGAGGGTTCGGGACAGTGTGCTTATTCCGGACCTTTCAATAGCATGGATTTTTTTTGTTGCGCCAAGAATCCGGGGAATTTTTCGCGAACATCATCCTGATGTTGTGCTCACGACCTACTCTCCCGGGATTTCTAACATTCTCGGTCTCTGGCTCAAGCGGAGCTATCAAATTCCCTGGATAGCAGACTTCCGTGACCCGTGGACAGATGCGGTAAGGGGACCGAAAGCTATCTTCCCTTTGAGCTTGCTGAATAAGGCTCTGGAGAGGAAGACGCTTGCGAATGCTGATTACATTACAGCTTATAGCGATGGTCTTTCAGAGATGCTCTGGAAGAAGATAAGCGCAACCAAGCTGGAAAAATTCATCACGCTGGGCCCAGCGGTTGACATTGCCAAGTTTGACCAGGTTAGCGGGGCGGAAACTGCTTTTGATCTAGTTTATACTGGCGCTCTTGACAGGGATTATCCATGCGAGGTGTTTTCTGCGCTCAGCGCATTGAATCAGAAGCTGGTTAGCTCTGGGGGAAAGAATTTTAGGGTAGGAATTGCTGGAAAGATTGCTCCGGAGTGTGTTAAATTTCTTCAGAGCTTTCAGTCTGAGGGCTGGCTCTTTCTTCTTGGCTATCTGTCTCATCTGGAGACCATATCGTTGATTAAATCCGCAAGGGCTTTGCTTCTATTACATCCTGAAAAAGACTGGTGGGTTCCCGGGAAGGTTGCGGAATATCTTTATAGCGGTAAACCCATCCTGGCAGTGGTTGGTCAAGGAGATATTCGGAAGATTCTGGGAAGATTTGACCGTGTGGTTTTTGCAAAGGATGATAAAGAAGAAATTCTATCAGTGCTTTGGGGCATTTTATCTATGAAGGAATCTGAGCGCATTTTGCCTGAGGAATTTACTGCGAGGGGACAAGCTGGAAAAATTGCGGGATTGATTGAAAGCTTGATTAAGAAAGTTTGAGCCTGAAGAAGAATTTGAGAGCCAAAAATTCTTTGACAAAATCAAAATATATGCTATAAATAATCAGGTGTCATTACCAGAGCGAAAGCAGTGGCAGGGTTTAGTTGTTTTATCTGCTCTGGGCATAGAGGTTTCATCTGCGATAGCAATAGGCGCTTTGATTGGATACTGGCTGGATGGTAAATTTCAAACCCAACCGTGGTTGCTTATTCTTTTCACTGGTTTTGGAATAGCGGCGGCTGTCAAGGCGGTGTGGAGGGAGTTAAAGAAGTATCAGCAAGGTGGCTCATCAAAGAAACCAGGGGAAGAGAATAATTTATGAGCACACCCGCAAGAAGATTTTTCATATTGTCAAGTGTTGTCATCGGCTCTTTAGGAGCAATAGCGTTCTTTGGATTTTGGTTTTTAGGCAAAAATGAAATTGCCCGGGGAATAATTTTCGGGCTTGTAATTGGCTGGATAGAGCTTGAATCAATAATGTGGATTTTTCCAAAACTGATAGCAAGTCAGTCCAGATTGAAATGGGGATTGACGCTTGGAGCCAAATCGCTGATAATTTTTAGTATCATTGGTTTTGGAATCCTGGGCTTGAAGATTAGTGGATTAGGATTTATAATCGGTTTTTCAATGACGGTGTTCAGCATTGTTGTAAGCGCAGTTTGGACAGGACAGAGTTTGGAAGGTAAGAAGGAATGAAGGAATTAGTTACGATTGGTAGCCTGATTTTTGGAGAGCACCATGAATCAGCAGAGGGTTTCTGGGTTAACGCTCTTGACCCAATGCCTGTGCTTTATAGCGGGATAGTAGCGTTCATTCTGGTTTTGCTGGTGATTGGATTTAACAGGGAGATAAAGAAGCGAGCTGGAGAGCTTGTGCCGGATGCTGGATTTAACTTGATAAACTTCTTTGAGTTAATGGCAAGTCTGGTTATGGGTTTTTTCAAGGACATTCTGGGGCACGATTACAGGAAGTATCTTCCGATATTGCTTTCTCTATGGTTTTTCATTTTGCTCAATAATTTATTCGGGTTAATTCCATTTATGGCGCCTGCAACTGCGAATGTCAATACCAATGCGGCAATGGCAGTGGTGGTTTTTATTGCGACCCACTATTACGGGGTGCGGGCTCATGGCATAAAATACTTTAAGCAGTTTCTGGGACCAGTTCCCTGGCTTGCGCCTTTAATGCTTCCTATTGAGCTAATCGGGCATTTTGCTCGGGTATTGAGTTTAACTGTTCGTCTATTCGGGAATATGTTTGCAGACCATCTGGTTGTCGCGATCTTTCTGTTCTTGGTAGCTCCTTTTGTTCCGATTGCGTTTATGACTCTGGGGGTTCTGGTCTGCTTGATTCAGGCTTTGATTTTCAGTATCCTTAGCACAGTATATTTCTCCATTGCGGTCTCCGAAGAGCATTGACAGGGAATAAAATTTTATATTAGAGGAGGAAGAGAAAGATGAGAAGGATGTATTGGTTTTTCAGCGTGTTGATTGGATTAGTTGCTTTGAGCTGGATTGGATATGCCGAGGAAGGTGGAGCAGGGGCAGGAGGCGCTGGATTAAATATGGGAAATGCTCTGGCGCTTTTAGCCGCGGGCGCGACCATTGCTATTGCGGCTTTTGGAGGAGCATTTGCTCAAGGTAGAACAGCAAGCACCACGATGGAGGGTCTGGCGCGTAATCCAGGGGCACAACCGCAGATGTTTATGCCATGGATTGTGTCTATGGCGCTGATCGAGTCTCTGGTGATTTACGCGCTGGTGATCGCGTTTATGATTCTGGGCAAGGTGAAATAACTAAAGGCACTTGACACAGGCTAAAATTATTCTATACTTTAGGATTAAAATTTTTTAATAGTCATTTTTGAGGTCTACGGAATAAAAGGGAATTAGCAGGAAATGCTCTATCAGTATTTACCAATAGGCGTATTGGCTTTATTCAGCTTTGGTCTGGCGATTTTCTTCACGCTTTGCGCCCGGTATCTTGGACCGAGGAAGACCAGCAAAAGCAAGCTGGAGCCGTTTGAATGCGGGAACCCGAGTTCTGGTCATCCCAAGACCAGGTTCAGCATACGGTTCTATGTTGTTGCGGTGGTCTTTGTTGTGTTTGACATAGAGGCGATTTTCTTTTTCCCCTGGGCAGTTGTGTTCCGCCAGCTTTCTTCAGGAGAGGGCTTGCAATTTTTATTCGGTGCTATTGAGATGGGTGCGTTCCTTTTAGCGCTTGCGCTGGTTCTTTATTATGCCTGGGCAAAAGGGGCTCTGGAATGGGATTAGAGGCTGTATTTGGAGAGAGCTGGATTACGAGCAAGGTTGAGTTTTTTATCAACTGGGCGCGGAAATACTCCATTTTCCAGTATCCGTTTATCACAGCTTGCTGTGGAATGGAGTATATGAGCGTGATGTGTGCGCATTATGATGTAGCTCGGTTCGGAGCAGAGTTCACAAGGTTCACGCCCCGTCAGTCGGATTTGCTTTTAGTTGTTGGGACTGTGAATCATAAGCTTGCGCCTGTTTTACGCAAGGTGTATGAGCAAATGACTGAGCCAAAATGGGTCATCAGCTTTGGAGCGTGCGCATCCACTGGAGGATTTTACGATAATTATTCAGTTTTACAGGGCATTGATAAGATCATCCCGGTTGATATTTACATCCCGGGATGTCCTCCCAGACCTGAGATGGTCCTGGACGCGCTTTTGAAGATTCAGGATAAGATTCAGAAATACAGTGTGTTGAAGCAAAAATGAGCCAGGTGGTTTTAGATAAACTAAAAGAGCGCTTCAAAGACGCGATTCTGGAAACGCATAATTCTTTTGGCAATGAGACTGCACTTGTGAGTCGCGAGTCGCTTCTGGATGTGATGAGGTTTCTTAAGGAAGAGTGCGGATTTGAGATGCTGATGGATTTATGCGGAGTGGACCATCTTCCGGAGGTTCCGCGCTTTGAGGTGGTTTATCATTTGAAATCCTTCAGTCGTGGGTATCGTGTTCGGATAAAAGTCAGGGTTCCTGAAGAGGACCCCGTGGTTGATAGCGTGATTTCTGTGTGGAAGGGCGCTAATTGGTATGAGCGTGAGTGCTGGGAGTTTTACGGGATAAAGTTCCGGGGTCATCCGGATTTACGCCGGCTTCTTTTGTATCCGGAATTTGAGGGGTATCCGCTCAGAAAGGATTATCCTCATAAAAAGCGCCAGCCTCGCATACCGTTATTAAAACCGGAGACCAGATGATCAAGCTGAGAGATGACACTAGGGATTTGCATACTCGCTATTTAAGCGTGATGATGGGTCCATCTCATCCAGCGACTCACGGCACAATTATGATGAATCTGACCCTTGATGGCGAGACCATTATTGATGTTGATATAGACCCCGGGTATCTTCATCGCGGTTTTGAAAAAGAATGCGAATCGCATCGCTGGAACCAGAATGTCACTTATACGGACCGGCTCAATTATGTTTCCAGCATAATCAATAATGTTTGTTATGTAATGACTGTTGAGAAGCTACTTCAGATTGATAAAAAAATCCCGGAGAGAGCTAACTGGCTGAGATTGATTTTTTCAGAAGTAAGCAGAATCACAGACCATGCGACCTGCCTCGCGGCAATGACTATGGAGGTTGGAGGATTTACGGGATTTCTGTATTTTGTCAAGCTGAGAGAATACTGGTATGAGGTTCTGGAAAATCTTTGCGGGGCAAGAGTCACTTATTCCTGGACAAGGGTTGGAGGGGTAAGATGGGATGCGCCAGAAGGATTTAAGGAGCAAATCTGGAACGCGATTACTGAATCACGCAGGATTTTAAAAGATATTCACGGGCTATTTGACAAGAATCGGATTTTTTTGGAGAGAACCGTTAATGTTGGGGTGATTAGCAAGGATGATGCCATTGCTTATGGCATCACGGGTCCGTTTCTGCGCTCAACCGGCTTTAACTATGATGTTCGCAAGGCGCATCCTTATTTGTATTATCAAGACCTTGAGTTTGAGGTTCCGCTTGGAAAAAACGGGGATAATTATGACCGGTACTGGGTGCGGATGCTTGAGATGGAGCAAAGTATGCGGATCATTGAGCAGGCGCTCGGAAAGCTCCCCAAAGGACCAGTAATGATTGATGACCCGCGTCTGAAACTGCCGGAAAAGGCGCAGGTTTATGGAAGCATTGAAGGTGTGATTAATCATATGAAGCTGATTTTTGAGGACATCTTTGTTCCAGCTGGAGAGGTTTATGCCTATGTGGAATCCCCGAACGGCGAGCTCGGATTTTATATCATTTCCAAAGGCGGGAATAAGCCATGGAAATGTAGAGTGCATCCTCCATGCTTCCCGATTATGCAGGCGCTTCCAGAGATTTTAAAGGGTTATATGCTCGCTGATATTATACCGACTTTTGGAAGTGTGAATATGATTGGTGGAGAGATGGATAGATGATTTGTGCGCGAGTATTGCATACGCCCAAAAATGAGCGCAGACAAGAGTGTCTGTGCCACGAATAATAAAGAAGACAAAGAGATATGGCAATAGAATTTAAAGAGAGCGCGAAGAAAGAGATGGAAAAAATAATGAGCCGGTATCCGACCAAGCAGGCGGCATTGCTTCCTGCGCTCTATCTTGCTCAGAGAGAGTTTGGCTGGATAAGTGATGAGGTGATTGAATATCTCGCCAGGTTCATGGATTTACCCAGAGCAAGAATCTATGGAGTGGCTAGTTTTTATTCTATGTTCAACAGAAAGCCAGTGGGCAAATACCTTGTGCAGGTTTGTCAGAATATCTCCTGCGCTATGCTTGGCGCAGAGGGACTCTTTGATTATCTCTCTCAAAAATTAGGCATTAAGGAAGGCGAGACCACTCCGGATGGGAAATTTACTCTTGTCAAAGTGGAATGCCTGGGCGCGTGCGGAGAAGCGCCAATGATGCAAATAAATGATAGGTATTACGGGAATTTAACCAAAGATAAAGTAGACCAGATTCTGGCGGAGTTAAAATGAAATGTATTTAACCGCAAAGAGCGCAAAGGACGCAAAGGATAAAAGTATTTTAGAGGGGGTATATAAAAATGGGAACTGAAATAAAAGTCTGGGATATTAATAATGATGACACATTGACCGCTAACGACTCCCAAATGGAAAATGTTGGGAAAAAAGAAGGTGAGCTTGAAAAGTGGATAAGAAGCAATCCTGAAATACTTGGGGATGACATTTTGTTAATAGGCGAACAAGTAGAAACAGAGGCAGGCCCTCTTGACTTTTTGGGAATAGATGGGGCAGGTAATACTGTAATAATTGAGCTTAAAAGAGGTGAGACACGAAGAGACGCATTAGCTCAAGCAATAGATTATGCGTCGGCAATCAGCTCATGGGGATATGAGGAACTTGATGAAGTATATAAAAAATATAAAAAAGATAAATCATTGGATGATTTAATAAATGAAGATTTCTTTGAAGATGAGGATATTTCTTTTAATCAGGTCCAGCGAATTTTATTGGTAGGAGACTCCATTGATGAGGGGTTACAAAGGATGATAGAATGGCTGGTAGATAAATATGAGATGAATATCAACTTTGTTATATTTCGCTATATTCAGACCCAAAATAAAGACCAACTTTTAGCTAGAACAATGATTATTCCGGAAGAAGAAGAGCAAGAAAAAATAAGAAAGAAACAAGGAAAAGGAAAGCGACCAGATTTTTCGGTGAGAATAAAGAATGCGGTTAAAGAAGGTAAGCTGAAAAAAGGAGATGTTTTTGTGCTAGATATAGAAAAATCAAATTTAGATGATGATTCCCGGAAAAAATTAAATGATATAATTGCAAGAGAAGGTGATAGATTTGTGAAAATAGAATTAACTGGGATAGATAATAAATTACATGTGGTCAAATGGTTATATGATGATAAAACTTATTCAATTCATTCTGTTGTACTGAAAATTTTGGAGTGGTTAGAACTTCCAGGAGGATATTATTCTAATCTTCTTTATTCTTGGAAAAAAGAAGGAGGAAACGAATATATTTCTGATTTAATAAGCTAAATGATGTTATGATTTGTGTTTTTTGTGTTCTTTGCGCTGAGATAGGATTTTAGAAAAAAGGAAAATAATGCAAAGGGATAAGCTGAAAATTTTAGCGGAAGAGATGAAAGAGGCTTTAGGGCAGGCTTTAAAAGATAAGATGTCTGCGCTGATTCTTTTTGGCTCATATGCCAGAGGAGACTATTCTGGGGAGTCGGATTTAGACTTTATTCTTCTTCTTAATGATCGGATTACCCGGGAAGAGGATGAAAAGATTACTGAAATTTCTAGCCGCCTGTCGCTAAAATATGATACGGTCATCAGTTGTCTTGATTATCTTAAAGAAGATTTTGAAACCAGAACAAGTCCCCTGACGCTTAATGTGAAAAAAGAGGGAATTAGAATATGAGGGAAGAGCTTAAACTTCTAATTGAGAAGGAGGAAAGAAGCATCAAAGCCGCGGAAGAGCTTCTTGCCAAGGATTATTTTGAATTCTCGGTTTCGCGATCCTATTATGCGATGCTTTATTGCGCTCAGGCCTTGCTACTTTCCAAGAATTTAAGTTTTTCCAAGCATTCGGGCGTGATCAGCGGTTTTGGAAAAGAATTGATAAAGAGTGGAGAAATTCCCGAAGAGTTTCATCAATATCTTATCCAGGCTTTCAAAGAGAGACAGAAAGCGGATTACGATGCCAAGGTGGACATAACCAAAGAAAAGGCAAGGGAAGTTCTGGAAAAGGCGAAAAGATTTTTGGAACAAAGTCAAAATTCTCTTGATAAAAAATGAGCGAAGAAATTAAAATTTTGACTGTGAACTGGGACAAGCCGAATTCCCAGAGTATAGAGACTTATCTTGCAGGCGGGGGATACAAGGCGGCTGAGAAGGCTCTTGGGATGGCTCCGGAGAAGGTTGCGCAAGAGGTTTTGGACGCTGGCTTGCGAGGAAGGGGCGGAGCAGGATTTCCAGCTGGAAGAAAATGGATGTTTATGCCCAAGGATAATAGGCCCAGGTATCTTTGCGTGAACGCTGATGAGGGAGAGCCGGGCACTTTTAAGGACAGAGAGATTATGAGGCGTGACCCGCATATGTTGATTGAAGGGATCATAATTGCGTGCTGGGCAATGGCCGCAAATAACGCTTATATTTACATTCGTGGAGAGTTTGAGAGTGAGGCGCGGATACTGGAAAATGCGATTGAAGAGGCATATCAGAGGGGCTTTCTGGGAGAGAGGGTTTTTGGCAAAGATTTTAAATTGAATGTTTGGGTTCATCGGGGCGCAGGCGCGTATATTTGTGGAGAGGAGACATCATTGATTGAGAGTTTAGAAGGGAAGCGCGGGAATCCAAGAATTCGTCCGCCATTTCCGCCACAGCGCGGTGTGTTTGATATGCCGACCACGGTGAATAATGTAGAGACCATTGCAAGCGTTCCTTTTATAATTCGTGAGGGCAAGGACGCTTATCGTAAGTTTGGCACGGAAAAGAGTCCTGGGACAAAATTATTTTCAATCAGCGGTCATATAAATAAGCCCGGGGTTTATGAATTACCGCTTGGGTATCCGCTAATGAAGCTGATCAATGAGGTTGCCGGGGGAGTTATAAATGGCTTAAAGCTAAAGGCTGTGATTCCTGGCGGGAGTTCAACTCCGGTCTTGCGTGCTGAGGAATGCGAGAATGTGAATCTGGATTATGAGTCGCTGGCATCTGCTGGGTCAATGCTTGGGTCTGGTGCGGTGATTGTGATGGCTGAAGGAACCTGTATGGTCAAGGCGCTTGAGATTTTGACGCATTTTTACGCGCATGAGAGTTGCGGTCAGTGCACGCCCTGTAGAGAGGGCACTGGCTGGGCATCGCAGATTGCGAGAAGGATTCATAACGGAGACGCGGAGATGAAAGACATAGATGTGCTTTACAGCATTGGAGAGAATATGCTTGGCAGGACTATTTGTCCGCTTGCAGATGCGGCGGCGTGTCCGATTATGAATTTTACCAGAAAGTTCAGGGATGAATTTGAGGCGCATATACGGAATAAGGGATGTCCGAATGGGAGACCTTTTCCGGTGGAGTTTAAATAATTATATTATGCGCAGAGAGGATTGTCTGCGCCCTTTAAGAAACAATGAGCATAAAGATAAAAATAAATGGACGCGAAATTGAATGCGAGCCGGGCAAGACCATTCTTCAAGTGGCTCTTTCTTCCGGGATTTATATTCCGCATTTCTGCTATCATCCTCGTTTAAGCATCAAGGGCAGTTGTAGGATGTGTCTGGTCTGGATAGAGAAGCGTCCAAAGCTGGAGATTGCGTGCAATACTGTAGTTGCGGATGGGATGGTTATTGAGACAGATAACGAGGAGGTAAGAAAAGCCAGAAGAGCGGTTTTGGAGTTTAATTTGAAGAATCATCCGATTGATTGTCCTATCTGCGACAAGGCTGGAGAGTGCACGCTTCAGGATTTTTATATGGCGTATGATGCGGAGCCTAGCCGGTTAAGCCCAAGGGATCAAAAGGTCAAGAAGGGCAAACGAATTCCAATGGGACCAACTCTTGTCTTAGACCAGGAGCGGTGCGTGATGTGTCATCGGTGCATCCGGTTTATGCGGGAGATTGCAAAGAACGACTGCATCACGGATGCCAGACGCGGGGACAGAACCATCATTACTACTTTTCCGGGCGAGGTGGTTGATGACCCGTATTCAATGAACCTGATAGACATCTGTCCGGTGGGAGCATGGACTGGAAGGGATTTCCGGTTCAAAAAGCGTGTCTGGCTATTGAGCAAATGTCCCTCTATCTGTCCTTTTTGCGCAAGGGGTTGTAATATCTTTATTGAGCACGAGAAAGATATTGTTTATAGAATCACTCCACGCGTGAACGAGCAGGTGAATAAAAGCTGGCTCTGCGATGAAGGCAGGCTTGCTTATAAGGCGCTTAATGAGAATCGCTTGACTCGCGCTCTTTTGAGAAACGGGAAAGAGTTAAAAGAGGTCAGCATGGGCTCAGCTTTAAGCTATGGTGCGAAATTATTGAATGAGCATCAGGGAAAGATTTTGGGAATAGTTAGTGCGAGCGCCAGTTTAGAGGAGGCGGAGCTTTTTAAGAAATTGATTCAGTCTGCTGGAGGGGAGCTGGCAATTCATCGGAGAAAAGAGGGCAAGGATGATTTCTTGCTCCGAAGAGCAGACAGGGACTCTAATCTGAGAGGTCTTAAGCAACTGGGAATTGACCGAGCAGTTGGAGAGGCTATAGTAAAAGCGGAATTGGTTGTGGTTTTGGAGAGTTTGTATTCAGAGCCTGTGAGTAGTGAGCTGGGGAAAAAGATGATTGTATTAAGCCCAAGGCGCTCTGAGATGGTTGAATCTGCGTTATTAAGTCTTCCGATTGGGGCATATGCTGAGATAGAGGGGACTTTTGTGAATTGTGATGGTATATCTCAGAGATTTTATCCCGGGCTTCAGCTTAAGGGAGATGCAAAAGCCGGGGTTGATATGATCAGGTTTTTAGGAAAAAAGATGGGGATAGATTTACAATTAAGTATGGAATCAGCAAGAAGCGCGGATGCTTGCGTTGCACCTGTTTCGGAGAGTGAATAATGAGTCTGGATGAGCTTTTTTTGATCATTATTCAATGCCTGTGGGCGATAGTTGCGTTTAGCGCGGTTTCTGGTTTAGCCGGGCTATTGACCTGGGGGGAGAGGAAGCAGGCGAGTTTGATCCAGGACCGGATCGGACCGAATCGCGCCAATATTCGGTTAATTCGGAACTGGCGCTTATTCGGATTATTTCATATTATTGCGGATGCTGTAAAGAGCCTGACCAAAGAGGATTTTATTCCAGAAGGGGCTTACAAATGGATGCACACTCTGGCGCCGATTTTATCTTTAGGCTTGGGCTTTGTCGCATTTGCGGTTGTGCCTTTTGCAGGACCTTTGACTATTCACTGGAAAGATATTCCAGGCTGGGAGATTCCGCTGATCAGACATTTTTATCCTAAAGATACGCTTCATCTTTCTAATTTCACGGTGAATTTTGTTGCCGCGGATTTAAATGCTGGCGTGCTGTTTGTTCTGGCAATAGGCGCTCTGCTTACTTATGGAATTTTGATGGCTGGATTTGGGTCTAATAACAAGTTCTCTTTTCTCGGCGCAATGCGAGGCGCAAGTCAGATGTTTTCCTATGAAATAGCTATGGGCTTGAGCATCATCGGTGTAATCCTGATGTATAACTCAATCAATATCAACGAGATTGTTTCTCGCCAGGGGTCTCTTTGGTTTGGAATTTTGCCTAAATGGGGAATAGTGACTCAGCCGATAGGGTTCATTCTTTTCTTCACATGCGGTTTGATGGAGATAAGGCGTATCCCGTTTGACCTTCCAGAGGGCGAGAGCGAGATTGTTGCTGGATACTTTCTGGAATACTCTGGAGCGAAGTTTATGATGTTCTTATTTGCGGAATATGTAGAGCTGATTTTGCTTGCGGCAATGACCGCGCTATTTTTCTTTGGCGGATGGCAGATACCTTATGTTGACCGTGCAGGGATAAATATCCCTCTTCTGGGTATTCATTTTAACTGGTCAGAGCTTGCATGGGTTCAGGCGCATAGTTATGGAATGGACCTGGTTAATGTGTTGATTTCTATTTGTCAGGCAGGATTTTTCGCATTAAAGGTTGTGATATTATGCTGGGTTCTGGTTACGGTTCGGTGGACCTGGCCAAGGTTCAGATATGACCAGGTTATGAGGCTTGGCTGGAGAAGAATTCTGCCTCTGGCTATGGCAAATATAGTATTAACTACTGTGATTGTTCTGGCGGAACAGAATTTCAAACCAGTGATTCAGAAATATCTGGGGTATTAAAGTGGCGAAAGAAAAACCAACTCCCAACTGGGTTCGGCTCTATTTACCGGAGCTGATGCGAGGGTTTTATATAACGAGTAAGCATTTCATCGTTAATCTTCTCGGGTTCATCCCGGGCTTGGACAGGATTATCAAGAAGGAAGTTGTAACCTATCAGTATCCTGAAGTTGAAAGGCCTATTTCGGACCGCTGGCGAGGTCGGCATCGCTTGAATAGATGGGATGATGGGTCAACCAAATGCGTTGCGTGCTTTTGTTGTGCAACTGTTTGTCCTGCGCAGTGTATCACGATAGAGGCACGCGAGACCGAGAAGGGCGCAAGGACAGAGAAGGTTCCGATTCGGTTTGAGATCAATCTTTTTGAATGTGTTTATTGTGGGTTATGCGTTGAAGCTTGTCCGTGCGATGCGCTTTATATGGATACTAAGGATATGAGGATTAGCCAGGATTCTCCGGACAAATTTGTGATCGGCTTAAAGGAGTTGTTGAGGTAAAAAATGGCAGGAGAAGCGGCAAGCTGGATTTACGCTGTGAGTTTTTACGCGATTGCTTTCTTCGCGGTGATTTCCGCGCTTGTGGTGATTAGCGCACGCAATCCCGTGATCAGCGCGGTGTGGCTGGTTGTCTGCTTCATCTCGGTTGCCGGGATTTATGCGCTTCTCAAGGCTCCGCTTCTGGCAATGATTCAGATACTGGTTTACGCAGGGGCAATTATGGTTTTATTCGTGATGATTATGATGCTGATGGACATAGGCAGACTTCCTTCTGGAGGAAAAGCACAGAGGGTTTTGCGTATTTTTTCCGCGCCTATCGGGGCACTTATTCTCCTGATTCTATCAGTTGTTGCGAGCCAGGGGTATCGTCTCAAAGGCGCAAGCTGGGCGCAGGCGCCTGATGGCGTAACTGAAAGCATTGGCAAGCTTTTATTTACCAAATATATGCTTCCGTTTGAGTCGCTCACGCTTTTATTATTAGCCGCGGTGGTAGCCGCGGTCTATCTTGCCCGGAGGCGGGAGGCGGATAAATGATGTCAATCGGGATGGAGCATTTTCTAGTATTAAGCGCGGTTCTTTTCGGGATCGGCTTGATCGGGGTTTTGGTCCGGAGAAATGTGCTTGTGATCCTGATGAGCATAGAACTTATGCTCAACTCTGCGAACCTGACACTGGTTTCGTTCGCCAGATATATGGGAGACCTTTCAGGACAGGTTTTTGCTTTTTTCGTGATGGTGATTGCGGCGTGTGAGGTTGCAGTGGGGCTGGCGATTATTATTTCTCTATTCAGGAACAAGGATACGGTGGATGTTGACCGTATAAATATAATGAAATGGTGAGGCTATGTTTCACGAGGAATTAGGACAAGCCATAACTCAGAACTGGATTGCGCTGATCCTGATTTTCCCGCTGATGGGATTCTTGATCAACGGCATAGCCGCGCTTTTTCTTCCGCAAAAATATCCCAGAAGCGTGTCCAACCTTGTGTCCTGTCTGGTTATAGCCCTTTCCTTGTTGGTCACTGCTTATGGCTTCTGGTCTCTCAATCGGGTATCTCCCGAGGCGTATTTTTCGCAGAAGGTTTTCACATGGATTTCGGTAGGGGACTTTAGTGTCAGCTTCGGGCTTCAATTTGACCATCTTTCAGCGATTATGTGCATTGTGGTCACGCTTGTTGGGCTATTGATCCATATTTACGCAACCGGCTATATGGCGCACGACCCCGGGTACGCCCGGTTCTTCACTTATATGAATCTGTTTATGTTTATGATGCTGATTCTAGTTCTGGCGGATAATCTTCTTCTGATGTTTGTGGGCTGGGAGGGGGTTGGCCTTTGCAGTTATCTTTTGATCGGATTCTGGTATGAGGACTGGGACAAAGCAAAAGCAGGCTTAAAAGCTTTTATCGTGAACCGGGTCGGCGACTTCGGGTTTCTGCTCGGAATTTTCACTCTGTTCTGGGCGATTCATACGCTGGAATTCTCAGGGATGAGAAACTGGATTTCTGAAAATCATTTTCAATTTGCGGGAATGACATTATTCGGGATCAAGGTTGCAACACTGGCAGGTATTTTCCTTTTCATAGGCGCTTGCGGAAAGAGCGCGCAGATTCCGCTTTATGTCTGGCTCCCGGACGCAATGGCGGGTCCCACTCCTGTCAGCGCCTTGATTCACGCGGCGACTATGGTCACTGCTGGTGTTTATATGATTGGCAGGCTTAGCTTTGTCTATGTTCATTCTGAGGTTGCGCTTGCAGTGGTTGCTGTTATAGGCGCGCTTACCGCGCTTTACGCTGGGACAATTGGTTTGACCCAGACAGACATCAAGCGTGTGCTCGCTTATTCCACAGTGAGCCAGCTCGGGTATATGTTTTTAGCAATGGGAAGTATGGCTTTTGCGGCTGGTATATTTCATCTGTTCACGCACGCGTTTTTCAAGGCTCTGCTGTTTTTATCAGCAGGCTCTGTGATTGTGGCGTTTCATCACAAGGAGCAGGACATTATGAAGATGGGCGGTTTGAGCAAATATCTTCCCTGGACATTTCGCACGGTTTTTATAGCGTTTTTAGCGATCATTGGCATACCGCCTTTTGCTGGGTTCTGGTCAAAGGACGAGATTTTATTCAAGGCATTTGCCACTTCCAATCAGGTTCTGGTTAAATATCATCTGAGCTTTTTCCTCTGGCTAATTGGCTTAACTGGCGCCTTACTTACAGCTGTTTATATGACTCGCTGGATGATTTTGACCTTCTGGGGCACAAGTCGCGTGGATGAGGAAACAAAGCATCATCTTAAAGAATCTCCGAATAGTATGCTTATCCCGCTTGGTCTCCTTGCGCTTGGCTCTGCGTTTGTGGGATTTTTGGGCGTGCCGGAATTTTTCGGAGGCCATAACTGGTTTGAAAAATTTTTAGAGCCGTCCTTTGCGAAAGCTTTGCCCGGACCGGAGTTGAGCCTGTTCGGACGAGGGGAATATGTGGAGGCTATTCTAGTAGTGATGAGCGTAGCAATGGCAGGGCTGGGAATTTTGCTCGCTTACGCTGTTTATTTGCGGAAGCCCGGGATGGCGGATGAACTCGCGCAGAGATACAGGGCATTTTATCAGCTCAGCTTTAACAAGTATTATGTGGACGAGATTTACGACCGGCTCATTGTGAGCCCATTGATTCGTATATCTTATTATTTCCTGTTCAGGTTCTTTGATATGGGAGTGATTGATGGAGTTATCATTAACGGAACCGCCAAGCTGAATCAGTGGCTGGGCAAGGTCTTGCGAAGGCTTCAGAACGGAGTTGTCCAGACTTATTTATTTTTCTTTGTCTCAGGCTTGCTTATCATTATTCTTTTCCTTGGCGCAATTCATCCTGCGCATCTGGCTCTTAATAAAGGCTATGGCGCAACTATTATTTATATCTTAAAAACTTTATGGGAAAATCTGATATGAGCTTTTTAACTGAACATATTTTAAGCGTAATTATTTTTCTTCCGATAATCGGAGCCTTGATTATTCTGCTCCTTGCGCAAAATAGTGAGCGGTTTGTGCGCATTGTTTCTCTCCTTACGATGCTTCTGGGATTGGGGCTTTGTGTGTGGCTATTTTTGAGGTTTGACGGGTCTGATCCGAACTTTCAGATGGTTGAGCGTTATCTTTGGATTCCGGGCTGGAAGATTCATTATCAGGTTGGGATAGACGGCATAAGTCTTTTATTGGTGATGCTGACCGCATTATTAGGACCAGTGGTTATTCTATCAAGCTGGAGTCAGATAAAGGAGCGTGTCAAGGAATATCATATCTTTTTGCTTCTTCTTCAGACAGGTATGCTCGGGACTTTTCTCGCACTGGATATGATCCTGTTTTATGTTTTCTGGGAGCTAATGCTCGTCCCGATGTATTTCCTGATCGGCATCTGGGGCGGTCCCAGAAAAATTTATGCCGCTGTTAAATTTTTCCTGTTTACTATGTTCGGCTCAGTTCTGATGCTAATCGCTATCATCTGGCTTTTCTTAAGAACCGGGAGCTTTGATTATATTATGATCAACGCGCATCTAGGCTCGGAAAAGCTTAAGCTATTTGTTCAACTGCCTCTTTTCGGAGCATTTGCCCTGGCATTTGCGATCAAGGTTCCGATGTTCCCATTGCATACCTGGCTTCCTGACGCTCATGTTGAGGCGCCCACTGCTGGAAGCGTGATCCTTGCGGGCGTGCTTTTGAAAATGGGAACTTATGGCTTTATCAGATTTGCTATTCCGTTTTTCCCGGATGCAGTGGCAATGCTTTGTCCATATTTTTATATCCTTGCCGTGATCGGTATTATTTACGGCGCCCTGGTTTCAATGGTGCAAGAGGATATTAAAAAGCTGGTTGCGTATTCCAGCGTAAGCCATCTGGGATTTGTTATGCTGGGCCTTTTTGCGCTTACACCGGTATCGCTTCAGGGAAGTTTAATTCAGATGATCAATCACGGTTTATCAACAGGAGCTCTCTTCCTTTTAGTCGGGATTATATACGAGCGCGCTCACAAGCGTCAGATTTCTGACTTTGGAGGAATCGCCAAAATTATGCCGGTTTATTCCGCATTGTTCCTGATTGTGGCATTGAGCAGTATCGGTCTTCCGGGCTTGAACGGATTTGTGGGAGAGTTTCTCATTCTGGTTGGAACATATATTAGCAAAAATCCGTATTCCAGGCTGTTTGCTATTCTGGCTGGAACCGGCGTGATCTTATCTGCTGTTTATCTGCTTTGGATGTATCAAAGGGTATTCTTCGGTCCTATCAATAAAGAAGAGAATAAAACTCTCAAGGACCTGAATCTTCGCGAATTTATCTATCTTGGCGTCATCATTGTTTTCATCGTGTGGGTCGGTATTTATCCGTCCACTTTCCTTAAAAAGAGCGAGGCGACTATTAATAATTTGATTAGTCAGGTTCAAACTAAAAGGCTTACAGAAAATAGTTTGAAAAGCAGGTTTGCTCTATTATTAAATTCAGCATCCGTGGATGAGGTAGTGAAAAAGGGGAATCAATGATGGGAGAAGAATTATTCAAGATTCCCGTGATCAGTTTTTACGACCTGGCAGGAGTGGCTGTTCCAATGATGCTGACCCTGCTGGCGATTGCAACTATGATACTTGATTCCTGGGTCGGGAAGAAGAAACCAAGCTGGATCGGAGGATTCACTCTTGCGGGAATGAGTCTGATCCTGGTCTTTCAGGCTCTACTCCATATCTTGCGCGCGAATGTTAAGGGAGAAGTTGGTCTGGGATTTGGCGGGATGTTTTTCTTTGACCTGTTCGGGATTTATTTCAATTACCTTTTTCTTGCCAGCGCCATTCTCACAGTGGCGATGAGCATCTCCCATCTTTCTGGAAAGGATTATCATCAGGGAGAGTATTACATTTTGATTCTGGTTGGCACTGCGGGGATGAGCTTGCTTGCTGGAAGCAGAGACCTGATTATGGCTTTTCTCGGTCTTGAGATTATGTCCATCCCGATTTACGCGCTTGCCTCTGCGGATCGGAACAATACTAAGTCCAATGAAGCTGGGTTGAAATATCTTCTGCTCGGAGCGTTTGCGAGCGCGATTCTGCTTTATGGAATCGCAATGCTTTACGGTATGGGAGGGAGCACGGACTTTAAGACCTTAAGTAACCAGCTGGGAACCATTTATCCAAAGGATATACGCTTTTTCTTTATGATGATAGGCTTGGGATTTTTGCTCATCGGGTTCGGATTCAAGATCGCCGCGGTGCCTTTTCATATGTGGGTGCCTGATGTTTATGAAGGCGCGCCCACGCCAATTACTGGCTTTATGGCGACTGGGGTGAAATCCGCGGGATTTGCTATTTTAGTCCGAATTTTTCTTACAGCGCTGGTTGACCAGTGGTCTCATCTCTGGGAGATTCTCTGGGTTCTTGCAGTTTTGACTATGACTGTAGGCAACTGGCTGGCATTGGTTCAAAATAATATCAAGCGTATGCTCGCCTATTCCAGTATTGCGCACGCTGGTTATCTGCTTGTTGGGCTCTCCGCTCTGGTTGCCAGCCTGCGGAAGAGCCAGATGGAAGCCTTTGGTCCCACTTACGCTATAATGTATTACCTGCTGGTTTATCTGTTTATGAATCTGGGAGCCTTTGCCATCATTGTGATTCTTGGCAGGGAGGGGCGAGGAGGAGAGATGATTGATGACTATTCAGACCTGGCTCGCAAACGCCCCTTTCTCGCGGCATTGATGGCGGTTTTTATGCTCAGCCTCGCGGGAGTTCCTCCATTGGGAGGCTTCTTCGCCAAGTTCTATATTTTCCAGTTTGCTGTCCACAATCAGCTTATCTCTCTGACCGTCATCGCTGTTCTTAATAGTGTGATTGCGGCATATTACTATCTGCGCGTGGTATATGTGATGTATATGCGGGGGGCACGGGAAGAGGTGGAGACGCCAACGGTTGAACAGGGGGTGCTCATCAACGCGGTTTTGATTTTCTCCGCGGCAATGGTAATTATTCTCGGACTTGCGCCCGGTAATTTCCTTGATATAATCTTTATGACTTTCCGGAAATTCGTCTAAAAAATTACTGGAAAGGAGCGTATATGCTAGATCGCACTACAGTTGCGTCCGGAAGCTCTGCGGGAAAAGTCTTGGTGGTCCGGGTCGTGTTTGAGCGCCGCGGAGGGCAGAAGGTTTCTGGCGAATGGCTTTATCTTTTGTTCGGCAATCAGTTCCTGATCGGCAGAGAAGAGGGATGCGAAATCCGGATCATTGATGAACGGATCAGCCGGAAGCATTGCCTTATCCGGCTGGGAGAGGAGAATGCCAGTCTCACGGACCTAGGCTCAACCAACGGCACCTTCCGCAACGGTGAGCTAGTGGAAGATGAAATCATCATTGAAAACCGGGATAAACTCAACCTAGGCGAGGCAGTGGTTTATAAAGTGCGCACCTGCCGTCGCTCCGGAAAGCTAAGCTCTGTGAGATTACATAATGGCGGGGAGGTGTACCTTCTAGCTTCAAACGAGATTCTGCTCGGCAGATTTCAGGAATCCGGGGATGAGGTTGACCTGATGATTTACGACGAGTCGGTTCAGCCCAAACATTGCCGGATTGAGCATTTCTATAATGATAACTTCATCGTGGCGTTATCTCCAGAGGCTCCACTTTTTGTCAACGGAAATCCGGTCAAGGAACTCGGACTCAAGGACGGAGACCTAGTTGAGCTTGGAGGCACGGCGTTCCGCTGGAAAATCATCTCAATGACTTAAATGGGGTCAGGTCTTTACTTTTAACTTATGCTTTACGAGTAATAGGCTGAGAGGATAAAATCGGACTATGGCTAGACCGTGGAGGATACAGTTTGAAGGCGCTGTTTATCACATAAGCTCGCGAGGCAATAACCAGCAATATATTTTTCTAGATGACCGGGATAAAAGATATTTCCTAGAGCTTCTCAAGCGCGTCTGTGAGCACTACCATTTTCAAATTTTTGCTTTCTGTCTGATGAGCAATCATTACCATCTTTTTCTTCGGACATTTCAAGCCAATCTCAGCGATGGAATGCACTGGCTTAATACGAGTTATAGCAATTACTTTAACTGGCGGCATAGTCGCAGTGGTCATTTATTTCAAGGCAGATTCAAAGCGGTCTTAATTTTAGAAGAAGCTCACTACTTGCATCTAAGTATGTATCTCCATCTTAATCCGGTTCGGGCGGCAATGGTTAGAGACCCTGCCGAGTATTCCTGGTCTAGTTTTCGCGATTATACCAGCCTGAAACCACGGTTCAGTTGGCTCAGCCGGGAGGAAATTCTCTCGCATTATGGCGCAACTAAAACCGAACAATTAAGGCGCTATCGGCAGGAATGTTTGGCGTTGGCGGACACCACCCCGAGCTTTGTGGAAGAATTGAAAAGCAAAGTAATTATCGGCTCGGCTTCTGAGGTTGAGGAGTTGGTGAAGAAATACAAGCCCGCAGGACAGCCTAAAACCGTGCCGGATTATGGAAGGTCAACAAAAGAGCTCCTAAATGTAGACCGGGAGCTTGAGATGGTTGCCAAGGTTTTCAAAATCAAAGTGGAGGATTTGTATGGTCAACATAAAAATTTTTCCGCCAAGCAGGCGGCTTATTATCATCTGGTGGAGAATCGCAAAATGAAAATCTCCGAGGTGGGAAGATTATTTGAGGTAAGTCCGGCAGGCGTTTATCTTGGCATTAAACGGTTAAGAGAAAGGATGCTACGGGATAAACGCCTGCAAAAACAAATCAAATTGATAAGTTAAAAGTAAAGATCTGACCCCAATGCTGGCTCCCGCAAAGATCAATCTCAGGCTGGAAGTTATTGGCTCACTTCCCAATGGCTATCATCTGCTCCGGATGTTTAATCTCACCGTGTCTATTTATGATGAGATTGAGTTGGAATTCACAAAGCGCGGATTGAAAATTGAGATTGACGATCCTGGAATCCCCGCAGACCGAACCAACACGGTTTTTCGCGCGGTAAGCTATTTCCAGATGAAATTCGGGCGAAGGTTCGGGGCAAGGATAAAAATCCGTAAGCGAATTCCTACGGGCGCGGGCTTGGCAGGGGGAAGCTCTGATGCGGCCGCGGTTATAAAGGCGCTTGTTCAGAAATTTGATATGAGGCTTTCCGAGCTGGACTTGGAGGAGCTTGCCTATCAGGTGGGCGCGGATGTGCCTTATCTTTTGTTCGGTGGTCCTGCCTGGGTTGAGGGCATCGGCGAAAAACTGGAGATGGTTTCTGATTTTCCGGAGTTGTTTTTTCTGCTGGTCAAGCCTCCGTTTGCGATCTCCACGCGGGATGTGTTCCAAGCTTATCAGCCGGCGTCTGATTTGACAATTTTGCCAAAAGCAGTTATCTTGAATGCGGTTAAAACAGGAGCGTGGGAGACATTTTGTGTGAATCATCTGGAAAAATTGGTTTTAGCAAGACAGCCTGGAATGGAGAGGCTGAAATTGGAACTGCTCCGACAAGGTGCTTTATCAGCTGTGATGAGCGGCTCTGGTTCAACTCTGGTCGGCATTTTTTCCACTCTGGAGCAGGCGGAGATGGCTGGAAAGGAAATGTTGAATTTTCAACCTGAGCTCTGGGTTCAGGTAGTAAAACAAGTCAGCCGGGAGCGGCTAGAAAGTGAGGAGGTTTAAAAAATGGAGATCACGGATGTGAAGGTGTTTCCAGTTGAGGAAGAACGGCTGAAGGCTTATGTCACGATTATAATTGACAATTGCTTTTTGGTCCGTGAGATCAAGGTGATCAATGGCAATTCCGGATACTTCGTGGCAATGCCCAGCAAGAAGCGTAAGGATGGCACTTATCGGGATTTGGCTCATCCTATCAATCAGGACACCCGGGACAGGCTGGAGAAAGTGATCATGGATGCCTATTGGAAGCGGATGGAGGAGATTAAAAAGGAGCCGGCGGGTGAGGTGAAGCAAGAGAAAGGGGAGAATTCAGAGCCGGAGCCGGAACTGGCTCATTGAATTCGGCAGAGGTTTTGTCGGGAAGTTTTTACAAAGATAATTTTCCAGGCGAGCTTTAAAATTGGGGCGTCGCCAAGTTGGTAAGGCACGGGATTTTGGTTCCCGTATTCGTAGGTTCAAATCCTGCCGCCCCAGCCAATAGCCGGTGATTTCAGGAGGTTTGTGATGCAAAACAATCTGGTGCTTTTGACCGGAAACGCTCATCCGGAGCTGGCTCGGAAGATCAGCGAAAAAATCGGTGTTCCTCTGGGCAAGATGAGCGTGTTCAAGTTCGCAAACGATGAGACATTTTGCAAAATTCAGGATAACATCCGGAAGAGAGATGTGTTTGTCATCCAGCCTACCTGTCGTCCCGTGAACGATAATCTGATGGAGCTTTTGATTATTATTGACGCATGCAAGCGAGCGAGCGCCAAAAGTATTACAGCAGTGGTGCCGTATTACGGATATAGCAGGACTGATAAAAAAGACCAGCCCCGTGTTCCAATAACTGCCAAGTTGGTGGCGGACCTGCTGACTGTTGCTGGAGCAAATCGCCTGGTCACAATAGACCTTCACGCTGAGGCTATTCAGGGTTTTTTTAACATTCCTGTTGACGCTCTTTATGTAATGCCTATTTTCATTAAATATATAAAGACTAAGATCGGTCTGGACAATTTGGTGATGGTTTCTCCGGATGCTGGCGGAGCCGCACGGGCGCGCACTTATGCCAAAAAGCTAGGAGAAAATGTTGATATTGCAGTAGTGGACAAGCGCCGCATAGGCAATACTGGCGCGAGCGAGGTGATCAATGTGGTAGGCGAAGTTGCCGGGAAAAAATGCATCTTGGTTGATGACATAATAGATACTGCGGGGAGCATCACTCAAGCCGCGGATGTGTTGAAAAAACGCGATGCAAAAGAAATCTGGGCAATGGCGGCGCACGCGGTTTTAAGCCCCCCAGCCCTGGAAAGGCTGGAAAAAAGTCCGATTAATGAGGTAGTGGTTTCTGACACGATTCCGATTCCAGCGGAGCAAAAGCTCAATAAGATCACGGTGCTAAGCGTTTCTGAGCTTCTTGCAGAGACCATACGGAGATTGTATTATGGCGAATCGGTGTCTGTACTTTTTGCATAAGAATATGGAGGTTGAAGATGACAGAAAAAGAACTCTGGGTTGAGCCTAGAAGCGAGACCGGCAAGGAATATGCTGGAAAGGTGAGGCGGTTGGGAAAAATCCCTGCCATACTTTATGGCAAAGGCAAGGAGCCCAAACCTGCGTTGGTGGACAGTGCACAAGTGCTGAAAATACTTCATTCCAGAACTGGAAAGAACACCATCCTGACTATTCATAGCAAAGATAAGGAGATGGATGGCAGAAAAGCTCTTATTCGCGAAAGCCAGATTGATGCGATCACTGACCAGCTACTGCATATTGATCTGATGGAGGTGGACAAGGAGCGCGCGGTAAGGGTCTGGGTTCCAGTTGAGGTTGTGGGAAAGCCCGTGGGAGTGGAAAAGGGAGGTACTCTGGAAGAACATATGAGGGAGATAGAGATTTCCTGCCTGCCGGATGAGATTCCGGAGGAAATCAAAATAGATGTCTCCAGCCTGGAGATGGGAGATTCCATCCATATCCGGGACATCAAGCTGGAAAAGGCGAAGATACTTTCTCTTCCCAGCCTGGCGGTGGTGTCAGTGGTAGCTCCGACCAAGGAGGAGGCTCCAGCCGCGGCAGTGGCTGAGGGAGAAGCCGCGGTGCCTGCTGAAGGAGAAGCGGCCGCGGCAGAGGCAGGCGCAGAAGCTCCTGCCAAGCCTGGAGAAAAGACCGGGGCAAAGCCCGGAGAAAAAGTTGCCGCAAAGACCACGGACAAAGCCGGCGCCAAACCTGAAGTCAAGCCCGAGCCGGCTCATCCGAAAGAGAAGAAGCCTGGCAAGTGAGACTGATAGCTGGATTAGGGAATCCCGGGAAAAAATACCAAGCGTCCCGGCATAACCTCGGTTTTATGGCAATTGATCGGCTGGCGGATATTTATCAGGCAATGGTTTTTCTTCCTAGATTTCACGGACGCATTGCCCAGGTAAAAATCGCGGAAGAGGAAGTGTTTCTTTTGAAACCATATACATCAATGAACAGTTCCGGGATAAGCATAGCGCAGGCAATGAACAAATTAAAGTTGCCTCCAGAAAAGCTGATTGTGATTCACGACGATATGGACCTGGCGCTTGGCAAAATCAAGATCGCCCTGGGAGCCGGAAGCGCGGGACATAAAGGTATCGCTTCAATCTTCTGGAGTCTCCATACCAAAGATTTTTACAGGATACGGCTCGGGATCGGTAAGCCTGCCGAGGAAGAGGATTTGGTGGAATATGTGCTGAGTGATTTCAGGGAAGAGGAACAGGAGCAGGTGGATGAAATGCTTGACCAGGCTTGCCAGGCTGTCTTGGTTTTGGTCCGGGACGGTCTGGAAAAAGCCCGGAATCTCTTTCACCGGAAAAGCTGATGCCGTATTCAGTGGGAATTGTGGGATTGACTAATGCGGGGAAAAGCACGGTATTTTCCGCCCTGACCTCCATTAAAGTCCCATGCGAGGCGTATCCGTTCTGCACTATAGACCCCAATCGTGGAATGGTTGCGGTGCCGGACGATCGGCTTGATCAGCTTGCAAAACTGATCAAGCCGGAAAAGGTTGTGCCAGCGGTTATTGAATTTGTGGACATCGCCGGGTTAGTCAAGGGTGCGCACAAGGGAGAGGGATTGGGGAATCAGTTTCTTGCGGAAATCCGGGCAGTGGACGCCATTGCGGAAGTAGTCCGTTGTTTTGAGAATCCCAAAGTGTCACATCCGGAGGGAAGCATTGATCCGGTGCGGGATGCCGAGACCATCATATTTGAGCTGATTCAAAAAGATTTGGAGACCGTTAACAAGCGCCTTGAAAAAGCACAAAAGATGCTTCGGGTGGGAGACAAGCAGGCTCAACTGGAAGCGGAGCTTTGCCAGAAAATGAAAAGCGTGCTGGAACAGCTTCAACCCCTGGACCAGATGGCATATAGCGCGGAAGAATTAACTATTCTTGCGGAGATGAAGCCACTGACTTTGAAGAAAAAGTTTTATATCGCCAATCTAGGAGAAGAGGCGATTTCGCAAAAAAGTCCTTATCTGGCTCGGCTTAATGAGTTTGCAGAGAAGCGAGGAATCAAGGTAGCGCCTTTTTTCGGCAAGCTGGAGGCTGAGGTCCACGAATTGGACAAGAGCGAGCAGGATGTCTTTCTCAAAGAGATGGGAATCGCGCGCTCCGGGCTTGATGAAGTGATCAGGGCGGGAAAGGAAGCGCTTGACCTGATCACTTTTTATACCGTGGTGGGAGGAAAAGAGCTTCGGAACTGGCTTATCCCGCGAGGAACCAAGGCGCCCCAAGCCGCTGGAAAAGTTCACACCGATTTTGAAAGCGGTTTTATCAAAGCCGAGGTGGTGCGGTTTGAGGATTTTGTCCGGCTGGGCGGAGAGCAGGAGGCACGCAAACAGGGCGCAGTCTTGCTGGAGGGCAAGGATTATCTGGTTCAGGATGGTGATATAATCCATTTCCGATTCAAAACTTGAAAACGATGAAAGAGATATTGGAAAAAATTAAAGGTGCGCTGATCGGGATGAATATCGCTGAAAGCGCTCAGTTAGTGAAACAAGCTCTTGCCAAAGGTGTCCCTGCTCAGGATATACTGGACAAGGGTATGATTGCTGGACTCAAGGTGGTTGGCGAGAAATTTCGGCGAGATGAAATTTTTCTGCCAGAGGTGATGCTTTCAGCCAACGCTTTTAAGGCTTGTTTTGAAATCCTCAAACCGATCCTTTTAAGCGGAAACTACACACCGCGGGCAAAAATCATTCTCGGAACGGTTGCAGGCGATGTGCATGACATCGGCAAGAATATTGTGTCCGCGCTTCTGGAAGGAAATGGCTATCAGGTAATTGATCTAGGAGTGAATGTTTCAGCGCAAAAATTTTTAGAGGCTATTCAGCAACAACGCGCTCCCATCCTGGGAATGAGCACGCTCCTTACAACCACGATGCCGGAAATGGAAAAAGTTATCAAGGCGCTCATAGAAGCTGGTATTCGGGATAAAGTTAAAGTGATCATCGGAGGAGCCGCTGTAAGCAGGGAATATGCAGAGAAGATCGGTGCGGATGGTTACGGCGAAGACGCTCAAAACGGCGTGGACCTAATCAACCAATGGGTAGGGGCCAGGTCTTAACTTTTAACTTTTCCCGAATCAGGGCTGAAGCGCCTCGCACGCAGAGGAATGATTTTATGATCAAAACGAAGTAGGTGGTATAGATAAAATGGGGAAAAATTGGATTGAGAATTTTGAAGGAATTTGGAGAGAGCCGAAAGCGACGGCTCGGAATTGGAGAGAGAAGAATAAGGGAAAGGTTATCGGCTGGGCGATTCCGGATGCGCCGGAAGAATTGATTTTAGCCGCGGGTGCCTTTCCGCTTGCGCTTCTCGGAGAAGGAATCGCATTTTCCGGAGCGGACGCTCATTTCCAGGGTTTTGCCTGCTCTTATTCGCGGAGTTTGCTGGAGCTGATTACGCGGGGGGAATTGGATTTCCTGGATGCGCTGATTATTCCGCACACATGCGATGCGATGCGTGCCTTTGATTTAGTGGTCAAGGATTTAGCCAATATAGCATCAGTTGAAACCTATCGTCCTCCCCGTGTTAAAGACAACGAGGCTTCAATCCGCTATCTTCGTGAGGAGATTGAACGGATTCGCAATCATCTAGGAAAAATCACCGGGCGCTATCCGGATACGGAAGATATACGGAGAGCTTCGCATACGATCAATGCTCTCAAAGCCGGGCTTAAGGATTTGAAGAAGGAAATGAACTCTGGCAGGGTGACCGCAATGGAATTTTTCTCCGCGGTTCAAGCCGGGATGGTTGGAGACAAGAAAGAAGTATCTAGTCTTATCAAGGAATTTGTTTCTGAGGCTGAAAAGAGAGCTCCGAGCAAGAAAGGAACGCGTATTGTTTTAGCTGGCAAAGTGGCGGAGCCGGTTGAGATTATTTCTGAGATTGAAAGCGCAGGGTTCCACATTGTGGATGACCTCCTGGTGAACGGGTCCAGATATGTTGAGAGCGAGGTTGATCTTAATAAGGAACCCATAACCGCGCTGGTTGAGGCTCAGCTAAATAAAATTCCCATTGCGGGATTTTATCATCGGAAGGAGTCTCGCTCAAAACGGATCATCAAGCGGGTTAAGGATTCACAGGCTCAGGCAGTTATTTATCTGATACAAAAATTCTGCGAGCCGTATGAGATGGAGGTTGTGGGTGTTGAAGAGGATTTGAAAAAAGCGGGTATCCCTGTTTTGAGACTGGAGACCGATTATCAGCAGAGTTCTCTGGCTCCGCTTCGGACGCGCATTGATGCTTTTTATGAGATGCTTTCGCGCTAGAATCTGACCATAGTTAAAAGTTAAGTCTGACTCCTAAGGAAAATTGAGCCAGGACTGGAATTTTTTGATTTTGCCAGCGAGGATCTGGTCAAAGTAATCCTTGAGCCGTTGACTTAATGGCCCGGGCGCAGGGAGTTGATGCTTTTCAATTTTGCTGATGGGCCAGACCTTGCAGGTGGTTGAGCTGAAAAAGGCTTCATCGCAGGTGAACAGGTCCTGAGGTTTAAGTTTTTTTTCCTGAACCGGAATTCCCAGGTGATGACAGATTTCCAGAATGCTGAGCCGGGTGATACTGGGAAGGATGTTGTCTAGGCTGGGTGTGTAAATTCGGTTATTTTTAACAATGAAAATGCTTTCAGTGGCTCCTTCTGCCACATATCCCTGGGTGTCCAGAAGAATTGGTGTCTTAAAACCGCGGGAGCGGATTTCCAGTTTTGCTAACATCGGGTTCAGATAATTCCCGGAGGCTTTGGCATATACAGGCACGGTAGCTGGGTCCATCTTGCGCCATTTGCTGATGCCAGCAGTTGCAAAGCGGTCTTCTCCGAACTTGCTCAATTTAAAGTCGCGCTCAAACTGGAACGCGGCAACCGCGACCGAGACTTTCGGGTCAGTCGGGATCACTTCCAGTCCAAAGCCGGGATAGAACGCGATGACCTTGACCAATCCGTGGTCAACCTTATTGGCTTTGAGCGTCTGGAAAATCGCCTGTTTTATCTGAGCGCGGGATAAAGGAATTTTCATCATCAACGCATCAGCGCTGTGCATAAGGCGGTCAAGATGCTCAGAGAGCCGAAAGATGGCGACTCCTTTTTCCGGATGATAAGCGCTCATCACCTCAAAAATGGCGGAGCCTCTTGCGAAGGAATGACTGAGGATGCTGACCTGCGCGTTTTTAAAAGGGATGCTCCTGCCATCAATCCATATTTTTCTTTTTTCCAGCAAATCAGTTTTTTTCCGAATGATTCGGTTCCTGCTCTTTTTCTTCATCTTCATTTTTCAGTCCCATCTCCTTATCAATTCCGAGCTTTTTAATCCGGTAGCGGAAGGACCGGAACGATAGTCCAAGAAGCTCAGCCGCGCGTGTCTGGTTTCCGCGGCTCTGGAGCAGGGCTTCTTTGAGCATCTTCCGCTCCAGATTTTCCATAGTTTTTTCCAGATTGATTCCCTGGGAGGGAATCTGGAACGAGCTGGCAAGGTCAAGGACATTCTCGGGACAGCGCACTTTTTCCGTGATGCTTTCCGGCAGAATCGCCTCGGTCTTTTCCATGCTCACTGCTCGCTCAATTACATTCTCCAGTTCACGGACATTTCCGGGCCAGTGATATTTAATCAGCATCTCCTCAGCTTCCTTGGAAATTTTCCTGATCGGCTTTTTCATCTCTGCTGAGTATTTCTCCAGAAAATGCTGGGCAAGGATAGGGATGTCCTCTTTGCGCTCTCTGAGCGGGGGCAGATGAATATGTATAACATTCAGCCGGTAAAAGAGGTCTTCGCGGAATCTGCCGGTTTTGATTTCCTTTTCTATATCCCGGTTGGTTGCGGCGATGATCCTGACATCAACCTTGAGTTCCTGCTCGCCACCCACTTTGCGGAAGCTTTTATCCTCAATCACTCTGAGCAGTTTAGCCTGGAGCCCCGGGGTCATTTCCGAGATTTCATCAAGGAAGATGGACCCCTGGTCTGCGAGTTCAAACACTCCGCGCTTACTTTGATAAGCTCCGGTAAAGGCTCCGCGCGTATGACCAAACAGCTCGCTTTCAAGGAGGCTTTCCGGGATGGACGCGCAGTTGACGGTTAGGAGCGGATGATTTCTCCGGGGGCTGTTGTAATGAATAGCTTTTGCGACCAGTTCTTTTCCGGTGCCAGATTCTCCAGAGATCAGGATGTTGCTTTTGGTCGGAGCGGTCTGGCGGATGATTTCATAAATTTTCCGCATCGGCTCACTCAAGCCGATTAGTTGATGAAAGCCGTATTTATTTTTTAACTCTCGCTTGAGCTGTATGTTTTCCTCCAATAGCCGCGCCTTTTCCAGCGCCTTGTTGATCACCAGTTGAATCTCGTCCACCTTGAACGGTTTGGAGATATAATCATACGCTCCCAGCTTCATCGCCTCCACTGCGCTTTCCGCGGTTCCAAAAGCCGTGATCATAATAACCGGTACCTCCGGATTAACCTCTTTACTCCTCCGCAATACCTCCATCCCGCTTATCCTCGGCATCTTCAGGTCGCAAATCACCAGTTTATACTTTCCCTGCTCCAGCCTCTTTATTGCATCCTCGCCGGAATCCGCGGCGTCCGCTTGATAACCCATTTTCTCAAGCATAATTTTCAGGAACTCTTTCATTCCCGGCTCGTCATCCACCACCAGCACTCGTTCCTCAATCATAGTTCTCCCCCCTTATGCAACAGCCTGGAATCAGCGGGAAGCCAGATTCGGAAATCGGTTCCTTTGCCCGGCTCGCTTTTTACATGGATTTCTCCTTTTAATTCTTCAATGATCCGCCATGTGGTGCTTAATCCCAGACCAGTGCCCTGGTTCTTGGTGGTGAAAAAGGGATCAAAGATTCTGGCAAGGTCCGCGGGTGGAATCCCTGCTCCGGAATCGGAAAATAACAGCCAGATTCCGGGAATGGAATTCCGGTTTTCTTTTCCAGCCGCGATCTTCAGTCTCCCTCCTTCTGGCATCGCGTCCAGGGCGTTATTGACCAGATTCCAGAGAACCTGCTCAATCAACCGCGGGTCCGACTGTATGATCAAATCCGGCTCGGCTTCCATAGATAACTGAATCCGGTCTGCTCTGGTCTTGACCATCTGGATCAGTTTCTGGAACAGATCGCTGATCAGGATTGGCTCAATTGTTTTCGGAGTTGGTCTTGCGTAAAGCAGGAAATCCGTGATCAATTGATTGAGCCTCTCGGTCTCGTTGAGCACAATTTCCATCAGTTGTGCGTCGGAGCCTCTCCGGTCAACATCCTTTTTCAAAAGCTCAATAGAACCGCTGATCGCGGCAAGGGGATTCCGGATTTCATGGGCAATACCCGCGGCAAGCTTGCCCACGGTTGCCAGACGGTCCGCCACCCGGAGTCGCTCTTCCATCTTCTCAAACTCCGTAATGTCCGTCATCACCAGGAGTTCGCCCAGAGATTGCTCCGCTTGATTTTGCAGTTTCTGCCAACTGCATTCCAGAATTAAATCCTTGCCTTGCGAATTGGTATAGTTAACTTTAACCCGAGTGCGTTTTTCTTTCGCCTCGGAAAGTTTATTACTGGTTTCTGGCTCAAAAATATCATTAAGAGTTTTTCCTGCCAATTCATTTAGCTTACGATTAAAAATATGCTCGGCTGAGCGGTTGATGAAGACAATTTTGCCAGCAGGGTCAAATGTGATCAGCCCGGAGCGGATAGAATGAACAATCGCCTCGTTAAATGTTTCCAGCCGGTCCAGTCCGATTCGCGCTTGGGTTAATTCCATGCTGGTTTTCTTAAGTTGTTCCGTGAAATATCCTGCCAGAGCCGCGGCGCCGTAGAAGAAGAACAGGTAATAAAAAAAGCCTCTAACCAGGTCAATGGTGTCCAACAGGGTTTCTGGCTGGAAGAAAGCCGGGATGAATCCGTAATTAACCCCGAATATCTGAATGCCGTAAAAGAGCGTGCAGAGGATTGCGGAGTAGAACGCCCCGGCGCCGGAGAGGATGATGCTGGATGAGATGATGGCAAGGATGTAGAGAAATCCAAACAGGCTGTCCCACACCCCGGTTACATAAACGAGCGCAGTGGCGAATAACGCATCCCATGTCGCCTGAAGATAGCAGAACCAGGCAAGAGATTTGATCCAGTAAAGCGCGAGCAGGGAGATTAAAGTGAAAGCATAGGCGATGCCGATGGCGATGTATATTATGATCAGATTGGGGATCAGAAACGCCCGGCTCTGGCTCAAATGAAAACCGATGATGGAGACAAAGAGTATGGAGATGATGATTAAGCGGAAAAATAGAATCCACTTAACTCTGCCGAAAAGGTTAGCATCCGGTAAAGTTCGCCGGTATTGTCCCCTCATACATCTTACTCTGCGCCAGATACAACACTCGCCAGAGAGAAGATGGGCAGATACATTGAGATAACGATTCCTCCCGCAACCACTGCCAGAAAGATCATTATTGCAGGCTCCAGAAGTCCGGTCAAGGTTTCAACCGCCTCATCAACCTCCTGCTCATAAAAATCCGCGATCTTCTGAAGCATCGCGTCCAATGCGCCGGTTTGCTCGCCGACCCCGATCATCTGCACCACCATTGCCGGGAAAACCTTGCTTTCTTTAAGCGGTTCTGATAAAGTTTTTCCCTCGCCGATCGCCTGCTTGACTTTCCTTAGCTCCGCCTCCACCACGCGGTTGCCAGCAACCCGCGCCACTATGTCCAGTCCATCCATAATCGGAACTCCGCTGGAGATCAGGGTTCCCAGAATGCGTGTGAAGCTGGCGACCGCGCTCTTCCGGATCACATCCCCTAAAGCCGGAATCATCAGATAGAACTTATGAAGTATCATCTGAGTCTTTGGGTTTGAATTCATAGCGAAAAAAAACGCCACAAAAGCTCCGATGCAAACGCCCATAATGAGCAGATGCGTAACATTGGCGATCCAGCTGCTCAAGTTCATTACGATTAGGGTGGGCTTTGGCAGGGTTGCGCCCATATCCTTGAATAATGCCCCGAACTGGGGGATCACGAAAATCATTAAGACCGCCACAACTGCCACCGCAACCACAATGGTGATGATCGGGTATGTCATTGCGCTTTTGATCTGACGCTTGAGCGCCGCGGCTTTTTCAATTGTAACAGCCAGCCGGTTCAGAACCGTGTCCAGAATACCGCCAACCTCTCCTGCGGCCACCATATTGCAATAAAGATCATCAAATACCTTAGGATGTTTCCTTAACCCATCCGCCAGAGTGCTTCCAGCTTCCACAGATTCTTTCACGGAATTCAACACTTTCCGGAAAGACACATTCGGGCTTTCCCGCGCTAAAATGTCCAGGCATTGAACCAGAGGCAAGCCCGCGTCAATCATAGTCGCAAATTGTCTGGTAAATACCACCAGGTCCTTTTCGCTAACCCCGGTTCCAAATGAAATGGACAAATTCAGATCTATACCTTTTTTCTCCTTGATCGCCTCGGTAATTGGATTGATGTTCTGCTTCCGGAGCTGAGTCACTACCGCATCAATATTCGGCGCTTCCATTACCCCCTTAATCGCTTTTCCCCCTGCGGTTTTTCCTTCCCACGCATATTTCGGCATTTTCCACCTCCTAGTTTGATCACTCCGAGGCTGGCACTCCCGGACGGATTATCCTGGGCGCCCCGGGTCTGGTTCCTCCTGCTTCAATCAACTTTCTAAGTTCCTCTGGGTCAGAACTCCAACTGTATGCATCTTCCTCGCTAATCAGTCTCCGCAAATAAAGCTGAGCCAACGATTGGTTCATACTCTGCATCCCGTGAACATCCTGCCCCATCTGCATTAAGGAATAAATCTGATGAATTTTATCCTCCCGAATCAGGTTGCGGATCGCTGTATTCGGTATCATAATCTCCATAGCAAGAACCCTGCCCCGTCCGCTTGCCTTGGGAAGCAAGCTTTGACATAGAACCCCCTGAAGCACAAAGCTGAGCTGAACCCGAACCTGTGGCTGTTGATAAGAGGGAAAAACATCTATAATCCGGTTGATGGTCTCAACCGTGGAGTTGGTGTGAAGGGTGGCAAAAACCAGGTGTCCGGTCTCAGCTATCACTAGAGCGGACTCAATGGTTTCCAGGTCTCGCATTTCTCCGATCATCACCACATCTGGGTCCTGGCGGAGAATATATTTCAGAGCGTTTTTGAAGGTCTTGGTGTCAGCCTCCACTTCTCTTTGATTGACCAGAGCCCTCTTGTGCTGGTGTAGATATTCAATCGGGTCTTCAATGGTGATGATGTGGACCGGCTGTTCCGTATTGATCTTGTCAATCATTGCGGCTAATGTTGTGCTTTTGCCTGAGCCGGAGGGCCCTGTTACCAGAACCAAGCCTCGGGGCTTATTGCAAAGGGTCTGCACCACCGGGGGTATTCCCAACTCCTCAAAACTCATAATCCGGAAAGGAATTGACCGAAAGGCTCCTGCCACTGCTCCCTTTTGCACATAGATATTAGCCCGAAACCGGCTCAAGCCTTTAACCCCGAAAGCCAAATCCAGCTCCCAGTTCTCCTCAAACTTTTGCTTCTGAGCGTCAGTCAGAATGGAATAACAGATCTGTTTTGTCTCCGGTGGACTCAACGGGGGGCTTTTGAGAGGAACAAGAGAGCCGTCAATCCGGAGCTGGGGCGGGGTATGAGCTGTAATCAGAAGGTCAGTCCCACCTTTTTCAATCATTACTTTCAAAAGCTGATGAAGATTAGGCATCTTTCCTCTCCTGTTTTAAATCTACCTCTATCGCACTCTGTATTTTATTCATCCATTTCGCCTTTGCTAATTATACCCGGGGACGGACAGCTCCGGGGGGTCCGGGTCTCACTCCTCCGCGCTCAATCAGCATTTTAAGCTCTTCCGTGTCCGAACTAAACCCGAGTGCATCCTCATAACTGATTATTCTCCGGGCATAAAGACTTGCCAAAGCTTGATTCATCGTTTGCATCCCATGTGTCTCCTGTCCCACCTGCATAATGGAATAAATCTGATGTAGTTTATCCTCCCGAATTAAATTCCGAATCGCCGGATTGGGAATCATTATCTCCATTGCCAGAGCCCGGCCGCGTCCACTCGCTTTGGGAATTAAAGCCTGACATAGAACCCCCTGAAGCACAAAGCTGAGTTGAGCGCGAACCTGAGGCTGTTGATAAGAGGGAAAAACATCTATAATCCGGTTGATGGTCTCAACCGCGGAATTCGTATGGAGCGTCGCGAAAACCAGATGCCCGGTTTCCGCTACCCGGAGCGCCGCCTCTATAGTTTCCAAATCCCGCATCTCCCCGATCAGCACCACATCCGGATTCTGACGCAGAATATATTTGAGGGCGTTTTTGAAGCTTTTAGTATCAGCCTCTATTTCTCTCTGGTCAACCACGCAATTTTTATGCTGGTGAATATACTCAATCGGATCCTCAATCGTGATGATGTGATAATGTTCCTCAGAATTGATCTTGTCTATCATTGCCGCGAGCGTGGTGCTTTTTCCACAACCAGTTGGTCCGGTCACTAAAATCAATCCGCGCGGTTTCTCGCATAGCTTTTGCACCACGAGCGGAATTCCCAGCTCATCAAAGCTCAAAATCCGAAACGGAATAGCTCGGAAGGTTCCAGCTACAGCGCCTCTTTGCATAAAGATATTTGCCCGAAACCGGCTCAAACCAGTTACACCAAAGCTCAAATCCAGCTCCCAGTTCTCCTCAAACTTCTGCTTCTGAGAATCAGTCAGAATAGAGTAGCAAAGCTGTTTGGTCTCAGGTGCGGTCAGCGGAGGGCTTTTCAAAGGAACTAAATCCCCATCAACCCGTATCTGAGGAGGAGACCCGGTTGTGATATGAAGGTCAGTTGCGTTCTTTTCTATCATTACTTTTAAGAGCTGATGAAGATTTGCCATTCCTATCCTCCGCTTATATTATTTCCTAAAAATCTGCCGCAGTCACCCGGGCAACCTCATCCGGAGTTGTAATCCCTTCACGAATTTTCTCCAGACCAGACATCCGCATCGTCTTCATCCCCAATCTTATCGCTTCCTTCTTTAGCTCCGCGGCGCTCGCCCCGTTCAGAATCAAATCCTTGATCTCTTCATATAACATCATCACCTCATAAACCGCAAGCCTTCCTTTATAGCCCGTCTCCGAACAATTAAAACAGCCTTTGCCCTTGTAAACCACGGTGTCTTTGGCAAGCTCCGGGTCCATTCCCATCTCCACCAGAGCCTTGGCAGGAAAATCAACCGGCTCCTTGCATTCTGGACAGATTTTGCGAACCAGTCTCTGCGCCAGAATCAAATTAACTGAGCTCGCAACTAAAAATGGCTCAACACCCATATTCAACAGACGGTTGACCGAGCTTGGAGCGTCATTGGTATGGAGTGTAGAAAGAACCAAATGCCCGGTGAGAGCCGCCTTCACAGCAATTTCCGCAGTCTCAAAGTCTCTGATCTCTCCCACCAGAATTATATCCGGGTCTTGACGGAGAAAGCTCCGAAGCGCGGCCGCGAAATTCAATCCTATCTCCTCATGCATCTGAACCTGATTGATCCCCATTAAATTATATTCAACCGGGTCCTCCGCAGTGCAGATATTTACATCAGGCTTGTTCAGCTCGCTTAGCGCTGAATAAAGAGTCGTGGTCTTCCCGCTCCCGGTCGGACCAGTCACTAGGATCATACCATACGGACGATTGATCGCGTCCTTGAACAATTTTAGCTGTTGATCATCAAAACCCAGCTTTGTCATATCCAGTTGAAGATTGGATTTGTCCAACAGCCGTAAAACAACCTTCTCACCGAACAAGGTCGGAACCACTGAGACCCGGTAGTCCATTTCCTTGTCCTTGCCAACCTTGATTTTGATCCTGCCGTCCTGTGGCAGTCTCCGCTCCGCAATGTCCATCCCGCTCATAATCTTGATCCGGCTCGTGATAGCGTTCCGCATCTTCATTGGAGGCTTTAATACCTCATACAATATACCATCTATCCTATACCGGCAACGAAAGGTCTTCTCATAAGGCTCTATGTGAATATCGCTCGCTTTCTTCTTGATCGCATCCGTTAAAATCAGATTAACCAGCTTGATAACTGGAGCTTCCTCACTCGCCTTCTCCAAATCCGTGATATTAACCTCTTCCTCGGTCTCCCCCAACTCTATGTCCATATCTTCCATATCCCCAAGAGCCTCTTCAAGATTGGTTTCAGAGCCCTGATAGTATTTATCTATCGCCTCCTTGATAGCATTCTCTGGCGCAACTACAACCTCAACATTATATCCAGTCAAAAACTTAATATCGTCCATTGCAAATATGTTGCTAGGGTCCGCCATGGCAACAATCAATGTGTTTCCAGCGCGGTTAACAGGAATACCCATATGCTTCCGCGCAACCTCCTCTGGGACCAGCTTTATAACCTCTGGGTCTATCTCAAATTCCTTCAGGTTAACCGCTGGAACCCCATACTGCTTACTCAGAAACTCGGTTAGCTGTTCCTCCTTTATGAAGCCCAGCTTGCATAGGTTAGCCCCTAGCCGGCCCCCGGTACGCTTCTGCTCCTCCAGAGCCTTCTGAAGCTGGACTGGCGTAATCAGGTTCTCCCGGACTAAAAGTTCCCCGATCTTCTCTGCCATTATTAGACCTCTCCCCTCATAGCTATATTTTTAATTATCATACGCCATTTTCAAAAGTTTGTCAAGAACTAAATTCTCCAATAAGGCATTCCACCTATATCTTTATGATTCAGCAGGATTCTTAACGGATTCAGATTCAAAAGCCTTGATAAAACAATAGGCTGAGTGGCTGATAGGATGATAGGCTGATAAGCTGGTAAAAATGGATTAAACAGATATGCGAAAGCCTTTCTCGTCCACCGTACCAACTTTTTGCTCGGACAATCTGCGGGCAAAGGCGGAAGGCGACTTTGTAAGGAGCCCTTCTTTCAAAAAAAGGCGCTTGTGCGGGAAGGCGGATTTTCATTGATTGAAATAATTAACGGATAAGGAGAAAAACGCCGGTGAGTAGGAGGATGAACTGGATGGCTATTTTGAAGATGCGTTCATTTACGCGCTGATGCAGGAGTTCTCCGAGGATGATTCCAAGCACAAGAGCAGGGATGAGGATAGCGGTTTTCTGGATGGCAACAGCGGTGAGTTGTTTTGAGTAGAGAAAGCTGATGATAAGTGCGGAGCCGAGTATTAGCCATAGCGCGGATAGAGTTGCCCGGAATTGAGATTTTTCTTTAAGGGCTCGGCTCGCGTATAGGACGACCATTGGTCCGCCACTGGCAAAAATTCCGTGAATAAATCCTCCAGCAAATAAGACCAGAGCAGACAGGCTTAAAGGTAAGGGCTTAAGCCCGGTCTTTTTGACCAATAGCAAAAATAGCTGAAGGGTTGCCGCAAATATGATAAAAACCGCCAGGATAATTTTTAATTGCTGCCCTCCAAAATGCCGGAAGAACCACATCCCCACAGGCATCCCAGGACTGGCGAAAAGCAAGATTCTGGAAAAGAGGATGCGCCATTGAATATGTTTGAACGCGCGGATAACAATAAACAAACTCTGAAGCCAGCCGATCAGCACCAGTACCACCACCAGTTGTTTTAAGTCAAAGAAATAAGCGCCAATACCAACAGAGACAACAGTTGCGCCAAACCCAGTGGTGGTTTCAATGGTCTGGGCAAAGAGTATGATCAGGAAAAGTATGATAAAATCAAGCATTCCAGATTATAATAGCAAGCTATAATCCAGTCCTGTTTTATTTAGCTTTGAACAGGTCATCCAGAAATCCGAGCACGAGTTGATGAGCGGCTTTTCTGTCCGGAAGGGTTCCAATAATGCCATAGACTGCGGCCATTCCAGTAGCGTCTTTTTTTCCCTGCTTTATTAGCTCTGCGGTTATTTGGCTGAGGTCAGCGAGGAAAGGCTGAATGATTTTCTCGTGATTAGGAGTGACAATCATATGAAGCCCAGGGGGCATTTGTAATCGGTCTAAGAACCATCCCTTTTTCTCCATAAGTTCACCCAGCTCAAAAACATTGATGATGTCTGAGCCAAAAGCAAACACGCTCATATCCGGCTTAGTCATAACTTTAAGTCCTGGAATTTTCCCAATCTCTTCAACCAATCGCTCTGTCACACTCATTGCCTGCTTTGCCACACGAAGATAGCCTTCTTCTCCAAGATAGTTCATCACTGCCCAGGCTGATGCAATAGCTCCTCCTGGACGCGTGCCAGTCATTGTGGGTGATGCGTAAACCCCTCCGGGCCAGTCCGCGTAAATATAAAATTGGAATTTGCGGAGCTCAGAGTTTTTATAAATGATGGTTGAAGCGCCTTTACCAGCATAACCAAACTTATGCACATCTGCTGAGATGGAAGTTACTCCGGGAACACTCAAATCAAAATCCCGAATCTGGTAACCGAGTTTTTTAAGGAATGGAAGCATAAATCCACCAAGACACGCATCGGTATGAAAAAGGATATTATTTTTCATTGCTATTTCCGCCAGTTCTGGAATCGGATCAATCACGCCATAGGGATAGCAAGCGGCAGAGCCAACAATTAGAATAGTGTTTTTATTAACAGCGGATTCCGCAGCTTTCACATCAGCGCGCAGGTCGCTTGTGATGGGAATATGCACAGATTTCACTCCAAAATAATGAGAGGCTTTTTCAAAAGAGGGATGAGCAGTGATAGGAAGAATCATTTCTGGCTCTTTAACATCAGGCTTATTGGCTCTTGCCCAGTCTCTCGCGGTCTTTACAGCCAGCAGTATGCTTTCGGTTCCGCCAGAGGTCATTGAACCAACAGCCTCAGGTCCTCCTCCCAGCATATTTGCAGTCATTGCCACTACCTCATTTTCAAATTTCTTCAAGCTGGGAAAAGCCAGCGGGTTAAGCGCATTTTCTGAAAAAAACATCATATATGCAGATTTAGCAACATTCAGAAGCTCGTCTCCAGCAAAATAAACTAAACTCCAGGTTTTGGCGCTCCTCCAATCAGCGTCCTGACCGCTCAACTCCTTCATCGTTTTGAGAATCTGCTCCGGCGAACCGCTCTTTTCCGGCAATTTAATTACTCCCATTTTATCCTCCTTTGAGCCTGCTATTGTAGCAGATGATACGAGATAAAACAAAATCTGATGTTTTCGTAAAAACTTTCAGGATTTGCTTTTCTAAAGTTTTATCAGTAGATTATTTAGTGATGGGCACTGAAAACAAAGGACTATCATTATTTGAGCCACCGGCTATCTCTTGCCGATTTGAGGAAGATGCGGGAATTATTTTACACTGCGGGGATGCCGAAGAATTTATTAAAACGGTCCCGAACGAAAAGGTAAAACTGATTATCACCTCTCCTCCCTATAATCTCGGCAAGGAATACGAGAAAAAGAAGCAAATTGAACTTTACCTGAAAGAGCAAGAACAGGTGATCTTAGAGCTGATTAAAAAATTGCGAACGGATGGCAGTATTTGCTGGGAAGTGGGGAATTATGTGGAAGACGCTGAGGTCTTTCCGCTGGACGCTTTTTATTATGACATCTTCAAGCGTCAGGGCTTGAAACTCCGGAATCGGATCATCTGGCGCTTCAATCATGGCCTGCATGCGAGCAAGAGATTTTCCGGGCGCTATGAAACCATTCTTTGGTTCACCAAATCAGATGATTACACCTTTAACCTTGATCAGGTTCGGGTTCCCTCCAAATATCCGGGCAAAAGACATTTCAAGGGTCCGAAACGCGGACTTCCCTCCTGCAACCCGCTGGGCAAGAATCCGTCCGACATCTTTGTTGCTTAAAGGCCAGAATTATGAGATAATTTGATTTGTAAACAGGATTTTTCAATGCCAAAGAATCCAAAAGATCAGCTTTTAAAGCTCTTTGAAGGCAAGCATGCTATCAGAAAAATTTTTGGGCAAAGCTTTTATGAGCTGAACTCAATATCAGTCCTATATTTCCGATTTTCAAAAGCTCATAAAAAGGCGAAAAATATCCAATTTTTCTTTGGCGTTGAAAGCGATGATTTACATAAATTTAAGAATAAAAATTTATTTATATTATTCATTTGCGAATCAGAGGATGAAATAATTGTAATCCCGATAGAGGACTTTCTTGAAATGGTAGGCGGAAGTGAGCCCGTTTCCAATCAATGGAAAATCAGCATATTCAAGGGAAATGGTAAATATGCTTTGCAGATAGCAGGGAAAGGTAAATACGATGTCACAATGAATCTAAATCAATTTGATTTTAGGCCGAAAGAATTTCGGAGCATACAGCTACCTTCTATCGGAATATTCACGCCTACGGGGCGGAAACGAGAACCAAAAGAATCAGAAATGAAGCCACAGTTTTCAGAGCAATTGGAAGATAGGCTTCTTGCATCAAGCACGAATAGCAGAAGTCCAATTATTTTTGAAAAAACTGTAGGCGAGGTATTTGAAAAATTGGGATTTAAAGTGAGGCACCTCGGAGGGCCCGGCAAAACGGATATTCTGGTGGAATCGCCGATCAGAGGAATAATTGATTGCAAAAGCACTGCAGGGGATTCTTGCACTCACATTAATTTTGCAAGAATTAAAAGGCATAAGCAAGAAAATAATGGTTCCTTTATTTTAGTGGTCAGCGTTGGTTTTGACCCTGCCGTTGTAAGGGACGCAGAATCGGAACAAGTTGCTCTAATGCCGGCGGAGGCGCTAAAAGAACTTCTGGTGATAACAAGAAATTATACATTTTCGCCATTTGAGATAGACTATCTTTTAAGAAAAGCTGGATTGATAGAGAATGCCGATCTTGACCACCTAAGAAATAAGGAAAAACATTATCGGGATAGAATTAATGCTATTTTGAGAGTGATTAAAAATCTGGATTTCAAAGAAAGAGATTTAAAGGAAATAAAAGGAAGGCTCAGTTACGAGGCCGAGGAAAAACACCATACTGAAATAAAGGAGGAAGAATTAAATGAAATTTTGCAAATTCTTTCATCTCCCTTGCTCTCAATAGTTGAAAACAAAAACGGCGCTTATTCATTAAGATTTTCTTATGTTCAATCTATAGATAAAATTAAAAATCTGTTAAAACATATAATTGCACCGGAAACTTAACTATATTGATCTGTGGGTCGGGAAAAAATTTCCCCAATAGCGGATAAGTGAAAGTAGAATGGGAATGGAGACGGTTAATGAAAATTGTAGCCAGATACTCCTTCAATAAAGGCGAAGAAACCATCAGCCCCAAATACCCGAAGTTGATTAAAGAAGTGCAAAGTATCATAGCACGAATTGATGCCGGGAAATGCAAGACGGAAAAAAGCCGGGAAAGAAGCAGGCGCGGCAAAATTTTATATAACCTCAAAGCCTTGAATTCAGCGTTTAACAAGGAATTTGTAAAATGTGGTTGGAAGAATCAGCGAGTGCCTTGCGAGTATCCAACCCAGTTCTATCTTCCTGATTATCAACCACCCAGGCTCAGCAAAGGAGCTTTCCGAGAGATGGATTTTATCAAGGAAAAACTTGGGGTGGAAGCTCAATTTGGCAAATACGCTTCAATGATCTGCAGCATTTGCGCAAAGATGACCATCTTCAATAAACGCGGTTTTATCCAAGCCGGAATAGAGATCGTTCCGATCAAGCAATTCTCGGAACAGATGTCCACAGGGGTTTCCTATTTTGAGCAGTTTGTCTGGGACCTGGAGCATCGCGGCGTCTCCGATATTGACATCCCGGTCCTCATCCTTGGAATTGATAAATAAGCCTTGATAATGCTCTTGGCTCTTCCCTTTTCAGTGTTGGCTATTTTATTCACTCTTCGCTTTTCGCCAGGGCATCGTTGCGATCTGGAATTTGCAATCAGGGAGTTTGCGGTCTATAAATAGAGAAATTGAAATTAGTTCACTTTGAGAAGAAGCTCGGGCTTTCAGCATCAGTTGCCATTACTGTGGGCGCGGTGATTGGGGTTGGAATTTTTGTGATTGTGGGACCAATGGGCGCAAATTCCGGAAGCTGGATGCCTCTTGCTTTTGTTGTTGCCGCGGTTCCTGCAATTTTAGGCACGCTGGTTGCAGTTGCGCTTGGGTCAACCATTCCGACTGACGCGGGTGGATTTTTCTATACCAGACTTTTGCTGGGAAGATACGCAGGAGTGATTGCGAGCGTGCTCGTGATTCTCGGCGCTTTTGGAGCAATGCTTACTGTTTCAACTGGCGTTGCGGACTATCTCCGAATTTATTTCCCATCTCTGCCCAGACCAGCGGTTGCAATCGGGATGATCTTTCTTACATGGCTTGTGAACGCTCTTGGTTTAATGTCATCAATCAATTTTCAGATAGCCACAGTGGTTCAGCTTGTAAGCGGAATTCTGCTGGTCGTTATTGCGGCGTTGCTCGGAGGTGGCTCTCCTGATTTTTCTCAACCCCTTCCTGCTGGCATCCCCGGGTTTTTACAGGCGAGCGTGATCGCAATGCTCACCTACACAGGATTCAATATCGTGGGCGAACTTGGGGATGAGGTTGAAAATCCTAAGAGGAATGTCCCGCTCACAATTATTCTCGGTCTCGGGATTATTGCTCTGCTTTATTTCGGGATTGGCTGGTCAGTTTCCGGGACTTTAAGCGTAGAAGAGATGAAAACCAGCAAGGTCGCGGTTCTGGACACAGCTCTACGCTATCTTCCTAAATGGACCACTCATTATATCAATCTAGCGGCATTTGCCGCGGCAATAACCTCTGTCAATGCGGTTTTCCTGGCAGTGCCAAGAGAACTCCTTGCGCTTTCCAGCGAGAAGATGGTCCCTGAAATCCTGGCGCGATATAATCCAATCCGTCAGAACTTTCCAGTTGCAATGGCGCTCATTTCAATTCTCGGCGCTGGATTAACTTTCCTCAATTTCAATCCAGACATCTGGGGAATGGTCTGCGTGGCAGGCTTGATGGGAGCAAATGCTTTTTTCAGCATCGGTGCAATTCGTCTTTTTGCGCTTTATCCAAATGAGGTTTCCGCATCTCCGTTCCCGATCAGGAAATGGTGGGTTTATCCAGCATCTATATTAAGCGCGCTCTGCTCTCTTGGGTTCGCAGGAATGGCGATTTTCTTCTACAAGCCCTTGCTCATAGTCGTGGCTATCCTGCTCGCGCTCTCTCTATTTCTCGCCTTCTTAACCTCGGAATCAGAAATCCATTTAACTAAAAACTGACCTGATAAAGCAACAGTTTGCCTTCATAAAACGGAACCTCTGTGATGAGCTTCTTTTCTGCAAAGGTTTTGGGGAATGCCTGCTGGAAGCTGATCTGATAGGAATCCTGTTCCAGTTCAAATTTATACCTGACCAGCAAAGGAGCCTCGCCAAGAAGGATGTAATTGATGCCAAAGCTGTTTAGCTGTTGTGGCTTTCGGTTGAAGATATTTTTGACATAGTAGTATTGATGCTTGCTTGGGAAGAGAAGAGGTCCTGCCCATTTGCCAATTACGACCGCGGGCTTGTCTCCGAGCGCCTGCTCCAATTTTTTGCCTGCGGAAATGAGCTCATATCTTGGATGAGAAAACCATTTGAGCCAGAAGTAAAAATTCCAGGCAAAGCTGAGCAAGATGACCATGCTCACGAGGATTATTTTCAAACGCGCGGATTTTTTATCCAGCAATTGCGCTATTCTGCTCAAGCCTGCTCCTGCAAGAAGAATCATTGCCGGGACCTGAGGCATCCAGAACCTCTCAACTCTTGCAGAGCTTTCTGCTAAAAAAAACCGGAAACATAAGAGCCAGACCAGCAAAAGCAGTTCCACATTTTCCTGTTTTTTATGCCGGAACCAGAAATAAATGATGCAAATAATTTCTACTAGCGCGAGCGCACTGACAACCGGGTCAAAAGCAAAATATGTCTGCCATAAGCCAATGAGGCTCAGGTGATAGGAAATTGAATCCCGGATGAAATCTGTCCTGATCACAAGTCCAGTACGACTTGTATCCGGAGGCAAGCCGTATCCGTGCCTTAGGTTCATTATGGTGAAAAGTCGGTAAGCAGGCTGATGCCATAAGTAATAGAGCATGCTGATGCTCAGAATAGCTATGAGCACGCTCGCCCAGTTTGCTTTGTTGAGCCAGAATTTTTTCTGAACCGGATTCCCGAATGTGAGAAAATATCCTGCAATAAAGACCGGAGCCATAAGAAGAGCGTTTTGCTTAATGAAATAGGCACTGAGAAAGGCCAGCAGGCTTAAAGGAAAGAACCACTTTTGCTTGAAGGAAAAAGCTAAAAGGCAAACTGATAAAAGCAAAAAAGTATTTAGCATGGTTTCCATCAAACCGAGCCGGGAATAGATAAAAAGGAAAAAATTAGAATTAAAAAAAAGAACCGCATAAACCCCTGCATTTTTCAATATACTTGTTCTCCATAGCAAAAGAATCAATAGCAATCCAATGACAAACCAGACAATAGAGAAAATCCGAAGCGTGGTATAGCTTACGCCAAAAGCCTTGAACCATAACATCAAAGGATATACCCAGACCGGGCTAAGAGTTTTCCATATTTGATACTGGTCTTGAGCGGATGTGTTCCATTTACCGAAAAGCGCGTAATTCCTTGACTGATAGGCTTTTGCCGCCTCATCTGTGAATGTCTCATATGAGCGCCAGCCATTTGGAAAGGATAAGGGAGCATCGGCAGTTAGGTGCAGGCATCTGACTGACACAAGAATTATAAAGACTATTGCCAGAAAAATTTTAAAAAACCATCCTTGTCTCATTTTCAAGATTTTAGCAGATTTATTCTGATTCGGAAAAGGGTTAGGATCATGTGATGTCGTGCCAAAGCGAAAATGTCATAGTAAGACCAAAAGGAAAATATCATCCCCCAGTCCGTTCCGAGACCATAATTCAATAGAGCATCTCGGAAAGATGGCAGAATTTGTTGCCAGAGTATTCTGTCATCGCCAACTCAATGATCGTCTCATTGGTTGGATGCGGGATCGCATTCCAAGGTTTGCGAGCGGTGTTTTTATGAATCACTCCCAAGGCGCCTTCTTTCATCTTCCAAACACTCTGAATAAAATAAGCTAATTTTACCCCGGGGGATGACATTTTCGCTTTGGCACGACAATGAATACATTTTTTTCTTGACAAGGTTTGAAAAGTATGCTATTTTCCCTTTAACCTTTTAAACCGGTCCCGCGAGACCGGAAAGGGAGGAAGAATGAAAGGAAATTACTATAAATAGAAAACCTTCTCTCTGGGAGAGAAGGTTTTTTTTTGGAAAAAGGAAGGTCAGGTATGAGCAGGACTAAAAAGATTATGGATGCAGAGGCGATTCGGAGGGCGCTTTTCAGGATTGCGCACGAGATTCTGGAGAGGAACAAAGGTGTTGATGATCTGGTTCTGATCGGGATTCGCAGGGGTGGAGAAAATATCGCGACCCGTCTGGCAAAAATTATAAAGGAGATAGAAGGCAAGCCTGTTCCGTGCGGGTTTATGGACATCACGATGTATCGGGACGACCTTTATCATCAGAGCCATCAGCCAGAGGTTCATAAGACCTCGGTGAATTTTTCAGTAGAGGGCAAGGTTGTTGTTCTTGTTGATGATGTTCTTTTTACAGGAAGAACTATACGGGCGGCAATGGATGCAATTATTGATCTTGGCAGACCCAGGAGCGTCCAGCTTGCAGTGTTGATTGACAGGGGGCATCGGGAATTTCCGATTAGGCCTGATTTTGTTGGAAGGAACATACCTACTGCCAGGACTGATTTAATAGAGGTAGTAGTTGACCCTAAAGGGAAGGAAGACCGGGTGGATTTGATAGAATCTGAGGAGGCAAAGGGGAAAGAATGAAGCTCAGTGTAAAGAGTCTGATCGGTTTAAAGGAGCTTTCTCGTCAGGAGATAGAGTTCATATTGGACCAGAGTGCGAGCTTCAAGGAGATCAATTATCGTCCTATCAAGAAGGTTCCGACTTTGCGCGGCAAGACCATCATCAATCTTTTTATAGAGCCAAGCACCCGGACAAGAACCAGCTTTGAGATTGCGGGTAAGCGTTTGAGCGCGGATGTGATCAATTTTTCCGCGGCGCAGTCCTCTCTCACCAAGGGAGAGACGCTCTCGGATACAGCCCGGAACCTGGAGGCGATGAAGCCGGACCTTATAATAGTTCGGTCACAATCCGCAGGGGTTCCGGAGATGCTCAGCCGGACGGTTTCCACTCCGGTGATCAATGCTGGGGATGGCTTTCACGAGCATCCCACTCAGGGGCTACTTGATTTATTCACGGTTAAGGAGCACAAGAAAAGGGTCTCAGGTCTCAACCTGTTGATCGTGGGAGATATCAGGCATTCGCGAGTGGCGCGTTCGGATATTTATGGGTTCTCCAAATTAGGAGCAGATGTGACCGTGGTTGGACCAGCTACTATGATCCCACCTGGTATTGAAGAGCTTGGATGCAAGGTTAGTTATCAGCTTGATCCTTTGATCCCGGAAGCAGATGTTATTATGATGCTCAGGATTCAGCTTGAGCGCGGTTCTGGAAATTTCTTTCCATCCACGCGCGAATACTCCAGATTTTATGGGCTGAACCTTAAACGGCTGGGGAGGGCTAAAAAGGATGTTCTGATTATGCATCCTGGTCCGGTGAATCGTGGTGTGGAGCTTTCTCCAGAGGTTGCAGATAGCAATTTCTCTGTAATTCTTGACCAGGTTGAGAACGGAGTAGCTGTAAGAATGGCTTTATTATACTTATTCTGTGGAGGAGCTGATGAAGCTAGTGCTTAGAGGAGGAAGGCTAGTTGATCCAAGCCAGAAGATAGATGCGCGGAGAGACATCCTGATTGAGAATGGCAAGGTCAGGGCGGTTCTTAAGCCTAAAGAAAAAGTCAGCGGGGCAAAAGAGATAAATGTTTCTGGTCTTGTAATTGCTCCGGGATTGATTGATATACATACTCATCTGCGGGAGCCCGGGTATGAGTATAAGGAAACCATTGCGACAGGGGCGCTAGCCGCGGTTTATGGAGGGTTCACTTCTATTGCCTGTATGCCAAATACAGACCCGGTCAATGATAGCGCCAGCATCACTGAATATATTATCAGGCGTGGTCAAAGCGCTGGTTTTGCGCGGGTTTATCCCATTGGCGCGATCAGCAAAGGGAGCAGGGGCGAGGAGCTTTCGGAAATGGCATCTCTTGTAGAGAGCGGTGCAGTAGGATTTTCTGATGATGGGAAGCCGGTGATGAATGCGGATTTGATGAGAAGGGCACTGGAATATGTTAAGGGTTTTGATAAGCCTATTATTTCTCATTGCGAGGATTTAAATCTCACAGCCTCTGGCGTGATGAATGAAAGCGTTGTATCAACTGAGCTGGGCTTGCCAGGAGTTCCTAGTGCGAGCGAGGAGGTGATGGTTGCGAGGGATATTATTCTTGCGGGATACACAAAATCCCGGATTCATCTTGCGCATTTATCAACGCGTGGCTCAATTGAGTTAGTTAGAATGGCAAAGGAGCGCGGAGTAAAAGTTACCTGCGAGAGCTGTCCGCATTATTTTATACTCACACAGGATGCTGTTAAGCAGAGCGGGTATGACCCAGACACCAAGGTTAATCCACCGCTCCGGTCTGAGGATGACCGGGAGGCAATTATTGAGGCTCTTGCTGATGGCACCATAGATGTTATTGCCTCGGACCATGCTCCTCATAATTCAGCGGTGAAAGAGGTTGAGTTCCCGGTTGCGGCTTCTGGAATTTCCGGGCTTGAGACCAGCCTTGCGTTAAGCCTTCGCCTGGTGCGTGAGAAGAGGCTGAGCCTGTCTCGTTTAATTGAACTGATGAGCGTAAATCCAGCAAGAATACTGGGTCTAAATGCGGGAACTCTAAAACCGGGCTCTCCTGCGGATATTACGGTTATAGACTTGGAGAAAAAATGGAAGGTCTCTGCCAGGAATTTCAAATCTCTGGGAAAAAACACGGCCTTTGATGGATGGGCACTGATAGGAAAGGCTGTAATGGTCTTTATAGATGGAAGGGAGATAAAACTGGAGTGATAATAGAAAAATGAGTAATAAAAAGAAAAAAGCTATTCTGGCGCTGATTGATGGGACAATGCTCCTGGGATGGAACTTTGGCGCAGAGGGAGAGACCATTGGAGAGGTTGTGTTTCATACCGGGATGACTGGCTATCAGGAGATTCTAACAGACCCCTCTTATCATGGTCAGATAGTCACAATGACCTATCCTGAGATAGGAAACACAGGAATAAATTCCGAGGATATGGAGAGTCGGAAGGTCTGGGCAGAGGGATTTATTGTGCGTGAATACATAGACTTTCCTTCCAACTTCCGCTCTCAAATGTCTTTGAGCCAGTACCTGAAAGAACAGGGCATTGTTGGCATCTCTGGTATTGACACCAGATTTCTCACCAGGCATATCCGCTCTACTGGCTCTATGCCAGGGATTATTTCTACCTCTGACTTTGATAAAGATAGCCTGCTCGCCAAGCTCAAGGCGCACCCGGGGATCACTGGATTAGACCTTGCAAGCGAGGTCTCCTGCGATAAAGCGTATGACTTTTATGAAGGAACATGGGAACTGGGAAAAGGATATAAAAAAAATCTGCCAGAGCCTCGCTTCAAAGTGGTTGCAATGGACTTTGGAATCAAAACCAACATCCTGCGCAAGTTATCTGACAGGATGATTTTTTGCAGAGTTGTTCCAGCAAAAACATCTGCAGAGGAAATACTTGCGGGAAATCCAGATGGGATTTTTCTATCTAATGGTCCAGGGGACCCTGCGGGATTGGATTACGCGGCTAAAACAATTCGGCAAATCTCCGAGCAAAGACCCGATATTCCCATCTTTGGTATTTGTCTGGGACACCAAATCCTCGCAAGAGCCTTTGGCGCAGAGACCGAGAAGCTGAAATTCGGTCATCACGGAGCCAATCACCCGGTAATGGATTTGTCATCCAGAAAAGTGGAGATAACTTCCCAGAACCATTGCTTTGCTGTTCGGAGAGATTTTTTTGAAGACCCGGAATCAAAATTTCAGCTTACGCATCTGAATCTGAATGACCAGACAGTTGAAGGAATGGAGCATAAAACGCTTCCTATTTTCAGCGTGCAATATCATCCAGAGGCGTCTCCGGGTCCGCACGACTCGGATTATCTTTATGACCATTTTGTGGAGTTGATGGAAGAAAAATGAGCACGATTTTAAGTCAGGTTTTGCACAAACTGCTGTCATATGCTGGGCAGGAAAATTTTAAGGCGGAGCTGGAACTGGCGAAGAAAAAATTTTTCAATCCAGTTGGTGTTCCGGGTGAGAATGGAGAGACCACAGAGATTGAGCTTGCTAATTTTATTGAATGGTTTGTGTTTGACTGGAAGCTTCCAGGCTCAATAAAGCTATATGAGAAATATCTTAAAGAGGAAAGCAAGGCGCTGGATGCGATTGAAAAGGAGTATCTGAAGAGTTTTGCAAGTTATAATTATAGCCTTTTTCAAATTTTGAAGCTCAAAGACCGGATAGCAAAGGTTAAGGAAATAATCTCGGGGCAAAAATTCAAGGAAGTTTATGGACTGGTTCCCGCGCTTGAGGAAAAAGATTTTATTCTGGCAAGATTGATAAATGTGCATGGGCAATACTTTTTCACGGATGCGCTGTTTTATCTGCCCAGGGGGATGGCAAAGTATTATTTGCGAAGAGCCAAACTGGTTCGGAAGCAGAAGCTGGACCGGGAGAAATTTCTGGAAGAGATGAAGGTAATAGCAATAAAATCCGCAAGGTATCCGCGGATGAAGCTAGAAGAGATATACAAATGATGGCAATAAAGGAGATGAGTTTAGAGAAATTTGAGCCAGCTTATTTAAGCCTGAGCAAACGGGAATTTGAAAAGCGGATTAAGTCTGCGTTTGCGCTTCTTTCTCCCTGCAGGCTCTGTCCCAGGAGATGCGAGGTGGACAGGCTCAAAGGGAAAAAGGGTATCTGTCAGGCAGGAGCTATTCCTGAGGTTAGCAGTTATAATCTTCACTTTGGCGAGGAGCCGGGTATTTCTGGCTGGCGCGGAAGTGGCACTATTTTTTTTGCGCATTGCAATCTCCGATGCGTGTTCTGTCAGAACTATCCTATTTCCCAGCTCGGGCACGGCAATGAAACAGATTCATCTGAGCTTGCGGAGATGATGCTGGAGCTTCAGGCGGACAATGCGCATAACATTAACCTTGTCACTGCCACTCATTATGTGCCATGGATCATTGAAGCGGTTTTTCTTGCGCGGGAAAAGGGCTTGAAAATTCCACTGGTGTATAACTCAGGCGGATATGAATCTATGGAGCAATTGAGACTGCTTGATGGGATTATTGATATTTACATGCCGGATATGAAATACAACGATAATAGCGTTGCGAAAAGATTATCTAATGCGCCTGACTATGTTGAAGTGAACAGAGCCGCAATAAAGGAGATGCGCCGTCAGGTGGGAGAGCTTGTTTTAGATGACGCTGGCATTGCTCTCCGGGGGCTTTTAATCAGGCATCTGGTTCTGCCTGAGGGACTGGCAGGGACTGATGGCATTATGGAATTCATTGCAAAAGAGATTTCAAGAAAAACCGCGATCAGCCTGATGAGTCAGTATTTTCCTGCTCATCGCGCGTATGAATTTCCAGAGCTATCAAGGCGCATCAATCAGACAGAATATGCTTTAGCCGAGCAGGCGATGGAAAAATTTGGATTGGAAGAGGGATGGAAGCAGGAGATTTATTAAATACGAGAGAAGGGTGAAAGGTTTATGGTGAAAGTTAGATGGTTAAAGGAAAATTCAGGGCGCGCTATGCGCATCGTGAATTATGGATTGTTTACAGGGAAGAAAAATGCCTAAGCGGACTGACATAAAGAAGATTTTGATTATAGGCTCTGGACCGATAGTGATCGGACAGGCGTGCGAATTTGATTACTCTGGAACGCAAGCTGTGAAGGCTCTCAAGGAGGAGGGATTTGAGGTAGTGCTGGTAAATTCCAATCCTGCGACCATTATGACAGACCCGGAGCTTGCGGACCGGACTTATATTGAGCCGATTACCCCGGAGATGGTTGCAAAGGTGATTGAGGAAGAAAAGCCGGATGCGCTTTTGCCCACTCTTGGAGGACAGACTGCACTTAATACTGCGGTTGCGCTTGCGGAAATGGGGATTTTAGAAAAATTTGGTGTTAAGCTGATCGGCGCTTCAGTTGAGGCTATTCACAAAGCTGAGAACCGGGAACTGTTTAAGAAGGCAATGGAAAAGATTGGATTGAAGTTACCGCTCTCAGGTCTTGCGAGAAATATGGATGAAGCCTGGGAAGTAATTGAAAAGGTCTGGTATCCTGCGATCATCCGTCCGAGTTTCACTCTTGGGGGCACTGGCGGGAATGTGGCAACAAACGAGGAGGAGTTTGAGGAGTATGCGGCTTGGGGATTGAAGGAAAGCCCTGTGAGCGAGATTCTGATTGAACAGAGTGTGGTTGGATGGAAGGAGTTTGAGCTGGAGGTGATGCGGGATTTAAGGGACAATGTGGTGATTATATGTCCGATTGAGAATTTTGACCCGATGGGGATTCATACTGGAGACAGCATCACTGTTGCGCCAGCGCAGACTCTCACTGATAAGGAGTATCAAATTATGCGGGACGCCGCTATAAAGATCATCAGGGAGATAGGAGTTGACACTGGCGGCTCAAATATCCAGTTTGCGGTTAATCCGGAGAATGGGGAGATGGTGGTTATTGAGATGAATCCGCGCGTGAGCAGAAGCTCTGCGCTTGCGAGCAAAGCCACTGGATTCCCGATCGCGAAGATCGCGGCAAAGCTGGCAGTGGGATACACTCTTGACGAGATAAGAAATGACATCACACGCGAGACCCCGGCATCGTTTGAGCCAACTATAGACTATGTTGTGGTTAAGGTTCCGAGATTCACTTTTGAGAAATTCCCCGGGACAGAGGATAAGCTGACCACACAGATGAAGAGTGTTGGAGAGGTAATGGCTATTGGAAGAACATTCAAAGAGGCGCTCCAGAAGGCTATTCGCTCACTAGAGATTGATAGCTACGGGTTTGAGCCTCAAGTTCCGCATAATGGCAAGCCAGACGAAAAAACCCTGAATCTGCTCCGGGAGAAAATCAAGACCTGCAATTCCAGGAGGCTCTGGTTTATTGCGGATGGATTCAGGGCTGGATTATCTATTGAGGAGATATATCGCTTATCTCGTATAGACCCCTGGTTTTTGCGTCAGATTGAAGAGATTGTGGATTTTGAAAACAGATTAGCTGGATGCAAGAAGCTCAATCCTGAGGTTTTGCTTGAGGCAAAACAAATGGGCTTTTCTGACCAGAGACTTACGCAACTTCTGGGCAAAAAGGTTGAGCAAATTCAGAGATTGCGGGAAAAGAATAACATTCATTTATCCTTCAAAAAGGTTGATACCTGTGCAGGGGAATTTGAGGCGCACACCCCTTATTTTTATTCTACATATGACCCTGAGGATGAGACCAATCCGACTAGGCGAAAAAAGGTGATGATTCTTGGCGGAGGACCCAACCGGATAGGTCAGGGGATAGAATTTGATTATTGCTGTGTTCATGCTGTGTTTGCCCTGCGTGAACTTGGTTATGAAACCATAATGGTCAATTGCAATCCTGAGACTGTTAGCACGGATTATGACACTTCTGACCGGCTGTATTTTGAGCCGCTCACCTTTGAGAATGTTATGGAGATTGTTCGGAGAGAAAATCCGTTCGGGGTGATAGTTCAGTTTGGTGGACAAACTCCGCTTAAGCTGGCGGTTCCGCTTGAGAAAGCAGGAGTGAACATTCTTGGCACGAGCCCGGATTCCATAGACCGGGCAGAGGACCGGAAACGCTTTGCTGAGCTTTTGGATGAGCTCAATTTAAAGCAGGCTGAGAATGGAACTGCGCGCTCCATACCAGAAGCGCTTAAAATTGCTAAACGCATTGGATATCCGGTTCTGGTTAGACCAAGTTATGTTCTTGGTGGAAGGGCGATGGAAATTATTTATGATGAGGTTGACCTGCGAAGATATATGAAGGAAGCTGTGAAGGTGTCGCCTGATCATCCTGTACTCATTGACCGGTTTTTAAAAGACGCAATTGAAATTGATGTTGATTGTGTTTGCGACGGGGAGCGCGCGGTGATCGGCGGGATTATGGAGCACATAGAGGAAGCCGGGGTTCATTCCGGGGATAGCGCTTGTGCTCTTCCTCCATATTCACTTGACTGGGAAACTCAGCTGGAGATAGCCAGGCAGACCAGAGAGATAGCGCTGGCGTTGAAGGTAAAAGGGTTGATGAATGTGCAGTTTGCGGTTAAAGACCGTGAGATTTATATTCTGGAGGTTAATCCCCGGGCGTCTAGGACAATTCCTTTTGTGTCCAAAGCAATCGGAAAGCCACTTGCTAAGATTGCGGCGAAAGTTATGGTTGGCAAAACCCTTAAGGAGCTGGGGTTCACCGAGGAGGTTATTCCGAGTCATATTTCTGTCAAGGAGTCTGTGTTTCCATTCAGCAAGTTCCCGAATGTGGATGTGCTTCTGGGACCGGAAATGAAGAGCACTGGAGAGGTGATGGGAATTGATAATGAGTTTCCATCAGCTTATGCCAAGAGCCAGCTTGCCGCAGGAATGAAACTACCTACCTCAGGATGCGTGTTCTTGAGCGTGAAAGATTCTGACAAACCACTTATTTTAAGACTTGTGCTTAATCTGCTTGAGTTGGGGTTTGAGATAGTAGCAAGTGCGGGCACAGCAACATTTCTGAATCAACGCGGACTTTACACTGTCAAGCGCGTGAACAAGGTTCAGGAAGGCTCTCCGCATATAGTTGACCTGATTCATCAAGGAAAAATACAGCTCATTATAAATACTACCTCTGGCAAAGAAGCCATTCGCACCAGCTTCCCGATCCGGAGAGCCGCTCTGCTCCGAAACATCCCGTATTTCACGACCATCCCCGGAGCTTATGCTGGAGTATCTGCTATTGCATGGATGCAAAAAAATGAATTCAGTGTGAAAACGGTTCAGGATTATTATCAGAAAAGACCAAGGCAGTTAAAATTTCTCTAAAGCGTTCCAAAAATTATAGTATGAGCTCTTACTGCTCAATTCCAATCCCGCGACCATTATATTTCACTGCGCTATGTTTTTTAGTCTGAAAGCGCCTCTTGAGAAGAAATAACTTGGAAATTCTTGCCTCAGCAGATTAAATAGTAATATATTATTCCCAATATAGTAGAGGAGAAATAAAATGGTAGAAAGAGGCGCGTTATTGGGTCCGTTTTATCAGAAGATATTGCGAGAACTGGGAGAATCTTTTATGCCCGGGGCAGGAGCTTTTGAGCGGGGAGCTAAAGATGTTGACCTGGAGAATCTTTTTGAGAGATTCGGAAAAGGCTTTGATAAGATAACATTGCTCGGCTTCAAGCTAATGCTTATTGCGGTGAACTATCTACCAATCCTGCTCCTTGGCAAGGCTCGGACTTTTGGGAAACTTTCTCCTGAGGACCAGAACCGGTATCTGGAAAAACTGGAGCAAAGCAAAATATACACTTTGCGAGGAATTTTCACTGCTGTCAAAGCCTTACTCGCAATGCTCATTTTCTCTGACTCTGGGATGGAGAAAAGTATCGGGTATGAGCTCCTCTGCCATCCTGCGCCTGGAATAAAAGTTAAATCAGAACTGGTCAAGCAAAGCAGGGATATTCACTCGGATATAAATGAGCACGCGCAGGTGTGCGTGATCGGGTCTGGAGCAGGTGGGGCTGTAGTTGCTAAGGAGCTTGTTGAGGCTGGAATAGATGTGATAGTTCTGGAGCAGGGAGGTTATTATGCTCAGGAGGACTTTAATCAGAGGCCAATAGATGTTATTCCAGTGCTCTATTGCAATAATAGCTCTATTTTTACTTTTGGTGTTCCAATGGTGGCTCTTTCAGCAGGAAGAGGCATTGGAGGAACCACTGTGATCAATTCGTGCACCTGTTTCCGTGTGCCGGAAGATGTGCTTGCGGACTGGGAAGAAAATTATCATCTAAAAGGCTTGACAATGAAGGAACTCTCTCCATATTTTCAGCGCGTAGAAGATACCATCAATGTTCATCCTGGGGAAATGGAGATCATAGGCAAAAACGCCCTGATGACGAGGAAGGGCGCAGAGGCTATGGGTTTAAGCCACGGACCCATTTCCCGCAATACCCGGAATTGCAAAGGATGTGGTATGTGCAATTACGGCTGTCCCGAAGGAGCAAAGCAATCAATGGAGAAGAGCTATATACCGCTTGCTCTAAAAGCTGGTGCAAGGATTTTCGCGGATTGCAGGGCTGAGAAAATCATTGTTGAGGATGGAAAGGCAGTGGGGGTTGAGGGAAGTGTTTTAGAACGGGAGAGCCAGAAACCAAGGTATAAAATTAAGATTAAAGCCAAAGTGATTATTCTTGCTGGAGGAGCCATTCCGAGTCCGGTTCTGCTTCTTAAAAACAAGCTCGCAAATAAGAATGGACAGGTAGGAAAGCATCTTCGCATTCATCCAGCCGCCAGGGTTGCGGGATTGTTTGACGAAGAGATTGAGCAATGGAAGGGAATTATGCAGAGCTATTATGTGGATACATATAGAAAAGAGGGGATTATGTTTGAGGCTACTGGTCTTGCGCCCTGCGTAGGCGCTGTGTCTATGCCTTTTTTTGGACACCGGTTCAAGGAGCTGATGGCGCGTTTTAAGAATATGGTTAATATCGGGCTTTTAATTTCAGATAGCTCTGAAGGCTCTGTGCGAGTGGGTCTTGGAGGAACTCCTTTGATTACATACCAGATTAACCAGAAAGATTTTTTAAAAACATTAAAGGGAATCAGGATTGGCGCTGAGATACTTTTTTCCGCTGGAGCAAAAATGGTCTTTACCGGCACTAGGCCTTTCCCGGTCATTGAGTCCAGAGAGGAGATTGAAAAAATCAATGAGCGTCTGATTAAGAAGACAGACCTGGAGTATATGGCTTTTCATCCAATGGGAACCTGCCGGATGGGAGATGAGCCTGCAAAAGCAGTGGTTAACCGCAACCTGGAGAGCCATGAAATAAAAAATCTTTTCATCTCAGACGCGAGCATCTTTCCCACATCCCTCAGTGTCAATCCCCAGTTGACCATTATGGCTTTTGCAACCAGGCTCGCAGATTTCCTGTCTAAAGAAAGAAGCCGCTATCTATAATTTTGGAATTTGACACAAGCGGATTATAATTATTAAACAATGGATAAACCTGCGGTTATTGGCATAGATTTAGGAACAACTTATTCTTGCGCCGCGATTGTTGAGGGGGGTAGACCAAGAGTGATCTCTGACACAGGCGGAAGCTATTTAATCCCCTCAGTTGTGGCAATTGACCAGAAAGGCAATCGCTTGGTGGGTCAAGCCGCGAAACGGCAGATTCTTATGAATCCCAGACAGACTGTTTACGCGTCCAAGCGTCTGATTGGCAGGTCTTTTGATTCGGATGAGGTGCGCAGGGCAAAGTCTTATATCGGTTATCAGATTTTGCCAACGGATAATAAAGAAGTGGTTGTTAAGCTGAGGGATGAGGATTATAGCTTAAGCGAGATAGCCGCGTTGATACTTGATCATGTCCGGAATGTTTCTCAGGACAGGCTGGGAAGGGAGATAGAAAAGGCAGTGGTTACTGTCCCAGCGTATTTCAATGATAGACAGCGCCAGTCAGTCAGAACCGCTGGAGAGCTCGCAAAGCTGGAGATTATCCGGATAATCAATGAGCCCACTGCCGCGGCGCTGGCTTATGGTTTTGGAAAAGGGTTGAACCAGAAAATAGCTATTTACGACCTTGGGGGAGGGACTTTTGACATATCCATTCTTGAACTCCGGAATCATATTTTTGAGGTCAAGGCAACAGGAGGAGACACTTTTCTAGGCGGAGTGGATTTTGATAATCGCCTTACAGAATGGGTACTTAATCAGTTTGAAAAAGAACATGGAATTAACCTTTCCAAAGACCCGATCGCGCATCAGCGAGTTCAGGATGCGTGCGAGCAGGCAAAAATAGAGCTGAGCGAGCGCACATCTGCCAGGGTCAATATCCCGTATATTGCTCTGGGACCCAATGGACCAATTAACATTGACATAATCATAACACGCGAACAATTTGAGAACCTGATTACGGACCTGGTGGATTCAACCCTGACCACCTGCGATAAAGTCCTCTCTGACGCACACCTCAAACCTGAGGATATGGATTCCATCATACTGGTCGGAGGCTCAACACGCATCCCGCTGGTCGCGCGCAAGGTATCGGAATTTTTCAAAAAAGCCCCGAGCAAAGCTGTTCATCCAGACGAGGCAGTCGCTATCGGAGCCGCTATACTTGCTGACAATATCGTTAGAGGAAGGGACCAGGCAATTATGCTTCTGGATGTGCTTCCAATCACAATCGGCATCAAGGTAGGACATAATAATGTGATGCCTATATTTACCAGAAATTCTCCAGTGCCTAATCAGAAACAAAAAATTTTCACCACAAGCAAGGATAATCAGGTTTCACTTAATCTCACCATCCTCCAGGGCGATAGCCCAAATGCAAATGAATGTGTTCAGATTGGAGAACTGCAGTTTTCCGGACTTAAGCCAGCGCCAAAGGGACAGGCAAGGATGGAAGCCACTTTTATGATTACTCCAGAGGGAATCCTCACCGTATCCGCCAGAGACCCGGACACTGGCAAGCAGGAAAAGTCAATCATCAATGTCATTAGCTCGGAAAGCAAAATGTTTCACGCTAACCTAATTGAGCCCAAAAAGCCAGTGACTGATAAGCCTAAAGAAACCGTGATAACCAGAACAATAACAAGAGAGCGCTATCTAAAGGTCCCGGAGACCACTCAAAAAATTTCAGAGCAAAAGCCATCTCCTCAAAGAGCATCCTCAAATCTCTCAAACCAGCCGGAAAAAGTCAAAGAAACATCAAAGCCTGAAATTACACGGAAAAAGTCAGAACCCAGACTCGGTTCCCTCGGCAAATTCTTTTCTAAAATTTTTTCCAGAAAAAACTGAAATGCCCAAAATTCAATTGATCAAAGTCGGGCATAAAACCGCTAGACAAAAATTCGGTCAGCCTCTTGGAATAATGTATCTCGCTGGCTATTTAAGAAAATTTCTTCCAGAGCTACAAATCCAGCTCCTGGATATGCTTCCGGAAAAATTCACGATTGAATCTCTTGCTGAAAAAATTTCCGAGTTCAAGCCAGACATCCTTGGAATCAGCGCTATGAGCTTTGAAGCAAATGAGATGCATCAACTGGCAAAAGAAGCTAAAAAAATCTTTCCGCAAATGCCTGTTGTGGCTGGAGGTCCTTATATAACAACAGCTTCTGCAAAAGCGTTTTCAGACCAGAACATTGATTTCATTGTCAGGGGCGAAGGAGAGCAAACCTTACTGGAGCTGGTTAATTATGTTTTTTACAGAAAAGGCAACCTGAACCAAATTCTCGGTCTGGGATTTAGGCAGAATGGTGAGACAAAAATTAACCCTGATAGACCTTATTTTCAAAACCTGGACGCGCTTCCTTTTCCAGCCTGGGACCTTATTCGTATAGAAAAATACTTTGAACTCCCAAGATTCGGAACAACTTATGTCCACAAAGAATATATGCAGGTTATGACCTCACGGGGATGCCCTTTTCATTGCACTTATTGCCACAGAATTTTTGGAGTCGGGTTCAGGCCACGCACCCCTGAAAATGTGCTCGCTGAACTGGAAATCCTGCAAAAGAAATTCGGAATTAAAGAAATTTACTTCGTGGATGATTGCTTCAATTGCAAACCAGCCAGGGCTAAAAGAATATGCGAACTAATTGTGGAGCGCGGATTGAAATTTTCCATCAACTTCCCGAACGGCATCCGCGGGGATGTCATTGACCAGGAACTTCTGGACAAGATGAAATCTGCAGGAACATACCGCATAACATTTGCAGTGGAAACAGCAAGCGAACGAATCCAGAAGCTGATCAAGAAAAACCTCAATCTGGAAAAGGTCAAAAAAGCCATTGAGATGACTGATAAAATGGGAATACTGGTTGATGGCTTTTTTATGATTGGGTTCCCGGGAGAAAAAAAATCTGAGATTGAGCAAACCTTAAATTTTGCGCTTAAAAGCAGGCTACATTCCCTTAACATCTTTTTCGTGACTCCATTTGAGGGAACTGAACTTTATCGCCAGGCGCAAGAAATGGGATATAATCTTGAAATACCAACAGAAGCCTCTACTTATTTCTATCCTAAAAACGACCAGCTAGCTGAAATTCCTGCAAAAGAGCTTAATCGCCTCGCGCAGAAAATCTTCATCAAATTCTATCTCAATCCCTGGCGTTTGTGGCGAATCCTTCGTCTCTTTCCCAACAAGCTCCAGCTTCCCAGATTACTCTGGCTTTTCCTCAAATATAGCCTGAAATGGAATTGATTAAAAAATTCAGAATGGCGAAAAATATTTTAAGTCAGGTCTATATAACTCAGGCAAGAATAAACATTAAAACCTAATTACTGCTAAACATAAAACAGAGCTCTGCCCCCGAGCCCGAGACACGCGCTGAAAAAGTGACCTGGATTAAATTGCCAAAATTGCGAACTTGAAAACCCGGCTCTGACACTTCTGTTCGGTCCAGACGGAAACCATCAGGCACATAAATATAAAAATGATATTCAAAACCGGGAACTGTATCCAGCTTTGCGCAAAGAGTTTTCCGCTCCGAATCCCATTTCAGAGCCTTGAGATCAACTGCCCCCTGAGTGAAATGACGGTTGTATGACAAAAACCAGGGACGGTCCTTAAGCTCGCGCACTGCGAGAACTCGCACCGACCTGGGCGCAATCTCCAGGCTGATCTCATTTTCAAAAATGCCTAGGAATCTCTCATTCCAGAAATCAAAAACAAGATATTTCTTTCCCGGGTCAAGACCCAGCGCGGACAGCTTGACTGAAATAAGCCGAGTCTGTTCCGGAATCTCTTTTTTGCCCTCCCAGTTTTTTCCCCAGTTGAAAAGCCCCACAATATCCCACTGGTCAAAATCCGTCCGAATTGGGAGATGCCAGATTTCAGGCGTTTCTTTTTCAAAAAGGTCCAGGGGCCTTCCACTTTTAGGATAAACCGGCAAAAGCTTCTGAATCACGGAAACCTCCTGTTGTGTCATCTCAACCATCCGGTCCCCGATCTTGACAATCCCACCGCTCATTCCCACTAGGCTCGCAAAACAAAGCGCCTCGTCAAAACTAAGCTCGGGAGCCTTGAGCTGGAATCTCCGGTCATTATTGAAAAAAATTAGGTCCGGATGATTTATCCAGAGATGATGATTAAGCCAGTATCTCCGCGCCGTGATCCTGGCTGTGGGAACTATTCCCTGAGCAAAGCCCAAGTTTTTCAGCGAGAACAAAGACTTCTGATTAGCCCAGACCGGCATATTGTCCAGGCTCAGCCGCTGTCCATCAACCAAGCCGTAATTAAATCCAGCCACGCCAACCCCGAGCACAAAAACCCCGGGTCCCGCCTCATCCTTGATTATCTTCAAGCCTTGTCGGTAAATTTCCGAAACCGTGCTGGTTCCGTCTCCGATTTCATAATAAGAAAGCAGATGATACGCAAAATCAACCTTGATCCATTCATATCCCCAATCATTAACATATTTCCGAATTGTGTTTCTCAAATGCTCCTGGGCCTCGGGCTTGGATAAATCCAGCACGCGCAAATTTTTGCCGAGCAGAAACTTCGGTCCAAAACCCTTCCTTTCCAAAAACCAGTCCGGATGCTCTTTGAAAATCTGAGAATCAACATCTGCGTCAAATGGCGCAATCCAGATTCCCGGAATCATTCCCTTTGACCGAATCTGCTCCGCCAGCCATTTCATCCCGTGCGGAAACCTCTTTGGGTCTGCATCCCAATCTCCCCAAAACGGGCTGTATCCATCATCAACCTGAAAGTATCTCATCCCAAACGGCTGAAAATTCTTCACCGCAAATTCCAGATTTTGAAGAATAATGCCCTCATCAATCTTTGTGAAATACTCTCCCCACGAGTTCCAGCCAGTCGGAATATCCCCTTTCCACACATGAACCCGATTCCATCCAGCGATTGCCTCCGCATAATCCTCCAGTGCCGAAAACGGACTCTCCGCAAAAAAATCCAGATACAAAACCTCTGAGCTGATGCCCTCCCTGAACAAAATCGGCGGACGATAGATGCTTACCCCAGCGTAATGACTTAACCCGAGCCTTTCTTCGTCCTTCCCTGCTTTGCCAATTTTGAATCCCGTAGCAACAATGTTCCCTCCCTGCTCACTGCTCAAAAATCCTGTAAGAGCGCTCCTGCCACTCTCCGGATCGTAAATAATACTGCTCCAGTCCGCACGCGATTCCGAGCTGAACAGGCTCGCTGGAAATGGAGGAGCACTTCCAGCAGAATGAAGCTGAACAAGAAAATCCAGATACCAGTTGGACCCATTATCCAGGATTTTCATCTCAGCAGGATTCTTTCCCAGAAAAAGTCCACCCGAAGGACCCTGCGTCTCCATTGGCGCTAGACTCTTGACCCGGAAATTTTTATCAAGAACACCGGTCTCAGAAAGCTCCAGCCAGATTAAAAAAAATCTCTCCCCATCATAAAACCGAAAGATAGTATTAAGCGCTGGCTCATCTATTCCCTTGCTCTTGATCTTAAGCTCAAGCCCTTGTCCCAGCTGGTCCTGAAATTCTCTTTTTTCATAAATCCTCTGTTTATCCCCTCTGCTCGTAAAATAACACTCGGTTTTTGTGCCAGCCTTTAATAAAACCGTCTGCGCATAAGCATCTTTCAAAACCAGTTTGCCCTCTTCTTCATCCTTGATGTCCCATGTCCCGGTCCTGAGGTCGTAATCAAACTGATAAAAACTATTGGAAACCAACAGATGATTTTTATCCTGAAAAAAATTCAATCCTGCCTGACCAGAAATCGGTAAAACAATAAGGAAAAAAATTATTAAAAGCAGATGCGCAAATCTCTTCAATGTAGCCCCTTTCATCCAATACACTTTACACTTTTTGCTTCAGCATTTCAACAAACGCCTCCAGCCGGGTGCGTGTGCGTGCGTCAAGCATACCCGGACGATCCCCCTCAAGACTCAGAACCGGAAGATTTAAAACTCGCTTGAAAACCACACTCTCCATCTGCCGATGACAAAATGTCTGAGCATAATGGATCACCCCGTCCACTTTTCGCTTTTTAAGCTCCTTCTTGATTTCTTTCACCCGGTAAAAAATATCATACGGATAAGTGTATTTGAGATATTGCTCAACCAGATTTTGCACAGGCTTAATCATCGCAAACTCCCGCTGGGTTTCATTATAAACCACCCGCGCATCCATCTGCTCAAGTATCTCGTAAAGATCGTCAAAAATAGGAGGCACACCAATATATCCAAGCCGGGTCCTCTGCGAAAACGCCGGACGATTCTCAGCCTCTCGCAAAAAATCCTCAAGCTCCTTTTCAAACTTTTCCGTGTCCCGATTAAAATCGCTTGCGCTGACCAGCCAGAGATGATTCTCAAAACCAGAAACCTGATTGCTATGCCAGGTCATCCGGTCAAGCTCTGACAGCTTTCTCCTGATTCCTGAAAGCCTTTTCCGAACTCGCTCCGCCTGTCGCAGGTTAGTGCCAAAATGCCTGGCAAAATTATTCAGCTCTTTGAGAAGCGATGAGCGGTCTCGGTTTGCCGGATATGCGAACGGAATGCTTTTTATCCCGAGCACATTGAAAATCTCCATCAGCTTTTCAGTGCTACTGCAATCGCCTCTTGTAACACCAACCACCTTTTTGATCCCGCTCTCTATCGCAACCTGAAAAATCCCCTTGACCCAGCTACATTGATTATTCGGAAAACCAAAACGCTCCGCCTCAGAAAGCAGACGGCTTCGCTCCGGATGCGTTATGAACAAATTGTTCAAATCTACAGGCACCTCCCCGCCTGCCATTATAATCTCTATCGGCACCGTGCTCGTAATTCCAATCATTGTGGTCAGGTCTCTACATATAACTTATTTTTTCAAGCTTTTTTCTCAGCGATTGATCCTGGCTGAGCTTATCCCGGAACCTCCGGATTCCCAGAATTACAGCGGTATTAGTGGCGCCCATAACACGAGCCACTTCACGGGAAGTCATCTTGCAGTTTTCAACGAGATGATAATAATCCGCGTGCCGTGCTGGAAAATTCCTCTTTTTTCTGCTAATGTCCTTGCGCTTAATTCCAAAAATTTTTTCCGGTCCGGGTCATCAAACAGGGTCTTGCCATAAAAATATCCTCTCATAATTCGTGATTCCTGTCAAATGTTATGTTATATGTAGAGACCTGATACTATGAAGGCAAAAAAGGGCCTCCTCTTGGTAAATTATAGTTAAAAAGACTAAAAACCAAAAGGATGCCAAGGATGAAATACATTGGATTAGATTTTCACAAGCCTACTAGTTATGTTAGCAAAGCTTAAGAACTGACCCCAACTTTTCACACAATTGCGCTAATTGTGGGGCTGGAATCCGGCTCAAGTTTGACAAGCAGACCGCTATGATTTAATTTAGGCACAAGAAATGCAGGCAGGTGGAATTTGCAGATTCTGACGCTGGCAAGTGGAAGTCAGGGAAATGCGATCCTGATCAAAAGCGGGAAGCGCTCCTTGCTGATTGATTTCGGGATCAGTCTTCGCAAGTTTAAGATACGGCTCTCAGAACTGGATGAGGAGTTGAACTCTCTGGACGCGATTTTTCTTTCTCACGAGCATTCAGACCATATCCGTGGTTTGCAACATCTTTCAGGCAAGATACACGCGCCAGTGTTTGCAACAGAGGGAACCTGGGACAGGCTGTCCTGGCTGAACTGGGACGCTAAAGAGAGATTTAAATGTGGAGAAAAGATCAGGCTCAATGGTTTTGATGTCCAGGCGTTTCGTGTCCCGCACGATGCAGAGGAGCCAGTGGGATTTGTAATTGAGGCTGAGGGAAAACGGCTCGGCATTGCAACTGATTTAGGCTCTGTGAACGGATTGGTCAGGGAGAGGCTTAAAGGCGTAGAGCTGGTCATCCTTGAGTCCAATCACGACCCGGAGATGTTGCTGAGCGGTCCTTATCCATGGGACCTCAAGCAAAGAATTCTGGGCAGAAAAGGTCATCTATCCAATCAGGACTGCGCATCTCTCTTGACTGAACTGCAACATTATGGTTTGAATAAAGCTGTGCTCGCGCATCTGAGTGAAGAGAATAATACACCTGAATTAGCTTACAGCACCTCGCGTGAACTGCTTGAACCTAACATAGATCTGTTTGTTACCAGCCAGAGAAAAGCTGGTCCTAAAATAGAATTCTAAATTATGATAAATCAACCGGGATAAAACGCTGAAAACAACTTGCTCTGATTGATGATTATTTTTTAATAAGTAATCAGGGGGAGAAGATGATACCAAGATATAGCCGTAAGGAAATGACAGAAATATGGACTGAGGAACAGAAACTTAAGTTCTGGCTAGAGATAGAGCTGTTAGCAATAGATGCTCTGGCGCATTTAGGAAAAATATCTGAAGCCGAGGCGCAGGAGGCTCGGCGTCTGGCAGGGTTCACCGTGGATGATGTCAGGGCAAAAGAGGAACTCACAAAGCATGATGTAGCCGCGTTTGTGGATGTTGTAGGAGCAAGGATGGGCGCACTGGCAAGGTATTTGCATCTGGGAATGACCAGCTCTGATTTGCTGGACACGACTTTTTCTCTTCAATTGGTCAAAGCCTCGGATATAATCTTAAAAGATATTGACCGGCTTCTTCAAACCTTGAAGACAAGGGCTATGGAGCATAAATACACACAGATGATTGGAAGGACGCACGGCATTCACGCAGAGCCAATCAGCTTTGGCTTGATGCTTGCCAGGTTCTATGAAGAGTTCAAACGCAATCGCTTTCGTATGGAACAGGCGCGTGAGGAGGTCCGTGTAGGAAAACTCTCAGGCGCGGTTGGAGATTATTTTCATCTTGACCCACGAATAGAGGAATATGTAATGAGCAGGCTTGGATTAAAGCCTGCTTATGCGAGCAGTCAGGTGGTCTCAAGGGACAGATACGCTTATTATTTCCAGACCCTTGCGCTTATTGCGTCCAGCATTGAGCATCTTACTCTTCAAATCCGTCATTTCCAGCGCACCGAGGTTTTAGAGGCAGAGGAGTATTTTTCTCCTGGACAAAAAGGGTCCTCTGCTATGCCTCATAAGCGCAATCCGGTTTTATCAGAGAATTTATGCGGGCTGGCAAGACTGGTTCGCGCTTATGCTCAAAGCGCTTTAGAGAATGTTCCGCTCTGGCACGAGCGAGATATAAGCCATTCTTCAGTTGAGCGTGTGATCGGACCTGATGCCACCATTCTCGTGGACTTTATGCTCAACCGACTGGCAGGGATTGTGGAGAAGCTGATCGTGTATCCGAAGAGGATGCTGGATAACTTATGGCTCACGCGCGGATTGGTTTTTTCAGAAGGGGTGATGCTCAAGCTGATGGAAAAAGGACTTCCGAGACAACAGGCTTATGCGCTTGTTCAAAATGTGGCGATGAAAACATATTCAGAAAAAGAGACCAGCTTCAGAGATATGCTCATACAGGATGAAGCCATCAAAAAGCATCTGACAGAGGATGAGATCAAGGAGTGCTTTGACCTGGACAGGCTTAATGAAAAAATAGATTATGTCTTTTCTAAAATTTTTGAGGATTAAGCCCATCTCTTCCGCTTGAATTTTCCAGAGAACAGGTCAGAATAGTCTTGGCTGGCTTGATCCAGAAGCAGACCAGAGCCGGAGGAAAAAAATTGTTTGACCATTTTCAGGAAGAGTGTGGAGTGGTCGGGATTTATGGACATCCTGAGGCGAGCAATCTCGTGTATCTGGCGCTTTATGCGCTTCAACACCGTGGTCAGGAGAGCGCAGGCATAGTAAGTGCAGACCGTCAACATATGTATTCGCATCGGGCAATGGGCTTGGTTCAGGATGTATTTAACGAGGACATTATCAAGAGGCTTCCAGGACATCTGGCTATAGGACATGTCAGGTATTCCACCACTGGCGCAAGTTTTTTGAAAAATGCCCAGCCATTTGCAATGGAAACCAACAGATTACGACTCGCACTTGCTCATAATGGAAATCTTGTCAATGCCAGGGAAATCCGGGAAGAACTTGAAAACGAGCACGGAGCTATTTTCCAGAGCAGTTCAGATAGCGAGGTCATCGCGCATCTGATCGCTTCTGTCCGCTCGGACAGTCTTCTGGAGAGAATCAGCTCTGCCCTATCCCGTCTTCAAGGAGCTTTTTCCCTGGTGTTTTTAACAGAAAAAACCCTGGTCGGAGCTAGAGACCCCTGGGGATTCAGGCCACTTGTGCTCGGAAAATTCAGAAAACGAGACGGATATGTTATTGCATCTGAAACCTGCGCACTGGACCTGATTGAAGCTGATTATGTGAGAGAAATAGAGCCTGGAGAAATTCTGCTAATTGATGACAACGGCATCCAGTCCTTTCAGGCGCTTCCAACAAAGCCTTTAGCAAGATGTATTTTTGAACATATTTATTTTGCAAGACCTGACTCGCTGGTATTTGGCGAGAGCGTTTATCAAGCCCGGATCCGTCTGGGAAAACAACTCGCTATAGAGCATCCCGTAGATGCAGATATGGTGATCTCGGTTCCAGACTCTGGACGGATCGCCTCGTATGGTTTTGCTCATCAAGCTGGTTTGCCCGTAGAGGAAGGCTTGATCCGTAATCATTATGTAGGCAGAACTTTTATAGAGCCTTCCCACTCTATCCGGCATTTCGGGGTCAAGCTCAAGCTGAACGCGGTTAGAGATGTCCTGAAAGGAAAACGGGTGGTAGTGGTGGATGACTCTATTGTGCGCGGAACCACCTGCCTGAAGCTGATAACTATGCTCAGGGAGCAGGGAGGGGCAAAAGAGGTTCATATGAGAATAAGCTCCCCGCCAACTGCATTTAGCTGTTTTTACGGCGTGGACACGCCAACTCGCGAGGAACTCGCTTATAATGCCTTTAATGAATCCGTTGAAAACATCCGCAGGTTCATTAACGCAGACTCTCTCGGATATATCTCACGCAAAGGACTTCATCTCGCAGTAAATTCCGGCAAAGGAGGATACTGCGACGCCTGCTTCTCTGGAGAGTATCCTGTGCCTTTTCCAGAATCTATCCGTGAAAAACAAATGAAACTGTTCCTCAGAGAAATTGAAAATAGATAAGTTTATCCCATATTTTTTTTAATCTGTCTAAAAATCTGCACAGTTTCCAGAATTCTAATCAGCTCGTAACCCTTCATATCTTTATCCCCTTCTTAAAATAATCAAGCCTCTCAAGCCAATCTCTTGAAAAATAACTAAAAATTTTTTCCCGGGTTTATCCCATCGCATCTTCTCAGCTTGGCACACAGATTGCTTTATTAAGACACGCATTTGCAAATTGCAAATTAAATAAGGAAAGGACGGAGGATAAAAATGCAAACCCTAGAACCCAATTGGCTTAAGCTGGTAAAAAAAGGAGACCAGACTGCTTTTCAAAAGTTGTATGAGTATTATCAGCCACGCGTGTTCCGTCTGGCAATTAAATACACAAAAAACGAGATGGATGCAGAAGATGTTGTCCAGGAGGTTTTTGCCACTGTTTATAAGCAGGTCAAGAATTTCCGTGAGGAATCCAGTTTTGACACATGGCTATACAGGATCACTGTGAACGCCGCATTGATGAAGCTACGCGCAAGGCGCAAGGAAGAGCACATCAGCATTGAGGATAATCCTGACCAGGTTGACCAGTGCTTTTCCCAGGGAAGAGTGCCATCTGTGGGAGATGCGCTAAGATATATAAAAACCACAGAGCTTCCTTTAAACCAGGCGCAATGGAAGGAATTTATAGAGGAGCTGGTTCGCGCTGGAGAGGAAATGGGAAAGGCTAGATGGGAAGCCTTTGCTTTAAGCGTGATTCAGGGTATGAGCGAAAAGGAAGTCACAACAAAGCTCCGAATAGGTCTGAACGCTCTCAAGAGCAGGGTGCATCGTGGAAGAAAATTTCTGAAAAAAAGAATGAAAAAATATCAGTTCAATTGATCGTCCTGAGCATCAATGATTTCTTCTCCAAAAATAACTTTCTTGAGCCTCAGTCTATCATCAGCAAGAGCCAGGCAGGATTCAGCCCCCTCCTGAATCCTGCCCAGCTCTGTTAAACCGAGCACCCTGGAAGGATTCAGGCTCGCGCTCCGAACCGCCTCTGATATCCCTGCTCCACTGAATCTGATCAAATTCCGAACCGCGCGAATCAAGCGCAACCTGCTCCCTGCAAGACCTCCACCCGCCATTCTCGGAGGCTCTATATCCAGCGGGTCCTCATCTCCAACAAAGTCCGTAATCAATACAACCTTTCCTTCTGGAGAGCTTCTCCAGACCAGCTTCACAACCGCTGGATGAAGATGATAACCATCCACAATAATCTCTCTATAAAACCTGTCATCAACCAATCCTGCCAGCGCAAGACCAGGCTCCCGATGATGAATCCCTCTCATCCCATTGAACAGATGCGTCAGATACCTCGCTCCGCTCTCGCAAAACTCCTCTGCAACCTCAAAACTCGCTACACTATGACCAAGTGCAGGAACTATGTTTTCCTTTTTCAAAACATCAAGAAGCTCTCTCGCGGACCTTTGCTCCGGAGAAAAACTCATCATCCTAACCAAGCCCCTGCCAGCGTCAAATAATCTCGCCATCTCAGCAGAATCCGGGTCATACTCAACTATCGCGTCCTCAGGTTGAGCCCCTTTTGCATCCTTACTTAAAAACGGGCCCTCAAGATGAACTCCTAATAGCCTTGCACCAGGCTGAACCATCCTTTGACACGCTTCTTTAAGAGAAATAAGACACTCAATAAGCCTTGGAACAGGTGTTGCTGGAAAAGTCGCAAGAAAACCAGAAACTCCTCGCAAAATAAGTTTCCTCTGAACGCGCTCCAGAAAATCACTCATCTTTTCAGGAGATGGGAACATAAACAAACCATGATAATGAAGGTCAATCAATCCGGGAATAACATAAAGACCATCCGCATCAATCACCTGGTCGTAATTCTTCTCTTCTCCAATCTTTTGAATTCTTCCGCCTGCAATCAGAAGAGAAGTTTTCCTGACATCCTCCGCAAAAACCACATTACCATTTTTAATAAGAATCTTCTTCATTATTATATTGTGCGGGCGACTTTAGTCGCAATTCGTGGCACACTCGCTCATTCCTGCGCATAAATTATTTTCAATCATAAAAACAGCCACTGGACCAAGCACAGATTCCTCTTTGCTAAATCTGCTCAAACAAAACTCAGGCAGTTTCGGAATCGGAAAATAATAATGCCTGGTCCATCTAACCGCTAGATTCACTATTTCAGGAACCGCTCTGCAAACCCCTCCTCCAAGAATCACAAGCTCAGGGTCAAGTACCTTCATTACATTCGCAATAAGTGCCCCGAACCTCCTCCCAAATTCATCAACCAACCGCTCCGCATACATATCCCCCTTCTGCCACGCCTGAAAAATCTCCTTCGCGCTCAGCTTGTCCCGCTCACCATTTACCAGCTTCAGCGCAAGCGATTCCCCGGGTAATTCCTCCCTTCCTCGCTCAGCAATGCCCGCGCCTGAAACATATTCTCGCGCACATCCGTATCCTCCGCACACACATCTCCTGCCTGATAAATCCAGTGTCAAATGTCCGAATTCCGCCGCGATGAAATTTGCCCCGCGATAAAGCCTCCCATCTATTACAATCCCTCCTCCTAAATCAGTTCCCAGAGCAAACACCACAAAATTCCTCCGACCCTTTGCAACTCCAAAAACCATCTCGCCAATCGCATCCGCATTAACATCGTTCTCAACCGAAACCGGTAAATGAAATCTTCCCTCAAAAATCTCCTTGAGACGCGCCCCAAAAAGCTCTGGTAAATTACCCGCGGCAACAACTATCCCCTGCCGGGAATCAACTATCCCGGGAGAACCAATACCAATCCCTGCAAGAGTTTTTCCACCTTCTTTTGCCCGCGAAATCATTTTTTCAGAAACTTCCAGAAGCCTGTCTATCAATAGCGAGCCCTCAATCTTGCTCTGAATAATCTCCTGCTCAAAAATCTTCCCCTCCAGGCTCACAAGCCCGAACCCGGTCCTGCTTGCGCCAATATCAATCCCCAGAATATATCTATCCCCGGAATTCATCATCAGATTAAAGTCTAACAAATTTTAAACATATTACCAAACAGCACACAGCTTGACCAGAGCATCCGCCTTAAGTTTGAGATAATGATTCAATCAAGCTAAAATCAATTAGATGATCCGAATTTTAATCGCCCTTGTTATGCTTTCCGAATGGGCTGAAATTAAAACAGATGGATTCCGGATTATGTATCAGCCAGGAATGAATAACTTTGCAAAGATGATTGCGAAAAAAGCCCCTGGCGCAAAAAAGGCTATGGAGTCCAGGCTTGGACAGACCCTGGACCAGGAGATAACAATTATGATTTCCCGGAGCCAGGAATTCAGCAAAATACAGCCAGGATACCCTCCAGAATGGGCAAGCGCCACAGCGTATCCGGAGCAAAACCTTATCTTTCTTAAACCGCTTGCGCGCGCAGATATAGAAAATTATAGCCAGACCTTTCGCCACGAACTCGCGCATCTGTTTATTTATCATCGCCTTAAAGGACATAGGGTTCCAAGATGGTTTGATGAAGGAATGGCTTTAGTGTCTAGCACAGAGTTCAGCTTTGAGCGTTTCCGCATCCTTGCGCAGATCGGTCTTTCCGGAAAATTTATTCCATTTGAAAAAATTGACCAGGGCTTTCCGTTTAACAACCAGCTCGCGCAACTGGCATATCTACAGAGCCAGGATATGGTCGGATTTTTGATGGAGGAGCTTGGCAGAGAAAAATTCCAGCAACTTCTGGACAGGGTTGCAAATGGAGAAGATTTTTATCACGCGCTTGAAGCGCTTTCAGGATTGAGCTTTTCCGAGCTTGAAAACAAATGGAGTCATGGACTAAAATACAGATACGGCTTGGCGCTAGCCATTGGAGGCTCTGGCTCGTTATGGTTTATCATCACTCTCTTATTTCTAATGGCGTATGTGAGCAAGAAGCGAAAGGCAAGGATGAAAAGAGAATTTATGGAATATGAGGATTATATTTCAGAGATAGCTCAGAAGGATGAGGATGATGAGGATAAGCCGGATTCATATTTGCATTAAACCCGGCTACTGATTACTGGCTGGTTTATTCAGGAAAGGAGGATTAGCTTTGAAGAAATTAAGAGCGCTTCACGACCCGAGGAAAGGAACTCTCAGGATTGTGGGCTTAATGAGCGGGAGTGGAACCAATCTCCGGAAGATTCTGGAGCATCAGGAAAAACTGCGTTCTGAGGAAGGAAAATATATTTACCAGATGGTTGCTATTTTTTCAGATAACTGGCAGAGCAAGGCGCCGGAGATTGGAAAGGACTATGATATTCCTGTGATTATTCACGATATTGGTTCATTTTATCAAAAGCTGAATGCGCCAAGAACAGACCTTAAACTGCGCGAAAAGTTTGACCGGATGACAGTGGATATGCTAAAGCCGTTCAAGGCAAAGGTTGTGGCTTATGGAGGCTATATGAGCCTGGCAACCAAGCCCTTGATCCAGGCATTTACTGGCGTGAATGTTCATCCTGCGGACCTCTCAGTGCCCGGAGAGAAAAAGGGAACACGCAAATGGACCGGAGGACACGCTGTCCGGGACCAGATTCAAGCTGGAGAAAAATTCCTCAGGTCAACCACTCATCTGATAGAGCCTGCGTGTGATATGGGAAGGATTTTCCTGATCTCTAAACCAATGCCTGTGCAAGTCCCTGAAGGAATATACCTCTCTGATAAAACTCAATTGCAGAAGGTCGCGGACTTAAATCAGGAACGGCTAAAACAATTTGGGGACTGGGAGATTTTTCCAAAAACCATAGAGTTTATCGCAAGAGGCTATTTCCAGACAGATTCTTCTGGCAAATTTTATTTTAAGGGCAAGCCAATCCCGAACGGCATAAAGTTGGATGAGCTTGAAAACTGAAATTTCGGGCAAAAAGTTGTCCAACCAATGGGGGCAAGCTCAGAGAGACATGGTCGTCTGGGATAGAATGGTGTGCGAAAGTTTTTTGATGAAAATTATTGAATGCTGATCTGGCATCGGCAGATTTTTTTGGAATCAGGAGCGATTCTGGTTTTTTCAGAGATTTCAAATCCGGGGACCCAGAGGCTATCCTGTTCATCAACAACCAGAGGGTAGATTGGGCGAAGTTGTCTTGGCACTTTAAGGGACTGAAGGATTTCCTTGAGCTTTTTATGTCCTTTCATTCCTAAAGGCTGAATTCGGTCTCCTGGCTTGGGAGCGCGTAGCCAGAGTTGGCTGGAGATATTGTCAAGTGATAAAAAAATTTGTTCTGCTCCAAGGTCAAAGATTGAGCCACGCTGTTGCTTTTTAACGCCTGATTTCAGGAATTGAGCATAATCTGAGGGCTCTATTTTAAGAGTAAGTTCAAATTCATCATTAAGCCTGATTTTCAAATCCGCAGGAATAGTAAGCTTGACTGGCTCAAATGCGGATGGTTTATTAGCTCCTGCCAGCTTAATAGAAAGCTGGTCATAGCTTTTGAAAATTTTTATCCGCTCTGGCATGTCCAGAGCAAAGCTGGCTTTTCCAGAATACATCAGCTCTTCCATCTCAAATATATGCAGAGCTTCAATTCTTCTCAAATCCTTTTTCAATTTCTGGATTGCTAATCTAACCAATCTTCGCCTGATAGAAGCTGGCTCAAGCATAAATTCCTTCATAGAAAAGTTTATCTGTCCGGGTTGGATTTTTGCTAGTCTGGAAAAGGCTTTTTTGGAGTGCTCTTCAAGGATTTTTTCATCTTCTCGCAAAATCTCAGAGGTTTTTACCAGAGCGCTCACGATTGATGGATTAAAGGTCTTTAGCATCGGGATAAGCTCGGAGCGGATGCGGTTGCGCAAGAATCTCTTATCGCGATTTGTTCTGTCAACACGAAAGGCTAATCCCCTGTCCCAGCAATAATCCAGAATCTCCTTGCGAGAAACCTCAATCAATGGACGGATGAATCTGTCCCGCACTGGAGGCATTCCAGCAAGACCTAGTAAGCCAGAGCCTCTGAGAAGATTGATCAAAACGCTCTCAGCCTGGTCGTCTGCATTATGACCCAGCGCAATTTTGCTCGCTTTTGTCTCAATCGCGGATTTAACTAAAAATTCATAGCGCATATTCCTCGCAAGCTCCTCTATTGAACCCTTTAGCTTTTTCCACCATTCAGGCTCGGCTCTTCCTGCAATAAACTCCACTTTGAATTTTTCAGCCATCTGCCTTGTGAGTTGCTCGTCCATATCTGCATCTCTGCCACGAAGCTCGTGATGATAGTGAGCAATCACAAGCTGGATTCGCAATTCCTCCCTTAATTCCCATAGCAGATGAAACAGCGCCACAGAGTCCGGTCCGCCAGAGACTGCTACCAGAACCCTCTCATCAGGAAAAAGCATACTGTGTTTCTGGATGGTCTTTTTTACTTTCTGAATGATGCTCATCAATACACTTTATAGAATGAATTTTGCTCAGACGCAAATACAGGCAGGAATCCAGAATCTGGAGTTCGTAATTCTTGAGAAAAAAAACAATCCCTGATTCAGGATTTGGAATTCCATCTGGAATTGCGTTTTTCTCTGAAAAATCAAAAGGATAGATGGTCTGGGGCATATACAAAGTATAGTGGATGGCTTGGATTTTGCCCCAATATGTAGGGAAAGCTGGATTTTTTTTCAGGCTAAAACCATTTTTTGCTTGACAAGTGTTTCAAAATGTTGTATAAAGTAGTATATATGAATAATAATGACTCAGAGTGTTTAGAAGCTGGGAAGAGCGGGGCTGATGGAGCCAAGAAGCTGACTTCTCTGCGTGGCTATTTTCAGCATCGGCTTGCGGAGAATCACCGGATACATCTGCCAGCGACTTTCAAGGAAGCTCTTTTAAATCGGGGAGTAAATCGTCTGGTGATTATTCAGGAGCCTGAGTGCCTTGTTGTATATCCAGAGGATGAGTGGCAGAAGAAAGAGGAAGAGTTTAAGAAGCTGAATTTAGATAATAAAAAGGTAAGGATGTATTTGCGCAAGCTGTATTCCACACTTGAGGATGTTGAGCTTGATGTAGCAGGCAGATTTGTTTTGAGTGATAAGTTCATCAAGGCAATGAAGCTGGGCAATCAGGTTGTGCTGTTGGGTTTGATAAATTTCTTTGAAATATGGCATCCGGACAGGTACAGGTGGAAGCAGGAGGACTGGGAGCAGGAATTTGACGGCAATCGTGAGTTTGTAAGCGGTTTACTTGAGAAAAGGGAGCTGGATGAAGAAGAGGGTTAATGGAGTCTGGTCAGAAGCGGGATTGGGAATTTCATCGTCCGGTTTTGGTTTCAGAGTTTCTGGAATTGATGAGTCCAGGACCGGGGATGATTATTTGTGATGGGACTATTGGTGGAGGCGGATTGGCAGAGGCGATTATGGAAAGAGTTGAGGGACAGGCAAGGCTGATCGGGATTGACCGGGACGCGGATGCGCTTGCGTTTGCGTCTCGGCGACTTAGCCGATTCGGGTCTGCCATCACCCTGATTCAGGGTAAATTCTCAGAGCTAGGCAGGCATCTGGAACAAGCTGGTGTTAGCAAAGCTGACCGGATTTATTTTGACCTGGGGGTGAGCAGTTATCAGCTGGACAACGCTGAGCGTGGTTTCAGCTTCAGGCTTGATGGTCCTCTTGATATGCGTTTTGACCAGAGCAGTGGTGAGCCTGTAAGCCAGGTTTTGCAAAGGATGAGCGAGAAGGAGCTGGAGAGAATTTTTCGTGAGTATGGTGAAGAGAGATTTTCCAGAAGGGTGGCGCGGGAGATTGTGCGGAGGCGGAAGAGGGGATTGAAACTGGAGCGGACTCTTGAGTTGAGTGGTCTGATAGAAGATGTTGTTCCTAGACGCGGACAGAGGGTCCATCCCGCCACCCGAATTTTTCAAGCGCTTCGGATGTATGTTAATCAGGAGCTGGAGGAGCTTCGTGAGGGATTGAAACAGTCTCTGGAGCGGTTGAGTTCAGGAGGAAGGGTAGGGGTGTTCAGCTATGAGTCTCTGAGCGATCGTGAGGTGAAGAATTTTTTCCGCGCTGGGGAAAAAGCAGGGGAGCTTGGGGTTATTACGCGTAAGCCAGTTGTGCCTCGTATGGAGGAAATGCTTTGTAATCCGAGGAGCCGGAGCGCGAAGCTGAGGGTGGCGGAGAGGAACTAGGATGAGTTCAAGTTTGATCAGGGCAAGGAGCTTGGGTTTGCAACAGCCTAGGACGCGGAAGCCTATCAGGCTCTGGTCTTTTCTGTCCTGGTTTTTTCTGCTCACAGCTGGCGGGGTGTTCTGTCTCTGGACATGTCTATCTGTAAGGATAGAGGAGGACCGGATAGCGAAGATTAGGGAGGAGTTGACGGATATAAGACTTGCGAACAGCCGTTTGCGAGGTGAGGTAGGGATGCTGGAAAGTCCAGAGAGGCTTTTGCGGATAGCGCAAGAGCAATTTGGTCTAAAGTTGCCAGAGCCGAGTCAGGTTGTGAGCCTGAGGAATAGGGAGGCAGGCAAGGAATTATCAGTTGCCCAGCCCTGAAGGAGCCCATCGGAAATGGAGATGGGTATGGATTTGGGAGCTAATTTGAGTGGAGGCGGTAAAAGCGGAAGCTGATAAGCTCCGATGGGCTCCTTGAGGGTGGGCAGGTGGTCCCGCGGTGATGCGGGAGGAGAGAGATGCGTAGGGAGCCTAAAAATGGGAGCAGGCTCAGGATCATTAGTGTCCTGGTCTTTTTGTACCTTGCCCTGGGAGTAGTGTGTTTTAAGTCTTATCGTCTTCAGGTAGTCAATTCCGAGTCTCTGAAAGCCATTGCCAAGAAGCAATATCTTACAAGGACCACTCTGAGATTTCCGCGTGGAGTGATTTACGATCGGAATCTTGAGGAGCTGGCAGTAAGCAAGAAGAGCTATTCCATCTATGCGCACACCCGGCAGGCGCATAATCCGCGCGAAACCGCTTTGAGGCTTTCGCGTATATTAGAGATGAGTCCACGCGAAATAGAGAGCCGTCTCAAGAGCAAGGAGCCGTTTGTATGGATAGCTCGTTCAGTGAGCGAGGAACAGGGTTTAGCGATTAAAAGTTTGATTCCGAAAAAAGCTAAATCTGGGGAAAAGCAGGCACCTAATCCTATTCCCGGGATAGGTGTTCAGGATGATGAGAGCAGATTTTATCCAGGCGGTGAGCTTGGGGCGCATGTTCTGGGTTTTGCTGGCATTGACGGTCAGGGCTTGGAGGGGATAGAGAAGTATTATGATAATTATTTGAAGGGTGAGCCGGTATCTCTTCTGGTGGAGAGGGATGCTTTAGGACATATACGGATGTATGTGGACAATGATGTTCCAAAACCTCGTCCAGCCAGTCTGGTGTTGACCATTGACCAGGCGCTTCAAAATCTTGCGGAGCATAAGCTGAAAGAGACTGTGGACAAGTTTAATGCCCGGCGGGGAGCATTAATCGCAATGGACCCGAATAGTGGGGCTATTCTGGCGCTTGCGCTTTATCCTGGGTTTAATCCGAATTACTGGTATGCGTATCAATCCAGAAGTTGGCGGAACTGGGCAGTCACAGAGGTGTATGAGCCTGGGTCAACCTTCAAGGTGTTTGTGCTGGCGTCTGCGCTTGAGGAAAAGAAGGTCAGTATTAACGATGAGCTGGATTGCGAAAACGGAAGCTATGTTGTTAACGGTGATACCATTCACGACATGAAGCCGTATGGGAGATTGAGGATTCCGCAAGTGCTCTCGTATTCCAGTAATATAGGGATGGCAAAGGTAGCGGAAAAGCTCGGAGCCTCCTTGCTTTATCAACATCTGTCGGAATTTGGTTTTGGGAAAAAAACCGGAATAGATTTCCCTGGGGAGAGAGATGGTATGCTTCGTCCTTATCAGAAATGGTATCCTATAACTCTTCGGACCATAGGCTTTGGACAGGGCGTATCTGTCACTCCTCTGCAGATGCTCGTGGCGCTTTGCGCTATTGCCAACGGCGGTGAACTGCTCCAACCTTATCTGGCGGAAAAGCTGATTTTCCCGGACGGCGCTGAGCGAATTTTGCACAGACGGAATATGGTAGCGAGAGTGCTTTCCAAGGAAACCGCGTTCATGATGCGGGAGCTGATGACCGAGGTTGTGAATTCCGGCACTGGGAAGCTGGCTCAAATTCCAGGGTACAAGGTTGCGGGCAAGACAGGCACGGCGCAGAAGCCTGCGCCCAGCGAAGAAGGCGGAGGATACTATAAAGACAGATGGGTATGTAGCTTTATGGGATTTGCGCCTGCGGATAATCCAAAAATAGCGATGATCGTTATTATTGATGAGCCAAAGGCTGATATGGCAACCGGTGGTATGATTGCGGCGCCGGTTTTCCAAGAGGTGACAAAATACGCGCTGACATCGTCTGGAGAAATTCCGGAAGCCAGCGCGGTTGCTGATCTGAAAGCGGTTTTGCCAGTGGAGTCTGGTCTGGAGCAAGCGGTTAAGCCTTTAGAAGCAGGGAGCAATACCGGTGCGGAGCCCGGGGTTATACCGGAATTTCGCGGAATGACATTGCTGGATGCTCTCAGGTTAAGTTTCAGCCTGGGACAGAAGGTTGTGATTGAAGGTAGCGGATGGGTGGTGGAACAAAGCCCATTGCCTGGGAGTCCGGCTACAGAAAAGATCAGATTAAGATTGAGTCAGGAAAGGTAATGAAGTTAAAAGATTTAATTTATGGTTTGCCGGTCAAGGCTGTGCTGGGGAATACAGAGATAGAGGTCTCTGGCATAAGCTGTGATTCTCGCAGTGTTGAGCCCGGAGAGCTTTTTGTAGCTATTCCTGGCACACGGCTTGATGGTCATAATTTTATCAAGCAGGCACGGGACCGGGGGGTGGTGGCGTTCCTGGTAAGTCGGGAGGTGGAGGCAGAAAAGGAAGAAGCGGTGGTGGTTGTTAGCGAGCCGAGGCTGATGATGGGCATACTCGCCTCCCGACTTTCAGGAGAACCGAGCCGGAAGATGGATGTCATAGCGATTACAGGCACCAATGGCAAAACCACAACCAGCTATCTGATTGAGTCCATTTGTTCGGCTGAGGGAAAGGAATGCGGTGTTATCGGGACGATTAACTACCGATGGAAGAACAAAAGCGTGTCCGCGACTAACACCACACCCGAGTCTCTGGAGATAATCAAACTTCTGAGCCAGATGCTCAAGGATGGGGTAAAAAGAGTGGCGATGGAGGTTAGCTCTCACGCTCTTTCTCAGAAACGCGTTTCTGGAATTAACTTTTGCGCGGGAATATTTACCAATCTAAGTCCGGAGCATCTGGACTATCACAAGGATATGGAAGATTATTTCCGGGCAAAATCGCTTTTGTTCACTGAGGCGCTTTCAGGGAAATGGTTATCACAAACGCCTGAGCAGGAGCCAATTTCAGTGATTAACCTTGACGACGCGTATGGGAAGCGACTGATGAAAATGGCTTATGGGAAAAAGATTGGATATGGGGTGGGAAATAGCGATGCGGATTATAAAGCTAAAATAATTGAGCATAACTGGGATGGAATAAGGATAAGCGTTTGTTCTCGGTTTGGTGAGATAGAGCTTAAGAGTCCGCTATTGGGAAGGGTCAATGCTCATAATATAGTTGCGGCGGCTTGCACGCTTCTTGAGCTAGGAGTGAAGCCAGAGGCTATAGTGCGAGGTGTGGAAACTCTGAAGTCTGTTCCCGGAAGGATGGAGAGAGTGGATAACAAACAGGGATTTCTGGTGCTGGTGGATTATGCTCATACTCCGGATGCGCTGGAGAAAACCATTCTGTCAGTTAAAGACCTTGGGATTCGGAGATTGATCCTTGTGTTTGGGTGTGGAGGGGATAGAGACCGTAGTAAAAGACCTAGAATGGGAGAGATCGGGGCAAGAGCCGCGCAAATTCTGATTGTGACCAGCGACAATCCAAGAACAGAAGACCCGCTTAAAATTATTTCCGAGATAGAGATGGGCGTGGAGAAAACAGGGGTGAGCAAGATCAACCATATAAACGAGAACAAGAAAGGATACATAATTGAGCCGGACCGCAGGAAAGCCATAGAAATGGCGCTTAAGCTGGCAAGAGAAGGAGATGCGGTTTTGATAGCTGGCAAGGGGCACGAGGACTATCAGATTATTGGCACGGAGAAGATTCATTTTGATGACCGCGAGGAGGTTAGGCGGATATTGGGGGCAGGTCTTTACATATAACATATCAGAAAGGTTTGATATTAGAAAATTAGATTAGATATTATCGGCGAAGAGAAAATGAAGATAAGACTTAAAGAGCTTGCGGAAGTGATAGGCGGAGAGGTCCGGCAGGGTAAGCCTGGTCTTATGCTCAATGGTGTGAGCACGGACTCTCGCGCTGTCTCTCGTGGTAATGTATTTTTTGCGCTCAAGGGGGAGCGTTTTGACGGGCATCAATTTGTGAAGGATGTTGAGCAGAAGGGGGCTTTTGCGGCGGTTGTTAGAAGGGATTTTTCGTGTAAATTGAGCAGGGATTTTGGTTTGGTTTCAGTTTCCGACCCGCTGTATGCGCTCGGAGAGCTGGCGCGGTTTAAGCGTGCGGGGATGAAGGCTAAGGTAATCGGGATCACTGGCTCAGTAGGAAAAACCACTACCAAGGAAATGGTGTCTCTGGTTCTCTCAGAAAAATTCAAGACAGTTAAAAGCGAGGGGAATTTCAATAACCTGATAGGAGTGCCGCTCGCTATTTTGAAAATTCCTGTGGACACAGAGGTTGCTGTTCTTGAGCTGGCGAGCAATCAAAGAGGCGAGATAGCACGGCTTTCGGAAATTGCGCAACCGGATATTGGTGTGATCACAAGAATCAGCGAGGCGCATCTTATGGGCTTGAAGGATTTAGACGGGGTAGAGAGAGAGAAGCGGGCGCTGATGGGCGCGCTTGGGACAGGCGGGATTTTTGTTTTTAATTCTGGAGACCCGAGGCTGTGCAGACTGGCAATGGGCTTTGCCGGGAGGAAAGCAGGGTTTGGATTGAGAGGTGAAAGGCTCAGGGGAGCAGAGATTACGGTTGTAGCAGGAAAGATTAAGGGAGGTATTCAGGGGCAGAAGTTTTTGGTGAGGGTATTGGGCAAAAAGGAAGAAAGGTCACTGGTTGAGATTTGTGGTCTGGGGGAGCATTTAGTAGAGGATGCTCTATGTGCGATTGCGGTTGGAAGGATACTGGGAGTTAGTTTGAAGCAAAGCGGAGAGAGACTCAAGTGTTTTAAGCCAATGCCTGGTAGAGGGAGTCTGGAGAACATCTGGAAAGGGATCTGGCTATTGGATGAGAGCTATAACGCGAATCCTGAGTCAATGAGACAAGCGCTCAAGGTTTTTTCAGAGTATAGCAGGAGGATTTCGGGGAAGAAGATTCTGGTTCTTGGAGAGATGCTGGAGCTTGGAGAATCCGGGGCAAAGTCTCATCAGGAGCTTGGGGAATTTTTGCAGGATATTCCTTTTGATGAATTATTTTATACAGGGTCATTTGAGAAGGAGCTTGCTCTTGGATTGGGGAAATATGCTGGAAAGAAGTTGCGTATGTGTAAAAGTCCGGAGCAAATAGAAGAGGCTCTAAAGCTGGAATTCTGTGAGGGGCTGGAACAGGGTTTGATCCTACTCAAGGGTTCTCACGGGATTGGTTTATGGAATCTGGCGCGCGCTTTAAGGGAGCGGAGCTGGTTCAGGAGGAGTTAGATGCTTTATCAGATTTTATATGGTCTTCATAGTTATATTAATGCATTTAATGTTTTTCGGTATCTGACTTTTCGGATCGGTATTTCAATGCTCACGAGTTTTTTAATAGTTGTTTTGCTGGGACCTTATGTGATCAAGCGTCTTCGGTCATTAAAAATAGGAGAGGTTATTCGTGAGGATGGTCCTGAGGCTCATAAGCGTAAAGCTGGCACGCCAACTATGGGCGGAATTCTGATTCTGGGTTCCATCCTGATAACTACTTTTCTCTGGGCGAAAATTTCCAATATATACATCATCACCGCAAGCCTTCTCACACTCGGGTTCGGCTTGATCGGACTGGCTGATGACATCTGGAAGCTGAAAAGTGCAGGCAAAGCGCATAAAGGGATGCCTGGGAAATTGAAGTTTCTTCTGGAGATTCTGGTTGGTCTTTGTGTGCTGGTATTGATGGTTTATTTGAACGGGTATGATTTTCGTTTATGGGTTCCATTTTTCAAGAATGTTCATCCTGAGATCGGTTTATGGGCTTACCTTGGCTTTGCTATGCTCGTGGTGCTCGGCTCCAGCAATGCTGTTAATTTGAGTGATGGATTGGACGGATTAGCAATAGCGCCAGTTGTTGTTGTCGCGTTGACTTACACGATTTTTGCGTATATCTCTGGCAGGACTGACTACACACAGTATCTAGCGCTTCCGTATGTAGCTGGAAGTAGCGAGATTTGCATTTTCACGAGCGCAATTGTTGGCGCTGGTCTGGGATTTCTCTGGTTCAACTCCTATCCAGCTGAGGTTTTTATGGGAGATGTTGGGTCTCTCTCGCTCGGAAGTGGAATTGCGGCCGCGGCTATCATCACGAAGCAGGAGTTTGCGCTTTTGATTGTGGGCGGTCTATTTGTGGTTGAGGCGCTCTCTGTCATCCTTCAGGTCGGATACTTCAAATGGACTCACGGGAAAAGGATTTTCTTGATGGCGCCTATTCATCATCATTTTGAGAAAAAGGGATGGGCAGAGCCCAAGATAATTGTTCGCTTCTGGATTGTGCAGATCATTCTGGCGCTATTAGCATTAAGCACATTGAAGCTGAGGTAAGTATGGAGCTTAAAGGTAAAAAGGTTATTGTGGTTGGACTTGGAAAGAGCGGAGTTAGCTCTAGCCGACTGCTTCGTCATCTTGGCGCGGATGTTAAGGTTCTGGAGCAAAAGCCAGAGGCGCAAGTTCGGGAGAGCGCTAAGTCTCTTGGAGAAATTGGAGTCAAGGTGAAGACCGGAGGCTATGATGAAAAGGATTTTCAGGGCGCGGAGATGGTGGTTTTAAGTCCGGGCGTGAATGAGAAGGAAGGGATTTATCAAAAGCTGATAAGAGAAGGGATTGAGGTTATAGGGGATCTGGAGTTTGCGAGCAGATTTGTTTCATCGCGGATTATTGCGGTATCAGGCACGGACGGGAAAACGACGACTGTGAGTCTGCTGGGTCAAATTTTTGAGAGGTCATATCCCGGAAAGGTCTGGGTTGGCGGAAATATCGGTAAGCCTCTTGCGGACCTGGTTTTGAGCGGTGAAAAGCCTGAGTTTGTGATTCTGGAGGTGAGCAGTTTTCAGCTTGCGCAGGCTAAAACATTTCATCCCGGGGTTGCTGTAATGTTGAATCTGGCAAGGGACCATCTGGACAGGCATCTGGATTTTGATGAGTATCGCTCTGCGAAGCTCAGGCTGTTTATGAATCAGACAGAGAGGGATTTTGCGGTTCTTAATTTTAACGACGGATATGTTAGCAAAATGTCTGAGCTCATCAAGTCAAAAGTGGTGTGGTTTTCATCCGAATATCAGGAAGGGATTTATGGCGCGATGATTGATAGAAATAATGAGCTGTTCTACAAAGACTCCAGGACTAATTTTAAGATTTCACTTTCCGAATGGAAGCTGGTCGGGAGGCACAATCTTGAGAACCTTTTAGCGGCAAGCGCGGTAGCTGGCGTTTTGGGGATTGAGCCAGAGGCGATTCAAGAGGCGGTGAATAGTTTTCGTGCCCCTCGTCATAGACTTGAGTTCGTTGGGGAGATAGATGGCGTGAAATACTATGATGATTCCAAAGCTACGACTCCGCATGCAGTAGAGGCTGGTCTAAAGAGCTTCTCCAAGCCAGTGGTGCTCCTGCTCGGTGGCAGGAACAAGGGGATAGATTTTTCAGTTCTTGCTGAGGTGATTAAAGAGCGTGCCAAAGCAGTGGTCTGTTTTGGAGAATCCAGATATGAGATTCAGGAGCAGTTGGTCTATGCGGGGATTGAATGCAGGCTGGCTGAAAGAATGAGGGATGCGGTTTTTCTGGCAAAGGAATTGGCGCGTTCCGGGGAAGTTGTGCTTTTAAGTCCGGGTTGCACCAGTTTTGATGAGTTTATGGATTATGCGGAGCGAGGGGACAGATTTCAAGAGATAGTCAGGGAGAATTTTGAGAAGAAATGAACTGGTTTGAGAAAAATTTGAATTTTGACCGGTGGATTCTGGTGGTGGTCTTTACACTGGCGTTTTTGGGCTTGGTGATGGTGTATTCCACAAGCTCTGTTCTTGCCACAGACCGGTATCATAATCCCTATCATTTTCTCAAACTTGGAATCATCTATCTTTGCCTGGGTCTCTGCTTAATTATCTTCTTTATGCATCTTGACCATAATCGGCTTCGTTTCTTCAGCGGAATGGTCTTGTTTATAGCCATCCTTCTGCTCATCGCGGTTCTGTTCTTTCCGGCAATTCGTGGCGCACATCGTTGGCTAAGGTTCGGGATGTTCCGGTTCCAGCCTAGCGAATTCGCTAAGCTGGCAATGGTGATTTATCTTTCTCACTCTCTGGCAAAGCGTGAGGACAAGCTGAGAGAATTTGCCAAAGGTGTGATGCCTTATCTCGGAATCACTGCTCTGGTTGTGGTCCTTGTGCTGGCGGAGCCGGATTTTGGAGGCGCAATTGTGATTGCGTTACTCAGTGGCATTCTGCTTTACACAGCAGGCGTGAAGCTCAAATATCTAGCTCTTTCAGGCGCAATCGCATTTGTTTTGGGACTAACTTTTCTTGCTCAGACCGAGCATAACATTGAACGGCTGATCTGTTTCCTTGACCCGTGGAAATATCGTTCAGAGGAAGCGTATCAGTTAATTGAGTCATTTCTTGCGTTCGGGTCTGGTGGTTTATTCGGAGTGGGACTTGGTATGAGCCGAATAAAAATGCATTTTCTTCCAGATGCGCATACGGACTTTATCCTGGCGGTGATTGCGGAGGAAGCCGGTTTTATAGGGGTGCTTGTCATTATTCTTCTATTTGGCGTGTTTCTTACCCGCGGAGTCTGGGTCTCTCTTTACGCTCCAGACGCTTACAGTCGGTACCTTGCAATGGGACTGACAATGATGATTGTAATGCCAGCTGTTGTTAATATGGCCGTTGTCACGGGCTTGCTTCCGACCAAGGGTCTGGTTCTTCCATTCATAAGCTATGGCGGCTCTTCGCTTTTGATCAATATGAGCGCGGCTGGAATTCTTCTGAATATTTCTGCAAAGAGGTTGCGCGGATGAAGGTGATTATCGCAGGAGGAGGCACTGGCGGTCATATCTTTCCGGGTATGGCTATTGCGGAGGATTTCCTCAAACGCGACCCGCAGAACCAGATTCTTATGGTCGGCGCTGAGGGCGGACTGGAGGAAAGAATCTGGTCTGAGCAAAAGATTCAGTACCAATTGATTGCAAGTGGCAAATTCGCAGGAGAACCTCTTACTGTGAGAGTCAGGAGCGCAATCAAGGTCTTGAAGGGAATTTGGCAGGCAATAAAATTGATTCGGGAATTTCAGCCGCAATTCATTCTCGGAGTGGGAGGATATGCGTCTTTCCCGATGCTGGTAGCAGGCTTTATTCTAAGGGTGCCACGCGGAATACAGGAGCAGAACAGCTTTCCAGGAATGGCTAACCGGCTACTGTCTCGGATTTCAAACAAGGTTTTTCTCAGCTTTGAAAGCGCCAAGCCTCATTTCCGAGGAGTTAAGCCTGAGAAATTCGTCCTATCCGGAAATCCTCTTCGTAAAAAAGTCAAAGATGAATTATCCAAGGCTATAGAGCCTGATGAGAAGAACTCGCGGTTTCAAATTCTGGTAGTAGGAGGGAGTCAGGGAGCCAGGAGATTAAACAAGCTGATGATGACCGCAGTTGAATATCTGATTCCTATCCGGGATAAAATCAAAATCGTGCATATGAGTGGCTCAGTGGATCAATATGATCTGATTCTCACTTACAGCAAAAAGGGATTTCGGGCAAAGGTTTATCAATTTATTGAGGACATCGGAAAGGAATTAAGGCTGGCGGACATGGTGGTATCCAGAAGTGGCGCAGGAGCGGTTTTTGAGATTGCGCTTGCAGGAAAGCCCAGCATCCTGATTCCATTTCCGTTTGCCGCGAATAATCATCAGTTAACCAATGCCCGGTATCTGGGTGATGCAGGTGCGGCGCTGGTTTTCCTGGAAGAGGATTTAGGGGACGGAAGGCAATTTGCAGAGGCGATTCTGGATTTGTTTAATCATCCGAAGAAGCTAGAAGAAATGGGCAAAAAGGCAAGGAGCCTGGCAATGCCTAAGGCTGGGGAAATTATTGTGGATGAGATTTATCAGATGCTCGGAGGAGCGAGATGAAAAACGGGAATTATCATCTGGCGCGGAGAGCGATGTGGGGGAGAGTTAAAAAGGTTCATCTGGTCGGAATTGGCGGCGCAGGGATGAGCGGGATAGCTGAGGTGCTATTAGCGTCCGGGTATGAGGTTTCAGGCTCGGACCTGAAGGAGAGCGAGGTAACACAAAGGCTTAGAGAATTGGGTGGCAAAATTTATTATGGTCATAAAGCTGAACAGATAGGGGATGCGGAGGTTGTTGTGATCAGCAGTGCGGTTCGTGAGGATAATCCAGAGGTTCTGGAGGCTAGGCGGAGGAAAATTCTGGTTATTCCGAGAGCGGAGATGCTTGCGGAGTTAATGCGGTTAAAGCATGGAATAGCAGTAGCAGGCTCGCATGGAAAAACCACCACAACCTCTATGATTGCGGCGATTCTTCATCAGGCGGGCCTTGACCCGACTGCTGTGATTGGTGGCAGGCTGGATAGATTTGGCTCTGGCGCAAGGATTGGCGAGGGAGATTTGATGGTAGTTGAGGCGGATGAGAGCGATGGCAGTTTTTTGAAGCTGAAGCCGGTGATTGCTCTTGTGACCAATATAGACCAGGAGCATCTTGACCATTACGGCTCTTTTGACAAGCTCCGTGAGGCGTTTATTCATTTTCTTAATGAGGTGCCTTTTTACGGTCTTGATATTGTTTGCATAGATTGTCCGGAATTGCGCGCTTTGACAGGAGAGATTTCTCGGCGTTATGTGACTTATGGAGAGTCTAAAGATGCGGAGTTGAGAGCGGTTGAGATTTTTCCGGAAAAAACAGGGATCAGCTTTGAAGTGGTTAACGAGGGTAAGAATCTTGGCAGGATCACTCTTGGGATGCCGGGAAGGCATAATGCAGTGAATGCTGTTGGAGCAATTGCGTGTTGCTTTGAGCTGGGAGTAGATTTTCAGACCATTAAGCGGGCGTTGACCGGATTTAAGGGCGTTGGGAGGAGGTTTGAGGAAAAAGGAAGGTGTGGCGGAGTTGTGGTAGTTGATGATTATGGTCATCATCCGAGAGAGATAGAGGCGACCTTGAATGCGGCAAGGGAATGGACGGACTCAGAGGGAAGGCTTGCGCGAAGAGTGGTCTGCGTTTTTCAGCCACATCGCTATACAAGAACCATGCTTCTCAAAGATAAATTTGTATCTGCATTTGACCGTGCGGACATTCTTTTTATGACTGAAATTTATTCTGCAGGAGAAGAGCCAATTGCAGGGATCAGCGGGAGCTGGCTATTTGAGGCGGTCAAGGCTCATCGGGACAGGTTAGGGCTTATCACTTATTTTTATCCGCGGATTGAGGAGCTTGGAGAAGAGCTTTTAAGGATTGTTGAAAAGGGTGACCTGGTTTTAACGGTTGGCGCCGGGAATATCTGGCAGGTTGGGGTTGAGTTATTGAAAAGATTGAAAGAAAGGGAATGAAATCCAGGAATAGAAATAAGGATTTGCTAAAAGCGGCTCAAGGTTTGAAAAAAGAGCTCGCGGGGAGAATTGAAGAGCGGGTGTTGATGAAACGATACACCACCTTCAAGATCGGAGGAATATGCGATGTGATGGTTTTTCCCAAGAACCGCGAGGACCTGGCAAAGACTATTGAATACTGCGAGAGCCGTGGCTTGCCATGGATGATCCTTGGCAGGGGTAGCAATCTTTTGGTACTGGATCAGGGCTTGGATGAATTAGTGATAAATCTTCAGGATGGATTTAAAGAGGTATCGTTTGATGAGAACGGGATTGTGCGTGCTCAAGCTGGTGTGAGGCTGGCTCATCTGGTTAAGCAGTGTCAGGATGAGGGGCTTAGCGGTCTGGAGTTTTGCGCTGGGATTCCGGGCACGGTTGGGGGAGCAATTAAGATGAACGCTGGAGCGCAAGGCTCGGAGATAGGGGAATGGCTCAAGAGCGTAGAATTCTACCGGTATCCTGAGGGCAATTATCACAGAAAAAGGGATGAGCTTAAGTTTGAATACAGGCAAGTATCGCTCAAGAAGGATGAGATTGTTCTTGGTGGGGAGTTTGCGTTAAAGCAGGAAGACCCGCGTCGGATTCGGGCAGTGATACTGGAGTATCTCAAGAAGAGGCGTCAGACACAGACGGTTTCGTATCCGAGCGCAGGTTCTATTTTCAAGAATCCGCCAGGGGATTATGCTGGCAGGATCATAGAGGAGCTTGGGTTAAAGGGTTACAGGATAGGGGATGCGCAGGTGTCGGATATTCATGCGAATTTCATAGTAAACCGCGGAAGAGCCAAAGCCAGAGATGTGCTGGAGTTGATCAAGCTGATCCAGCAAAAAGCCAGGCGCGAAAAAGGAATTGAGCTGGAACTTGAGATAGAGGTTGTGGGAAAAGCTAATGATTGAGGAATTGAAAAATAAAAAAATTGGCGTGCTTATGGGCGGGACCAGTATGGAGCGAGAGGTTAGCCTTAAAAGCGGGAACGCGATTCTTTCTGCACTTAATCGGCTCGGGTATAACGCGGTTGGTGTGGTTATTGAGGATGATGCGCTTGCGCCGCTCAAGGAGCAGGGAATAGAGCTGGCTTTTATTGCTCTTCACGGAGGCTTTGGAGAGGATGGAAGGATTCAGGCACTGCTGGAATTTCTGAAAATACCTTACACAGGCTCAGGGGTGGTGGCGAGTGCGCTTGCGATGAACAAGCCTCATTCTAAAGCCATTTTCGCGCAGAGAGGAATCCCGACCCCCAGATTTGTGCCGGCATTGAGCGAGGAGTTTGTTTTTGATGAGATGAAATTTTCTGTTCCTGTTGTTGTGAAGCCGAGTTGTGAGGGAAGCACTGTTGGAGTGAGCATAGTTCGTGAGAGAAGGGATTTTTCTAAAGCGCTTTCTGAGGCGAAGAGGTATGACGATGTTCCGATGGTTGAGGAGTTTATAGATGGCAGGGAGATAACCTGCGGGGTTTTGGATGGAGAGGCTCTTGAGGTTGTGGAGATAGTTCCCATATCTGGTTTTTACGATTATCAGGCGAAATACACTGCTGGTGGTAGCGAGTATATTGTTCCGGCAAAGCTGGAGCCAAAAATCCGGGAATATGTTAGAGAGCTTAGCAAGCGTGCTTATGATGCGCTTCATTGCCAGGGAGCCGCGAGGGTTGACTTCCGGCTTCATCCTGAAGCGGGACCGTTTGTCCTGGAGATCAACACCATTCCCGGGATGACGGAGCGGTCTTTACTTCCAATGAGCGCTAAAGCAGTTGGAATAGATTTTGACGAGTTGGTGGAAAGAATATTAAAAAACGCGATGGTAAAGAAAAAATGAGCACGAAATCATATAGCAAATCGTCAAGTGGCTCCAGCTTAAGAAAGCGCAGGCTCAAGCCTTATCTCAGATGGGCGAAATGGGTTTCTCTGCTCATTTTTATACTTATGATGATGCTCCTCTTGAAGATCGGATGGGAGCACGCTAAATCCTGGTCGTTTTTTAAGATAACTGAAATTGAGATCAGCGGGAACCAGCGCGCATCCAAAGAAGAAATTTTGCTCCTGAGCGGATTAAAGCCCGGGATGGGTATTTTTAACTTTAAGTTGAGTGAGGCAGTTAACGGGATACAGTCCCATCCCTGGGTAAAAGAGGCGCGTGTATCAAGACAGCTTCCAGACCGGGTGTTGATCTTCATTCGGGAAAAAGAGCCATCTGCGATTCTGGTGTCTGGGGAGGTTTATTATCTGGATTCGGAATGGAAGGTGTTCAAAAAATTGCTTCCTGGAGATAAGCTGGACTACCCGGTTTTTACCGGGTTGACCCTTGAGGATTTGCAGGATAAAAGCTCGCAGAAGCTGGCGCTTGCAAAAGGCGCTCTGGAATTATGGGAACTGGCAAAAGTCTCTAGCATTTTCCCCTCTGAACAGATTTCAGAATTTCATCTTGAGGAATCCACAGGATTGAGCCTGATCTTGAGGTCGGGTCAAAAAATTATTCTCGGCGATGGAGATTTTGCGGAAAAGTTTCATAAGCTAGAGTTGATGAGGGTTGAAATGGGAAGGGATTTTTATTTGTTCAGGGACCTGGACTTAACGCGTCTGGATCGCGTAGTTGCAAGGTTCTTTAAGCTAAAAGGAACAAACGGGACTGAAGCAGAACTTGAATAGAACGAATTGGGAAAGGAGGACAGGAAAGTGGCTAAAAAAGAAAATCTGATTGTGGGACTGGATGTGGGCACGAGCAAGGTTTGCGCAATTGTGGCAGAGGCTAGCCCAGATGGATTGGAGATCGTGGGTCTTGGAAATGTTCCGAGCAACGGTCTCAGAAAAGGCGTGGTGGTCAATCTTGATGCGGCTGTGGAGTCCATCCGCGCGGCTGTAGAAGAGGCGGAGCTGATGTATGACTATCCGATCACAAGTGTTTATGTCGGGATTGCGGGTGCGCACATCAAGGGGTTTAATAGCCAGGGCATAGTTGCGATTAAGAACCGTCAGGTCACGGAGCCTGACATCAGAAGAGTGGTTGACCAGGCAAAAGCGATCAACATCCCAATTGACCAAGAGGTCATCCACATCTTGCCTCAGGATTTTATGATTGACGACCAGGATGGAGTCAGGGACCCGCTCGGGATGACCGGGGTCAGGCTAGAAGCCAGAGTGCATATTATAACCGGAGCCATCAGCGCCATTCAGAACATTATCCGCTGTTGCAACCGGTGCGGGCTAAAGGTCAAGGACATTGTGCTGGAGCAGATAGCGAGCAGTGAGGCGGTGCTTTCTCCGGATGAAAAGGAGATAGGCGTGGCGCTGGTGGACATCGGGGGAGGAACCACAGATATAGCGGTGTGGCATCGCGGGTCGGTTCGGCACACCTGCGTTTTGCCAGTTGGAGGGGATCATTTGACCAAGGATATTGCAATGGGTTTGCGCACACCTGCGGCAGAAGCTGAAAAGATCAAGCGGAAATACGGATGCGCAATGGCAAAGCTGGTAGACAAGGAAGAGGTGATCCCGGTTCCGAGCGTTGGAGGAAGGAAGCCGAGAGAAATGCCAAGGCATCTGCTTTGCGAGATAATAGAGCCTCGTATGGAGGAGATTTTTGCTCTGGTGAATCGGGAGATTCATCGGGTAGGGATGGAGGATTTGCTTTCAGCTGGCATAGTGGTCACTGGCGGGACCGGGATGCTAGCTGGAATTGAGCAGTTAGGCGAGAGTGTAATGGAGATGCCAGTGCGGGTTGGCAAGCCCGTTGGGATAAGTGGCTTGGTGGATATGGTCAATTCTCCGATGTTTGCCACTGGAGTGGGACTCGTGCTATGGGGAAGGAAAAATTTCACCCGGCGTTCGTTCCCGGTCAAAGCGAATAGCATTTTTGCCCGAAGCTGGGACTGGGTCCGGAGCGCTGTAGCGGAGTTTTTATTCTAATGGGGTCAGGTCTTTACTTTTAACTTATCAGGTTTGACAGGTCTTGACATGTGCCATATCTGGGAAAATTTGAAAAGGTGAAAGGTTGAAAGGAATCGGGACTAAAGTCCCTCGCACATTGGGAGCAGGTTTGAGAGACTGCGGAGGCAGGATAGGAGGATAAGAATGATAGAACTAGTAGAGCGGAGCGGGCACGAGGCGAATCTGAAGGTTGTGGGAGTTGGCGGTGGTGGTGGAAATGCCTTGAACACAATGATCCGGAGTGGGCTTAGTGGCGTTGAATTCATCGCGGCGAACACGGATTCTCAGGCGCTTGGGGCAAGCCTTGCAGAGCGCAAACTTCTATTGGGACCTGGCTTGGGCGCTGGCAAAAGGCCTGAGGTAGGGAGGAGACTGGCTGAGGAATCCAGCCCTGAGATTGAGCGGGCGCTTTCTGGCGCGGATATGGTTTTCATCACTGCGGGTATGGGTGGAGGAACAGGCACAGGCGCGAGTCCAGTGATAGCGAGGGTGGCGAAGGAAATGGGCGCAATGACTGTTGCTGTAGTTACGCTTCCATTTGAATTTGAGGGCACGAGGCGTAAGGAGATAGCGCTTAAGGGAATTGAGGAGTTGAAAGAAGAGGCGCATAGTATGATTATGATTCCGAATCAGCGCCTGTTTAAGGTGATCAACCGCAATACCACAATGATTGAGGCGTTTCTGAGGGTTGACCAGGTTCTGTTGCACGCAGTCAAAGGCATTGTTGACCTTATTACCAAGACCGGTATGGTTAATGTGGATTTTGCGGATGTTAAAACCATTATGAGCGAGAAGGGATTAGCGCTAATGGGTATGGGAGAGGCAACTGGCGAGGACCGTGCAAAAACTGCGGCGCATGACGCGATTTCCAATCCGCTTCTGGAAGACATCAGGATTGAAGGTGCGCGCGGGCTTCTGATCAACATTACGGGCGGACCAGACCTGACTCTATATGAAATCACTGAGGCAACCGACCTGATCCGGGCAGAGGCGCACGAGAGCGCTATGATTATCTTCGGAGCTGTGATTGATGAGGCAATGCAGGGAAATGTCCGGGTGACTGTGATCGCAACCGGGTTTGACAATATGCATCTGAGCAAAGGATTCCTTAAAGCCATCCCTTCCGCAGACACTCTTGACATTCCAACCATCATCCGGCAGAGACAGCAAGCCCGTCAGAAAAAAGCCGTCAATCCCAGCCAGCCGGAGGATGAGCAAAGCGCCTCTGATCTGGACACCCCGACTTTTCTGAGAAAGAGGATGGATTAAAAAAGCGATTGCTAATCGCCCGTACGGGCGATTAGCGATCGCCTCTTATTTTACACTCTATCCTCCCCGATGCGTGCAAAGCTCGCAGAATTTTGCGCGGTCATCTTTGGGTTTTTGTCCGAGAAAGACAGCGCGAGATTCCTGATAAACCTGGCTGAGCCAGATTTCCCGAAAGCTCTGGTGCAGGATATTTCCAAAATCCCAGCGCGGGTGATATGAAATTCCAAAACAGCAGGGAGAGACCGCGCCGTCCCACGAGAAAGCTACCGATGTCCAGAGCCAGTGGCAATTTTTTCGCTTAACCACTGGAGTGGCAAATTGGCTAAGCTGTTCCGGGGACATTTTAGGATAAAGCCTGTCAATCAATGTTCTGACAAAGTATGGCGATTTGAACCATACGCGGTCCGCGCGGATTTCATTTGCCAGCTTTTGAAACGCTTCCTGCTCATTCAAGTTATGCGGAAAGACCAGGAACTTCATCGTCAGAAAAGGCTTGGCGCTTGAGAGACGCTTTTTCTCCTCCACCAATTTTCTCAGATTGGAAAGCACCAGCTCAAAATTTCCGCCTACGCGATATTTCTGATAAGTCTTCTCGGTTGCGCCGTCAATGCTCACAATCAGATGGTCCAAGCCGCATTTAATAATCTCTTGAGGGTCAAATTGTTTTTCAAAAGAGAGATTGGTGCTGATAGAGGTCTGGATGCGTTTGCCTGAGAAGCGGGAGATGATTTCATAGATGTCTGGATTTAGAAACGGCTCTCCCCAGTTGTCAAGTTCAACATCAATCAAGTAATCTCCAATCTCTTCAATAATCCTGTCAGCTGTGTGCAGTTTCATGACACCGGGCTTTCTTCCCTCAACCTTTTGTCCAGTGGGGCAGAGAGGGCAGGAGAGCTGACAGATATTGGCAGGGTCAATGATAGCTGTAAAAGGGAAAGCTCTGGGACAAAGCTGATTGCGCTTCTGCTCATATTTGGCGAGAAGCGCGTTTCGGATTTTTTTATACGGAAGCCTTCGCCGAAACCCGGTTATGGAATTACGCCATAGATAAAATATACCCATGCTTTGAAGATTAGCACAAACCTAATCTTTTTTCCTTTTCGCGCGAGCGCTTTTAGTCGCGATGTATTTTTAGCTTTATGAGATGATCACTAATGTGATGGTCTTGCCCACTCCTTTGGTAGCGAGGATTTTATCTGTGACCACTTTGCTCAGCTCGCTCATATCCTTGCCCTTGATCTTGACCACGATGTCATAAGGACCAGTTACTAACTCCGCACTCTCCACACCGGGAACACTCCGAATCTGATCCCGGACATTCTTCACATTCTTCCCAGGCGCTCCCTCTACCAATACATACGCGCTGATCATTTTCTTATCCTCCTTCTACATGTTTTATTCATAATTTAGACGCTTTTTCTTCTGCGCTCAAGCCTGTTGCCAGCGCAACTCCTGCACCAGTGCCGTCAAAGATATAATTGGCTCCGCTCAGGATTGAGCCTGCGGCAAAAAGATTTTCAAAAACAATCCTGGCATCAGAGCCGATTGGTCTCTGGTCTGAAGAGGTTTTTACACCGAGAGAAAAAACTGGATGGGGCGCAGAGATATTTAAGCCAGTGAGTTTTTCTGTAAAAATTTTTCCTATTGGATGCGAATTGCTGAAAACCTCAAGCCCAAAAATAGATTCCTTAAACTCGCCGAGTTTAGTCAATCCACCTGCGAGGAAACTTCCGCTCGCCAGAATGAATTTATGAGCAAAAATTTCCAGCTGGTCAAAGCGGTTTTGAGCTTGAACAGAAATAATCTTTTTACCATCGCACTTGAAGCTAACTGCTTTCGCCCAAAGTTTTTCTACGCCAGCAAATTTAAGAGAATCCTCCAGATAGTCCTGCAACCTTTTTCCTGCAACTGATGGCGGAAGCGCAAGCAGTTCCCGGACATTGGCTCCGCTAGCCTGTTTAAGATTTTCTAAAATTTGCAAGCGTTTTCTCCCGGGCAGGACAGGAGGCAGGACGAGGATTTGGGAGGAAATTTTTTTTAAGTTTGCGTCAAGTTTTTCCAGAATCTGCTCGGTATTTTGCTCAATAAATTTTGCAAATTCCAGACAGGATAGGCTTGAGTTAATGCCAGGATTTGCGTTAAGAATTGACAATCTGGTTTTTGCATCAAGCCTTGAAGACCAGTATTCAAAATTTTTCTTAAAAAATTCTCCATCAAAATCATTTAGCTCCGGGAAATTGATAAGAGTCGCGTGCTCGGCATTTAGAAGGTCGTCAAGAGTGAGCATATGTTGCTGAAAAAACGCGGTGAGCTTAAATGTTCCCATCTGGTTAAAGACTTTTTGATTGCGAGCAAAGTCTCCGTGAAGAAAACCAGCAGAAGAGGGAAAAACCAGCTCAAAAGCGGTTTTGATTTGAGACAATACTTTCTCTCCAGAATCCCCAAGAAGATGATAAGGATGCTCTGGATTCCGAATTAAAATTTCTTCCAGATTTTCAGCTATATCAGTTCTCCAGTGTTCAGGCTTGGAGGTTATGGCTAAAATGTCGCCCGCAATGTCCAGCGCGCCTGAGCTCATTGCAGATGCGCCTCCATCTTTGCAAACAAGCGCAACTCTGTTTCCAGATTTACGCGCGGATAAAGCCGAGGCAGTTCCTGCTAACCCCCCTCCAAGCACCAGAATTTCTGTTTCAATCTTCTTCATTAACTATATTCCCAGCAACCTCTTTTATGGGCTTAAATGAGCTTATTCAAATTTGCAACCAGGAAATACTTTGCCTGATTCAATTCCTCTTCTTCCAGAGTTTTTCCTTCCAGAACAGGACGGTTTCCCTTGAAACGGCGCTCCATAAACGCGAGCAATTGCTCTTCAGCTTCTTTTGCTGATAAATCCAGTTCCTTAGCGAGAACCGCGGTTGCCATTCCTGCGCATCTCATCCCCTGGCATGGACCGGTTCCCATCCGAGTGCGGTTTCGCAAATCAGAGAGAGACCTTGCCCATTCTTTGCGGATGCAATAAACCAGTTCGCACGCAAGCACTGGCTCGCAATGACATACGATTTTTTTCAATTCCGGTCTCTCTCTGGTCAACTCCAGGATTTGCTCTGCGCGAGAGCCATGTCTGAACACCATCCGGTGAGCCGCATATTCAGGAACATTATATTTTTTCGCAAGCTCTTTATGGTTCATAATTTTATCCCCGCCCGGAAGAGGTAGCAGATGAGTCTGACATTTTGCAGTTATGCCCAATTTTTTGCAGATCAAATCCGAAGCCTCTTCACTCATCAAGCGGTAGCTTGCGAGCTTTCCTCCAGCAATGCTCACAATGCCCTTTTTTCCCTCAATCAGCTCGTGGTCAAAAATTTTATGGTCTCTGCTCAGGGCATCCTCATTTTTTCCCCAGGCAAAAAGCGTTGGTCTAATCCCAACCCAGGCGCGAATCATTCTCGCTTTCCGAATATCTGGCAGATACCTCTCTGCGCCTTGAAGCAGATACTCAACCTCATCCTCGCTAACACGCAAATCATCCATGTCTCCGTAATAATCGTCATCAGTTGTGCCCAGAACCGTTGTGTTCTCGTGCGGCATAATAAAGCTGGCTCTGCCATCAATCATAGTCAGGATAAGGCTGTAATTCAGGAGTCTTCGGTCAAAAGTGATATGCACGCCCTTGCCCGGACGGATTTTAACCTCTACGCCGGCTCGCTTGCTGGTTTTCATAATCCACGGACCCGTCGCCTGCATAACTATTCTGGAGCGAATTTCCTGTTCCCCAGACCTGTCCCGGACTTTTACTCCAATGATATTTCCACCCGGGTCTTTCAAATAGTCAATCATCTCTGTATAAAGCCGGATGTCTGCTCCTGCCTCAAAAGCTGAAACCGCGTTAGCAATACATAGTCTATGCGAGTCTATGCCCCATTCGTCAGTTGTCACTGCGTATTTGACATTCTCAGCGATATTCGGCACAAGCTTTCTGATCTCTTCTCCCTTAAGCAATGTATGCGGCATACCATTTTTCAGAACTGCATACTTGTCATAAACCTCAAAATAAGTTTCAAAAAAAGGCACGGTGATTTTCATTGAGAGAGGCATAATGAAAGGAATTCGGAAAAGGAGATGCGGAATGATTTTTTGAATGTAGCCCGAATCCAAGCAGGCGTTTTTTGTGGTTTCTATACCATAGATTAAGTATCTGAGACCGCCGTGGATCATTCCGGAGTTAGCTCCAGAAGCTCCATTCGCAAGGTCCTTCTTTTCTATTAAACAAACCTTGAGACCGCGTAATGCAAGGTCTCTGGCAATGCCGGTGCCATTAACTCCTCCACCGACTACAACTACATCATACTCCGTCATACATCTGGCTCCATTCTTATTGTAGAAGATCAGAAGTAAAAATCAAAATCTGGTTAAAGTGCGCATTCATTTATTTACAATCTCGCTGTGCCTTGACAAAAGGGCAAAACCATTTTATCTTAATAATCCTTAACAAGCTGGTGCGGGGTGGAGCAGACTGGTAGCTCGTCGGGCTCATAACCCGGAGGTCGTTGGTTCAAATCCAACCCCCGCTACCAAAGACAATTTACAGGGGATACGATTATGTATTGCCCTTTTTTATTTTCAGCCCGGATTTAATCCCAACCCAGAGTAATAACAAGCTGGTTCTAAAATAAAATTTTTCTGGTTCTTGCCTATGGCTGATAGTCAAGTTATAATTTCAAAAACCAGATTACAAGGAGGCGTTTTATGAAGAGAAGGGAATTTATCAAGACCGCTGGAATAATAGGCGCAATTTCAGCAATTCCGCAATCATTATGGTCTAGCTTATCTGGTCTTTCAGACCAGGATATAGAGTCAAAGATCAGGGAAATTCTGCCCCAGCTAAGCCTTGATGAAAAAATATCCCTGATGAGCGGGGTGCTTCAGAATACTCTGAAAGAAGCTTTAAGCGGAGGATTGCGCAAAGGACAGGGACACGGATACACCGGTTATACAGTTGGAGTGGAACGACTGGGGATTCCTCAAATAAAATGTCTGGATGGCCCGCGCGGAGTGGGATTTTTTTATAAGACCACCTGTTTCCCGGTCGGAATGGCAAGAGCCGCGACCTTTGATCCTGCGCTGGAAGAGAAAGTTGGCGAGGTTATGGGCTATGAGACAAGAGCGCTTGGGGCAAATATGCTTCTTGCGCCTTGCATCAATCTCCTATGGCATCCTCGCTGGGGCAGGGCTCAGGAGAGCTATGGCGAGGATATGCTTTTGCTCGGGGCAATGGGCTCGGCTTTTGTCAGAGGGGTTCAGAAGCACGCGATGGCTTGCCCCAAGCATTTTGCGGTTAATAATATAGAGGATACGCGGATGGATGTGGATGCTTTGGTGGATGAGAGAACACTTCGCGAAGTTTTCCTCCCTCACTTCCAGAAATGTGTAGAAGTCAAAGCCGCATCTATTATGAGCGCGTATAATCATCTGAATGGTCCCAAAGCCGGGCAGAATAAGCATTTGATCCGGGAGATTCTCAAGCAGGAATGGGGCTTTGATGGATTTGTGGTCTCGGACTGGGGCACTGCAATTGATAACACTGTTGAAGCCGCAAATGCAGGTTTGGACCTAGAAATGCCCTCAGCGAAATTTTATGGAGAAAAGCTCAAATCTGCTGTTTCTGAAGGCAAGGTCCCGGTCTCTGCGATTGATGAATCAGTGTCGCGTATGCTCCGCCAGCTGTTCAGGTTTGTGGGACCGGATTTTGAAAAGGGATATACACAGGAAAAAATTGCCTGTTCAGAGCATACATCTATTGCAAGAGAAGTGGCTCGGAAATCAATTGTGCTTCTCAAGAATCAGGGGAATATACTCCCATTGAAAGGTATAAAGAGCCTTGCGGTTCTGGGCAAGCTGGCAATGGAGAAAAATCTTGGAGATAGAGGTTCAAGTATGGTCACTCCTCCTTATGCGGTTTCCATCCTGAACGGCATAAAGAAAAAAGCCACTGGCATAAAGGTCTCTTACTGCTCTGGCTTTATTCCCAGGTCAAAGATGCTCGCGAAAAACGCAGACGCGGTTGTGGTTGTTGCTGGACTGAGCCATAAGGATGAGGGAGAGGGACACGACCGGAAAAGGATGAATCTTTCAGAAGACCAGATTGAGCTTATTAAGACCGCGGCTTCAGTGAATAAAAAATGTATTGTGATTTTGATTGGTGGCTCTGCTATCACGATGCAGGAATGGATAGATGATGTTCCTGCTCTATTAATGGCTTGGTATCCAGGAATGGAAGGCGGGAACGCGGTTGCGGAGGTAATTTTCGGAGAGGTCAATCCCTCTGGCAGGCTTCCAATCGTTTTTCCAAAAAGCGAAGACCATCTGTTTAAGTTTGAAAACAAAGAGCTTAAAGTAAGATTCCAGGGATTCCACGGATACCGCTGGTTTGATGCTAAAGGCATTGAGCCATTGTTCCCATTTGGGTTCGGGCTTTCCTATACAGAATTTAAATACTCCAATCTCCGCCTTTCCTCTAAAAGCATCGGCAAAAGCGGAAAAATTCTGGTCTCTGTGGATATAACCAATATCGGCAAGGTTTCAGGCGAGGAGGTTGCACAAATCTATGTGGGATATAAGGGAAGCAAAGTGGAACGCCCGGTTAAGGACTTAAAAGGATTCCAGAGGGTTTATCTTGAACCAGGAGAGACCAAAACTTTGAGCTTTGAGCTGAAGGCTCAAGAGCTTGCGTATTACAATGCCAGCGCATCCCGCTGGGATGTTGAGGAGATTGAATATCTGGTTTATGTGGGACCTAACTCAAAAAAAGAGAACCTATTGAGCGATTCGTTTAAGGTGAAAGGGGTTTAGCTGGCTCTAACAGGTTTAACATTTTGTTTCTGCTTTTCTATTCTGGTGCACGCAACACAATTAGAGTGATCTCTGCTGGACAGTTGAGCCGAAAGGGAAAGCCAACAGTGCCGATTCCGCTTGAAACATAAAGCATTCTTCCGTCTTCCTCAAATAAGCCTGAAACATGCTTAAATCTGAGGTCTGCTAACCCGGGACCTCCAAAAGGAAGTTTCAACTGTCCTCCGTGCGTATGTCCGGAAAGCGTTAAGCCAACAGGCAAACCCTTGACCTGATCAAATCCAGTTGGTCTATGCGTCATAAGCACTACCGGGAAGCCCTGTGGTATTCTCCTGATGATATCAGGTAAATTAACCTCAGCAGGGTCAGAGCCTGTCCAGTGCTCGCCTGAATCTTCAATCCCAGCTAAAAACATATCCGCGCCTTGTTCCGAAAGATTTACAACTTCTCCTCTGAGCATTTTTACCCCCCGGGACCCCATCCTTTTTGCAACTGCATCAGCATCAGTATAAACATCATGGTTACCAATAATCGCATATATTCCTAAACGCGGATTGATGTCCTCCAAAGCATCTGCAAGGGTATAGGCATAATCCGGATTATGGTCCACCAGGTCGCCAGTTAGCAAAAGCAAATCCGGCTTCAGTTCCTTCACTTTCTGCGCAATCCGAAAAAGCTCCTGTTTGGAGTTCCACCAGGAAAAATGAATATCGCTTAATTGCACAATCCTGAGACCATCATCTTTTGACTTTAAGCCAGGCATTTTTATTTCAACGGTTTTAAGCTCCGGCATTCTTATAGTGCCAGCAAGACCGATGATGGATACTACTCCCCAGAAAAGCACAATACCAAGAACGGACCAGCGCATAACGCTGATAAGTTGTTCCCACCCGAAAATGCTCGCAATGCCCCTTAGCAAAATAATCAGAGGCGCTATAAAAATCAGAAACACTGCCCAGTTGAAATGCCAGGCAAAAACCGGTCTAACAAGAAACGCCGCGGAAAAAAATGATGGATGTTTGGCATTCTTTACCAGCCACCATAAATAGGGCAGGGGGAGAAGAAACAAAACAAACAGCGCAATCACGAGCCAGAGCCATACACCTCTAAGTTTTAAGCCCAGGGTCAATACCAGCGCCTCAGCAAAAGCAAAACCAGTAATTACCATCAGCATTTTCAATTTTTTAACGCAAAGAAGCTGAGAATGCAAAGACAACGGAGATAAGTTGATAGGCTGATTGAGAAAAAACATTTTGTGCGGATGGCTTTAGTGGCAATCCCGGAATTCCCAATCCGATTCAGAATTTCGGGTTCAGAGGAAGCCATTTGACAGGGATCCCAGAATTGCGCTAAAATCCAGTTCAACAATCGGGAAGGGAAAACCTGACCCGGGATAAAATTTTTTGAAGGGAGGAACCAATGACCGCACAAGGACCAAATGTTTCAGGTGGAGACCAGAAGGATTGGCTGGTAACTCTATTGCTTTGCATCCTGCCTGCGCTGGTGGGGATCAATGGCATCCATAGATTCTATGTGGGTAAGATCGGAAAGGGTTTTACAGGAAAACGGCTGGATGTCAGTGGGTTTTTACGCAGGAAACTGACTGGAGAAAAGCGCAGGGAGCAGGATAAAATTACCGGAAAATTTTAGTTGAATATGCCGGAATCACAGTTATCCACAAGCCAGATAATTAGACGCTCTTTGTTTCTGACCTGGGTTATTATAAGCGCGGGAATTTTAGTTATTTTGTTCATTCCATTTCTAATTTCTTATGACCATCTCGGGAATATTCTTCCGGAGTGCGAGAGCAAGGTTCGCTATGGAAGGGAATGCGCGTTCTGCGGAATGACCGCTAGTTTTTATTTTATATCCCGTGGCGAGTTTCATCAGGCTATTCAGGCAAACCGTGGGAGCATATATTTATATTCTGGTTTCCTTGCCAATGAATTTTTAATCCTATTTGTATTATTGAATATGAGCAGGGGCTATTTTAGAAGAAGACATGCTTTAATAAACCTGAAAGGAGGAGATTGATGCAGATTTTAAGTATGGTCTGGGGTATTCTGGCGTTAGTGGGATTTTTCCTGGGACTGATCCCGTGCGTGGGATGGTTTAACTGGTTGAATATCCCATTTGCTGTGATCGGATTGATCATCAGCATTGTTGCTGTGGTTCAAAAAGATACAGGAAGCAAAGTAGGGGCAATTGTGGGCATTGTTTGCTGTTCTGTGGCTATTATGCTCGGAGCTATTCGGCTTTTACTGGGCGCAGGTATTTTCTAAAAATCAGCTTCTAAAAAGTTTTCCTTTTCTTCATTAAGCCCATGGCAACAAGCCATACCAGGCTAACAAGTGAAAAATTTAGCCCAACCCTGAAGCTCCAGGGTTTATAAAAAATTTCTATCTGATGCGGACCCGGGGTCAGTTCCAGTCCGGTAAGGAAATCCAGTGGCAATAGCCTTTGCTCTTTTCCGTCCACCTTTGCGTTCCATCCCGGGAATAAAATCTGAGACAAAACCAGCCAGCAGTTTTCAGGCGCAAAAAGCTCCAGCTCAAATCTCTGGCTGGAGAACCGTTTAATTTGAATTCCGCCTTGCTCCGGGTCAAGAAGCAATTCCGAGCTGTTCGGTGTGCCTTGAAAAAGAATAATCCGTGCTTCTTTTTTTATGTCGTCTGCTTTTTCTTTCTCCAGTTCTCCTGCGCTTGCAAGGAAGAACCGGGGATAGGAGTCCGGATTCCGATAGAACCAAAATTGATTGTTGCTCAAAAGCTCCAGCTTTTCTGTCTGGCGCGGGACATCCACTCTTAGGTCCAGCCATCCTGCCCAGTCATAATCAGAATTGTTCAGAGGCAGAGTGGCAAGAGAAACCTTTTCAGCATTGCCTAAATTCAGCTCTGAAATCGGCAAAGCGCGTTCCTCTGGATGCCTGCCCGGATGAACATACCTGGCGTAATTGAGCTGACCCGCGCTTGAGAGCAAAAACCATACCCCATCTGGCTCTCGCGAAAAAGCTTCTGGCTGAATTGATGGCGCAAAACTCAGGAGCAAGGGCGGAATAAAAACCGATTCAAAATCCCTTTGGGCTTTACAGCAGAACCCGGGCAGACTCTCATATATATCACAGCGCTTAAACCTGATGATAGAAGGCGGATGCTGGAACAATGTTTTAGCAGTGGCATTTCCGAGCGGGAAATAAGCAAGCCCAATATGAGCGCTAGAGTCTGCCTTTTTTTCCGCTTTTTCCAGAATCCGTTCTATGCTCCGATGATATGGAAGGGGACTACGAGTGATAATATACTTCAATCCAGTCAGGTCCAGAATCGGGTCCTCTATCTTCTCAGGCATAACCTCCAGGTAGCCTACCTGATTATACCAATAATTAAATCCTTGCTCCCGTGTGTGTCCATTTATCCGATTGACCAGCTCAACCAAACGATGATGATTTACCCCGTCCATTATTCGCAAATCCGGAACTTCCAGGAGCTGATTCAGATTGGGCGGAAAAATCTCCCGCTCAAAATAAAAGCGAGGGCTCCCGGGGTCCTGTTTGATTTGATTGAAAACCGGGTTTTGTCTCAGGGTGTTTAGATGATAGTCAGGATAAACTGGACTCTGCCAACCGCTTCTGGTTTGTGCGGAAATAAAAAGCACAATTATCGCGAGCGCAAATGATAAATCAATAAATAAATTATTCGGTTCTCTGCGGCAGACTTTAGCCTCAGCAATCCTCTTAAGAAATATGAAGCAAAAAAATAAGACTGAAACGCTGGTCTCAATCAGCAGATAATAATTATGTGCAAGCCGAAAATCACTATAAGGGAAAAACAGCGCCAGAAGAAATACACAAACAGAAAAAGCAAGCGTGAGTTTTTTCCAGCCAATCTTCCCTGCCAGAACTTTCTCCAGCATCAAGGCAGAGAGGATTGCTGTTGCTAAAATCATTGCAGGGATAGGGTGCTTGAAATTGCCTGAGAGGCTGAAGGGAAAGACCAATCCAAGGAATTGAAATCCGGGCAAGCCAAAGCTCAAACCCAGAAAAATGATAATCCAGAGCAACCATAAGAGATAAATCCGCGAAAGTTTTTTAAGCTCCAGAAAACTGAGAATCATCAGAGGCAGAAAGAGCAATCCAAGAGAGGGGATGAGCCATGGCAAATATGTTTTGCTGTAATCAAAAAACAGGCTTGGTAATTGTCCAGTAAGCTCTGGCTTATGGAAAAAAGCAGAGCCCGGACTGCTCGGACCGAAAAACCAGGGAGAAAACAGCGCAAGGAACTCCCGGATGGAGTAATGATAAAGACCGGTGCCAGGAAGATGAAAATGATAGCCTCTGACCCAGAATTCCAGAAATGTTAAAATTAAAGGGAGAGAGAGAAAAACCGCAATTACATTTGCGCAAATAAATCTGAAGTATGCGCTGAATCTCTCTGGTTTTTCAAGTGTCAAAGAAAATCCTAGAAAGCTCAGCATAAGAAAAAGCCAGTTATAAAAAATAGCCTCAGGATGGCCTGAGTTGAAAAGAGCGAAAAGAGAGAAACAAAGCGCTAATACCCACCACTTGCTTTTGCTTTGCGCGAGATAGAGCGCTAGCAGAATAAAAAGCGGAAGAAGCAGGTCTGCATTGAGATAATTCTCATTGAGAAAAATCTGGAAGTAGCCTGAAAAAGCAAACCCTGCTGAGACAAACGCAGAAGACGCTCTTGCGAGACCAAGTTTTCTCCCGAGTAGATATGCGAAAAATCCGCCAAGCCATACACGGAAAATTACATAAAGCTCATAACTGATAAAACAAGGAAATAGATAAAGAAAAATTTTAACCGGATAAAAAACCGCGGAAAGCATATTGCCGAACAAGGGCGTGCCAAGAGCGTTATTATGATTCCAGAGCGGAAAATAGCCCTCCGCGAATTCTCTCCTGATGAGATGGTCAAAAGAGAATTGTCCAAGCAGAAAATACTGCTCCTGAATAATCCCGAGATATAAACTTTCGCGGTTAAAAATCTGAGCTCCAAAAGTGAGTAAAATTCCAGTAATGGGCAAAAGCCCTGCAAGAAGATAATCATATTTATCTAGCTTGATTTGCTTTTTGCTCATCAATAATTCACCGAGTCCTTAAAAGAAAGAAGCACAACATCCAGAACACTTCGGAGAGTCCTGAAATTTTTGGGCGCAAGCAAAAAATTGCTCCACAGACGAAATGGCGAGAAATAAAATCTCCGATAAGCGCGCTTGCGAATCCTTCTCAGCTTTGCATCCGGAACCGCGCTCAAATTGAGCGTTAATGTTGAATAATCAGAAACTTGAGCCTCATCAACAGCTTGCTGGGATTTATTATATTTTTTTGCAAGCGCGGTTCCTGGAAAAGGCTTCAGATGAAAAAAACTCGCAAGCTGAAGCTTGCTTTTAAGCGCATACTCAATTGTCTGATTCATCTCCTCTTCTGTCTCGCCCGGAAATCCCAGAATAAAATATCCATCGGAAATGATCCTTCTCTTCCATGTTTGCTCAATCACCCATCTGGTTTTTTCCAGGTCCAGTCGCTTGCCAATTTCTATCTGCCTATCCTTGCTTGCGCTTTCTATGGCATAATCCACCCTGTAAGTTCCTGCTGACTTCATCAAGTCCAGAAACTCCTCGTCAATCAAATCCGCCCGGATACCATTTGGGAAACTTAACCAGAGCCGGTAGTTCCTTTCCGCGATTCCTTTCAAAATTTTTTTCGCACGCCTCAAGTCCAGATTAAACGAGTCGTCAATAACCTCCAACTCCTCAACGCCATAGGTCTTGACCAGATAATCAATTTCCGAAAGCACATTTTCCGCTGAGCGTCCGCGAAATTTTTTACCGAAAATACTATGACAGAAATAACAGGAATATGGACATCCCCGCGAGGTAAATATGGGAAGTAGCCGGGCAGACTTGCGCAAAGTGTTTTCTGAGGTTCTCAAACGAGAGACAAAATACATCTCTGGTTTCAAAACCTGCCAGGCGATCTCCAGAGTGTCTATTTCAGGGATCGGCGCACGGATTCCGACCAGATGCGCCTTACCATTTTTCCGAAAAACCAAGCCAGAGATTCTGTCCAGAGGCTCGTTCTTATCCAGAGCATTTATGAGTTCAAGGAATGTCTGCTCACCCTCACCTACTACTGCAAAATCAATAGCATCTTCATCAAGCGCGCTCTCATAAACACTGCTCGGATAAGGACCCCCAAGCACAATCGTCACAGAAGGCAAAGCCTTCTTGAACTTTCTCGCCAATTCCTCCGCCTCTTTTGCCTCAAAGCTCAGGGCAGAGATCCCGACAAGGTCAGGCTTCATCGCCATCAGTCTTTGAGTTACTGCCTCAGGTTTTAGCCTCAGCCTTCTTGCGTCAATGACCTCAATTTCATCCCTGCGATGTTTAAGCAAGTATCCTGCAAGGTATCCCAATCCAATCGGAGGGGGACAAGCCACTGCCATAGAATTAGGCCTGACTAGCGAGATCTTCATTTTGTTCAATTATCCCTGCCAAAGCCCAATTGGTCAAAAGCGTTATCTTTTTGGTCAAGCGATTCTAAAAATAGTTCCTCTTAAGGTTGCGCAAAAACTCAATCTCTGCTATAGATTTGGACGGAGGAAGAGGATGAGAAAAGATATTGGAAGAATAATCTGCCTGGGCTTGATGATTTTGCCGGTTGCATTGATGTCCGCGCCGGAGGAGCTCTCGCAATACTGGCAGGATGCGGGCGGGGAATATGTTTTTGCAAAAGCAGTTAATTTCACGGGCAAAAATGTTCAGTCCGCGGAGTCAGCGCTTTTGGAAGATGAGCAATTTGCCAAATTGCCGGACGGCTCTGAGCTGACTCTGGATTTTGGCGTGGTGACCGGAGGATTTTTTGAATTCAAGGTCAATCTTGCAAAGCCGGCTAAAATCCGGATCAGTTATTCCGAAGCCTCGGCTTTTGCAAGAGGACAGAAAGATTGGCTATCTTCTTTATCCAGGTCTTATCGCGAGCTTTTGCAAAGAACCTATGAGGTCAAACAAAGCGGATGGTTTCAAGACCCTGTGCAGATGGGCGGAGCAAGGTATGTTAAAATTGAGGTATTAAGCGGACAGATTGAGATAGACGCTGTTAGATGCAAGAAAACCTTTTTCCAGTGCGACCCCAATACTCAGGGATGGTTTCTTTCAAGCGATGAGCAATTGAATAAAATCTGGTACGCTGGCTATTACACGGTTTGTCTGGACACAATTCCTTCTGAACAGGGCGGTAAGAATAGCAAGACAAAAATCGGCGAGGGACACTGGGTGATTGTTGATGGAGCCAAAAGAGACAGGCTGGTCTGGTCCGGGGATTTGGCAATAGCGAATCGGGTGGTTTATGTTTCAAATGCACGCTACGATTTTGCAAAAGACTCCCTGATGAGCCTGGCAAAGTGGCAATTTGACAATGGCTTGTATCCTGCGGTTTCTCGCGCAGAGCTTGGAGAAAAGGTTGCTGGAGATTTTCTGGAATACTCAATCTGGCAGGTGATCAACATTTATGACTATTATTTGTATTCCGGAGACAGGGAATTCATCAAAGAGCTATACCCCAGCATAATTAAGGCAATGAACTATCATGACCTGAAGACTGACAATAACGGAATTTTTGAGCAACCATTCTTGCGTGGTGGAATGAATTATTCATATAGCATCATCCGTTCCGGTCCGCTCGCTTACACTAATGCGCTTTATTACATTGCCCTTATGGACTCTGCTAAAATTGCTCTTGATTTAGGAGACATAGGTCAGGCGCAGGTGTTCCTCACCCGAGCAGACCGAATAAAAAATTATTTCAACCAATACTTCTGGGACAAAAAAAACAGCGCATATCTGGACCGCAAGCGGGATTTGTCGCACCATCCACTGGACGGAAATTCTTTTGCTATCTTGAGCGGTCTTGCTGACCGGGCAAAGGCTGAGCAGGTTTTAGATTTTTTCAATCAAGCTCTGAAACTCAAATGGGGAGACCAGCAGTTTGATAAGCCCTATCATTTCCCGCGCAAAATCCCTCTGGCAGATGGACATAATGCTAAATATGTTATGCCGTTCATCAACGCCTTTGATGCGCTTGCTCGTTATAATCTTGGACGCGATGATGAGGCGCTGGATTTGATCAAGAGATGCTGGGGAAATATGATTGACCAGGACCCCAATTTTACAGTCTGGGAATGGATTGGTCCAAAAGGAACGCCAGACCGTCCCACAACCTCACTTGCGCACGCCTGGAGCGCTGGCGCAACATTTATTCTGAGCGAATGGGTCCTGGGAGTAAGACCCATTCAGCCGGGGTTCTCTCAATATGTGATTGAACCGCATCCTTCAGGAATCAAATGGGCAAAAGGCGCAGTGCCTTCCCCAAGAGGATTGATTGAGGTTTCCTGGAAAGACTCTGCAGACAGGTTTGAAATCGCTGTGAATACTCCATCTGGCGATGGTCCCAGCTTAAAACTTCCGACAAAAGGCGAGCAGATAAAAATCTCTCTTAATGACAATTTGGTCTATGATAACCAGACCAAAATCCCCAATCCCTCTGTGATGTCTTTGAGTATAAGCGCAAAAGTGGTTGAGATTGAGCTTAAAGATGGAGGAAATTATCAAATTATAATTGAAAAAAATAGTGAGGTTAGACAATGAGCAAAAAAATCCGGGAATTATTTTTTCTATGCTTTTTATTCTTTCAGTTTAATCAATGCGCGGTTCAGTTTTATCCGAGACCGGTTTCTGAAAAGGAAAAGGCGCAGGCGAATATTGCACACGCTATTGACACTTTTGGAGCCGCGTTTTTAAGAAGCACCCAGGCGGCTAAATCGTCCAAACCAGAGCGTCAGAAGCCACAGATACAAAACTATATGTTCTATGCTGATCCAAAGTTTAAGGACCCGAAGAACTTTTATCCAGAGCCAACTCCTCCAGCAGATATTAAGAAGGAGTTGTATCAGGACAAGAAGGACTATCAGATTTTTTTATTAACTTGGAAAAGCCAGTATGAGCCTGTGAATCCGGAATTTAAGAAAATGTATGAGAGCTATCCTGAGGACTGGACGGTTTATGCTCTGTATTTCAAGCATAAGAAACCTTCTCAAGCTGGAATAGTGATGACGCATGGCTGGACAGGTGGCAAGCTAACCGAGCAAATCACATTATCAATCATAGGCGCTGACAGATTGGTTTCAAAAGGATTTGACCTTCTTTATGTCCAGCAACCTTATCACGGATTTCGTATGCCCAAAGATTCTTATTTCTCAGGCGAGTTATTCATCTCTGGCGAGGTCAGCAGATTGAACGAGGCAATGTGCCAGGCAGTGACAGATATGCGCAGTGCGATTCGCTGGCTCAAGCAGGACCATAGTTTAGTTGGTATGTATGGAGGCTCTTTAGGAGGAGTGGTAACCCTTATGACTACTGTGAATGAGCCATTGCTGGATTTTGCTATTGCCTGCGTTCCTCCGAGCAGTTGGGCAGACTTGACCACTAACTCTCAACTCGTGCCTTATGTGGTTCAGGCGATTTATGATTCAGGCATTAGCTTTGATACTGCCAGAGAGATTTTTTATCCCACAAGCCCAGCGAATTTCCAGCCTGCGATTCCAAAAGAGGATATTCTTATCATAGCTGGAATGGGAGACAATTTTGTGCCTGTAAATCAGCCCCTGCTTTTGTGGCAGAGATGGGACAAACCGCAAATCTACTGGTTTCCAGGAGGACATATTGCTAATTTCGGCAAGAAACAGGCGCTTCAGGCTGAGGATGAATTTCTGGAACAGCAGTTCCAAAAGCTGAATAATAAGTAGATGATAGATTGATACGCTGATAGATTGATCAGTTGATAACAAAAACCGCGCTTGATTTCTGAATTCCTTAATTGTTGTAGCGCAATTACGAAATAATGGATATTCCACGATTGTTTCTCAACCCGGTTGATTTCCGTTCAATTTCCCCAGCTCGCGGGAAAAGGTTATGGATGCCTTTTCTTTACAATTGCTCCAAATCCAGATATAATTTTTAAAGAAATTATTGCTAATTCAGGAGGACACTTTGGATAAGGAAGAGTTAAAGGACAAGTTGTTGGATTTATGGGAAAGTGTCAAGGAGGTGGCGGAAAAGGTCTGGGAAGAAACTGTTGATAGGGCTTACGACCTATGGGACAGCTTTAAGCGTCTGGATAAACGGATTCAAATCGCGATTATTGCAGGGTTGGGTTTAATTGTCCTGCTCGCGATTTTAATTCCGATTATCTATACGCCAAAGCTGGACATTATTGCGGTTCAAAACACAGCGGGGCTTCTGGGAGAGGGTAATTACATCACAGTAAAGAACAATTCTCGCAAGAACCTGACGGATATAAACCTGATTGTGGACGATAAATACATTTACTATTTGGAGAAACTTGGCGCTGGGGATCAGGTGAAGGTCTTGAATCGGGAGTTTTATTATCGGCAGGAGAATAACCAATTTGGAGATGTTGTAGGAAAGGACTTTGTGGGAGAAAAGCTGAAAGTGATAAGCCCTCAGGGAGAGGCAGAGCTGATGCTGGTGGAAAAAAAGAGATGGTTTAGATAAGCGTATGGCTGGTCTGGTTGCGGACAAATGCAGTCAGTGCGGAGCGGTCAGACAGCCGGGAGCGATTTTTTATCTGGTGCATATTACATTGACCTGCGACTTTGACGGAGAGCTTATGGATATGAATTCTGAGGAAATAAGAGGTAAAATAGAAGAGGAGATGCAAAAAGCCTCTGAAAAGGATGAGGCTGAGTTAATGGATGAGGTTTATCAGGAGTTGTATTTTTACCTCTGCAAATCCTGCAGAGACAGATTTGTCCAGAAATTGAGGGCGCAAGAGAGCTAATGGTTGATGTAGAATTTTACTATAAAAGAATCACTCGCTGGATCACAGCTACCACTGCGATCGGAGTTGCGGTTATTGCTTTTTATGGAATAACTGTTATTCCTTCGCTAAGTGTTAGCTGGATTCTAATCGTATGGGCGGTCGGGATAGGCGTGGGCGGTATTTTGCCTTTTATTCTTTTGCATTACCGGACAATTCATAAGGAGCTTAAGCGCGTAGATAAATTTTTAAAAGGCGAAGATGAGTCTGGTCCAGAGGTGTTGAAAATTTTGCTTCGCTTCAATGTGCGTCATCCTACTCTGGGATTGATTCTATGGGCAATCGGAGGGGTATTTGCAGTGCTGGGAACCCTGTATCCGAGCGGATGGCGATTTGCCTCGCTGGATATGTTTTTGCTATGGGTGGGGGTTCTGCTTGGCGCCATCGTTATCTGGATTTTTCAATTTTACAAATACCGGGCAATTCTAGCTCCTCTGGCGCAGGAGATAGTTAAAAAGGACCCAGGGGTTTTTGAAATTGTGCTTAAAGAAGCAAAGCCATTTTCTCTTCAGAAAAGCTTGCTCATAACAGTTGCACTTCTGCTTTTGGTGTCCTTTGCTTTTTCTCTGCTGAGCGGATACCGGCAAGCCGCGTCCAATCTTCAGAAATGGCTTGGAAAAAGTTTTATGAAGGAAGTGGATTCCATCTCAGAGAGCCTGACCGGGCTGGATTTAAGCCAGACTGCTGACCTGGAAACCGCTCGCAATGCGCTCAGTCCTTATATCTCAGCTGGTACAAGAGAGCTTTTACTGGTTAAGGAGGACAAGCCAGATTTGGATTTACTTTCTGGCAAGAATCCCGGTTTTCCTAAAGTGGTGTTTGACAGCGTCGTCAAGATCTGCAAAAACGACCCGGAAAACCGGCATACTTTTAACAACTACGGCGGAGAGATTTTGGCGTTCAAAAAACTTTCATCTCAGGCTTCTGGCGTTAATCAACCTATTTATTTGATTGGGGTATATCCCTGGAAAAATTACAGCGGCCATCTCAGAGGACTGATTATTACTTTTCTGATTATGTTCATGTTGTTCGCAATTCTAGCCAGTTCCGTTGCAATTAGTATGGCAAGGAATCTTTCTAATCCACTTTTGAGCCTGACCCAGGCTACTCACCGGCTCGCCACTGGCGACTTAAAGGAAGAAATTTATTATATTTCCAATGACGAGATCGGGGAGCTTGCTTTTTCTTTCCGCAAAATGAGCGAGAGCCTGAAGCAGATCATTGTCAGGATCAATGAGGCGATCTTAAGTATGGAGCAAGCGATTGAGAACATCGGTCAGGCAAGCAAAAAGGTCAACCAAGGCGCCCAAGTTCAGGAGAATTCTATTGAAGAGGTCTTTACTGCGATGATGCAGGTAAATACCACTCTCCAGGGCATCAGCGAGAATGTGGACACACTGAGCACAGCCTCGCAGGAGAGCGCTAGCTCGGTGTTTGAGACCGTGGCTTCTATGAAAAAAATTTTAGAAAGTATGGAAGGACTGGATAAATCTATAAATGACACATCAAGCTCTATCAATGAGATGACCGCGGCAATAGAGCAGGTTGCGGACAATGTGAACAATCTGAGCGCGATTGCAGAGGAAACCGCAAGCAGTATGTCTCAAATGGATAGAGCGATCAGTCAGATTGAGCAGTTTGCGAATGAGACCGCGAAATTAAGTGAGGCAGTGATAAAGGATGCGGAGGACGGCGCTAAGGCGGTTGACCTGACGCGTCAGGGGATTCATCAGATTTCCGCGGTGGTGAATCATGCGGAGGAGGTGATAACTCGTCTTGGCAAGCGCGCGGCTGAGATCGGAAAGATCGTGCGGGTGATTGACGAGGTTGCGAGCCAGACCAATCTGCTGGCGCTGAACGCCGCGATCATTGCGGCGCAGGCGGGAGAGCATGGAAGGGGCTTTGCAGTGGTTGCGGACGAGATCAAGCAGTTAGCGGAGCGCTCATCTGGCTCAGTGCGAGAGATAACGCAGTTGATCCTAGGGGTCCAGAAGGAAGCCAACGAGGCGGTAGCCGCGGTTCAGGAGGGAACGCGCACGGTTGCCCAGGGAGTGGGTTTGAGCGAGCAGGCGAGAGCGGCTCTTGAGAAGATTCTGGAAAGCTCGCAACTTGCGACCAGCAGGGTTAAGGAGATCGCGAGAACAACGGTTGAGCAGGCGAGCAGTAGCAGGCAGATAAGCAAGGCAATGGAGCAGGTTGCGGAGATGGTGAACCAGATTTCCATTGCGACCAAAGAGCAGAGCAAGGGAGGGACTTTGGTGCTCCGCGCGTCGGACCAGATGAAGGACACTTCCAAATTCGTGCGCAGGACAGTTGAGGAGCAGAACAACGCATCCAAGCTGATTAGCAAATCCATAGAGAACATCACTGATATGCTCGCAAATATCAACACTGCTCAAAAGGAGCAGAAGAAAGCCTCGGAGCAGGTGGTGCATCTGATGGACCGGATACGGCAGATCAGCCAGGAGTCTGTGGAGAGCACATCCCAGTTGGACCAGGTGATCAAACGGCTGGAAGAAGAGGCTGAGCGACTGAAAACCCAGGTCAGCCAGTTCCGAATTTAGACCGATGATGGACCAAGAGGCTTTGTTTGCAGAATTGAAGCAGACATTAGAAAAGCTCGGAGTAGAAGTCAGAGAGCAGTCATTAGATTTAGACGCGGGCAGAGCCAAAAGCGGAATGGTGCGGATTCGTGGAAAAAAAATAGCGCTTCTGGATAGCGCACTGGCTCTGGAGGATAAGGTCAAAACCCTGACCAGTATTTTGAAAGAATTTGACCTGGGCGGAGTTTATCTCTCTCCTTTTTTGAGAAAATGGATTGAGGATGAAGATGAGAAAAAGTTTTAGCAAAAACTATCAAAGGCTGGAAAACTTTATTCCGCGCTTTGAAAGAACCCATCTGGTAGTGATCGGAGACCTGATGCGGGATAAATTTATCTGGGGAAAGGTCAGAAGAATAAGCCCCGAGGCGCCAGTGCCAGTGGTGGAGGTTGAGAAGGAGACCTCTATGCTCGGGGGAGCCGCAAATGTGGTTAATAATTTGATTGCGCTGGGAGCGAAGATAGAGCTTGCAGGAGTCGCTGGGGACGATGACACGGGCAAAGCTCTGATTGAAGAGCTGAGCCGTCGTGGAGTAGGCGTTCAGGGAGTAATCGTGGAGCCTGGCAGACCAACTACGGTCAAGACAAGGATCATCGCGCATAGCCAGCAGATGGTCAGAGTGGACCGTGAGGTTCGGGACCCGATCAAGCCGGAAACAGGAGCGAAAATCGTAAAAGCTCTGAGCAAGACCATTCCTCATGCGGACCTGATTTTGATCTCGGATTACGCCAAAGGAGTGATCAGTTCAAAACTTACACGCGAAATTTTCCCAATCGCGCGCAGGCTGAAAAAGAAAATTCTTGTTGACCCAAAGCTCGCCAACTGGCAGAGTTATCGCGGAGCGCAGATAATCACGCCAAATCATCTGGAGGCTGGGCAGATCGCGCGGTTTGAGGTAGAAACCGATGAGGATGCTGAGCGCGCTGGAAGGCTCATCTTGGAAGAGCTTAAGATGGATGCGGTGGTGATCACGAGAGGAGAGCGCGGGATAAGCCTTTTGGAAAAAAACCAGAAGCCCAGGCATATTCCGACCGAGGCAAAGGAAGTGTATGATGTTACTGGAGCAGGGGACACCGTGATAAGCACTCTGGGGGTATGTCTTGCCGCGGGAATGAGCTTGTATGATTCCACGGTGATGGCGAATCTTGCCGCAGGAATCGCTGTGAGCAAACTCGGAACATCTGTGGTGAGCAGGGATGAGCTTTTAGAAGCGCTCCGCAACGGCGGTCTTTAATGGTGAGTGAGAAGGAGCTTAAACAATTCCTGAAACAGAGCGGGATAAAACTTTTCTCCGCAGGGCACATTGCCAGAATCAAAAGCGAGTTTCCGCTCAGCAAGGAACTGGACCTCACTGGAATTGATTATGCCATCTCGCTGGCGTATCCATTGCCGGAATATGCTCTGAGCGGAATCCAGGACAAGCCAACATTGCTTTATAAACATATTTATCGCCAGGTGAATAATCTGCTGGACAGAATTACTCTGCAAATTGCGGTGTGGCTGGAAGAACAAGGCGCTAGAGCCATACCCATTCCAGCGAGTCAGATTATAGACTGGGAAAAAAATCTCGCGCATCTCTCTCATCGCCAGGTTGCGTCTCATCTGGGATTGGGTTTTTACGGCAGGAATAATCTACTGATTATTCCGGGATTTGGCGCAAGGACCAGACTGGCGACCGTGCTTACTGATATGGAATTGTATATTCCCGGAGGCATTACAGAGAAAAATTCTGGGTGCGGGAATTGCAATCTATGCGCCCTGGTATGCCCGGTCAAAGCCATTCACACTGGACCTGAGGATTTTGACAGAAAAGCCTGTTTTGCCAGGGTGAAGGAGTTTGAGAAGCTAAGAGGGATTGGCGTGGGTATTTGCGGGATTTGCGTGAAAGCCTGTCCTGCGAAGAAAACCTCTGCACATTCGGAGCCCGGGAAATGAGCCAGCCTGCAAAACCGAAAAAGGTCAAGCTGATTTTAAGCGCAATTTATTCTGAGCAAAAAGCATGGCAAACCTTGATTCCGATTCTGGAGGATAAATTCGGTGAGATGGATTATTGTTCTAAACAAATGGATTTTAATTACACTGACTATTATGAAAAGGAAATGGGCTCTGGTCTAAAGCGGGAATTCGTAAGCTTTAGCCGGCTGATAGACCCTGTGGAGCTTCCGGGGATCAAGCTGTTCACCAATCAACTGGAGATTGAAACGAGCGCTGAAGGCAGGCGTGTTGTAAATCTTGACCCCGGATATTTAAGTCTGGACAATCTGGTTTTAGCAACTGGCAAGCCCAGCCCGCATCGGATTTATCTTAGAGACGGCATCTATGCGGATTTGCATCTGATTTATGAGTCTGGCAGTTATAAACCCCTGAAATGGACATACCCGGACTATGCCTCACAAAGCCTGATCGCGCTTTTTAACCGGCTGAGAGAGGTTCTAAAGGTTGCCTTGAAAGTTCAGGAGGAATCGGATGAATAGTATGACCGGATTTGGGGCAAGCTCTGGACAGGCGCGTGGGTTCAAATTCCGGCTGGAAGCGCGTAGTTTTAATCACAGATTTCTGGAGATCAAAACGCACTTGCCAGAAATGCTCTTCGGAATGGAAACGGAAATAGAGTCTCTGGCACGCGAATACTTTGAGCGAGGGAAAATAGAAATTTATCTCAACATAGAATCCACGCCAGAGGACTTTAGCTTTGCATGGAGCCGTCCCATAGCCAGAGCTTATATCAAGGTTTTTGAAGAAATGAAAAAAGAACTGGGGATTTCCGGTAAATTAAGCCTGGATTTGTTAGTTAGCCAGAAAGATGTTATCATTGCGGAGCCGGAGCGATGGGCAAAGCAGTGCTGGTCCGATCTGATTCCGCTTTTCCACAATTGTTTTGCGGAGCTTAAAAAGGCGCGGGAAGAAGAGGGACAAAGGCTATCCCAGGATTTAAAGAAACATATCGGACGAGTGAGAGAGTTGTCTAAATTGATCTGGGACAGGCAGGATGAGGCATTAGCAGAGGCGAGAAGCCGGCTGGAGAAAAAGGTGGAGAGGCTTAAGGGACTGGGACCTGAATTGGATGAGGGAAGGCTGGAGCAAGAGGTTGTTTTGATGGCGACGCGCTGTGATATCTCCGAGGAGTTGGAAAGAATAAGGAGCCATTTGAAGCAATTTGAGAAGGAGTTGGCGCAAGAAGGAGCAGTGGGTAAAAAACTGGAGTTTCTGACTCAGGAATTGCATCGGGAATTTAATACGCTTTCTGCCAAAACCCAGGACCCGGAGATATCCCACTTTAGCGTGGAAGCGAGAACCGAGCTGGAAAGGCTCCGGCAACAGCTACAAAATATTGAATAAAAAGAGACGAATAAAGAGGTTGATGAGGAAACAGGAGCAAAGAATGAATTCTGTAAAAGGCTTGCTGTTTGTGGTGTCTGCTCCGAGTGGCGCTGGCAAGACCAGTCTGTGTAAAGAGGTTTTGAAGCGGATCAATCAGAGGTATTCTCGTCCACTCAAATGGTCTTGCAGTTATACAACGCGCGCTCCCCGTCCAGGAGAGAAGAACGGAAAGGACTATTTCTTCGTTTCCGAGCGTGAGTTCGTCCGGATGATCCAAGCTGGAGAGTTTGCGGAATGGGCGTTTGTGCATAACCACCGGTATGGGACTTCCAAAAAATATCTTGAGCAGGCGCAGAAAAAAGGGATAGACCTGCTCCTGGAAATTGACTGCCAGGGGGCGCGGGCTCTTCGGAGGAAAAAGTTAGCGGCGTGTTTTATCTTTATCCTTCCCCCGAGTCTGGCGGAGCTAAGGAAAAGACTTTTGCGGCGTGGAACAGAATCAGCTGAGGTGGTTTCCTCTCGGCTTGAGCGGGCTCGGGAGGAAGTTGAAGAATATGAGCATTATGATTATATTATCATCAATGAGCGGTTTGCGATAGCGGCAAAGGAGCTGGAAGCGATTATTCTGGCGGAACGCGCGCGTCTTCGGGTGCGGCAGGATCAAATCCAGGCGATCGTAAAACAATTTCGGAGGTAATAAATGGCAAGAATAACAGTTGAAGATTGTTTGAAGCAGGTAAATAACAGGTTTGCTCTGGTCAAAATGGCTGTTAAGAGGACAAAGCAACTTCTCAAGGGGGCACAGCCTCTGGTCAAATCCGACAATAAGGAAATCATCGTGGCCCTGCGTGAGATAGCCCAGGGCAAAGTGAAGATGGTGTCTCCTCAGACAAAAAAGGCGAGCAAAAAAACTACGCATTATGTGCAAGTGAAGCTTGACGAGGAGCGTTTTTAACACAGGCTAAAAAATGTGATCCGGATCAACGATATCATAGATCGGCTGTTAAGCTACCAGCCCAAAGCTCGGGTTGACTTGATCCAGAAGGCTTATATCCGCTCTGCGCAACTCCATAAAGACCAGCGCCTCCTCTCTGGTCTTCCATATCTGGCGCACCCGCTAGAAGTCGCTGGAATTCTAACCCAGCTAAAAGCCGATGAGCCTACCCTTGCTGGCGGATTGCTCCACGACACCATAGAGGACTGCAATGTCAGCAGGGAGACCCTGGCAAAGGAATTCGGGGAGGAGATCGCGAGCCTGGTGGACGGGGTTACCCGTGTAGGAAAAATCAGTAAGGGCAATAAGCCCAAGGTCCAGGCGGAATACCTTGGAAAAATGATCCTGGCAATGTCCAAGGACATACGGGTCATCCTGATAAAGCTCGCGGACCGGCTACATAATATGCGCACCCTGGACTTTATGCCTCCGGAAAAGCAGATAGAGAAGGCTGAGGAAACCCTGGAGATTTTTGCGCCTATTGCACATCGGCTCGGTATTTACTGGGTCAAAACCGAGCTGGAAGACTTGAGCTTCAGATTTCTTAAACCAGAAATATATTACCGGCTGGTGGAGGAGGTTGCGAAGATAGCACATCAGAAACAGGATTACATCAAATATGTGCAGGATATCCTCAAGGAGAAGCTGAACTCCGCTGGTTTAGAATGCGATGTTCAGGGACGGCTCAAGCATTATTACAGCATTTATCAGAAGCTGGAACAGCAGAAGCTTTCACTGGAGGAAATGACAGACATCTACGGGTTCCGTATATTCACCAAAACCATCAAGGAATGCTACGAGGCTCTCTATGTTATCCATTCGTTCTGGACTCCTGTTCCGGGCAAAATTAAGGACTACATAGCGCTTCCAAAACCCAACCTCTATCAGTCGCTTCACACCACGGTGATTGGTCCCGAGGGTGAGCGAATAGAAATTCAGATTCGGACATATGAGATGCACAAGGTCGCTGAACAGGGAATAGCGGCTCACTGGCGTTATAAGGAACGCAAGAGCGTGATTGGGGAGGAAGAGGAAGAGCATTTTGCCTGGCTAAAACGGCTGGTTGAATTCAAGCAGGAGTTATCAGACCCACATCAGTTCCTGGAAACCGTGAAAAGCGACCTATTTCCGGACGAAGTCTATCTCTTCACCCCCAAGGGAGACCTGAAGGTCTTTCCCAAAGGAGCCACTCCCATTGATTTTGCGTATGCGATTCATTCTGAACTCGGTAATCATATTGCCGGGGCAAAAGTGAATAATCGGATTGTCCCTCTTTCGTATCAGCTCCAGAGCGGAGATATCGTGGAGATCATCACCAGCAGGGACGCGCATCCGGTCAAAGCATGGCTGGACCTTGCTGTCACTCCGCGCTCCCGGACTAAAATTCAGCATTTTCTGCGCACGCAGGAAAGCAAAAAAAGCCTAGAAGTAGGGAGACAGCTTCTGGAAGCGGAGTTAATGAAATTTGACCTGAGGCTGAATGAGTTGATCAGGTCTGGAAAACTGGACCAGGTTGCTAAAAAATTCAGCTTTACTGACCATAAAAAACTTCTGGAAGCCATTGGTTCCCAGAAAATGTCCCATCGCAAAGTTATAGCGCAACTTGTGCCAGCTGACGAAATGAGAAGATTATCTCCGGTTTATCATCGCAAGAGAAAAGCCAGCGCCAAATCCGCAAAGCCAAAAGGCATCCTGATCAAGAGTGCCAATGAGCCTTTAATAGAGTTCGCTCCCTGCTGTCAGCCTCTTCCGGGTGAGCAGATCGTGGTCTATATGATGTCGGACGCAGGTCTAATCGTGCACAGAGCGGATTGTCCCAAAATACTGGAGATTGATCCGGAAAAAATCATCCCGGCAAGATGGTCTCCAAGAATCAAGGGAACCTTTAGCGCCACTATTGAGGTGGTGAGCGCGGATGAAAAAGGCTTGCTATCCGAAATGAGCGGAGCAATCTCCCGTCTCGGAATCAATATCAAGAAGGCTCTGGTCCGCACTACCGAGGCGCAGAAAGCCGTGGCAACCTTTGAGCTGGATTTGAAAAATGTCCAGGAATTGAACCGCGTGATCAGCCAGCTGGAAAGAATCAAGAATATTATCAGTGTGGAAAAAATCTCTGCTTCAGCTTGATGATTTTTGTGTACGGGCAGACCCATGTGTCTGCCTCGTTGGGCGCATACATAGGTGCACCCCTACGCCGCCTTCTCCACTCTTCCGCTTCTCAAACAACGCGTGCAGACTAAAAGCCGTTTGTTACCATGCGGAGTCTTGATCCTGACCTGTTGAAGGTTCGGATTAAATCTCCTTTTGGTCTTCCGGTGAGAATGACTTATCTGTCGTCCAAATTTTACTCCCTTACCGCATATTGCGCATTTATAACTCATTTAATCTCCTCCTAATTAGTTATGAGAACCCAAAACTTTATGGTAGGAACGGTGGGATTTGAACCCACGACCCCTGCCGCGTCAAGGCAGTGCTCTCCCGCTGAGCTACGTTCCTGTCAGGGCATAATTGTAATCTAGGCTATCAAAAAGTCAAGTTTATTGCGGAACTAGCAAAACTACTGGCAGAGGATTTCTGGAAACAAGCCTAGATCCGATTAAAATAATTATACTCATAACTAAGAAATTTGAATCTGGAGGAATGCGATGACAAAATTTACAAATCGGCTTGGGATTGATGTGGGGCATTTGTATCTAAAGCTGGCACTTCTGGATTCCAGGAATCATCTGCTTAGACATTTTTATCTAAACCATCAAGGAGACCCTAAAGGGTTGCTCCGGAAAATACTTCTGGAGCTTGCTAAAGAGTATCAAATCTCCGCTATAGGAATCACAGGGGCTCTTTCATCCAGGGTGAACGATGGGGTCAGGGCTTATCCCGTAGATATGGTGCGTAGCCAGATTACCTGGGTCAAAAGAAAATTCCCCTCAGTGAAAAATATCCTGGATTTAGGAGGAGGAAGCGTAAGTCTTATAGAGCTTGATGACCGTGGAGAATTTAAGAACTTTAGCTCTAACTCGTTATGTGCGGCAGGCACCGGGTCTTTCCTAGACGAGCAAGCCACTAGACTGGAGATCAACTACCAGGAGGTTTCGTGCTTTCCGGAAATTCAGAGCCCTCCTCCTGTTGCCGCTCGTTGCTCTGTCTTTGCTAAATCAGACCTGATTCATTACCAGCAGGAGGGGTATTCTCGCGAGGAACTCTGGTCTGGTCTTTGCAGAGGATTGTGTAGAACTGTGCTCCGGACATTACTCAAAGGAAGGACTCTAGAGGGAAAGACAGTGGTGATTGGAGGAGTTAGCCAGAACCGAGAGGTTTTGAAATGGCTCAAGAACGCCTTTCATCTGGATGTTGAAACATTTGAAAATGCGCATTTATCAGCGGCTTGCGGTTCTGCGCTTCTGGCACAGCCAACTGATTTTATTAAAGCAGACTGGACCATGCTCGGTTCTTCTGATTCCACTAAGACAATTGAGCGGCGAGCGCGTCTGGAGCTTAAGCGTTCCATTTATCCCTCGTTTGAGGTACTTGAAAATTATACAGACGAGCTTGGAAACGAGGTCAGAGTATCGTTCCTGCCAGATGCAAAAAGCTTTTCTGCTTTTCTCGGAATTGACATAGGCTCAACCTCAACCAAGCTCGCGCTAATTGATGAGCAAGCTAGAGTAATGATTGACATTTATCGCAAGACAATGGGAGAGCCGATCCATGCTGTTCAAAAACTTTTCTTTGCTGTTAATGCACTTTTGAAAAAACACGGCAAGGAAATTGAAATTCTTGGATGTGGGACTACTGGTTCTGGACGCAAACTGGTAGGGGTTGTTGTGGGCGCTGATTTGATTGTTAATGAGATCACCTGCCATTACCGGGGAGCCAGGCATTGGGACCCGAATGTTGAGACTATTTTTGAGATCGGTGGACAGGATAGTAAATACGTTTTTCTGCAAAATGGCAAGCTACGGCAAACGAATCTCAATTATGTCTGCGCCGCAGGCACTGGGTCATTTGTGGAGGAACTGGCACGAAAGATGGGTTTTACGGTGTCAGAAGTTGGGAATAAGGTCCTGGGCACTGAGCCTCCTTATACTTCGGATCGTTGCACAGTTTTTATGGAGCAGGATGCACAAAGGCTTTTAACCCAGGGATTCTCCCGCCAGGAGGTTATGGCGAGTGTGCTGTATTCTGTGGCGCAGAACTATTTGAGCAAGGTGGTTGGAAATAGACCGAGGTCTCGGGACCGGATTTTCTTTCAGGGCGCAACGGCTCGGAATCCTGGCCTTGTAGCCGCATTTGAGAATTTGCTCGGGACACAAATAGTAGTTTCTCCATATTGCCATATTCTCGGCGCTCTTGGTGCGGCTCTGCTTGTGTGGGAGAGATATAATAAAAACAAACAAACAACCAAATTTCTGGGATTAGACCTGGCGGAGCGTAGCATTGAGCTTCGGAAGGAAAACTGCTCTCTATGTGAGAATCAATGCCTTATCACTTACGCCAAGGTGCAGGGAACGCAAGAGGAGCCGAGCTTTGGATATTTGTGCGGAAGAGACCCACAATCTAAAAAGAAAAAACGGCTTACAGGAAGCGAGTTTTTTCATGAGCGGGCAAAATTGTTCAAAACTGCTGGACAGATGAGCTTGAGCAAGCCCAGAGGCAAAATAGGAATACTAAATGCCTTAACCAATTGGGCTTTTTTGCCAGCCTGGAAAAGATTTTTTGGAGAACTCGGTTATGAGGTCATCGTCTCTGGCTCAACTAGCGCGGAGCTTAAGCAAAAAGGAGCGGAGATTACTGCTGGTGATTTCTGCTTTCCTGTTATTGCGGCTCATGGGCATTTTGCTTCTTTGCTGGAAAAAAATCCGGACTGGATTATCCTTCCACATTTTATCAGTGCGGAACCCAATGCATATACTACTAATTCTTTTTACTGTCCTTATGTGCAATCTCTGCCATCAGTGCTGAGTACCTATCTCCGCAGTAATGGAAGGTCAGATTCCTATCTGCTTAAGCCTGTAATAGATTTTCGCTGGTCTATGGAACGCCAGGTGAAGGAACTCTGGGAAAAACTGGGGGAGCACCTGCTGGTTAGCCGAAGTCAGATCAAAAAAGCATGGGAAGCTGGGCTTGCGGAAATAGCTGAATTTGAGCTTGAGATGACAAAGCGCGGGAAAGAAATACTTGCCCGGCTGGAACAGGAAGACAGGATCGGGATCGTGATCCTTGGAAGGCCTTATAATGTGTATGATCCGGGGTTGAATATGGAACTCACTGATAAAATCGCTGAGCTTGGCTTTTATGTGATACCTGTTGATGCTATTCCGTATCAGCCGGAACTTCTGGGTAACGAATTTAGGAATATCTACTGGGCGTATGGTCAGAAAATTTTGAGCGCACTAAAGCAAATCCGTGAAAATCCCAGACTTTATCCAATTTATTTCTCTAACTTCAATTGTGGACCTGATTCATTTTTAATACAATATGCTGAGACCATTATGGGCGAAAAGCCTATACTTGCCCTGGAGTTTGATGAACACGGAGCAGATGCAGGCTATCTCACTCGCGTGGAAGCATTTCTGGACCTGGTAGGGAATCTTGGAAAATTCACTGCGGCGCCTGAAATTTATCTTCCAAGAACAAAGGACGAAGACTTTCAGAAGCGGAAGCTATATATCCCACCCATGCATCCTTTGATGGCAAGATTGGGAGCCGCGGCATTGAGGGGATTTGGATGGAAGACCGAAGTATTGCCCGGGGAGACAGAGGAGAGCCTGGAACTGGGAAGGTCGGTGAGCAGAGGAAGCGAGTGTCTGCCCACTGCGGCGACCATAGGGACTCTGCTTAAAGTCATTGAGGATCGTGATGAAGACCCCTCCAGGATTGCTTTTATGATGGCGAGCGCTTGTGGTCCCTGCCGGTTCGGACAATATGCGCTTCTTCACAGGATAATTTTGAACCGAAAAGGGTATAAGGACTTATGGATTCTCTCTCCCAACTCGGCTAATTCTTATCAGGGGCTTGGCGAGCCTATCCGGAGAAGACTCTGGGATTGTATAGTAATGGGAGATTTGTTATTCAAGGCAGGATGCAGACTCAGACCATATGAACAAAATCCAGGAGAGGTTGATAAGATCATTGAATCTGCTGTCCAACGGATTGAGCGCGCGCTGGAGAACAATAAAGGATACAAGACAGAATTCTCAAACACGCTCAAGCAATTAGCTTCAGTTTCTGTTCGGAAAGAAGAAAAGCCTCTTGTGGGAATTGTGGGCGAAATTTATGTTCGCGCCAATCTTTTCTGCAATGACCAGGTGGTCAGAGCCATTGAGCATTTTGGAGGAGAAGCCTGGCTCGCGCCGATGTCTGAATGGTTTTTTTATACTACCTATCTTCAACGCTGGCGCAATCAGGAGCAATTTCGGAATTTCTGGGCTAGAGGCAAAAGCATTCTCAAGAACAGGTTTATGGCTGGAGTAGAGGAAGATTATGTAAGGATTGCTGAGTCAGTGCTTCATCATAGGATGGAGCCTCATATTGAGGATGTGATTGATGCAGGAGCTAAATTTATTCCGTTGAATTTTGAAGGCGAGGCGATTCTAACTGTTGGAAGAGCAATCAAGTTTATTGAGCAGGGAGCAAAGCTGGTTGTTAATTGCGCTCCGTTCGGGTGTATGCCTGGAACCATCAGCAACGCTATTTTTCAGGAATTGAATAAAAGGTATCAAATCCCGCTGGTTTCTATTTTTTATGACGGTAAGCCCGGGCTAAACCGGCAACTTCGTGTGATTATAGAAAACCTTGTTCGTGCATAAAAGCACTTAACATTGTGGAATCAGGTTTATGTGATAAAATTTTCTAAAACCGTTCAGGGGGTTGAGCTATGAAAAAGGTTTTATTATTTTTCCTGGAAGGAGCACTTGCTGTTGCTCTAAGCGCGTGCGTGAATTTGAAAAAGGTTGACCGCGCGTGGGACCCTCCGCCATATTTTGCTCTGGAGCGGAGTGCGGAGATAGAAGGTCTCAAGATAGTTTATCTGGAATGTGGTCGGGACAATCCTGAGGCAATAGTGTTTATCCACGGCTTATCCGGGAATGTGATGAACTGGTGGGACCAGTTTGAATACTTCCGCGACTACTATGATGTCCTTATTCCAGACCTTCCCGGACACGGCAAGAGTGAGAAGCCGGAAAATTTTGACTACTCGGTTCCGAGCTTTGCCAGAGTAATAGTTGAATTGATGGATTACACTGGAATTAAAAAAGCAACGATTGTCGGGAACTCTTTAGGAGGAGCTATTGCGGGATATATCGCTATCCATTATCCGGAGAGAGTGGATAAATTGGTTCTGAGCGATTCTGCAGGAACACAGATCAATCCAGAACTGCAGGCGCTTGCGCCGATGGTTAGTCCGATGATGATCCGCTGGACCGGGGTCACCAGCGCTAGACAATATCCTGGAACTGACCCCAAAAACCGTGTCCGAGCAGAATTCTCTGCTTCTTATCGTGCCACTACTGAAGAACTGCCTTATTTAAAAGCTATTGACAAAGCTCTTCTACAAATAGCTAAATTTGATTTCACGGATGACCTTTCCAAAATCCAGGCGCCGACCCTTATTATCTGGGGAGATGATGACAAGACAGTGCCGTTCAAAATACATAAAATTTTCACTCAAAAAATCCCTGATAATAAATTATATGTGGTGAAAAATGGTGGACACACGCCCAATATGAGCAAGCCTGAACAATTCAATTGCGCTCTGGAGAAATTTTTGAAAAATGAAGACATGGAGACCTGTCATCAAATTTCCGAAGCTGGGACTGAGGAAAAATGAAGATTTTTTGCCAGACAAAATCCTTAGCTCTGTTATTGGTTTTTCCCGCAATCCTGCTCATTCAAGCGAGACCCAAATTCAATCCCGCGCCTTATTACGCGCCTGAGAAAAGTATCTATATTCAGGGAATCAATCTGGTCTATCTTGAGCAAGGCGCGGGCACGCCTGTGCTCTTGATCCACGGCTATTGCGGAAACGCTTATAACTGGAGCGATGTATTTGAGGAATTGAGCAAAAATTTCCGCGTAATCGCTCCAGACCTGCCCGGATTCGGAAAAAGCGGATGTCCGGAAAAAAAGACCAAGCCCACAATGATCTGGTATGCGGATTTTCTCGCGGAGTTCCTGAGTCAAATCGGAGTGGAAAAAGCAGTGGTGGTTGGAAATTCTATGGGAGGCTCTATTGCGACCTGGCTCGCTATCCGGCATCCGGAAAGAGTGGACAAGCTGGTCCTGGTGGACTCCGCAGGATTAAAAGGCGGTCCAATGGATTTGATGAAAGGCTTTGCTGAAATCACCGCGGCCAAGATGATCATTCCGCTCATTCATCTCATCTTTCCAGTCAATGAAAAATCTCTCGCAAATGTGCCCCCAAGCGAGCGCAAGAGAGTGGAGCTTGCTGAACAAAGATACGGCTCGGATTTAAGGGACTGCTCAAGCAAAGTTATGAAATGGTCAGCAGTAAGCATTGGTGCTGATTACACTGAACAAGAGCTTCAAAAAATCCAGACGCCAACGCTGATCATCTGGGGAAGCAATGACGACCTGCTAAATGTTAAATATGCGGAGAAATTTCAGCAAAAAATACCAGGCTCTCAGCTTGCTATTATTGAAGGCGGAGTCCACACGCCGATGCAATGGAAGCCAGAGGAGTTTGTAAAAGTTTTAAAGGGATTTATTGAAAAGGACTAGAAATTTATTAAAACCAATCTTGCCCTGAAGCATTTTAATCAGGGAAAGCAGGAGCTTTTTATTTTTCTTGGAGAGCTTTTGTTTGATCACCGAGACCAGCGGAGAAAAATTCCAGTCCGTCACCTTAAAAGTTTTTGACACGCGCTTTCTGAATTCCAAAAGTTGGTCAAGCTCGGATAGCGCTTTTTTATCCTTGCCCGCCAGAAAATACCCGGATATCAGTAAATACCGGCTGATGATCTTAAACTCGTCGTCATCTGTGATCCTCAATGCCTTCTTTGCCGCTGATATTCCTTCTGTTAATTCCCCTCTAACCAGATACCTCTCTGATAGATTCACCAGAGCAAGAATATGCTCCGGGTCTTTTTCCAGAACACGCCTGAATAAATCCTCTGCCTCCTTAAACCTTCCCAGCTCGCACAGGGCAAATCCCTTGTAACAAACCAGATCAATATTCCCCGGGTCCGCCTTAATCGCCTGATCATAAGCAAGAAGCGCCTCTTGATTTTTCCCCAGAACAGAAAGCGCAAAAGCAAGATAATACCAGGAATCAGCATCAGAAGCATTCAGAAAAACCGCCTGATTCAGCGCCGCAATCGCTTTCACATATTCCTTTAGCTCAATATATTCCTTGCCCAGCATATACCAGAGCTGGAAATCGCTCCGGTTATAACGGAGCGCACGCTTGAAGCTAAAAATAGCGTCCTGATGCCTTTGCTCACGACTGGAAATCAAACCCTTTATCTGCCAGGCATACGGATTTTTCTGGTCCAGCTTCAGACACCGCTCAAGCGCAAATAATGACTCATCAAATCTCTCAAGAGCGGCTAACCCAGTCCCTTTTAAAAACCAAGCGCCAGAATGCTCCCTGTTGATCGCCAGCGCAAAATTCAAACACCGAACCGCCTTCTCATATTCGCCAGCATCCATATATCCCAGCGCCTTTTCATACCAGAGCTGGAAATTATTTGCCTTTGGTTTTAGCATTGTCTCAGGGGTTTATTATCTTTGACGCGTCACGCTTGTCAAAAACAGTTTAGGATATGGATAAATTACTTAGATTTTTTTACTGCTGTCAGCAGGATATAATAGCATTTAATCAGGAGAAAAAAATATGAAACCAAAAATCACGAACTACCGCAAACCAACCTATGCTGATGGCATAAATCTCGCGAGAATCGTTGACGGAATCAGCCATTATCCATTCGGATGGCAATTAAAAGAATTAGCCCAAGACCTTGGAGTTTCCGAGCGAACCGCGCGCAGATATATAAAGGCATTAAGCCAGGAATTTCTTGACGATGAAGGCAACCCCATATTTGCCATAGAGAAAAAGGAACAGGGAGCTGTTCTTATTAAAACATCTAAAGAGCCAAAGCCAATATCCGCTAGCATTTATCATCTCATCTCGGTTTATCTTGCCCTGGAATTTTTTAAAATGCTCGGAGAAAATGTCGTGGCGTTCTCAGTGGAAAATGTCTTTGAGATTATGGAAAAGCAACTATCCCCCAGAGAGCGAGACCTTTTAAAAGACCTTCCTAGAAAATTCTATACCGCGCCTTATGCTCAAAAGGATTATTCAAATAAGGTGGATATTCTGGAAGACCTGATTAAGGCTATTGTTTATCAAAATATCATCAAAATAACCTATAAACGCCCCTCAGGAGAAGAATGGAATTATACCCTGGAGCCTTTAACTCTGCTTTATCATAAGGGCGGATTTTATCTAATCGCCAGATCAGTCAAACATCAGTATTCTGTCTATTTCAATCTGGAGCGCATACAGAATATCCAGCTCCAGTCCGAAAAATTTGAATACCCGAAAAAATATCACCCAGAGCAAATGCTGGAGGGCGCGTTTGGAATCTTCGCCGGTCCCGCCAAGGAGATCAAACTGCGGTTTGCTCCCGAACTCAAAGAATACATCACTGCCTATAAATGGCACAAATCACAGAAATTTGAGCCATTAAAAGATGGCTCCGTCATTATGACCCTCAAAGTCACAGACTCTGAGGAACTCAAAGCCTGGGTCAGGAGCTTTGGGAGAAAAGTAAAGAGAATCAAATCATAGGGCGCATTTGCACATTCGCCCATAAAATTATGCCTTCCATTTCTTTGGATTTTCCTTAATATATCTCCGAATCCGATCCATCTCTTCCGCTCTGATAATCCGCTCATAATAATTCCGATGCCAAACCAGCTCCCCCTCGTGCCCCAAATTTGATTGATCCGTTTCATCGTCACACACTTAAACCCCCTGATGATAGCTCCTATTGAATTCCTGCCCGGAGCAATTTTAGCCGAACACGCCTCCGGCAATGCCTTCAGCTCAATTATGGCATGGATATGATTCGGCATAATCACGAACTCATGCATCTTAACATTCAGCCTCAACTCCTCCGTCTTCAGCCGCAAGGGTCATAGACCCTTGACCCACTTTTTTAAAAAAAGCACTGATGCCACGGATTCGGTGCAGGTGAAAACCTGCCAAAGACCAATTCTATCAGTGCCGGGGGCTGGTAATTAGCAGGTTTGCATTTCTAAAATGCTTCTGCTGTTCCGCTTACTCCACTGTTGAAGCCCAAGACCGGAATCGTTGACCTCCATCAGATTTGCGCCCGAACCGCATGATGTTTTGCTGTGAACCGATCCTGAATCTTTTGTGGCGCCGACCCTTTGCCCCAATCTTTTAGCCCACTCTCTTGCCACTACCAAAAATCGGGTCAAGGGTCTGCGACCCTTGCATCGTTGTGACGGTGAGCTTCTCGCGCCGAGGTTCCAATAACGCAAACCCAATGAGTCGCTCCTCATTCAAATGAGAAGCGAACAATGATGTCAAAAGAACCACTGGATAATATACGATTGAAAAAGCATTTTTCAAGGCTTTGTTCGGCGGGACCGAACACTTTGTTTTGTATTAAAATCAATAAATTACGCTCTTAACCATGTTTGATTTAAAAAACGGGTCAAGGGTCTCTGACCAAGCAGATTCCGCTGAAGATAGATAGAAGCCATTCTATGGTCTGCGATCAACTATATCTTAATATGCCAATCTGACTTAAGTTTAATGTTTAGGGCGTGTTGCCGAAAATCCCTGAGGTTGATTCCTAATCCGGGATTCCGCCTGCAAGCGGTTGCTCAGTCCAATTTTTCTAGACCGCCCCTAAAACCATCCTGATCCGCCAAAATTTATCTAA